>Ga0209048_10004015_pt1 | contig 14141 bp, 14 predicted proteins | sample FrelakmetCRP12CR_FD_187146 | JGI IMG/M metagenome (GOLD analysis project Ga0209048, IMG submission 187146) | Freshwater lake sediment microbial communities from the University of Notre Dame, USA, for methane emissions studies - CRP12 CR (SPAdes)... | ecosystem: Environmental > Aquatic >... | reverse complement strand
CTTCCATCTTGAACATCCAAATGGAATTTCCACCGGCGCTGATGTTGTAGCCATATTTCGCACCCGGTTTGAGCATCCAGCGCGCGGCGAGCATGACCGCGTCACCGCCTGAGTCGAGCGTCTGGATGATCTTGCGTTCCTTGAGGTCCCACACCAGCAAAGTATTGGGGTGGGACCAGGTCTTGGGGTCCCATTTGTCCGGCGGGCTCATCCACGTTTGCTGCGGAAACCACGTGGAGGTGATCATGCGATTGAACTCGGGTTTGATCACGGTCTCGTAGGGATTGTTGGTGGCCTTGTGGCTGACGACGAAATTACCGTCGTTGGTGAACTCGGCGATCCCGCCGGGTCCGGTTCCATCCGGCCCCGAGGCCATGCTAACGAGTATCCGACCAGGAATGGCATACGGCGTGTGCGGACCAGACAAACCGGTGACCTGCGGAACGTTGTCGATGACCTTGATGAGCTTGGGGTTCATCGGATCGGCACTGACGTCGAAGATGAACATCCGGCTGGTGTTGAGCGAAGCCGCCCAGATCTTGGTGCGATCGTCGGTGTAGCCGATGTGGTGCGCTTCATTCCCTACCGAACCGACCGGTATCTTCTTGAGGATCTTGCCGTAAGTCGCGGAAGCCAGGTTGACATCGATCACCGCGAGGAAATCCTCGCCTTCGCCCGGCGTGGAGGGCAGCGCCCAGAGATACATGACTTTCTCGGGTTGCTTCAAGCCTTTGATATAGGGAGACAGGCAGGTCTCGGCAGATATCTGAGTGGCGGGCAAACCCGCCGCAAACCCCAGAGCAAGAGCGATGACCAGTTTGGAGTGCTTGAAGGTGGACTTCATGGCGTACCTCCCGGAGAGCGGTTGGACAACAACTTGCACGCTGTCAGCCGCTATTGCCCTGGCGCGACTGGCAACGCCGAACGATTGAATTGCAGCGATATCCTACTCTACGTCGCTACGGTGTACATCGGACATACGGATGCCGTCGCCTTGCCCTTTCGGCTACAAGGGTATGGCAAGGAGGGAATTACTGTGCGCTGTTTGAACCGACGCCAGCGGCGATACGCTCGCGCTCACGCACGATCTCGTTCGCCAGTTCATGCACGGCCATCGCGTAATTGCGGCTGCGGTTGTACTGCAGGATGGCGTAGAAATTCTCGAAGCCGAACCAGAATTCCGGTCCCCCCAGCAGATCGAGCGTGAACAGACTCGCTGCCAAGGAGGCCTGCACATTGGAAAGGGTATCGACTCCGCGCATCTTCCACTGGTCGAGTGTTAGCGTAGGCTTGAGGCCCAGGTCGACCAGGGGTTTCCACTCGGCAGTGTCCACTCGAGCAGGTGCTACGATCGGCGTGCCTTCCTTCCAGCCGGATTGGTGCAGATAGCTGCCGATGCTGCCGATGATGTCGGCGGGATCATTCCACAGATCGGTGTGACCGTCGGCATTGAAATCGATCGCGTAGCGCCGATAGCTCGTGGGCATGAATTGCGGCATGCCCATGGCCCCGGCGAAAGACCCGTTGATGGACAGCGGATCCCATTGCTGCTCGCGAGCCAGGAGCAGGAACTGCTCGAGCTCGCGGCGAAAATAATCGGCTCTGGCCGGGACATCGAATGCGAGCGTGGACAGAGCGTCCATGACGCGGAAATTCCCGGTGCGCTTGCCATAGCGCGTCTCGATTCCAATCACCGAGACGATGATCGCTTCGGGTACGCCGAACTCTTTGCGAGCGCGCTCCAGCAGCTCCGCATTGTCGTTCCAGTACTTGACTCCACCCGTGATGCGCTGGGCGTCGACGAACAACGGCTTGAATTCATACCAGGGCTTGCTGGTCGAAGGCGCTGCGATCGCACGCGTTACGCCCTGACTGGTCTGCACTTTGGCAAACACCTTGCGCAACGCCTTGGCATCGAACCCGTGGGCCTGCACCATCTGGTCGATGAATTTTTCCATCTCGGGGCGAAGAGGCCGGACTTCAGACGGCGGTGTCTGTGCCCATGCTGGCTGCGATGCAGTCCAGAGCGTCGCCGCCAGCAATATCGCGTTGAGCGTGACCGCATTCAGCGCCGATCCGGCAGGGCTCACGGCACCACCTGGTCAATCGCTATGACGACGCCGCTTGCGCCCGGCTTCACGGACTGGCTCGCGCCCTGCAGATCACCGCTCTGGGCCTTGGCATTCCCTGACTTGGAGATGCGCGCGGTGATGACGACTTCGGGGAAGGCCGACAATTTTAGATTCGGTGCCATGGCCATGCTGTCGTCGAGGCTGAAACGCACCGGAAGATCCTTGACCTGTTTCCTGACTACCGCCAACGGCATGGGCGGTCCCTGCGCTGCACGCGCGAAGATGAATACTGTGTCATCGGGAGAGGCACGGCCCTCGAGCGCCCCGGCGAGTTTCACCTCGCCTCGAATGGTCTCCTTGCCAGCGGTTGCCGGGCTCGCAGCAACCTTTGGCGAAGGCGCTCCAGCTGTTTCCTTCCCCTGGCCCGGCGCCTGTCCCTGTCCACCTTGCAGCAAGCGTGCCTGTGCGATGCCCGCCTGCAACGCTTGCCCGAGTTCGGGGTCGAGACCCGGTTGCTTGAGCAGGCGTTCCCAATAGCCAACCGCACGCTTGTAGTCATGCGCTTCGAACGCCGCGCTGCCTGCCAACGTGAGAGCCCGCTGGTTGTCAGGGTCGATCTTGAGCGCGCGCTCCACCAGTTGCATCGGCGCTCCCGCCAGGTGGCGTCCATGTGTGAGGGCCATTGCCTCACCATATTCGACCAGAATCTCCGGGTCATCAGGTTTGCGCTTGTCGGCTTCGGCCAACGCCTGCTCAGCCTCCGGGAAGCGCTGCAAGGCTTTATACGCGCGACCGAGCATGAGCCAGCCGACGGGATCGTCGGGATTCTTGGCCATGCGCTCCGCCAACTTCTGCGTCATGGCCTTGAAATCATCCAGAGTGAGCGACGATGGATCCTTCGCCGCATGCTGTGCAGCACCGATGCCTTGCGGCTGGCCGAGATGCCAATAGAGCATTCCCGCCACTACTGGAAGCGCGATGGCGATCGCGATAGCCAGATATCGTCCCGATCGGTGGGGCGCAGTCATCGGCACGGCCACAGGGCTCACTTCGTCCAACATCCGACGTTCCAGTTCCGCACGAGCGGCGTCGTATTGTTCTGGCCCCAGCGTGCCTGCCGCGAGATCGCGTTCGAGTTCGGCGAACTGATCCCGGTAGATCGAGAGTCCGACGCTGCGTGCAGAATCACCTTGCCGCGAGGCAGGTCGCAGGAGCGGCCACAGGATGAACAGCAAGGCAGCTATCGTGAGCAGCCCAGCAACGATCACAAACCAGGTCATGAGGTAGGTGGGCCTTGGTCTGAGTGCAGCAGGGCCTGCGCCCGCGCATGTTCTTCGTCGGTGAAGCGCGGTTGCCCGATCACTTGGCGGCGGCGCCGCAGGTATAGACCCAATCCCACCAGGCCCACCAGCAACAACAGGAACGGGCCGAACCAAAGCAGCGCGGTGGTGGATCTGACTGGAGGCCGATATAAAACGAAATCGCCATAGCGCTGGGTGAGCCAGGCGCGAATCTCATCGTCGGTCTTGCCTGCTTTCATCTGTTCCCGCACCTGATTGCGCAGGTCGATCGCAAGATCTGCATGCGAATCGGCCAGCGACTGGTTCTGACACACCAGACAGCGCAACTCCGTAGCGAGATTCATCAGCCGCTGCTCGAGCGCCGGGTCGTCAGACGTCGGAGCAGCTTCTTTCGCCTGCACAATCATGGGCAGCGTCAGGAGAATCACGAACAGAAAGCGCGACATCATCCTTGTAGCTTTCGCGCGAGCGGAAGGATCTTGTCTTGCAGAACCTCCGGCGTCACCGGACCGATCTGCTTGAAGCGGATCACGCCCTGCTTGTCGATCAGGAACGTCTCCGGCACACCATACACACCGTAGTCGATGCCGACGCGACCGTCAGCGTCGACAATTGAAACGTTGTAGGGATTGCCGTTTTTCGCCAGCCACGCTTTTGCGTCGTCGCGCCGATCCTTGTAGTTGAGGCCATAGATCGGCAGCACCCCGGATTTCGAGAACTCGACCAGCACCGGATGCTCCTGCATGCATGCGACACACCAGGATGCCCAAACGTTGAGCAACCATACCTGTCCGCGCAGATCCTCCAACTTCACGACCTGATTGGGCTGATCGAGACGCTCGAGCTGAAACGCGGGCGCAGGCTTGTCGATGAGCGGAGAAGGCACCTCGCGTGGGTTGAGCTTCAGGCCGACGGCGAGAAATCCCAGCAGGACAATGAAAACACCTAGCGGAATGAGATAGCGAGCCAAGATCAAGCTCCGTGGTTCGTGGTTCGTGGTTCGTGGTTCGTGGTTCGTGGTTCGTAACGAGAATATCAGGCCGTAGCGGCTGCGGCGGCGGGTTGTGACTGCTCGCGGCGCGCGAGGCGGTAGCGGCGATCGGTAATTGCGATCACGCCGCCCAGGGCCATGAGGAAGCCGCCACCCCAGATCCAATCCACGAAGGGCTTGTGATAGAGGCGAACGACCCAGGCGCCCTCGCCTACGGGTTCTCCGAGCGATACGTACAGGTCACGGGTAAGACCTGGACTGATAGCGGCTTCGGTCATCGGCATCTGTTGTACGCTGTAGAACCGCTTCTCCGGTTGCAGCACCGTGACTTCAGATCCATTGCGACTCACGCGAATGCGACCACGCGTCGCCTCGTAGTTCGGCCCTTGGACTTGCGTCAAACCTTCCAGTTGAAACTGGTAACCGCCCACCAGCACGGTGTCGCCCACGTTCATACGCACATCTTTTTCCGTCTCGTATCCCTTCACCATGGTCACGCCAACGATGAATACGCCCACACCGAAATGGGCTACCAACATGCCCCAGTAGCCGCGCGGCAGCGTGCGCATCCGTCCCGGCAGACTGCCACCACTGGCTCGTAAGCGAGCGACTTGCTCGTACAAATTGACGAAACCCGCGGCGACGATCCAGGCGGCGAGAAACAGCCCGAGCGAAATCAGCCACGTCCATTTCCCCATCACGACCGGCACCAGCAGTCCAGTGACTAAGGCAACACCGAACGCCCACTTCAAACGGGAGGCCAGATCCGGCAGCTGCGCTTCCTTCCACCGCATGATCGGACCGATGCCCATGAGAAACACGGCCGGCGCCATGCAGATCGGAAACATGATTTCGAACCACGGTGTTCCCACGGACAGCTTGCCCAGCCCCAATGCATCCAGAAACAGCGGATACAAAGTGCCGAGCAGCACCACGGCTGCCGCGGCCATCAGCAGGACGTTGTTGGTGAGCAGTGCGGCTTCACGCGATACCAGATTGAAGGTTCCACCTAAACCCACTTTTGGAGCACGCCACGCGAACAAGGCCAGCGACGACCCGACCACAATCGCCAGGAACGCGAGTATGAAAATGCCGCGCGCCGGGTCGGTGGCGAACGCATGCACCGAGGTCAGCACGCCGGATCGCACCAGGAAAGTCCCCAGCAAACTCAAACTGAAAGCGATGATCGCCAGCAGCACTGTCCAGATCTTGAAGCCGCCGCGCTTTTCGGTGACGGCGAGAGAATGTACCAGTGCCGTGCCCACCAACCACGGCATGAAGGAGGCATTCTCCACCGGGTCCCAGAACCACCATCCGCCCCAGCCCAGAACATAGTAGGCCCAGCCGCTCCCCAGGCAGATGCCCACCGTCAAGAACGCCCACGCCACCGTCGTCCAAGGACGCGACCAGCGTGCCCACGCGGCATCCAGCTTGCCGCCCAGCAGTGCCGCGACCGAAAACGCGAAGGCTACCGAGAAGCCGACATAGCCCATGTACAGCATTGGCGGATGAATCACCATTCCCGGATCCTGCAGCAGTGGATTCAGATCGCGGCCGTCAGGCGCAGCGGGCAGCAGACGTTCGAAGGGATTGGAGGTGAACAGCAGAAACAGCAGGAAGCCCACGCTGATCAAAGCCATCACCGAAAGAATACGCGCCAGCATCTCCCGTGGCAGGTGTCGGCTGAACACGGTGACCGCCAGCATCCACACGGTGAGCATCAACACCCACAGCAGCAACGATCCTTCGTGGCTGCCCCAAGTCGCGGCGAATCGGTATTGCACCGGCAAACTCGAATTGGAGTTGCTGGCGACGTTGAGCACCGAAAAATCGTTGCCGACAAAAGACCAGGCCAGACAACCGAACGCGATTGCCACGAATACGAACTGCCCTTGCGCCGCGGGACGCGCCACCGCCATCCATGCGCCATCCTTGCGATAGGTGCCGATCAAGGGGACCAGCGCTTGCACGATGGAAATGCACAGCGCGACGATCAGAGCAAAGTGACCGATCTCGGGAATCATGGGCTATTTCTTCTCCTGCAAAGTCTTCTGCGATTCCTGCATGGCCTTGCGTGCACGCTGCACTGCGTCCGCCGCTTCGGGCGGCATGTAGTTCTCATCATGCTTGGCCAGCACTTCCTTGGCGTGAAACACACCGTCCGCGCCGATCTGTCCCTGCGCAACGACGCCTTTGCCTTCTTTGAACAGGTCCGGGAGGATACCGGTATACAGCACCGGGATGCTGTGTGCAGTGTCCGTCACCACAAAACGCACCGTCACGCCATCGGCCTGGCGCTGGACGCTGCCCTGCTCCACCAATCCCCCCACGCGAAACGAGCGCGCCTGTGGCGCTTCCTTGGCCACGATCTGGGAAGGGGTGTAGAAGAACACCAGGTTGCTCTGAAAGGCGTTCAGGATCAAGGCCGCAGCTACACCCAGGATCGCCAATCCCGTTCCAACCAGCGCGAGTCGTTTGTGCCGAGATTTCATTCTGCGTCGTTCGCCATATCTAGACTACGACGCAATTGCTCGAGCAACGTTCGCCTGCGGGTGACCAGTAACCATAGTTCAGCCACGATGAGCACGGCTGCGAGGCCATAGGAACCCCAGACGTAAAACCCATAGCCGCCCATGGCAAAAAACTCTGCGGGGCCAGCCCAATTCATTTGACCGCCTCCGTCTGAGTATTCATTTGACCGCCTCCTTTCGCGCAATTGTCCGGACCCAGTCCGAGTCCGATTCGCGCTCCAGGATGAGCAAACGCACGCGCATGAGGCTCGCGGCAATGCTGTACATCCACGCTGCCAGCGCGACGAGCAGCATGCCCAGCAGCATTGCCCGGGCCATGCTGGGCGCACGCGTAAGGCTCACCGAGGCGCCCTGATGCAGCGTGTTCCACCACTTCACCGAGAAATAGATGATGGGAACGTTGATTGCGCCGACCAGCGCCAACAACGCGGCGGCACGATCGGCACGCCTAACATCATCGATCGCGGCGTGCAGCGACATGAAACCGACATACAGAAACAGCAAGATCAGCTCGGAGGTCAGGCGTGCATCCCAAACCCACCAGGCTCCCCAGGTTGGTTTCCCCCACAGCGCTCCCGTCCACAGGGCGATGAAGGTCATGAGGGCGCCAGTCGGGGCCAGCGCGAGCGCCATCATGAAGGACAGTCGCGTGTTGACGATCAGGCCAACAGCGCACCAGAACGCCATCACAGTGTAGATAAACATGGACATCCACGCAGCGGCCACGTGAATGAAAATGATGCGGTATGCATCGCCCTGCTGAGCGTCGGTCGGTGCGACGAAGAAGCCGACATACAGACCCGCGGCGCCAAGTAGCGCAGCTGCAACGAAGAACCAGGGGACCAGCTTCCCGGCCAACGAATAAAACGCCTGTGGCGAAGCGAAGCGCCAGATGTTGAGCGGCATTCGCTAGCGAGGTGTCCGGTAGATTGGTGCGCAAACTTTCACGAATTCACTCCAAGGCGATCCGAACCGCGGCCGCAGTAGCCCATGGTGCAAATACCAATGCGATTAGAAAAATGGCGGCCAGGACCGATAGGTGTCCTCCGACATCCATACCGACTGCGCTGGCCGACACAGCACCTGCTCCGAAGATCAATACCGGGATATACAGGGGCAGGACGAGCAGGGCCAGCAAACCACCGGCCCCTCGCACGCCCAAAGTCAGGGCTGCACCGACTGCGCCGATCATCGAGAGCACCGGCGTGCCCAGCAACAGGCTCAGCATCATTACCTGCAGAGCAGCGGCCGGCAGGTCGCACTGCAGTCCCAGCAGCGGTGCGATCAGCACCAGTGGAACGCCGGTCACCAGCCAATGTGCCACGATCTTTCCAAGCACGAGTACGAGCAGCGGTTGCGGGGCGAGCGCCAATTGCTCCAGAGTGCCATCCGCATAGTCGTCCGCGAACAGTCGCGCAAGTGCCAGCATCGACGCGAGTAGTGCCGCCACCCACACCACACCCGGCGCAATCGCGCGCAGCGTGTCGATCTCCGGGCCGATACCCAGCGGAAACAAGCTGACCACGACGATGAAGAAGAAAAATGTCGTCAATACATCCGAGCGGCGACGCAGGGCCAGCAGCAAGTCGCGTCTCACTACAGCCGCGAATACGCCTGCCAATCCCCGACGGGGGTGTCCGGCAGAGGTCATGCGTCGAGCTGCAGGTGTCGCACCCGAAGTCCGTCGAAGTCGATTTCTTGATGGCTCGTGAGCAGCACGACACCACCGCGCTCCAGGTGAATTCCAATCTGTTCACGCACGAGATCGACCGCCTTGGCGTCCAGCGCGGCAAGCGGCTCGTCGAGAATCCAGAGGCGCCGCGAGGCGCCGAAGAGTAATCGCGCCAATCCCACTCGACGCCGTTGACCCTGTGATAGCGAGCGTGCAGGTAGATCCTCGCGACCCGCAAGACCGAATCGGCCCAAGGCGTCGGCCTGTTCGTCCGCGGAGGTCGCAAGCCCATGCTGGGCGAGAGAGAAGCCAAGATTTTCCAGTGCCGTGAGATCATCCTTCACCGCTGGCGCATGGCCGATGTAGACCAGATCCGCGAGAAACGCTTCGCCGAGTACCCGTATGTCCGTACCGTCCCAGCGCACCTCGCCTGACTCTGCTCGCAGCAATGTGCACACGATGCGCAACAAGCTGGTCTTGCCCGATCCGTTCGCTCCCGCCACCCAGAGCAACTCCCCGTCCGCGACATCGAAGGACAGGTCGCGGAACAGGCGCCGCTGCCCGCGCATACATTCGAGATTGATTGCCTGGAGCATCGCACGACGCTGTTGACCGAATATCGGAACCGCAAATATCACCGGAAACATCACCGGAAATATCGCGGCGCCCGGCGGAGGTCTAAATTATACCCCGAGGGGCAGGCTGGCCTTGCCGAGAAGCACGGCATAGCAGCGCATGACGGCGGGAACTTCAAGGCGATCCGCAGGTCATAATTGTCGCTGGGCGCTATTGAAAACGCGCTATTGAAATCGATGGATGCCTACCGGGCCATCGGCAACCTAAGATCATCCCCGCTTCTTCCTCGAGACCCGCTTTTTTCCGAAAGACAGACTATGTGCAATTGTGCACGGGCAATTCGAATTTGACTGATGACCCCTCTGCCGTGAGATCCCTCACTGCAACCGTCATCCGTGGTGCCTGGGGATACATGCCGTCGATCTGGTAGTAGTGCCCTGCTTTTGCGTCCAGCGTGAATAGGCAAGTCTGCTCGAGAGGGCCCTTCAGAGATCCCCAGTGACGGCGGAGGACCCCTATGACATGAGTACCGGGGTCGACCTTCACAATCCAGTCACTGTCCAAAAATCCGGACTTACTCGTTTCAAAAGACGCATTACCGTCCACGCTGGCGACAATGATCTCGTTCGCGACGAAGACATAGTCGGACCGCTGCTTTGTCTCGATGACCGCCATGCCTGGGACGCGGGCAGGACCGGCACATCCAGCGAGCCCTAAGTTAAGACCCAACAGCAAAAGCAGGCACGAACTTCGTCGTCTGATCGACCCTTGCGTCATTCCGACATCGTAACGCCAAGATATCATCGAGAGGAGAGCGTGTGGGAATCACAAGCCGGACCGCACCCGAGCATCGAGACGGCCTGGAAGAGGCCTGTCGGCGGGGCATTCTTGGGGCTTTGCTGGATAAAGCCGGACAGCTGAAGGCATCGTTCTGGCGGAGAGGGTGGGATTCGAACCCACGGTCCCCCGCAAAGGGGACAACAGATTTCGAGTCTGCCCCGATCGACCACTCTGGCACCTCTCCGTCGTTGTGCTATTTTACACGGTCGGCACCTTCTCATGGCGCCGATTTCAGCCTGCCGGCCGCAAATATCCCGTGCCCGCGCGCGGCCTTCTTCTTGCTTCCACGCTTGTCGATGCGCAAGCTTCCCTTCACTCTTGTGCTCCTGCTGCCCGTTGTCTGCGACCCGGGTTTCATTGCGGACCGCCCCGTCGCGCCTTTGTCACAGACAGGCGAACTGGTGGTATTGACACGCAATACACCCACCACCCGCTACGTCGACTCGCAAGGCCAGACCTCCGGGTTGGAGTATGACCTGGTGCAGATGTTCGCCGAGGAGTTGGGCGTGAAAGTGCGGTATATCGACCGTCAGCCGCTGTATCAGATCCTGCCGGCGCTGCGTCGCAATGAGGCACACTTGGCCGCTGCGGGCCTGGCCGTCACATCCGACCGCGTGAAGCAATTCCAATTTGGTCCGTCCTATCAGATGTTCCAGCCGGTTCTCGCGTACAACACCGACAATTCGGCGCCTCGCGATATCAAGGACGTGGTAGGAAAGCGCATCGAGGTGGTCAAGGGCACGAGCGCGATCGAAGACTTGCGGGCCTTACGTAAGCGTTACCCAAAACTGCGCTGGCTAGAGGTTTCGGAGAGCGACAGCGAGGGCCTGTTGTCGCGGTTGTCGGAGGGCAAGACCGACTACGTGGTGACCGACTCCCACGTGCTCGATGTGGTTCGCAATTTCTATCCGAATTTGGCACGCGCGTTCGCGATCGGTGACCCGGAGCCTCTGGCGTGGGTCTTTCCTCCCGACGGCGACCCTAAAATCATCGAACACGCCCGCGAATTCTTCTTGCGCATCACGTTCGACGGAACGCTCAAACGTCTGCTGGAGCGCTACTACGGCCACGTCAAGCGGCTGGATCAGATGGACATCGCGAACTTCCTGGAGCGCATGCGCACGGTACTCCCACGCTACAAGCCGATGTTCAAACAGGCACAGGAACTCACCGAGATCGACTGGCGCCTGCTCGCTGCCCTCGGGTTTCAGGAGTCCCATTGGGATCCGGCGGCGGTCTCACCCACCGGCGTGCGGGGCTTGATGATGCTGACATCGGAAACTGCGGACCGGATGGACGTCGCAAACCGGATGGACCCGCGCGAAAACATCGTCGGCGGCGCGCAGTATCTGTTGGAACTCAAGGATACGCTGCCTGAACGCATCCAGGAACCGGATCGCACCTGGCTGGCACTGGCCGCGTACAACATAGGCTATGGTCACCTGGAGGACGCCAGAGTGCTCGCTCAGCGTAAAGGACTCAACCCGAATCTGTGGGTAGATGTAAAACAGATGCTGCCGCTGCTGTCTCGCTACGAGTACTACAACACGCTCAAGCACGGCTTCTGCCGAGGAAATGAGGCTCTAGTGCTGACCGAGAATATTCGCAGTTACTACGACATCCTGCGCCGGTTCGAAGATCCCTACACGCCCAGCTTCAACCTCTTCGCGGAGATGGCGGGCGAGCGACCCTAAGACTCAATCTGAACGGGAGGACGCAGAGGGAACAGAGGGAAACATATTTCTCTGTTATCTCCGTGATCTCCCGTTCAATATCCTTTGCTACGCAGTCTAGTCTGCGCCGAAACGATCAACGCGCGGGCTCGATCACCGTTACACCGCCCATGTATGGCAACAGGACAGCGGGAACCTCCACGATTCCATCCGGACGCTGATAATTCTCAATTATGGCGACGAGGGTGCGGCCGACGGCAAGGGCCGAGCCATTGAGCGTGTGCGCCAACTCGGGTTTGCCCTTGTCGTTGCGGAAGCGAGCTTGCATGCGCCGCGCCTGGAATGCTTCGAAGTTGCTGCAGGAAGAGATTTCCCGGTAAGCGTTCTGCCCAGGCAACCACACTTCGATGTCGTAAGTCTTGGCGGACGAGAAACTCATGTCACCGGTGCACAACGTCACCACACGATAAGGAAGCTTCAGCCGCTGGAGGATCGTTTCGGCATGACCGGTGAGTTGCTCTAACCCCTCGTACGATCTATCCGGATGGGCGATCTGCACCAGCTCCACCTTGTCGAACTGATGCTGGCGGATCATGCCGCGGGTATCTTTCCCGTAGGATCCCGCTTCACTCCGAAAACAAGGGGAATGGCAGACGAATTTCAGCGGCAGCTTATCGAGTGCGACGATCTCGTCGCGCACGATATTGGTGACCGGCACTTCAGCGGTCGGAATCAGATATAGCTTCTCGCTCTCTCCGCGCGGCACCGCAAACAGGTCTTCTTCGAACTTCGGAAGATTGCCGGTACCTCTGAGGCTGGCGGCGTTTACCAGATACGGCGCGTATACCTCGGTATAGCCGTGCTCGCCGGTGTGCACGTTCAGCATGAATTGCGCGATGGCGCGATGGAGCCGCGCGACGGCACCGGTAATCAGCGTAAATCGAGCGCCCGAGATCTTGATGGCACGCGCGAAATCCAGCATGCCGAGCTGCTCGCCAAGGTCGACGTGATCCCTTACGGGAAAATCGAAGGCGCGCGGCGCCCCGATCCGGCGGATTTCGACATTGTCATCGGCAGATCGGCCGACAGGAACCGACTCGTGCGGGATATTCGGAATCACCAGCAGGAGATCGTTGAGCTTCTGCTGTATGACTTCGAGCTCCGCCTCCGCTCGTTTCAGCTCTTCGCCAATGCCGCCGACCTCGGCCATCAACGAAGTGGCATCTTCACCCTTGTGCTTCGCTTCTCCGACCCTCTTGGACAGCGTGTTGCGCTTGCTCTGCAGCTCCTGGGTACGCGTCTGCACGACTTTACGAGCGCCCTCCAGTTCGCGAACGTCATCGATCGGGATGGTGATGCCACGCGTGGCGAGGCGTTTCGCCACCCCGTCCAGATCATTTCTCAGCAGTTGTACGTCAAGCATGCAGACCTCGAGTAATCACGGTGGCGCACGGAGCGCAAAGGTTCAAGGTTTCTTCTTCGCAGCTGCGTCCATATCGCGCAGATGCGCCAGTTTCTCGCCGATCTTTGCCTCCATCCCGCGCGGAGACGGCAAATAGAATCGCACTTGCGGCATGCCCTGGGGGAAATAGTCCTCCCCTGCAGCATAAGCATCGGGTTCGTCATGCGCGTATCGATAAGTTGCCCCGAGACCCATTTCCTTCATCAGCCGGGTCGGCGCATTGCGCAAATGCACAGGGACGGGCCGCGAGCCATCGCGTCCCACAAAAGCGCGGGCCTCATTATAAGCGACGTATGCCGCGTTGCTCTTCGGGGCGCAGGCCATATAGAGGGCGGCCTGCGCCAGCGCCAACTCACCCTCCGGTGACCCGAGGCGTTCATAGGTCTCACACGCATCCAGAGCCAAGCGCAAAGCGCGAGGGTCCGCAAGACCGATGTCTTCGCTCGCCATGCGCACGAGGCGCCGGCCGAGGTAGAGAGGATCTGCGCCGCCATCCAGCATGCGCACGAGCCAGTAAAGCGCTGCGTCCGGGGAAGATCCTCGAACCGATTTGTGCAGAGCCGAGATCTGGTCGTAGAAGACGTCGCCGCCATTGTCGAAGCGCCGCATGCGCAGCGCGTACTCGATCACGGGCCCGCCCCCGCCCAGCACCGGCGCCGCGGCGCTGCCGCCGATGGGGATCACGTCCAGATAGAGCCCGGGCGCGGTGCGCCGGTTGAGGCGCAATTCTTCATCGCAATAGTGCCGGCGCGCTTCGAGCGTGCTGAAATCGAGGAAGCCGAGGTTCACCGGCTTCTTGATCTTGTAGGCGTAATCCCCGGCGAGCAGGATGCAGGAAATGTGGGTTTGCAGCAGTTCGACTTCGTCCACGTGGCACGTTCGCGCGAGGAGCTGCGGCGATTGGTCGTGCAGGGCAAGGTCAAGGCCGCTATCGACATCCCCCCAAGTTTCTCAGCCGACGTCGCGAGCGGCCGCGGGGCGCAGGTACAAGTGCTCATCGACGGCTCGGACTCCAACGTGGCG
>Ga0209048_10004014_pt1 | contig 14145 bp, 10 predicted proteins | sample FrelakmetCRP12CR_FD_187146 | JGI IMG/M metagenome (GOLD analysis project Ga0209048, IMG submission 187146) | Freshwater lake sediment microbial communities from the University of Notre Dame, USA, for methane emissions studies - CRP12 CR (SPAdes)... | ecosystem: Environmental > Aquatic >... | reverse complement strand
CAAACACCACGTCGAGGCCGACTGGCAATTCACAACTGACGACGCACGCGTTAAGCTGAAACGGCTTTACCCGCAGTTCCATTGACTCAGGCCACTAGCGTTCGGCTCGTCGCGACGTTACATTGGCTACGCGGCGCTGCGGGGTGCGTGATGGACTATTATTCCCCGGGGCCTTATCGATCTCCAAGGGAGCTGTCCCTGGCCTTGCCCGTGGGCTCGGCCACATGGCGCCCACCTACGTTGTAGGTTCCCGGGATCGATGTCCCACGGCTTGCGTGGCCCGCACCCTCCCCGCGAAGTGGCCATTTGATGACCGACGCCAAATCCGAGTTGCGCCGCCACTCCCTCGCCCGCCGCGATCTTATTTCAAACAGCGAAGCGCATGAAGCAGCAGCTCTGCTGCGCGACCGCGCACTAAACCTTTTTGAAGAAATTGCCGCTCGTGAAAATTTCACCGCTCCGATCGTCTCCGTCTATTGGCCGATCCGCAGCGAATTGAACACGCGCCTTTTGATCGAAGCTCTTGCCGCAAAGGGCGCGATAGTGGCGCTGCCAGCGATGCGCGCGGTTCGGCAGCCGCTCGTTTTTCGCGAATTCCAGCCGGGCGACAATCTCGTGAAAGGTCCTTTCGGCCTGTCCGAGCCTTCGGCCGACAAGCGGTCGCTCGATCCCGACATCGTCTTCGCCCCGCTCGTCGCCTTCGACCGACGCGGTTGCCGACTGGGTTACGGCGGAGGCATTTACGATGCTACGCTCAGCGAATTGCGCGCAAAGAAACGGGTCATTGCGGTCGGGCTCGCCTATTCAATCCAGGAAGCGTCCGCCGTTCCTTGCGAAACGCATGATCAGAGGCTCGATTTTATAGTCACGGAACGGGAAACCGTCACGGCGCGCTGAAATTCTTCGACACGCTTCACATATGTTCGCGGATGAAAGCGCCCGCGCGGCCCAGAGCGTCGCGTCCGGGTTTGAGATGCGCGTTCCAGAGCGGCCATGCATGAATCATATGCGGCCATATCTCCATCGTCACAGACACATCGGCGGCGCCAGCCGTGGCTGCGAAACGCGTCGCGTCGGCAAGGAGCGTTTCCGCCGAGCCGACCTGAATCAGCGTGGGCGGAAAGCCATGTAAGTCGGCGAAGAGCGGAGAAACGCGCGGATCTTTTCTGTCTACGCTCGAAGGCGCATACGCCTCTGCAAGTTCCTCGAGATAGGCTTTGTGGATAAGCGGGTCCGTCGCGTCCTTCGATTGAAGCGTCACGCCCGACATTGTGAGATCCGTCCAGGGCGACAATAGCCAGAGAGCGCATGGCAGCTCCTCGCGCGCCTCGCGCAGAGTTTCGACGAGCGCTACCGTGAGGCCGCCTCCGGCGCTGTCGCCCCCGACCGCGAGCCGACGGGCGGAGAAGCCATTCCGTCGCAAGAACCGCCAGGCTGTCAGCGCGTCGTCGAGAGCAGCGGGAAAGGGATGTTCGGGCGCGAGGCAATAGCCTACGGTGAGCGTTCGCGCCCCCGCCGCCCGGCCGGCCTCAGTCACCAGACGCCGATGGCTGAGGATTGAGCCCGAGCAATAGCCGCCGCCGTGAAAATACATGAGGACTCGCGTCGAATCCGAGCCCGGCGCGAAAGACCATTCCCCGGCCGGCCCTCCGAGATCGGCCGGCTCGATCTTGATGTCTTCGGCGACAGGCCAGATGGAGCCGACCTCGTCGAGTCGTTCGCGGCGCTCGGCCCATCCGACGGGCCGCGGCTTGGAGGTCAGCAGGGCGCGTATAGCGTCGATTTCGTCGTCGTTCATGGATCGCCAGCCTAACCCAATGCGCGCGCCGTGGGACGTCAGAGATTTTTTCCGCTCACTCCCGCGCTCTCGAAAGTCGCCATATCCCGATGGCACGCCAGCGCCGCTTGGACCATGCCAATGGAAAGCGCTGCGCCCGAGCCCTCGCCCAGCCGCATCCCGAGATCGAGCAAGGGCTTCTTACCGAGTCGCTCCAGCGCTTGCGCATGAGCGCCCTCCGCCGACACATGACCTGCCATGCAATGCGCGATTGCGTCGGAATTCAGCGCCTGCAGCAACGCCGCCGCGGCGCAAGCAACATAGCCGTCGAGAATGACGGGAATGCGATGCAGGCGCGCTGCAAGGATCGCCCCCATCATGGCGGCGATCTCGCGACCGCCGAGGCGGCGCAGAATTTCGAGCGGATCGCGCAAATGGTCGGCATGCAAAGCCAGGGCGGCGTCGATGACGCCGTTTTTTCGCGCAAGCCCCGCGTCGTCGACGCCAGTTCCCCGCCCTGTCCAGCGCGCCGCGGGCCCACCATAGAGTGCGGCGTAAATTGCGGCCGCGGCGGTCGTGTTACCAATTCCCATCTCGCCGGGAGCCAGAAGGTCGACGCCCTGCGCCGCCTCCATGCCATAGGCGATGGTCGCAGCGGTCTCAGCCTCCTCCATTGCGGGCGCTTCGCTAAAATCGTTTGTAGGACGATCGAGCGCCAGTTCGAACACTTTGAGTCCCACCCCGAAGGTCTTGCAGATCTGGTTGATGGCGGCGCCCCCACCTCTAAAATTCTCGACCATCTGACGGGTGACGCTCGATGGAAAGGCCGAGACGCCCTTTGTGACGACGCCATGATTTGCGGCGAAGACCGCGACGAGCGGCCGGTCGACAACGGGCTCCGCCGAGCCTTGCCAGGCCGCGAGCCATTCGACGATTTCCTCCAGCCGGCCGAGCGCGCCCGGCGGCTTCGTCAGCTGCGCGTCGCGCAGGCGAATCTTCGCGACGCTTTCCGCGCAAGGCCCGGGTAGAGCGGCCATAAGCATGCGGACTTCTTCAAAGGGGCGGATGTCGGCGGGCATGAGGTCCTTCGCGGCGAGAATGCCGGCTTAGCGCCTATGTCGCCGCTTGGCGAGCCCGGCTATTCGCTCTTGATCGACGCATAGGCCGCGCGCGCGCGCGCGCGGGCCTTTTCGTGATCGACGATAGGGCGTGGATAGGTCTCGCCGAGACGCACGCCCGCCTTGCGCAAAGCCTCCTCCGGCGCGTCCCATGGTCTGTGGATATATCGTGCGTCGAGCCCGGCGAGCTCCAGCACGTAACGGCGCACATAGTCTCCATCGCGGTCGAACTTCTCGCCCTGCAAGACGGGATTGAACACGCGAAAATAGGGCGCGGCGTCTGCGCCACAGCCGGCGACCCATTGCCAGCTCGCGGAGTTATTGCCGAGATCGGCGTCGACCAGCGTATCCCAGAACCAGCGCTCCCCTTCCTGCCACGGCAGCAGCAGATCCTTGACGAGAAAGGACCCCGCGACGAGTCGCGCGCGATTGTGCATATAACCGGTTCGCCACAGCTGCCGCATTCCAGCGTCGACGATCGGGTAGCCGGTCTTTCCCTCGCTCCAGGCGGCGAAGGCGTCATGATCTTTCGCCCACGGGAAACGCTCGAAGCGCTTGTCCATCGGACGGTTCGGCAATTCCGGTTTGGCGAAAAGCAAGTGATGCGAGAACTCGCGCCATCCGATCTGCCGCAAATAGGCAGCGCCGTCCGCGCTCCTTTTCTCATTCACGGCGCTCCAAATCTGGCGCGGACCGATCTCGCCCCACCTCAGATGCGGCGACAGCCGGGAAACCCCCTCCTCCCCAGGAAAGTCGCGCGCGTCGCGGTAATCTTGCAAGGCGCCATGCGTGAACGCCTCGAGTTTGCGTCGCGCTTCGCCTTCGCCCGGCGTCCAGGTCTCGCGCAGACCCTCCGCCCAATCGGGCTTTGTTGGAAGCAGGCGCCAATCATCGAGACGTTCCGTGTGAATGGGCGGACCTGCGTTCAGCTTGGCCGGCTTCTCCAATGGAGCCGCCGGCGCTCCGGCGGCAAGGCAGGCGCGCCAGAACGGTGTGAACACGCGGAACGCCGCGCCTTCGCTATTGTGTATTCCCGATGGTTCGAACAGCAGCGAAGCATTGAAGCTTTCGACGCGCAGCCCCTGCGCGCGCAAATTCGCCTTTATCGCGGCGTCCCTTCTGACCGCCCAGGGCTCGTAAATACGATTCCAATAGATCGAGCCCGCGCCGGTCTCCGCGACGACGCCGGGAAGGATAAGCTCGGCCGAGCCGCGGCGCAGATGCAGCGACGCGCCGAGTTTCGATAGATCTTTCGCCAGGTCGGACAGGCTGTGATGGAGCCACCATCTGCTGGCTCCGCCGGGCCGCCAGTCGCCCGCCGCTTCATCATCCAGAATGAACAAAACGACCATAGGCGCGCCGGACGCCGCCGCCGCCGATAAGGCCGGATTATCGGCGAGCCGGAGATCGTGCCTGAACCAGACAATGGCTGGAGCGCTCATCCGGACCTATCGGGGACCTTTTCCGAAACCCAGAGTCGAACGCAGGGACGACGCGAAAGGTCCCGTTTCGCGGGACCCGCCGTCAGCCGAATCTCCGGCTCACGCGCGCGTAACCGAAATAGACGGCGAAGCCGATCACCATCCAGATGGTGAAAACCGTCCAGGTGAGCAAAGGCAAAGCGGCCATCAGCGCAAGCGACGACGCAATTCCAAGGAAGGGCATCGCCGGCACCCAGGGCGCGCGAAACGGCCGATGAAGTTCGGGAGATTCCCGTCGCAGGTAAACGACCGCCCCACAGACGAGAACAAAGGCGCTGAGCGTGCCGATATTGACCATTTCCGCGAGTTCGCGAATGGGCGTTAAGCCGGCCACGAGTGCGCCCGCCACTCCGACGAGAGTTTGGCTGATGGCGGGCGTTCGCCACTCCGCGTGCAGCCGCGCGAATACGGGCGGCAAGAGCCCATCATGCGACATTGTGAAAAACACGCGTGTCTGGCCGAAAAGCAGCACCAGCATTGTCGTCGTCAATCCTGCGAGCGCGCCGAACTTCACGATCAGCCCAAGCCACTTCAGGCCGGTGGCGTCGACGGCGACCGCAATCGGATCGGGCACGCCAAGCGCAGTATAAGGGACAAGGCCCGTCACGATCGCCGCGACAAGGAGATAGAGCACAGTGCAGAGCGCAAGCGATCCCAATAATCCGATCGGCATATCGCGTTGAGGATTGTGCGCCTCCTGCGCCGCCGTGGAGACTGCGTCGAAGCCGACGTAAGCGAAGAACACCAAAGACGCGCCGCGGAACACGCCGCTCCAGCCGAACTCGCCGAAAGTTCCCGTATTTTCAGGGATGAAAGGCGACCAATTGGCGGTATTCACGTAGGCGGCGCCGAACACGATGACAGCGACGACGACAAAGACTTTGAACGCGACAATGATGTTGTTGAAGAGCGCGGACTCCTTCGTGCCGCGCACGAGCAAAGCCGTCAGAATGAGAATGATCGCCGCTGCGGGAAGATTGAAGACGCCTTGCACTGTCGTCCCATTAGCGAGCTTGATCGGATCCGCGAAATAGGCTGCTGTGAACTCCGGCGGAAGGGGGAACCCTATGCTGCGCATCATATTTGCGAAATAGCCCGACCACCCCACGGCGACCGTCGCGGCGCCCATGCCATATTCGAGAATGAGATCCCAACCGATGATCCAGGCGAATATCTCGCCGAGAGTTGCATAAGTGTAAGTGTAGGTGCTGCCCGAGACGGGGATAAGAGCCGCGAGCTCGGCGTAGCACAGCGCCACGAAAGCGCTCACGATTCCTGCGAGCACGAAGGATAGGACGACGCCCGGACCGGCGTTATGCGCTGCGACGGTTCCGGTCAGAACAAAAATGCCGGTGCCGATGATTCCGCCGACCCCCAAGGCCATGAGGGAGATTGGCCCCAGCGAGCGGACCATGCCCTTCGTCTCGCCGGCTCCCGAGGCGATAAGATCGTGGACCGATTTTCTCGCCAGATAAGTCTTTTTTGCCGAAGATTGATTCAACACGGAATTTTCCTTCCGACGCAGCTAAACCGTAAGCGAGGCGATGGATGCGGGCCGATTATGGTTGCGGCGCCAAAAGTTACAAGCGGAAACGCCCCGAACGGAAGAATTAACCACGATTGTGGGAGTTATGCGGAAAGCTGCTTCTTTTTCGAATTCCTGCGCGAAGAACATTTACTTCGCTGAAAGTTGTTGAAATTCAGCCATCGTTCATCGGCGGCGCGGGATAGGATGTGTACAATTGCCATGATAGGTAAACCAATGACGGGTTACGGCGGTTTAATCATCAAACGGTCGCACATGCTATATTTGTCAGGCTTATGAACGAATTGCGGCCAGAAATCGCGCCAGCCGGCGATATCGCGACACTGAAGGGCTTCGCGGAACGCCTCGGCTCCGAACCTTCCGGTTTCAAGCTTTCGGTGCTTCGCGGGCCGTTGGCGCCTCAGCTGCTTCGCGACGAACTCTTGTGCGAGATTTTCGCCGCGAGCGTCTCGGCGTCTCCCAACGCGCTTGTCATGCAAACGCTCGAGCGCCGCTTTACCTATCGCGAGGCGGACGCCCAGGCGACGGCGATCGCGCGAGGACTCGTCGCGCGCTCTATCGGCCCGGGCGATGTCGTCGGCCTTTGGATGGCGCGCGGTCCCGAGCTGCTGATCGCCCAACTCGCCATCGCGAAGTCCGGCGCAGCCTGGCTTCCGTTCGACGCCGAGGCGCCGGTGGAGCGCATCTCGGTCTGCCTGGACGACGCAACGGCAAAAGGACTGCTGACATCCGCAGATCTGGCGCCGAAGGTCGCGCCCGCAGTCCAAGCCGACATCTTCATCGACGAAGAAATAGCGATCCACGGCGATGATCATTTCCCCGCCGCGCGCGCGCGCGGCGCGACGCCGGAGCACCCGGCCTATTTGATCTACACATCGGGTTCGACCGGAACGCCAAAAGGCATCGTCATCACTCATCGCAATATTTGCCACTATTTGCGTTCGGCGAACGAAATTTTCGAGATTGCTTCCTCCGACATCATGTTTCAGGGAGCTTCGGTCGCTTTCGATCTCTCGATGGAGGAAATCTGGATTCCCTATCTCGTCGGGGCGACGCTTTTCGTCGCGACGCCTCAGATCATCGGTGAAACGGAGACGCTTCCGGATATTCTGGAAGAGGCCGGCGTCACTGTGCTCGACACAGTGCCGACGCTCCTCACCGTGCTGCCGCGCGACGTGAAGACGATCAAGAAAATTCTGCTTGGCGGGGAGGCCTGTCCTCCTGCGGTCGTCGACCGCTGGACGCGCATCGGCCGCACCATCTTCAACACCTATGGGCCCACCGAGGCGACCGTCGTGGCGACCGTCGCGGAGGTGTGGCCCAAAGAGCCGGTGACGATCGGACGTCCGATTCCCAATTACAGTTGCTATGTCGTCGACGATACTTTGAAGCTGCTCCCTCATGGCGCCGAGGGCGAATTGCTCATCGGCGGACCCGGCGTGGCGCGCGGATATTTGAACCGCGACGAACTGACGGCCGAAAAATTCATCGCCAACCCCTACGGCTCCGACGGGGCCGATCCGGTTCTCTATCGTTCTGGCGACGCTGTGGCGCTGGATGAAAACGGCAATCTCAGTTTCCGTGGGCGCATCGACGACCAAGTGAAAATTCGCGGGTTTCGTGTCGAGCTCGGCGAGATCGAAGCGGTCCTTGGCCATCAGTCGCCGATACGACAAGCCGCAGTCGTGCTGCGCAACGAAAACGGCGTCGACGAACTCGTCGCCTTTCTGGTCGTCGACGGACCGATCGAAGACATGCGCGATCTGCGCGCCGCCTTACGGGAGCGTTTGCCTCCCTACATGGTTCCCTCGCGCTTCGAGATCGTGAAATCGCTTCCGAAGCTTTCATCCGGAAAAGTCGATCGCAAGGCGCTGAAGCGCATCGAACTGACCGCGCCGGCGGCCAGCGACGAAGAGCAGGAAGACCCGCGCAACGAAACCGAATTGAAGCTGCTCGAAGCAGCAAAGCGCGTTTTGCCGCCGGGCGCCATTCCGTTCGACGCCGACTTTTTCACCGAGCTTGGCGGACATTCGCTACTTGCCGCGCGTTTCGTCTCCATCGTGCGCGAGACGCCGCGTCTGGCTTCCATCACCCTGCACGATCTCTACGCGCAACGCAGCTTACGCGCGCTCGCCGCCCATCTCGACGGCAAGGTCGAAGCACATAGCCCGCAACGGGATCTCTCCTTCACGCCGCCGCCATTGTTGCGAAGATTTCTGTGCGGGCTTGCGCAGGCAGCCGCCCTTCCCTTCATCCTGGCGATCGTGACCTCGCAATGGCTGGGCGTTTTCGTCTCCTACATGTTGATAACGTCGCCTGACGCCAGCCTGTTCGAAGAAGCGGTAGCGCTGCTCGGCGTGTATATGTGCATCAACATCGCCACGGTCGCGACGTCGATCCTCGGCAAATGGATCGTGATCGGACGCACAAAGCCAGGCCGTTACCCGCTTTGGGGCGTCTATTATTATCGATGGTGGCTATCGCAGCGGCTGATCGGGCTCACCCACGCGAAATGGTTTCAGGCCTCGCCGCTCATGCGGCTCTACCTTTCCGCGCTCGGCGCCAACATCGGCGAAGACGCGATTATCTCCGAACTCGATATGGGCGCGATCGATCTCGTGACGATCGGCGCGGGGGCGAGTCTTGGCTCCAAGCTCAAGCTCTCCAATGCGCGCGTCGTAGGCGACGAATTGATTATCGGCCCAATCGATATCGGCGCCGACGCTTACATTGGAACGTCCTGCGTTATCGAAGAAAATGTCGTCATTGGCGAAGGCGCGGCTCTGGAAGACCTGACTTCTGTCCCTTCGGGCGCAAACATCGGCGCGCATGAAATCTGGAACGGATCGCCTGCGCGGCGCACCGGGATCGTCAATGAATCCGAACTCGACCCTCAGGCGCAGGCAAGCGCGCCCCGCCGTCTCCTGGCAAGCTTCCTGTTCTCCTTGCTTGTCCTTTCCATTCCTCCCCTCGGCCTTCTCCCGATCTTTCCGGCTTTCTGGGTGTTTGACCGTCTGGATAACTGGATGGGCATAGCCGAAGCGGATCATATTTATTATCTGGCGGCCATTCCCTTGTTCGCCTGGCCCACGGCCTTCATCCTGGTGCTGGTGACGGTCGCCTTCATCGTCGCATTTCGCTGGCTCGTGCTGCCGCGCGTGCGAGAGGGGACCTATTCCGTATGGTCCAACTTCTATGTGCGCAAATGGGCGGTAGCGCTGGCGACCGAGGTGACGCTTGAGACGCTTTCGTCGCTGTTTGCGACCCTTTACATGCGCACCTGGTACCGCCTCATGGGCGCCAAGATCGGCAAGGATTCGGAGATCTCGACCAATCTCTCCGGCCGTTACGATCTCGTCGAGATCGGCGACAAATGCTTCATCGCCGACGAAGTCGTCCTAGGCGATGAGGACATCCGGCGCGGCTGGATGTATCTCAAACACGTAAAGACCGGCGAGCGAGTGTTCATCGGCAATGACGCAGTGGTGCCGCCAGGTTCGGAAATTCCTGCGGGGGCGCTGATCGGGATAAAGTCGAAGCCGCCGGCGAACAGTGAATTGTCTGAAGGAGACACCTGGTTCGGTTCGCCGCCGATCAAATTGCCCGTGCGCCAGAGATTCGACGGCGGCGGCGCCACATGGACCTATAAGCCCCCGCCATGGAAGAAATTCATGCGCGCCGTCTACGAGGCGGTGAACGTCTCGCTGCCGACGATGCTGTTCATGACCTTCGGCACATGGGCGGTGGAAAGCTTCGGCCAGAAGCTTATCGACGGCGAATACGCGACTGTCGCGTGGCTGTTCATTCTTGACTCAGTGCTCATTTCCATTGCGATGACGCTCGCCGTGGTCGGCGTCAAATGGGTCACCATGGGCCGCTATGAGCCCCAGGTGAAGCCGATGTGGTCCTTCTGGGCCATGCGCACTGAGGCTTGCGCCGTGCTTTATTGGGGCCTTGCCGGCAAGGTGCTGCTCGAACATCTGCGTGGTACGCCCTTTCTCCCATGGATGCTGAGGCTGTTCGGAGCGAAAATCGGCAAGGGCGCATTCATGGACATGACCGACATCACGGAATTCGACTGCGTGAAAGTCGGCGACTTCGCCGCGCTCAATATGGTCGCCGCCTTGCAGACGCATCTTTACGAAGACCGCGTGATGAAAGTCGGTCGGGTGAGCGTCGGCAAGGGCGTGAGCGTCGGCGCCGGATCCACCGTACTTTATGACACCCATATCGGCGATTTTGCGCGCTTGGGGCCGCTCACCGTCGTCATGAAAGGCGAGTCGATCCCGCCGCATTCCGAATGGGTCGGCGCGCCAGCGGAGCCTTTGGCGGCGCGCGCCGCGGAGATCCGTGCCGCGGAGAAGGCGGCGTAAGAAACGAATTTGAACGAGACTGGCGGCACGGAGTGCAAAATGATCGAAACTCCGCACATTGTTCAAACCGAGCATGTATTGGCGGCCGTTATCAAACTCACGACGCCGCGCGAGGAAATAAGAAATGTGATGGAGCCTACCCTCAACGAACTGCGGGCCCCCGTAATGGATCAGGGCGTCAAGATTACCGGCCCCTGGTTCACTCACCATTCTCGTTTGGACCCAAAGGTCTTCGATCTCGCAATCGGCGTTCCGGTAGCCTCGCCGGTTTCCGACCTTGGCCGCGTGAAGACGAGTAGTCTCCCTGCGGCGCGTGTTGCGCGCGCCGTCTACCACGGAGGCTACGAATGCTTGCCGGACGCATGGCCTGAGCTTCAAGGATGGATCGCCGCCAAGGGCGAGCGCCCAGCGGCCGATCTATGGGAGGTTTATCTCGTAGGGCCTGAAACCGAAAACGACCCCTCGGCTTGGCGCACACAACCGAACCGCCCTCTGAGCGTCGTGGGTTAATAGGCAATCATTGGCGTTTGACGCTTCAGCGCGCGAGCCCTACAACCGCGCGAACAACCGCTGCGGCGAGCTATGTCCCACAACAGCTTCGGCCATGTTTTCCGAGTCACCACCTTTGGCGAAAGCCATGGGCCGGCCCTTGGCGCGGTGGTTGACGGCTGCCCGCCGCGCATTCCGCTCGCCGTCGAGGACATTCAAATCTTTCTCGACAAGCGCAAACCTGGGCAATCGCGTTTCACCACGCAGCGGCAGGAGGCCGACGCGGTGAAAATCCTTTCTGGCGTCTTCGCCGACGAAAGCGGCCGCCAGGTGACGACCGGAACGCCCATCGCGCTTGTGATCGAAAACACAGATCAGCGCTCCAAGGACTATGGCGACATCGCCAATAAGTACCGGCCCGGCCACGCAGATTATGTTTACGACGCGAAATATGGAATTCGCGATTATCGCGGCGGCGGTCGCTCCTCTGCGCGGGAAACCGCCGCGCGCGTGGCGGCGGGCGCCGTGGCGCGCAAGATCGTCCCCGGCGTGACGATCCGCGGCGCGCTCGTGCAGGTTGGCCCGCACAAAATCGACCGGGCGCGCTTCGACTGGAGCGAAATCGAAAGAAATCCCCTCTTTTGTCCCGACGCGGAAGCCGCGCTGTGCTGGCAGGATTATCTTGACGGCGTGCGCAAGGCGGGCTCTTCGATTGGCGCGGTGATCGAGATTGTGGCCGAAGGCGTTCCCGCCGGCTGGGGCGCGCCTGTCTACGGGAAACTCGACGCCGATCTCGCCGCCGCCTTCATGTCGATCAATGCGGTGAAGGGCGTCGAGATTGGCGCGGGCTTCGAGGCGGCCGAGCTTTCGGGCGAATCCAACGCCGACGAAATGCGCGTGGGCAATGACGGCAAGCCGGTTTTTCTGTCGAACAACGCAGGCGGAATTCTCGGCGGGATTTCGACAGGGCAAGCCATTGTCGCGCGTTTCGCGGTTAAGCCGACGTCCTCCATTCTTACACCGCGACACACGATCGACCGTAGCGGCCGTGAAACGGAGATCGTCACCAAAGGGCGCCACGACCCCTGCGTCGGAATACGGGCCGTGCCCGTCGGCGAAGCGATGATGGCCTGCGTGCTCGCGGACCATTTCCTGCGCCATCGCGGGCAAGTGGGGTGATTACGAGGCGCCATGTCCTTGCGGCGCTTGCTGCGTCGTTCGGATCGTCGTCCACGACGCTGTTGGCGGCTCCGCAAAGAACCACGCTTCTCGTCTCGCATCCGTCCGGCCTGGCGCATGACATGGGGGCCGGCTATCCCGACCGGCCTGAGCGTTTGCGCGCCGCCTTCCAGGCGCTCGCTCAGCCGCGCTTCGAGCGTTTGACGCGCGTTGATGCGCCGCTCGCCTCGCGGGAAGCCATTTTGCGCGTTCATGCGCCGGCGCTTTTCCAACAATTGCAGACCGCGACGCCAAAAGAGGGTTTCGCAAAACTTGGCCCCGATACGGTCATGAACGTAGGAACGCTGCAGGCCGCCTTGCGTTCTGCAGGCGGCGCAACGCGCGCGGTGGACGCAGTCTTCCGCGCGGAAGCGAAAAACGCCTTCGTCGCGGCGCGGCCGCCAGGGCATCACGCGACGGCGAATTCTTCGATGGGTTATTGCTTCCTGAATAACGCATCGATCGCGGCCCGCCACGCCATCGCCGCACACGGCGCCGAGCGGGTCGCAATCGTCGATTTCGACGTGCATCACGGCAATGGCGTGCAGGAAATCTTCTGGAACGAGAAAAACGTGCTCTATTGCTCGACGCATCAAATGCCGCTGTACCCCGGCTCCGGCGCGGCGAGCGAGCGTGGCGAATATGACAACATCGTCAATGCGCCCCTACGCAAGGGGGACGGCGGCGAGCAATTTCGAGCGGCCCTGAAGGAAGCTATCCTGCCTCGCATCGACGCTTTTAGGCCGGAACTGATTATACTTTGCGCCGGATTTGACGCGCATGTTCACGATCCGCTCGGCGGGCTTCGTCTTGTCGAAGATGATTTTCGCGAAGCGACGCTTCGCATCATGGAAATTGCGGCGCGCCGCTGTGAAGGCCGCGTCGTCTCGCTGCTCGAAGGGGGTTACAATCCCGCAGATCTCGCGGCGTCGATCGCGGCGCATGTTGGCGCGCTTGTGGAGGCGTGATGACAGATTATCCTTAACGGTCTTTCCGCTCGACAACGCCGATAATCGGCCCCATGGGCATGAAGCGGTCATGCCGCGAGATCGACGGCGCATAAAGCGATGAGATCGAACCGTCGAGAAAAAGCGCATCCGGGCAATGCAATCGCTCACGAAAAAGATGCGCAAAGTCGTGAAAGGTGACGGGCGCATTCGAGATCGCGAAATGCACAATATGGCCGTCAACGACGCAAACGCCGTTTCTGATCTTCGCGGATGTGCCGCTGTCGTGGATATGCGGGTTGATGCGGCTTCCGATCACGAGCATCGGCCCGGATTGTGTGGCGTAGGCGGGATGCAGGCCCTGCTTTAAAAAGCGCGTGGTTTCCGTCACGCCGGCGCGGGCGCCGTCCACCCAAAACACGCCATTGGGCTTCATATGAAAATTGCCCTTGCCGGCGTGTGTGTTCGCAGAGTGAATCGTCCTCCCCTCTTCCGCATAAAGCCCGATCGGAAGGCGATCTTCGCCATACATGCCGCCATTCATCGCGAAAATGAGATGTTCGCCCTTGTCGCGCAACGCCGTCTCGATGCTCGAAAAACTGCCGTAGACTCCGCCCTTTTCGTCCTGAAGGAACAGACGGATCGATGCCTCGCGCGCGTCGAACGCGCAGACGGCGTAGGAATTTCCGGCTTCTTCGATCGTCTTGCAAGGAGCCGCCATGGCGGCCATCACGAAACACGTCCAGATGGCGAGGGCGCGTATCAGCCTCATGCCGTTCCTTTCCGGGCGCCAGTTCGATGCGCCAGAGGAAACGCTAACCACAAGCTCGCGTCGAGAGCCAGAGGATTTGAAAAGCGCTTCCGCCAGCGTTACATGTGCGGCAGGTGCCGACGTCCCTCTGGCCCGGCCCGAAGGAAATGCGATTGTCTCACTCCATTACCGAAGCCATTGAAGCGCTGGCGCGCGGCGAGATCGTCGTGGTGACCGACGACGACGACCGCGAAAACGAGGGCGATCTCGTCGTCGCTGCGTCCCTCTGCACGCCGGAAAAAATGGCGTTCATTATACGGCACTGCTGCGGCATCGTCTGCGCGCCGATCACCATGGAAGACGCGAGACGGCTGCATCTCGCGCCGATGGTGGCCGCCAATGACGCTCCGCTCGGCACGGCCTTCACGGTTTCGGTCGACTCAAG
>Ga0209048_10004013_pt1 | contig 14148 bp, 14 predicted proteins | sample FrelakmetCRP12CR_FD_187146 | JGI IMG/M metagenome (GOLD analysis project Ga0209048, IMG submission 187146) | Freshwater lake sediment microbial communities from the University of Notre Dame, USA, for methane emissions studies - CRP12 CR (SPAdes)... | ecosystem: Environmental > Aquatic >... | reverse complement strand
GGCTTCGCCCAGGTTCGGCGCCAAACTGATGCTGCGGCGATAGGCGGCAATGGATTCCTTCTGGCGCCCGGCGGCACTGAGCGCGTGCGCATAATTCATCCAGATTTTGGCGCCGTTTGGATTCCTGGCCAGCACCTGGGCATAGATCTCCAGGCATTCACGGTAGTCGCCGATCTTTGCCAGCACGACCGCCTGTGAATTGAGGTAGCCAGGATTGCGCGGCTCAGCCTTCAGCAGGATTTCCAGCTGCTGCAATGCTTCCGCGGGTTTGTTTCGTCGATGCAGGATCAGCGCGTAGTTGTAGCGTGCGCCACTGAAGCTGGGCGCGAGTTCGAGGCAATGCTCCAGGAGTTGCTCGGCGTCGGCATCGCGCCCCAGCCGGGCCGCGACCTCGGAGAGCATGCGCAGCGCCGCGACGTCGGTTGGAAACTGCAGCAGATGCGCGCGCAGTACCGTTTCCGCCTCCGGAATGTCACCTGCAATCAGCGCCGAGGCAGCGGCAATGAGCCGCGGGTCATTGGTCGAGTATTTGACCTGCTGGGCGTAGGCCGTATCAGCCCCCTTCGAGTCTCCGCGAATGGTCAGCAGGTCGCCCAGTGCGCGCCAGGCATCGGGGAGTTCCGGCTTGAGCGCCACCGCGCGGCGTAGCGCCGTGATGGCCGCCTCGTGCTGACCTGCTTCGCCCAGCGACTGGCCCAGCTCGTAATGCGCCGCAGCCCATTGGTGCTGGGAATCCGTCAGCGCCCGGAAGGTGTGCAGTGCGGCCTGCAGGTCTCCGGTTCGGCGCTGCGCCGCGCCCAGCAGCAGGGTCGCCACGGGGTGATTGGGCGCGACCTTGAGAATCTCCGTGGCCTGCTCCAGGGCCATGGCGGGGTTGCTCGCCATCAGCCGGCCGGCATGTGCCAGGGCAACCTCGATGGTCCCGGTGGGATCGGCGGCGTTGTTCATGCTCCCATTCTCAATGAATGTGCGCGTGCCGCCAAATTGGTGGGTCGGGTGGCCACCCGTATTCCATCGTATCTATTGGATTCATAATAAATAATCTGGAAACGCACATTGCTGGTGCCCCCAGATATGCCCCCATTTTTGCCTATGCTTGATTCCCAAATGCCCGTTGCTGGATTCCCAATTAGCCGCTAACCCCAAAGTAGCATGTACGCGCTACGCTGAAACTCAGGTCCGCAAGGCCTACGCGAGCTGCAAGCAGCCAAAGCCGATCCGGTCGCTTTCATACAGGAAATCGATCGTGCAGTGATAGACGAAGTGCAACGCGCCCCTGAGCTGATGCTCGCCATCAAGCAAAGTGTGGACGAAGATCCGCGCCCTGGCCGCTTCCTGCTGACTGGGTCGGCTAACTTGCTGACCATCAAGACCGTTCGCGACTCCCTTGCTGGCCGGATCGAAGTCGTACCACTCTACCCACTGGGTCGCAGCGAACGGCTGCGGCGAAAGCGCCCCGATTCCTGGAACTGCACTTCATAGACACCGGCCTGCTTTCCGCCATGCGCGGGCACTCCATCGCCAGAATGCGCAAGGATCGACACTTGTTTGGATCGCTGCTGGAGACTTTCGTCTTTTCTGAGTTGCTCAAGCTGTCATCGTGGTTGGAAGCGCGCGTTTCGATTTTTCATTTCCGCGACCGGGACGACTTCGAAGTTGATTTCGTGCTCGAAAACACTGCGGGCGATATCGTAGGGATAGAAATAAAGGCCGCCGCTTCAGTTAGGCCAGGCGACTTCAGCGGCCTTAAACGTCTGGCCTCCGTTTCTGGGGCTTCCTTTGTGCAGGGTATCCTCCTCTATAACGGTGAACAGACCCTGCCATTTGGCGAAAAGCTGCGCGCAGTGTCGATACCGGCGCTTTGGGCCTGACTCGCCGCAGAGCCACGATCAGTAGCAAGCATTCAGGGTCAGCACATCGCTCCCGACCAACAGCATCACCAACTCCCGCAAAACTCCCGCAACCGCCTGGTCTTTTTCTCAGGCCCGATCACATTTCAAAAGCCAGGGGTCGGGACTTTGGGCGTCACCCGCGAAACACTACTCACCGGACCGGGCGCCAAAGCCGTTAGGTGATCCCGCTGGTTTGGGCTGCGGAACGACCGCTTCCGGGGAGTCCGGCTGGCAGAAGCCGGCCCGAAGCGGATCTCCAGCCACGCTGACTCGCCGCCGCAAAGCAGTCATTGCGCGACCCCTCATCCAAGCCGATTGCTAATCGGGAGGGCATCCGCGACGATGCCGGGAAAGTAGCGGGAGAACGTCGAAATGGCCGAGGGCGACGGAGAGCAGAAGGCGAGCGGCACCTTGCCCCGCGCCTTCATCAGCTACGCATCGCAGGATGCCGCTGTGGCCAATTCTATTGTCGAGAATCTCGAGCAGCATGGACTCAGTTGCTGGGTAGCCCCACGCGACGTGAAACCTGGGGCTCAGTATGCCGACGCCATAGTTGAGGCCATCAACGAAGCCGGGTCCGTCGTGCTTTTGCTGTCGCGTAGCGCGGTGTCGTCATCTCACGTGGGCCGAGAAGTCGAGCGCGCTGCTTCTAAGCACAAACCCATCATCGCGCTTCGAATCGACGCTGCCGAACTGAACCGGGCGCTCGAGTATTTCCTCTCAGGGTCACAGTGGATCGATGTGCCGGCGATCGGCATGCCGGCGGCGGTAGCGAAGTTGACAGAGGCAGTGGGGAGGGGATCAGTGCGGGCCGGAGCGGCGGATCCGGTCGAGTCTGTAGAACCGCTCGCGCGAACGCAGGAAAGGGCAAAGCTGATCGCTGGATGGTCCCTCGTGATCGCGGTGGGTGTGGCGGCTGCCCTTGGTCTGCGGTTCTGGTCGCACAGCCGTAACGCTGCGCCGCCCGCTCCCGCCGTGGCGATTACCGACAAATCAATTGCCGTGCTTCCATTTGTTGATATGAGCGAGAAGCACGACCAGGAGTACTTCAGCGACGGCATGGCAGAAGAGATCCTGGATGTACTCGCGAGTCTTCCGGGGCTCAAGGTAATCGGGCGCACTTCATCGTTTCAGTTTAAGGGCAAGACCGACGATCTGCGCGCAATCGGTACTGCGTTGGGTGTGACCTATGTTGTCGAAGGCAGCGTACGGCGTTCCGGCGAGCATGTGCGCGTTACCGCGCAGCTGATCGACACTCGCGATGGCACCCGGCGTTGGACCGAGACATATGATCGTGACGTCGGTGATGTGCTCAAAGTCCAGGATGAGATTGCCTCAAGTCTGGTCCGTGCCCTGCAGTTGGAAATAACTGACCCTGAGCGCCTGCGTGCCAAAGCGTCAGCACACACTGTGGAAGTCTATGACATCTATCTGCGGGGCTTGCACGCGATGGACCAGCGCAACCAGGCCGGATGGGAGGCCGCGATCGTTGACTTTCGACGGGTGCTCGAGCTCGACCCGAAATTCACTCCCGCAGGGGAGCGTCTCGCAGACTCGTTCGCAAAGCTTGCCGACTACAACTTCGTGACGCCGCAGGTCGGGTTCGAGCAAGCCAGGGCGGCCGCGAACGCCGTGCTGAAGTTAGATCCTAATTCAGCACGCGCGCACGCGGTCCTCGCCAACGTCTACGGCCAATATGACTTCAATTGGGACGGCGCTGCCCGGGAGTTTGCGATAGCGCGACATTTGGCCCCCACCGACCCGGTTGTATTGCGGGCCGGCGCATTGGAGAGAATCGCGGTGGGGCGGTGGGACGAGGCACTCGCGCTTGCGGACGCCGCAAACAGCGCGGACCCGCTGGCAGCAGCTGTTTTCCATAGCCGCGGTCACGCGTATATCCGGCTTGGCCGAGTTCAGGAAGCCGAAGTCTCCTATCGCCGGGCGCTCGCGATCGCTCCGCAGGGCGCGTGGACCCACTACTTTCTCGGAGTAGCTCTACTTGCCGAGGGAAGGGCCCCGGAAGCTCTCACGGAGATGCAGCGGGAACCCTATGTCGGAGCCAAGCTAGCTGGCCTTGTGGTCGTATATCACGCGCTTCATCGCAACCCGGAAGCTGAAGCGGCATTGGCACGATTGGAAGCCCAACATGCAAACGACCATGCCATGGGCGTCGCAGAGAGTTGCGCGTATATAGGTCAGACGGACAAAGCATTCCAGTGGCTCAAACGCGCGTATGTACAGAAGGACCCGGATCTATGGTTGGTGAAAGGCGACCCCCTGCTTGAGAGCCTTGACGGGGATCCGCGTTTCAAAGCGTTACTGCGCAAGATGAGCCTGCCTGAGTAGAGGGATGCGAAGCATCGCTCGCGATTGGCTTCCCGAGAGCCGCCGGTCGCCAAGGACCGCAACGGGTCAAACCCAGAAGTTCGCCCTGGACCCCCAGCCTCGGCGTTTTTAATCATCCGCCCGTCGGCCTGTGGCTCTGTACGGATACCCGTCGCACGCCCATACAAATTTATTGTAAAGCGCGGCCCGCTCCCTACTTGACATGAAACTCGTTCGGCGCATGCTGCGCAAAATATCCAGGGTGCCGGCCCTGCGAACACCCGCCGTCCGACATCCGAGACACTGCACTGGAAGGGGAGCCGTTATGCTTCAAAAGTCCTATTGCAATCGTACGACTTGGACGTTGCGCGCCAGAGTCGCTCTAGTGCTTTGCGCGGCACTGGTTGCCGAAGTGGTGATTGCGGCGACGCCCAAATTGGAGAGCATCGCCGTTACTCCGGCGGCCAGCTCAATCGCCGTCGGACAGAAGCAAATCTTCACGGCCACGGGAACTTTCAGTGATGGGACCAGGCATGCTCTGGGGCCGGATATTGCCAATATTGCTGCGGGGGACGAAGACACCTGTGCCTTGCTCAGCAGCGGCGGTGTGGAATGCTGGGGCCCCAACACAGTCGGGCAACTCGGCGATGGCAACACCGCCCCGTCACCTGTTCCGCATCGAGTCTCCCGCATGGTTACCGCCGAGGCAGTGACGGTTGGCTACGCTCACAGTTGCGCGCTTATAACCACTGGTGCCGTGAAATGCTGGGGTTTCAATGCAAATGGCGAGCTGGGTAACGGATCCAATACGAATTCAGAATTACCGGTGTCCGTATCCGGAATCACTACAGCCACCGCAGTGGCCGGCGGTTTCGGGGACAGCTGTGCGCTGCTTGCCAATGGTAAGGTCCAATGCTGGGGGGGCAACTTTCAGGGCACGTTAGGAAATGGGACCAACACGGATTCAAACACTCCCGTATTCGTGACCGGTGTCAGCACGGCTGTCGCGATTGCCACCGGGTTTGACGAGGCTTGTGCACTGCTGGCCAGTGGTGTCGTGAAATGCTGGGGGGCGAACGGTGTCGGCCAGTTGGGCGATGGTGGCGCGGAACTTAGTTCAAATACGCCGGTTACGGTACTGCTTGGGAAGGGCAGGGCCAGCGCCATTTCGACGGGCGGACTTGGCGTCTGCGCATTACTCACTGACGGCACAATCCAGTGCTGGGGATATGGAGCCGACGGAGAGATGGGAAACGGAACCAATGAGACTGCATTTGTACCAACGCCCGTCAGCGGGATCAGCACCGCCGTCGCAATCGCTGCAGGCCTCAACCATGTGTGCGCGCTGCTGCGCAGTGGTGAGGTCAAGTGCTGGGGGTCCGACCAATTCGGCCAACTGGGGGATGGCGGTTCGGGTATGTCGAATGTTCCGGTTCTGGTCAGCGAGATTAAGGGTGCAACCAAACTGACGAGCGGGTCCTCCCATAGTTGCGCACTTTTTTCCGGCGGGTTAATGACCTGTTGGGGAGCGGACTCCAGTGCTCAGCTGGGCATCGGGTACAAGAACTTCAAAAGCAATCCGCCTTTAAACGTGATCGGTACACCGGGAGTGGTGTGGAACAGCAGCAATCCCACAAAGGCGACGATAACTGACCGAGGAGTGGCCACGGGTCGTGCCGTCGGCAACACCACGATCACGGCTACTACCGCCGGGCTCATCAACGACAATGCAGTGCTGACGGTGAAGTAGAGCTTCCTGTTGGCGTAACCGCGGCGTTAACTTGACTCCCCGGCGGCATAGGGCTGGGCGGTGCCGAGTACCTGTACACGGCGCTAAGACGGAACGTTTGACTGCCCAATAGCGGACGGTCACATCCGACTGCAGTGGGTCAATGTGGACTACTCGCCGATCAGGGCAAAGTCAGCGCTGTTAAATAGGTTTTCGACGCCGGGGTTGAACAGAATCACTAATAGCATTCCCGGCCGGAGCCAAGAATCGAGTTAACAGTGCTCATTTTGCCGGCAGCCGCAAAGGGGGAAAGATAACCCCTAGGAGACCGTCGCGAGCGTCTGCTTACCTGCACCTTGGTGGCGTTAGTTGAGGCAAGGAGGCGCGACGACGAGCAGTCCGATATAGCTTCCTGCGGCGAGTTCTTCACGTGCGACAACCTCGATTGCCGCGAGGATCACGATCTCAGCTACATAGCTTCAGTTCATTAACTGCACGCGCCGCCATGTCGATGGCGAGCTCCGTGCTGTCGTCAGCCCCCGAAGCAGTGTTGGCAACGGTGATGTTGCCGAAAGGCTGCCGCGCCCTCAAATGCGGGGGCTCAGCGCCGGTCGTCAGAAAATCATCATACAGGGGCGAATACCAATAGGCGTAGCCGTGTCCCCAGCGGTTGACAGTGATACCCAGAATATCCTCGGCCGCATCAAAACCGGACGGCCCGAGTATCCGGTTCATTTGTTCGCGCGTATTTCGTTCAAATGTCTCGAAGCTCGTCTCGTACATCTCTTGGCGTCCGAGTCGGAACTGATCCTTGATATGGAGTCCCGGATACTCGTAGCCGCGAATCATGCTCATCACGATGGGATCATCCGGGGATTGTGAGTGCAGGTAGCCGCCGAAGGAGACCGGCTGCTCGAGGATCAACGAGGCGTAATAGCTACCCGGCGCGTTGATAAAATTTACGCCGGCCTTCTTAAAGGCGCGCCAGTTGCGCAGCCACACATTGATCCATAGGTTCGGCGTGTGTACGTTGTAGCTCAGGGCTTCTTTCTGCCAGGCCGGCATTTCCGGACAAAGGTAGGGAATCAGGTAATTCCAGCAGGCGAGCACGCATTGCTTTGCCTCGGTGGTGAACAGCCGGCCACCGCGCATGTAGCTGACCTCCACCGATGCTCCCCGGCCCGGCGTGCCACGATTCGACGCGCGCACAACCGTGCTGTTCAGTCGGATGCGCGTGGCATTGTGCGGGTGGTCGAGCCGCGTGTAATCGGCCTTTGCCAGTATCGAGTCCGCAAGCGTTCTGCCTGGCATCGCGGCGGAGATGAGTTTGCGTACCAGCAGGCGCGCCACGGTGGCATTGCCTTCGGGAAAATGATATTCAACGCCATCATTCTCCTCAGCGGACCTGGGGAGATTCAGGCCCGCGAAACCAGGTAGCCCGAAGCGCTCGTGAGCACTCAAGGCAGTGGTGGAGCCCAGACCGCGGCCGCTGCCAAAGGTGCGATCCCGAAGGTAGGTGCAAACCTTTGGATCGCACCCTACGATCTTCACCAGGTAATCCTCATAGCTCATGAAAGTGAGCTTTGACACCTTCTGCTCCGGGCTCAAGTCCGGCAGATAATCCCGATGCTCGTGATACAACCGGTGCAGGTCGCGCTTGACGGGCGCGTCCAGGGGCGCATTTGCCATGAAGGTCGCCCAACGCTCCTCGGCGTCGGGCGGCGTGTTTGGCGCGTACAGGTAGGTGAAATCGGTCCAGGGGGCCGGGTCCTTGAGCAAGCAATCGGCGCCGAAGGTTTCCCGGTCCAGAAACACGCCCTGGCCCATGCCCAGACGCGAGTAGAAATGCCTGTCGACCGTAGTTTGAGCGAGCGCCGCGACGTCGATACCCAGATCAGCATAGATTTCGCGCTGGAATCTGCTGCTGTCCCGACCAGCATAAATGTTGAAGCTTCCGGCATTCGACAAGCGCAGATCCCGGCCGCTGCGGAATTCATTACGTTTGGCGTGGCCTCCAAAGTCATCATGGTTGTCGAGTATCAACACCTTCTTTGTGAAGCCATTCTGCTTCTGATAAAAATAGGCGGCCGCAAGGCCGCTGATTCCGGCGCCTACCACGATCAGATCGTAGCTGTCTGCGGTTTCCTCCGCGCGAGGCGCCGCCGCCCAGAAGCTGCCGTCACGCATCGCATGGCCGGTAGCGTACGCGCTCTCATAACCGCTGCCGCGCATGCCCGTCAGTGCTGGCGGATACAAGGGTGAATGGCCGTCCTGCCGGGCGCTCGCGGTCTGGCCGAGCGCCCGCGCACCGTCACTTGTGATGGCCGAAACGGCGAGCGTGGCCGCGACTCCATTGACAAAGTCGCGCCGCTGGATAGTCCGGTTCATTCCGAGCTGGTAATCACGCTTCACGAGACGCCCTCCCTGCAGGGCTGGGAAATCTTTCGTCGGTCTCTACGGCGGTTCCTTGACCCGGAACCGCCTTTCACCAATGACCGCTTCATGAAAGGTCACTAGAGCGGCAATTCCCGCGTTTGGGCTAATCAGCAACTCTGCGCCAGCCGATGGCCAGGCCCTTTTCCACCTCCATGCCGACGCCACCAGCGCTGACTTTGCCAGCGGTGATCCACGACGCGTTATAGAAAGCCCCGGCCTTTTCGATGACGAGATCATATTCGTCGGAGAACTTGCCTTGCTCGTCGTAGTAGCGAACGTGATAGTGCCCGGCAAAGCCTTGCTTGGGTCCTCCCGTCGCGACGCCTTTTCCGCTGTAGACGTTCTGGTATGTCCATCTCGCGTTTAGCGTTCCAAGCACATCGCCTTTGGTATATAGAACGAAGCCGATATTCAATGCCTGCCGGGCCTCTGAAGCCATAGCAACTGACGCGCTGCCGGAGGCCAACACAGAACCGGTCAGCAACGTCGTAAGGAACAACGACCTAAGCATAAAGCACCTCGCTTTCGTGCGTGCGAAACAAATTTCCCTTGGGCCTTGCGCTACTTCAGTAAACCGAATATCCACCGTCGACCGGCAGTGTGGCGCCCGTGATGAAGTCAGCTCCGCGAGAGGCGAGGAAGACGGTCGCACCGATGATTTCATCAGGTCTTCCAAAGCGCTTGGCGGGCGTGCGCGCGATTATTTCGTCATACATCGGCGAGCTACGCACCGCCGCCGTCATGTCCGTTTCGATCCATCCGGGCGCGATGGCATTAACCTGGATGTTGTGTGGCGCCAATTCAATCGCAAGTGATTTGGTGAGTTGAACGATAGCTCCCTTGGCCGCGCTATAGGAGGGCACAAGCCCCGACCCAAAGATCGAGTACATGCTCGCGAGATTGATGATCTTGCCGCCGCTCTTGCGCCTGACCATTGATTTCGCAACCAACTGCGACAGGAGAAAGGAAGCGTTCAAATGGGTTTCTATGGTCCTATCCCAGATGTCGGTGGTCTCGTTCAGCACCCCGCCTGTTAGCGCAACGATTCCGGCATTGTTGACCAATATGTCGATGCCACCAAGCGTGCGCTCTACTTCACCCACTGCGGTGGGTAATGCAGCCCGATCCGTCACATCGAGAGGTACCACCAGTGCGGGCTTGCCGATGGCCTTCAATTCCGCGAGTACCAATTGATTCTGTTCCGCATTGCGCGCCAGTACAGCTACGGATGCACCAGCGCGAGCCAAGCCCAGAGCCATTGCGCGGCCGATTCCTCGATTACCGCCGGTCACCACGGCAACACGGCCACTCAGGTCAAAAAGCGAACCAATATCAGCCATTGTGCCTCCCGGGTTTTACGACCAGCTCGAAAATAGACCGGCGTCTGTTGCGAGTATCACGATCCACCGGACGAGACTACCGGAGAGCCCGAATGTCGGCCTGGGAAGATCCTGTGCGGGGATGCTACCGTCTCACAGGGGCCGTTCCCGGGCGGTCAGGCCCCGGAAGCCAGGGTTTTGACGCCTACGACCTCTATTGACCCGCAGCTGACGGTCGCGACGGTCCGCTTTCGGGAGCCTTGACCGAGGATTACTGGTGGTAGTCTCCCCTGAGCCTGGAACTCCCACAGAATCTCAGCGTATACGGTCGTAGTTGGTCGCCGCCGGTCGACTTCCGGTAGACGTTCACGTCGATCACGCGGTAGACCATCCACTGCACCAAGAGCGACACACTTCCGGAGACAACTGGCTGATTGCGGCCACAAGCTGTGGCGCGTTGCGCAGGCCATAACTTGGAGGAACCCGTCACTGACTGGACTCCGGCGCGCGACCGCAAAGTCGATCAGGTGAGCGAGCTGCCTCTAAAACTCCAGAGCAGGCACGCGATCAGGAAGATGATGCCAACAAGATTGGTAATACGTGATGCTGTAAGAAGGAGGGTGATCGGTATGATAAGTCCCGCCCCGACATCGACGGCCATTCGCGCCCAATCTTCACTTTGGTATGCGGCGAAATAGAACCAATGAATCGTGTACGAAACCCGGAACAACAGAACCAAGATCCAGAAGTGTCGTCTGTTGCGCTCGTAGTATTTCCGGAGATCGCATGTTTCATTTGTTTCCTCGGGAAGACTGACGGCCGCCAGCAAGTACACCAGTAGCAAATCAAACATTGTCCACAAATAGAAGAAGTAATGACGACTTTCGGCGATGTCCCGGACGTGCCAGAGATCGAACCACATATTCACGGCCACGAGCATGGCCAGAAGTGCGGCCACGACAGCGATGGGATCCCAGATGACTGTGGAGGCGTGTCGGAGGAGCCGACTGAAAGCAGTCGCAATGTGCGCGACCGCCAAACCTATTAAAACCGAGAGTAGGCCAAGAGCGAATTCAAACGACCGACTTTCCGGAGACATAGGCGCCCTGCACTGGTTCGTGAGTCTGCTCAGCCATTCACCCCATCGCGAACGGTGGCTGGCGGCAGAGACTCTACAAGAAACTAAACTGGCTTACCTGGTCGCACTCGATGTAGGCCGTCCGCACGCGGGACTGGCCTGCCCCGAAATGTCCGACACTTCGGTTGGCTTGGATGATGACTTTCGTCCTCGCCGCGGACTTTCCTGTCCCGCGGTCGACGGTAGACTTCCAGTAGACTTCGGCGCGGATCACACGTCGGATTTCTCTGCAGAACACGCAGGGTTTTGTCTCAGAACGTCGCTAACCGCGCGACTTCCTGCCGGAACTCTCGGTGTAGCTCTAACTACGCCTTCTCCCCCACTTGTAACTCCGCGAGTTTGAAGGGAACTCCGCAGCCCCCGATCCTGCAGTACCCGTTCGGATTCTTCGCGAGGTACTGCTGGTGATATTCCTCGCCCTAGTGAAATGTCGGCAGCGCGACCAATTCGAACGGCAGCTTCCGGGGAGTCATTTCGGTCAACCGAACTTCCGCATTGGGCCGTACCCGGACACCCAGCTCCCGAAATCCCGATTCTCGACGCCTAGGACCGGCTTTGACCCTAAACAGCCCGTTCACATGGCGTTGTCACTTAACGCTACGTACACCTCCTGATGATTCCCTTTCAAGTTCCGAGTATGGGTTTGTTAATGGGGTATTTGCCGCTAGATATCACACCCATTTCAACGGAGACCTCCAGTGAAACAATCTAACCTTCTCGCTCTATTGCTATTAGCGACATCATCCACCGGTCTTGCCGCGACTGTTTACGATGACTTCAACCTTAAACAGTGGAATATCATTCGAGCAGGGACTGGTGCGGGCGTTCACGAGGCCAACCAGCGTTTGGAAATCTCACTAGCTCCTGTGTCTAGCCCGCCCGGCGGTGCCGACTTGTTCATTGCGGGATATGAAAGCAAGTGTCAGTTACAAGGCAATTTTGATATTCAAGTAGATTATTCCTTGCGCACGTGGCCTCAATTCAATGGTGTTAGGGTCGGGTTATCGTTCCCAGACGTTTTTTCTGTTGAACGCACAAGTCTTGGTCAGCCGACAGGTGACAGTTACATAGTTGACGCCAATGACAGCAGCATAATAAGACACACCACGGATATGAAAGGAAAGCTCAGGGCAGTGAGAGAAGACGGCGTGATTAACGGCTACTATTTCGATGCCACCCTGAAGACCTGGCAGTTCATTGGTTCTTTCTCGGTGATCAGTGATCCACTACGTTTTCGGTTAGCAATCTGGAGTTATGACGTTGCGTTCGATCACAAGGCCGTTAAGGTTGCATTCGATAACATCATTGTGAATTCCGGCACTCTCGTGGGTTCGCTGTGCCCGTTTGCCGCAGGGCAAATATCGGATATCAGAATTCAGTAACAGGTGCGAGCAGTGTGAGCAACTGCCGTCTGACATCACGCGCACTTCAATGGAGACATACAATGAAACAATCTAGCCTCTTCGCCTTATTGCTATTAACGGCATCATCCGCTGGTCTCGCCGCAACTGTTTACGACGATTTCAATCTTAAACAATGGTACATCTTCAGAGGAGGAAGTGGCCCTAGCGTTCACGAGTCAAACCAACGTGTGGAAATGATGTTCGCTGCCAATTCCAGCGACGCCCCAGGCACTGGAGAGTTCTTTGTTGCATACCAGAGTAAGTGTGAACTACAGGGTGATTTTGATCTCCAGGTAGATTTTTCGCTTCTTCGCTTTCCTCAATCCAATGGTACTAGGATCGGTATAGGTGTCGCGAACGCCGCCGTTGAACGCACAAGTTTTCTTGGGGGGCCTGAGGTTTACTTGGTTGATGCCCACCATGGCTTCACCGTCATGCCCACCACCGATAAGGTGGGAAAGCTCAGAGCAGTCAGGGTGGGGGGAGTGCTTAGCGGCTACTATTTCGATGCCACTCTAAAGGCGTGGCAGCTGATTGATTCCACCCCTGTCACCACCGCAACCGGCGCTTTTGCTCTACAAGTCTGGAGTGGTTATTCTGACTTTGCTCACAAATCTATCAAGGTGGCATGGGATAACGTCATACTGAATTCCGGCACTTTGGTTGGTGCAAACTGCCCGTTTACCGCAAAGTAGATATCCTCAGCATTGGATTTACAGTGCCGCCTAACAAGGGGCAGACATTCACGAATACGAGCACCTGGATGTTGTAACCCCACTACCGCATTGAGTGCCGCGTGAATGATGCTGCGAGGCATTCGGAGAAGCATTGGTGGTAGCATGAAGGTCAAAGTGAAGTGTGGCGCGACCATGGCGCTGGTGGCGTTGATTCTGGCGAGCGGTGCGGCCTATGCGTCACAGTGGGTGCAAGTGGGTACTGGCAAAGATGGAACCAAGGTTTGGGTGGACACGTCATCAATCACGGTTGCGAGTTCCATCCGGCAGGCCTGGTTGAAAATGACCTTTCCGGCGCACACACAGCAGGGATCGGGCGATGACGCGAGCAGGTGGGTGGATTTCAGTCTCAATCACGCCGCCTTCAATTGTAGTGAAGGCACTTCAAAATCCGACGCCTTGGAGAACGATTACGATGATGGATCAAGTCGCAAAGTACCAGCGGAGGAAATAGGCGGCGATCGATGGGAGACGGTGCCACCGGCTACGGCATTAGGGGCCGTGCTCAAATTTGTCTGCTCGTGGAAGTGACATGAAGCGCGGCGCGCTTGTAGCAATGCTGGCGCTGTGAGCAGCAGTCCCCGGAAGGCCGGTGACAATGACCGCTTTCGGGCAGACATTCCAGCCCGCCTGGTGTCCGCTCCGGGCCGACAGCCGCCTGATGGTGCTCCCGTTGCCGGTCATTGGGGTTGTTTTGCCAGAGTCAGCCGTCCAATGAGCATTGATGACTCCGATCTGCCGGTGGCGAACGACGGGTTCCGGGTAGGCCTCCCTCGAAGCCGGGGGCCGGAATCGGTCCTCGACGGGCAAGCATGGGCTGTTTCCCGCCGTCTGCGAAACATGAGATTTGTGGATTGACGACCCGCCGGGTGAAAATCCGCGGACGGGTCGTCCCCCGCTCCCCCGTCGAGTTACTTCACCGGCGCCATCAGATGCTGATATGGCGTTCCAGCCCACATTACGTAGGGCACCTTCGTATCCGGATCGGCGCTCTGCGGATACGTCGAGTAGAAGCTGTCGTCCGCACCGACGATCATGATATGAGGGCCCGTCTGGATCCAATGATTCTCTGCCGTTGGCTTCTGCGCATAGGGATCGGTGTTACTCGCGTCGGTGCCGCCTGCCAGCATGTACATGAGGCCCACTTTGGCTGGTGGCGTCTTGTGTGCCAT
>Ga0209048_10004012_pt1 | contig 14153 bp, 6 predicted proteins | sample FrelakmetCRP12CR_FD_187146 | JGI IMG/M metagenome (GOLD analysis project Ga0209048, IMG submission 187146) | Freshwater lake sediment microbial communities from the University of Notre Dame, USA, for methane emissions studies - CRP12 CR (SPAdes)... | ecosystem: Environmental > Aquatic >... | reverse complement strand
CCACCTCGATCGCTGCCAGCGCCGCGTCCTTGTTCAGCGTCGTCATCACCCGCACCGCACGCTCAATGAGATCCACGTTCGCGCGGTCGCGTTTGATTGCCGTGGAGATGATGCCCATGCCGAGCGGCTTGGTCAGGATCAACCGATCGCCCGGGCGGGCGGTCGAGTTGCGCAGGATCCGATCGGGATGCACCAGGCCGGTGACCGCGAGGCCATACTTCGGCTCTTTGTCGTCAACGCTGTGGCCGCCGATGATGCGGACGTCGGCCTCCGCGGCCTTGTCGGCGCCGCCGCGCAGGATATCGCCGAGGACGTCCATCGGCAGCGCGTCGGTCGGGAAGGCGACGATGTTCAGCGCCAGCAGCGGCCGCCCGCCCATCGCGTAGACGTCGCTGATCGAGTTGGCCGCGGCGATCTGGCCGTACTGATACGGGTCGTCGACCAGCGGCGTGATGTAGTCCACCGTCTGCACCAGCGCCAAATCGGGCGTCAGACGATACACGGCCGCGTCATCCGCGGTGCTCATATCGACGAGCAGGTTCGGATCACTGGCGGCCGGCAGCTTGCGCAGGATCTCACCGAGATCCTTTGGACCGATCTTGCAGGCTCAGCCGGCGCCGTGACTGAACGAAGTCAGTCGGATGCGCTCACGCTCACTCATCGCGAACGATACTAAATGTAGAAGCGCGGGAAAGCCACGGCGCCGAAGGGATGGGCTCGTCGTCGATCGGGACGTTGGTTGCGGAAGTCGCGCAGTAGCCAACGCGCAGCGCGACGGCGTCATCACTTTGAGTACAAGAGACAAGAGACGCGGGGACGTTGGTTGCGATAGTTGCGGATTCATCTCGCTGCCCACCTTTCGCAACCAACGTCCCTCAGCTCCTGATTCCCCCTCTCGCCACCCGCTCGCACTCCTAAGAAGTCTGCACCGCTGGTCGTGCCGGAAGCTCCATACGTGAGCGAATTCACGCCGTGGGAACGGTCTATGCTGCCAGAGGCCGGTGCACGGGATTGCCCATGAAACGGACCGCGATCGGCACCTTGCTCTTGGTAATCACTCTGGCCGCCTGCGGCGGCGGCGAAGGTGCACCCCCACCGCCCACCGGGCCGGCGGCGATCGGCACCTTCGCCTACGTGATGAACGAGTGCGAACTTGCTCCGGGGCAGGGACAAGGGCGGGCGCACCAGGCGCTTTGGATCCGGCAGGGGGAACGCGATCCGGTGCAAATCGCCGAGGTTACCCTCCCCACCTTTCCGCGGAGCCTGTGTCTCCAATATGGCCAGGCGCGTTGGGGAGGGCTTTCAGTCCTGACCGACGCCTTCCAGCGGCTCGGTGTGACGCTCGACGGGTCGGCAGTCGTCTTCGAAGTCACCGACCAATTCTCGATACTCGGTCGCTTTGTGCCGGCACAGCAGAAGGGCTTCTGGGTCGTGCGTGCCGACGGCAGCGGGCTGCACCGGATTGCCGACCCCAGCCGCGACGCGAGTTTTGCGGCGGACTGGGCCTGCATCCTTTTTGGGGGCGGCAATTGCATCCCCAACATCACGCTAGCCCTATCTCCCGACTTCAGCCCGGACGGCCGCCAGTTCGTGTTCACCGACAAGGGACCGGACACCAGCGGCACGCAGGCGGCACAGGTCTTCACGCTCGACCTGGCTACCGGAGTACGCTCGCAGTTGACCTTCCTGCCGCCGCTGCCGAAGTGCCCGGAGCCTGTGCCCTCGGACGCCGCGTGCCTGCCAGTCGGGGCGCTGTCAGTCAAGGTCCCGCGGTTTCTCGACTCGCAGACCGTCGCCTTCTACCGGCACGAGGGAAGGAACCCCCTCATCCCCTACACGGTCGACATCGAGACCAAGGAACTGAAGCCGGTACGAGTGGTGGCGATTCCGGGCGGCGGGATCGTGCCGGTCTTTCAAATCACCGGGGAACCGATCGGCCTCACCGTCGCCCTGCCGGGCAGGGTTGCCGTAAATGGAGGCGGCATCGTACAGGAAGCCTTCGCCTTCGACGGGAATAACCTCTTGCAGCTCACCAGTTTCGGGCGGCAGGACACGGGCTTTACACGCACGACGCTCGACGGCACGCGCGTACTCTTCGAGGCCTCTGCCGATCCGCTGGGGACCAACCCGCCGGATGCGTGCGAATATTTCTCGATCGATCCACTGGGTGGAGACTTGCGCCAGTTGACCCACTTCGGCGCCAACATCACTGCGGGTTGCTCCTGCAGCACCCTCTGCGCGTGCCCCGCTGGGCTGTGTGCACCACCGATTTGCACGATCGGCGCCAGCACTGGGGGGGAGGTCGACCTGGGGACCGGTTCTCTCGTCTTCAGTTCGAGTTGCGACCCGTTCGGGACCAATCCCTACGGCGAGCAAGAGTTCGCGATGCGGCCGGATGGCACCGGGCTGCGTCAGCTCACCAACGCGCGTGGGTTGCGGCAAGGAGCGGACGGCTCGCTCGCCGTCGAGTTGCCCGGGCCGTGGGCGATCGCACACCGGCTCCGGTGAGGTGCGAAAAGACTCCATGCGGCGTTTGCTGACCGCTCATGCCCTCCGCTTCAACCGCTGCTACCAGCGCTGCGGCCATCTGTTTCAGAACCGATTCAAATCCATTCTAGCTCACGACGAGACGGGCACGGTAGGGACATTGGTTGCGATAGTTGCGGATTCATCTCGCTGCACGCTTTTCGCAACCAACGTTCCTCCGGTTCCCCGCGTGGCGCGCGCAACAGGCGGCGAGTCTGGCGCCGCGCAAACGTGGGCGCAAATCGCAGGCGAACCCGTTGGCTGCTCGTGTGGCGCAGATCGAGCATGAGACCGTGCGTCTGTAGCGCGAGCTGGAGAAGGCGCAAATCATCCTCGAGGTGCAAAAAAAGTGGCGGCGCTGTTGGGAAGGGCGAGTCGACCGCAGTCGGCAGGGACGTTGGTTGCGCAAGTTGCGGAGCTGCTGGCGGAGCTAGAGCGAGCGACCGCTAACGGCTGCGGGTAGATCCAAAGCTCGTCCGGCGCGTCGGTTTGACTCACCTCTGCGCCACCTCCGCAACCAACGTCCCCATCACGTTGTTGAGCGAGCGCCTCATCCGTCGGATCTTCGCCAACCGCATCCTCGACTACGTCATGGAATAGTAGAGCGGCCACATTGAGGCGGCCGTCTGTTCAGCTACAAGTCTCGTCTTCATGTCACTGCTGCTGAGCTGTCAATCCATCAGCAAAGCCTACGGCGCGGCTGCGCTCTTCGAGCAGCTCTCCTTCGGGCTGTTCGAGGGCGATCGCGTTGGCCTCGTCGGCCCCAACGGCGGTGGCAAGTCGACGCTGCTGAAGATTCTCGCCGGCGTCGAGACGCCGGACGGCGGCACGCGTGCGGTCCGCAAACTATTGCGCCTCGGCTACGTGCCGCAGGACGCGAGTTTTCCGCCCGATCAGACCGTCGAAGAGATCGTCACCGCCGCCCTCGCCGACGATCTGCTTGATGCGGAGGACCGACACGCGCGCGTCAGCCTCACTCTCGGCAAAGTGGGTTTCCCCGACATGCGCGAACGCGCGGCGACGCTATCGGGCGGTTGGACGAAGCGATTGGCAATCGCCTGTGCCCTGGTGCGCGCCCCCGAGCTGTTGTTGATGGACGAGCCCACCAATCATCTCGACGTCGAGGGCATCCTGTGGCTGGAAAAGCTGTTGCGCATGGAAGCACAGGCGTATCTGGTCGTCAGCCACGATCGCTACTTCCTCGAGAACGTCACCAACCGCATCATCGAGCTGAACCATTGCTATCCGACTGGTATCTTCGATACGCGTGGCAACTACAGCGCCTTCCTCGAAAAGAAGGACGCGGCGCTGCGGGGGCAGGAGCGCTATGAAGAGACGCTTGCGAATCGAGTCCGCCGCGAGGTCGAGTGGTTGAAGCGCGGCCCGAAGGCGCGCACACGCAAGTCGGGGGCGCGGATACAAGACGCGGCGCGGTTGCAGGGCGAGTTGGCGACGGTCACGAGTCGGCTGACGACTCGAACGGTGCGCTTCGAGTTCACTGCCTCCGATCGAAAGACCAAACGTCTGCTCGTTGCCGAGCACCTCGAAAAGCGCTTCGGGGACCGAACGGTGATCGAGGGCCTCAGCCTGACGCTGTCGCCCGGCATGCGTCTGGGCATCCTCGGCCCCAACGGCAGCGGCAAAACGACGCTCTTGCGCGTGCTGGCAGGTGACGTGCCGGTCGACGGCGGTACCATCGAGCGTGCTGACGGGCTGCGCGTCGTCTACCTCGATCAGCACCGCGAGCAGATCGATGCGACCCTCACACTGCGCCGTGCCCTCGCCGCTCACGGTGATCAGGTCGTCTACCGTGACCGCCCGATTCACGTGGCCGCCTGGGCGAGGCGGTTTCTCTTCCCGCCCGAGCAACTCGACATGCCGGTCGGCTGGCTCTCCGGTGGTGAGCAGGCACGGGTGTCGATCGCGCAACTCATGTTGCGCCCGGCCGATGTGCTCATGCTCGATGAACCGACCAACGACCTCGACATCCCGACGCTCGAAGTACTGGAGGAGAGCCTGCTCGACTTCCCCGGCGCCGCGGTGCTGGTGACCCACGACCGCTTCCTGTTCGAGCGTGTGTCGACCGTCGTGTTGGCACTCGACGGTACAGGACGCACGGAGTTCTTCGCCGACTATCGGCAGTGGGAAGACGCGCAGCGCGGGCAGATGCCAGCGGCAGACAAGGGCGTCGCTCCAGCGAGTCCACCCGTGAAGCGCGCGCCGGCCGGCATCAAGCGGCTCACGTACACCGAGCGCCGCGAGTGGGAGCAGATGGAGAGCGCGATCCAGGCCGCCGAGCAGGCGCTCGATGTCTGTCGCGCGGCAGCCGACGATCCGTCCATCGGTGCAGACGCAGTGGTTGTGCAGGAGCGCTATGCGGCGCTGCAAGCCGCGCAGGAGCACGTCGATCGCCTGTATGCGCGCTGGGCAGAGTTGGAGGAGAAGCAGGCGCAGTCTTGAACTGCTCGCATATCTTCGGCAACGGCATCCTCAACTGCGTCACGGAGTCGCGCGAATCAGAACAGCTCTCCAGCCTGCAGTCGGGCACAGAACTCGGGCGCGGGGAGGATCAGAATGCCGTCCTCGGTTCGCCGCGGCTTCGGTTCGAGGCACACGACTACGCGCTGGCCGGCGCGCGGGTGGTCCTGAGCTAGGTTGCGCAGGCCTCTGAGGTGATCTGCGGTCACCTTGCTTGTGGCTTTCGCCTCGATGGCCACTTGCAAGTCGTTGACGACGAAATCGACTTCGATGCCGCTGGCCAAGCGCCAGTAGCTGAGTTGAGCGAACGCATCACTGTAGGCATTGTGCGCACTCAGCTCGTGGAACACCCAGTTCTCAAAGGCCTTCCCGTAGAGCTCGGACCCTGGCCGCAGTGGGCCACGGCGAGCCAGGTAGTTCACGACTCCCACATCTGCAAAGTAGAACTTGGGTGCGGCGATGACCCGCCGCTTCGGGCGTTTGGTGAACGCCGGCAACCAGCGGCCGAGAAGTGTGTCCTGGAGAATCTGGAAGTACTGCTTGATGGTTGGACTCGACACGCCGCACTCGCGGGCGATGGTGGAGAAGTTCACCAGCTCCGTATCCGACAGGGCAGCGACGTTCAGGAACTCGGAGAACACGGGCAGCGTGCGGACGAGCGCCTCGGCTGCCACTTCCTCCTTCAGGTAGTCGGCGACGTACGCGTTCAGCAGCCGCTGCGGCTGCGCTGAGAGATAGATGCGCGGCAAGTACCCGTGGTTGAGCATGCGCTCGAGATGGAACTCGCTGCCCAGCTCGGCCGCGGTGAGCCCGTGCAGCTCATAGCGCACCGCCCGCCCGCCGAGGAGGTTCGCGCCTCCGCGCTTGACCTTGCGCGCGCTGGAGCCGCACAACGCGAAACGGACGCCCTGATGCTCGTGCAGCCAATGCACTTCATCGAGCAATTGCGGCACCTTCTGCACCTCATCGATGACGACCTGTCGAGGCGAGCTGGCTTTTGGCGGGGTTCGTCGCACATCAGTCGGGTCCTTCTTGATCAATGCCAAAGATACACGCGTGAGGGCGAACTCTTCCCGCAGGCGTTCTGGGTTCTGCAGATACCGGCGATACTCGTCCGCCTTGAGGAGATCGATCCACAGCGCAGTCGGATACACTTCCTTCAGCAACGTGGTTTTCCCAGCCTGGCGCGGGCCCCACAGAAAGAAGGTCTCCCGTCCAGCGGGCGGGAGACGAATGGTACGCTTGAACATGCGGTTTAAATTATCATGATTATCTAAGATATCAACTCCAATCCGTCCTAGGCCGGCCAACTCGCGCACGTCCTCGTAGAGCAGATCGGTACCCGCCAACCGCTGGTTGCTGCTGACCGGGATGCGCCGCACGGCGCGGTAGCCGGGCATGTACAGCCACATGTCGTCTGGTGCGCTGCCGGTCTGTCGCCACACGAGCATACCCAAGCCAGCGTCATCGGGTGGGAGCGAGAACAGCAGGTGGATCTTGTCATGCCCGTCCGCTGCATACAGCACATGGCGGGCGGCGCGTTTGTGAATCACGCCGGATCGCGCCTCGCGTGCCAGGGCTTCGGTCTCGGCGCGGGAATAGCCGGCTGCCTGCGGCGCGCTCACGATGAGGATCTCACTTTCCTCGCGCTCGGTCTTGACGCTGCGGTAGCGCGTCCAGGTGTCGGTGATGAGCGCCAAGCCGTCCTGCTCGGCGTAGGCAGCGCGGCCCACACACCACAAGAGAGCAGCAGATGCGAATAGCAAGTAGCGGGGACGCACCCTGGTCATTCGAGCGTGATGCGGAGTATCAAACGGACCCAGCGAATACAATGATCAATAACGCAGTCCGGCCGCCGTGTTGTCAGGTGGCACCGGCCTCTGGCCGGTGCCACCCTACTTCCAATCTGCTGCCAGCGGGTGAAATCTCAGAGACGTAGGTAGGCCGCGGCTACGACACTGCAGGATCCGCTTTTGCTGGATCGATCCCCAATTCGTCGATTGCCTTGGCAACATCGGCGCGCTCGATCTCGCCGCGCTGCGCCAGCATGGCCAGCGACGCGACCGTGATCGACTCGGCATCCACCTCGAAGAAGCGGCGCAAGGCCGGCCGTTCATCGCTGCGCCCGAAGCCGTCGGTGCCGAGCGCACACAGTCCTGCCGGCGCGAACGGGGCGATCTGGTCGGCAACGATCTTCATGTAGTCGCTGGCCGCGACGATCGGGTACGCCTCCTCGGCAAGGATCGTAGCGAGATAGGATTGGCGCGGTTCGGCGAGCGGGTGCAGCATGTTCCAGCGTTGCACCGCCAGCGCGTCGCGGCGCAACTCGAGGAAGCTGGTGACGCTCCACACGTGGGCGGCGACGCGGCGCTGCGCCAGCAGGTCTTGTGCACGCTGCGCCTCGCGCACGATGGCGCCGCTGGCGAACAGATGCACGCGCCGCCAGCCCGGCACTTCGGCAGCGGGAAACAACTTGTAGCACCCGCGCAGGATGCCCTCACGCGCGCCTGCGGGCATCGGCGGGTGCGGGTACATCTCGTTGGCGACGGTGAGGTAGTAGAAGACATCCTCGCCGTCGACGTACATGCGGCGGATGCCGTCTTCGACGATCACCGCGATCTCGTGTGCGTACGCCGGGTCGTAGGCGCGCACGGTCGGCACGGCGCTGGCGAGCAACTGGCTGTGGCCGTCCTGATGCTGCAGCCCTTCGCCGGCCAGCGTGGTGCGGCCGGCAGTGGCGCCGATCAGGAAGCCGCGTCCGCGCGCGTCGGCGTTCAGCCAGATCAGGTCACCAATGCGCTGGAAGCCGAACATCGAGTAGAAGACGAAGAACGGAATCGTGTTCACCCCATGCGTGGCGTAGGCGGTGCCCGCCGCGACGAACGACGCCATCGCGCCCGCTTCGGTGATGCCCTCCTCCAGCAGTTGTCCGTCGGTCGCTTCGCGGTAGAAGGCGACGACATCGGAGTCGACCGGATCGTACTGCTGCCCCTTCGACGAATAGATGCCGAACTTGCGGAACAGCGCGTCCATGCCGAAAGTCCGCGCCTCGTCCGGCACGATCGGGACGATGTGGGAACCGATCTGCGGATCGTTCATCAGGTGGCGCAGCAGGCGCACCAGCACCATCGTCGTCGCGACCTCGCGATCGTCCGAGCCGCCGAGGAACTCGCTGAACAGCGACGACGGCGGCGCCGCGATCGGCACGCCCAGCACGCGCCGCTGCGGCACGAAACCGCCGAGGGCGCGCCGGCGCTCCAGCAGATACTCGATCTCCTCGCTGTCTGCCGGTGGCCGGTAAAAGGGGGTCTCGGCGAGATCGTCCTCACGAATCGGAATGCCGAGACGATCGCGGAACAAGCGCAACTCCTTCTCATTGAGCTTCTTCTGCTGGTGCGTGACGTTGCGCCCCTCACCCGCCTCACCCAAACCGTAGCCCTTGATCGTCTTGGCGAGAATGACGGTCGGCGAGCCGCGGTGCTCCACCGCCGCTTTGTAGGCGGCGAAGACTTTCTCCGGATCATGACCGCCGCGGCGCAACTTGCGCAGCTTTGCATCGGTAAAGTCTTCGACCAGCTCAAGCAGCTTGGGATGCACGCCAAAGAAGTGCTCGCGGATATAGGCACCCGATTCGGCGGTGTACTTCTGGTATTGGCCGTCGTTGACCTCGTTCATACGCTGCACGAGTAACCCGTCGTCGTCGCGCGCCAGCAGCGCATCCCAGTCGTCGCCCCAGATGACCTTGATCACGTTCCAGCCGGCACCCCGGAACGCCGCTTCGAGTTCCTGGATGATCTTGCCGTTGCCACGCACCGGGCCATCCAGGCGCTGCAGGTTGCAGTTGATCACCCAGACGAGGTTGTCGAGTTGCTCGCGCGACGCCAACGTGATGGCACCGAGCGATTCAGGCTCGTCCATCTCGCCGTCACCGAGGAAGGCCCAGACACGGCCGCCGTCGTGTTCGATGTGCCCGCGGGCGCGCAGGTAGCGGTTGAAGCGCGCTTGGTAAATCGACGCGATCGGCGACAGCCCCATCGACACGGTCGGAAACTGCCAGAATTCAGGCATCAGCCAGGGATGCGGGTACGACGACACGCCACCACCCGGCGCCAGCTCGCGGCGGAAGTTGCGCAGCTGTTGTTCCGACAGCCGCCCTTCGAGGAAGGCGCGGGCGTAGATGCCGGGCGAGGCGTGGCCTTGGAAATAGATCTGATCGCCGGACATGCGGTCGTGCGGCGCGCGGAAGAAATGATGGAAGCCGACCTCCAAGAGCGTCGCGAGCGAGGCGTAGGTCGAGATGTGGCCGCCGATGCCCGCGTAGTGTTTGTTGGCGTGCACCACCATGGCCATCGCGTTCCAGCGCATCACGTTCTTGATGCGCCGCTCGATCTCGCGGTCACCGGGGTACGGCGGCTGCGCCTCGGGGGGAATGGTGTTCACATACGGCGTGTTCATGTTGGCCGGCAGGGTCAGCCCACGGAGACGCGCGTGCTCGATGAGCCGGCTGAGCAGCGCGTCGGCGGTCGCTCGTCCCTGCTCGCGCGCCACACCGTCGAACGAGTCGAGCCACGCGTCAAACTGCGAGGAATCTACCGTCTGCGTCGGGTGCATGGCGAGATTGTAGCCCCCAGGACTATAGGAGCAACGTTCGATTGCCGATTGCGGATTGGGAAACGCGGGATGCGGAGTGCGGGCTTTGGGCGTCTTCTATTCCGCAATCCGCAATCACATCAGCGAGTGGCCGCCGTCGACGTACAACGTCGTGCCGGTGATGTAACTGGTGGCGTCGGAGGCCAGAAACACCGCCGCGCCCTCCAGCTCATGGGAGTCGCCCAAACGTCCGATGGGCAGCGCGGCGATGAACTGCTTGCCGCGCTCGGAAGCGAAGAAGTCGGCGTTCATGTCGGTGAGGAAGTAGCCCGGGCACAACGCGTTGACCTGGACGTTGTGGCGCATCCACTCAAGCGCCAGGGTGCGCGTGAACTGCACGAGCGCCGCCTTGCTCGCACAGTACGGCGACATGTAGCGCGCCACGCGTGTTGCCATCACCGACCCCACGTTGATGACCTTGCCGCTACCGCGGCTGATCATGTGCGGCCCGACATGCTTGCAGCACAGCATCGGACCGCGCAGATTCACGTTCATGACCTGATCCCAGTACGAGGCGTCCATCTCGACCACGGCCGCGGTGTCACCGATACCAGCATTGTTCACCAACACGTCGATCTGCCCAAACTGCTCGATGACCTGTCGCATCATGCGCTGGATGCTCGCCTCGTCCGTAATGTCGGCGGGCACCGCGAGCACACGGCGTCCGTGCACACGCAGCTCGTCGGCAGCACGTTCCAGCTCGCCAGCGGTGCGGCTGACAATCGCCACATCGGCGCCCGCCTGGGCCAGAGCAGCTGCAATGACCCGCCCGAGCCCTTTGCTCCCGCCGGTAACAATCGCGCGCTTACCGGTCAGATCGAACCAGGTGGCTGACATTGCTACGCTCTCTGTCCTCCGAGCTGCATCCCAGGGCTCTTATAGAAAGCCGTGCGGCACGCTTCCAGGTGTGCGCCGGCAGCCAACGCCGGTCGAGCACCTTGCGCCCTACGCCCTCGCCGTCGTACCGCGTCAATTAGTGATGGCGATTTGTCGCGATTTATGAATGATGCGACTGACAGGGGGTAACTCCCACAGTGCGGTACCAGAGGATGAACGCAGCGGGAGGTGGGGACGTGGTAAGAGCGGGACGCAGACAGTGGGTGGCGGTCGTGGCACTGCTCCTCGTACAAACCTGCGCGGTCTCCGCGCAAACGGTCCTCGACGACTTCGACGAGCTGACCGGATGGAGCGCTACCGCATCCGACGGTGCTCGGGTCGAAATCGGGCGCGATACCGGTCACGCCGGCATGAGCCTGCGCGTCGACTTCGACCTCGGCGGCGGTGGCCATGTGATTGCCCGCAAGGCGTTCCCGCTCTCGCTCCCCGCTAACTACGCTTTCAAATTCTTCGTGCGTGGCGACGCCCCGCCAAACACTCTCGAGTTCAAGCTGATCGACCGCAGCGGCCAAAACGTCTGGTGGTACAAACAGCGTGACTTCACCTTCCCGAAGGAATGGCGCGAGGTGACCATCAAGAAACCGCGCATCCAGTTCGCCTGGGGCCCGATCGGTGGTGGCCCGCCGAAGAACATTGCCTCCATCGAGTTCGCGATTGCCGCCGGCCGCGGCGGTACCGGCTCGGTGTGGATCGACGATTTTCGCCTCGAGGAGCGTGAGGTCGCAGCGCCAATCAATCTCAAGCCGAAGGCCTCCGCCTCTACCTCCATGACCGCCCACGAGGCCAACCTCGTTCTCGATCAGAACCCGAATACTAGTTGGCACAGCGGCACCTTGGCTGCACATCAGTGGCTCCTCCTCGACTGCATCAAGCGACGCGAGTACGGCGGCCTGGTCATTGACTGGGATCCCGACGACTACGCGACGGTGTACCACGTCGAGGCCTCCGACGACGGCGAGACCTGGACGACCGTCTACAGTTGCCTCGACGGCAATGGTGGCCGCGATTACATTTACCTGCCCGATGGCGAGTCACGCTACATCCGGCTCGACATGGAGCGCGGCAACCGCGACCAGGGTTACGGCGTCCGCGAGCTCACCGTCGAGCCGTTCGAGTTTTCCGCGTCGCCTAATCAATTCTTCGAGGCGATCGCCCACGATGCACCGGCCGGCACGTACCCGAAGTACTTCTCGGGCAAGCAAACGTATTGGACCGTCATCGGCGCGCGCGGCGACGACAAGGAAGCCCTGATGAACGAAGAGGGGATGCTCGAGGTCGACAAGGGCGCGTTCTCGCTCGAGCCGTTCCTGTATGCCGACGGCAGGCTCATCACATGGAATGAGGCGCAGAGCAGTCAGCAGTTGGAGCGCGGCTATCTCCCAATCCCCTCGGTGACCTGGCAGACGGATCAGTTGGGCCTGACGGTCACCGCCTTTGCCGCCGGCCTCGCGGGCGAGTCGGCTTTGTATGCCCGTTACCGCGTCGAGAACCGTAGCGACGCACTGCGCGACGTCAGTCTGTTCGTAACGATCCGCCCGTTCCAGGTGTTGCCGCCGTGGCAGACGCTGAACATGGTTGGCGGCTTCACACCAATCCGTGATCTAGTTTTCGGCGCCCGAGAGGTCTGGGTGAACGGTGAGAAGGCAGTGCAGTCTCTGACCGCACCGGATCGTTTTGCTGCCGCGACCTTCGAAGAGAACCTGGTCACCGACTTTCTGCAGCAAGGCAAGATGCCGCTGCGCGCGCAGGTCTCCGATCCGCTCGGCTACGCGTCGGGGGCTTTGGAATACAAGCTGCGGGTCGCCGCCGGCGGCCACGAAGACGTTTACGTGGCGGTGCCGTTCCACGACCCTGACGCCGCTGCCACTCCCGGGACGGACGGCCCCGCGGCGCTTTTCAACCAGCTGCTGGAGGACACCGCTCAGCAGTGGGAGACGCTGGTCGACCGCGTCGATTTCGAGCTCCCGCCGGCGGCGGCGCAGATCAGCCGCACCATCAAGAGCACGTTGGCCTACATTCTGATCAACCGCGACGGCGCGGCAATACAGCCGGGCTCGCGCACGTATGCGCGGTCCTGGATTCGTGACGGCGCGGTGACGTCGACGGCGTTGCTCGAAATGGGATTCACCCGTGAGACGCGCGACTTCATCCGCTGGTTCTCGCACTACCAGTTTCCGGATGGCCGCATTCCGTGCTGCGTCGACCGGAACGTCGCAGACTCTGTTCTGGAGAACGACAGCAGCGGTGAGTTCATCTACACGGTGGCGGAGTACTATCGCCACACCCGTGACGTCGGGTTCGTGAACGACCTGTGGCCCAACATCGTCAAGGCAGTCGACTACCTCGCCGGGCTGCGTCAAAAGCGGCTCACCGACGTCTACAAGCAGCCCGGCAAGCAAGCGTTCTATGGTCTGCTGCCCGAATCCATCAGCCACGAGGGCTACTCGTCGCACCCGGTACATTCGTACTGGGATGACTTTTTCGCGTTGCGCGGCTTCAAGGATGCCGCCTACCTGGCCGTGGCCGTGGGCGATGACGCGCACGCCGCCAGCTTTGGCGAGTTGCGCGACGCGTTCCGCACCGATCTCTATGCCTCGATCAACAAAACGCTGGCCGATCACAAGATCGACTACATCCCAGGTTCGGTCGAGTACGGTGATTTTGATCCAACCTCGACGGCGATCGCCGTGACGTTGGCGGGCGAGGTGCGCAACTTGCCACAGGAAGCGCTGCGGCGAACGTTCGACAAGTACCACGCACACGTCGAGGAGCGACAACACAGCGACGTGCAGGGCGATGCATACACCCCGTACGAGCTGCGCAACGTCGACGCACTCGTGCTGCTCGGACAACGTGATCGTGCCCTGGATCTCCTCGACTACATGCTGGCCGATCAACGGCCGCCCGCTTGGAATCAGTGGGCCGAGCTCGTCTGGCGCGACGCCGGCGCCCCACGCTTCATCGGTGACATGCCGCACACCTGGGTCGCCTCGAGCTTCATCCTCGCGGTGCGCGACATGTGCGCCTACGAGCGCGAGGCGGATCAAGCTTTGGTGCTGGCAGCCGGGCTGCCGCTAGCGTGGGTGATGAGCGATGCCGGCGTCACATTCAAGCGCCTCCCCACGCACTACGGCGCTCTCCACTACAGCTTGCGCAGCCAAGGGACCGACGCGCTGCACTTGCGGCTGTGGGGCGACTTGACCGTGCCGCCGGGCAACATCGTCGTGCAGCCGCCGCTCCCGCAGCCGCTCACGGGCGTCACCGTCAATGGCAAGCCCGTGCAAACATTCACTGCCGACCGCGCCACGATCAGCGAGTTTCCCGCCGAGGTCGTCCTGACGTACGCGCGGCCGACCGAGACGCCAACGGTGGTCATGCCGCCTACCCCGTGATGACGTCGGCGGATCAGTATTCGGTATCTGTCGGGTAGCCCGTAGCCCTGCCAGCATGCCACTCGGCATCGCCAGCAGCCGCGCCGATAATCAAGCCCTGCCCACCGCCGATGGTGGAATGCGTGCCGCTGGCTTGGTTGTTGAGGCCGCCAGTAACTGATGCCGCAACGCCGTCAGCAGTGTTGCCCTGCCCGCCGCTCACCGCGGCAT
>Ga0209048_10004011_pt1 | contig 14153 bp, 11 predicted proteins | sample FrelakmetCRP12CR_FD_187146 | JGI IMG/M metagenome (GOLD analysis project Ga0209048, IMG submission 187146) | Freshwater lake sediment microbial communities from the University of Notre Dame, USA, for methane emissions studies - CRP12 CR (SPAdes)... | ecosystem: Environmental > Aquatic >... | reverse complement strand
GGGTCCGGAATCCTCTCCTCCATGGTGAAAGCCCACGGTTTCATTGTCCTCCCGGCTGAAAAAACTCTCGTCCGCGCCGGAGAAGAAGTTCGGGTTATGTCTCTAGATCCCTATCTTTTTTACACCTCCACACCCACTTATCTTCCTGAATAATCTTTCCCTTTAAAACGCCAAAGCGCCATTCGTTTGGGGCTTTCTACTTCTTCCGGCTCAGCCAGGCTTTGTATTTACCAACCTTTTACAAAATTAAATGGTGAATCGGTCAAGGCTCTGGCTGCGAACCAAAAATTCTTGTTGCTGTTTTTCTTTATTTGATGTATAAATATTTGGTTACCCCTTGCTCTTCAGAAAAAGGAGAGCTATCAAACCCATAAGGAGGTAAAGACGTTGCGAAGATACGAGACGATCTTTATTACCAACCCCGACCTATCCGAAGAAGACCAAAACGCCCTTCAGGAAAAAGTACGATCCATCATGGCCAACTGGAAGGGAGAAATCATCAAGATCGAAGACTGGGGGCCCAGAAAGCTAAGCTACCAGATCCGCAAAAACTCCCGCGGGCGCTATTTTCTGGTGGATTATTTGACCGATGCTCCCGCTCTGGTCCGTGAATTGGAGAGAACGCTCCGGTTGAATGATGGCATATTGAAATTCCTGACCGTCAATACCGGTGCGCGGCTCTCAACAGAACAGGTCCAGGCTCTAAAAACAGCGGCGCAGGCAGACAAAACCATCCGCCTCGAAGAACGGACCCCGGTTGTGAAGGCACCCCCGGCCACCGAAGAAGCGCCAAAAACCGATGAAGGAGGAGAGGCAAAATGAAACCTCCTATGAAGAGGAAAAGAACCTTTCAGCGGCGTAAGGTCTGTGTCTTCTGCGCTGACAGCGCCATGAAAATTGACTATAAAGACGTGAAAACCTTGAATCACTTCATTACCGAGCGAGGCAAAATTCTCCCCCGAAGAATTTCTGGGAATTGTGCCAAACACCAACGGGATATTACCCTGGCCATCAAAAGGGCCCGAAATATTGCCCTCATGCCCTTTACGATTGTCGGCGCCTAACCGCGAATGCTGGTTGGGCCGGTTTCCCGATTCATGTTCCGCCCTTTCGGGTCTTCATAGACTGTTTCCCGAAGCCAGTTCGGAAAGCCCCGGAGGGGGATTTTTTATTTCCCTTCGGCCTTTGGGGAGATGGAGGATTTTATGAAAGTAATTTTGGTTGAGAATGTAGCCTCCTTGGGGAAGGCTGGAGATGTCGTTGCGGTTGCCCCGGGGTACGGTCGAAACTTTCTGATTCCCAAAAATTTAGCCTTAGAAGCGACCTCAGCCAATACCCACCTCCTGGAACGCCAGAAACAGCTCTTCCTGCAGAAAGCCGGCCAGGAAAAGCACCGGGCTCAGGATTTGGCCGCTCAGATCGAAGCCCTTCCGTGCGCCTTGCCCCGACCGGTTGGGGAGAATGAAAAATTATTTGGATCCGTAACCACCCTGGATCTTCAAAAGGTATTAACCGATAAGGGATTTTCCATCGATCGCCGCAAGATCCATCTGCCAACGCCGATTAAAACCCTTGGAACCTTTACGATTCCGATTAAGCTTCATCCCGAAGTCACCGCCCAGTTAAAAGTCGAAGTGGTTCCGGCGCCCGCTACGAAAGAGAAGTCGTAGCTCTTCTTTAAGGAATCTTCGATGGACCTTCTGGCCCAACGCCTTCCTCCCCAGAACCTTGAGGCGGAGACCTCTGTTCTCGGTGGTATTCTATTAGAAAATGAAGCCTTGAACCAGGTCCTCGAAGTCCTTCAGGAAGGCGATTTTTACCGGGAAGCCCATCGCCGCATCTTCTCAGCCATCGTTCACCTCTATGAACACAGTGAGCCGGTGGATTTGATCACCCTTTCCGAAGTGCTCAAAACCCGCAGTGAGCTGGAAGATGTCGGGGGCGTCGAATACCTCAATTCCCTTGTCAACAGCGTTCCCACTGCCGCCAATATTTCTTATTATGCGAAGATCATTAAAGAGAAGGCGATTCTGCGCAAGCTGATCAACCGAGCTACGGAAATCGTCAGCCAGAGCTACTCCAACTCCGGCGATGTGGATGATTTAGTCGACCAGGCCGAGCGCACAATTTTCGAAATTTCCGAAGACCGAGTCCGTCCTTCCTTTTACCCGATCAAGGATCTTATCAAATCGAGCTTTAAAACCATTGAACGCCTTTACGAGAAGCGCCAGCTGATCACCGGCGTCCCTACGGGGTTCCAAAAGCTGGACGAATTGACCTCTGGCCTGCAACCCTCCGAACTTATTATTATCGCCGGTCGTCCTTCAATGGGGAAAACCGCCTTTGCCCTTAACATTGCCCAGCATGCTTCGATCCAGGCGTCGGTCCCTGCGGCAATTTTTTCCCTTGAAATGTCCAAGGAACAATTGGCCATCCGTATGCTCTGCTCGGAGGCGCGGGTGGACGCGCATCGGCTTCGAGGCGGTTTTCTCAGCGAGTCGGATTGGCCCAAGTTGACCCGCGCTGCCGGTTCCCTTTCGGAAGCCCCCATTTTCATCGATGATACCCCTGGACTTTCCGCCTTAGAGATGCGGGCGAAATCCCGCCGCTTAAAGATTGAACACAATCTCGGGTTAGTCATTGTTGACTACCTTCAGCTTATGCGCGGCCGCTCCTCCTCAGAAACCCGCGAACAGGAGATTTCCGACATCTCCCGTTCCCTAAAGGCCTTAGCCAAGGAATTGAGTGTGCCGGTGATCGCTCTCTCGCAGCTAAATCGCCGCGTGGAAGACCGGGGCGACAAGCGACCCCAACTTTCAGATCTTCGGGAATCGGGCGCAATAGAGCAGGATGCCGATGTGATTCTTTTTCTCTATCGCGAGGAAGTATATAGCAAAGCGGAGGAAAATAAAGGAAAGGCCGAGGTAATCATCGGCAAACAGAGGAACGGCCCCACGGATAAAGTAGATTTAGCTTTTCTGGACAGATATACCCGCTTTGAAAATCTATCCGGCCTTCAAGAGGATTCTTATTCAACATAACCTAAAGAAAAGAATAACTTTTTTAATTATCCACAGATGTTTATATCCTTGTGAATAAGTTTTTTTTCCGTTTGGGGAGGTCGTTTCTGAATGCCCGCTAAAGAATTATGGACCCGGTGCTTAACTGCCTTGTCTGAAAAAGTCAATCAAAGCTCTTTCGATATGTGGTTGAAACCCCTCAGAGCGAACAGCAGCAAAGAGAATACCTTAGAAATAGAGGTCCCTAACAAGTTTTTTAAGGACTGGCTGACGGAAAACTACCAACCCTTGATACGCGACGTTCTGCAAAAAATTACCAATACGTCCTATTCCGTTATTTTTTCTGTGCGGGAGGGGAAGGAAGATGGAGAAAGAAAAGAACCAAAGGCGAAGGAGCCAGAAAAAATTCCGCTGAAAATCACCAAACCGATGACCAAAGAAGATGGATTGAATCCAAGTTATACCTTCGAGGCTTTTGTGGTGGGTTCGTCTAACCAGTTTGCTCATGCTGCCGCTCTGGCGGTGGCTAACCTCCCCGCGAAAAATTATAATCCCTTTTTTATATACGGGGGCGTTGGCTTGGGAAAAACCCACCTTGTTAACGCCATCGGCAACCAAATCATCAGGAATGATCCTTCGGCTAAGGTCAGCTACCTGTCTTCAGAAAAATTTACGAATGAACTGATCAACTCCCTGCGGTATGAAAAGATGACGGACTTTCGCAACAAATATCGCACGAAAGACGCCCTATTGGTAGATGATATTCAGTTTTTGGGTGGCAAAGAAAGAACCCAGGAGGAATTTTTTCATACCTTCAACACCCTCTATGACTCCAACAAACAAATTGTAATCACCAGCGATAAACTACCGAAAGATATTCCGGGGTTGGAAGAACGCCTCCGGTCGCGCATCAGTTGGGGCTTGATCGCGGATATTCAGCCCCCGGATATCGAAACCAAGGTTGCCATTCTCTGTAAAAAGGCCGAACTATACAATATCTCTTTGCCCAATGATGTAGGATTATTTCTCGCCAGCCAGTTAGGATCCAACATTCGGGAGTTGGAAGGGGCCCTGACGCGCCTTCGGGCTTATTCCTCTCTTACCGGCAATGAAATTAGCAGTTCCATGGTCAAAGAAGTACTCCACGATATCTTAAGCGATCGCCAAAAAACAATAACCATTGAAAATATCCAAAAAGTCGTCGCCAATTATTACAATATTAAAATCACGGATTTAAAATCTTCAAAAAAACTAAAAATTTATTCTTTCCCGAGACAAATTTCTATGTATCTCTGTCGAACCATGACGAAGGCTTCTTTTCCGGAAATCGGAACCAAATTTGGAGGGAAAGATCATTCTACGGTCATCCATGCGGTTCGTCAAATCGATAAGAAAAGTGCTGAGGATCGGGCACTTAAAAACGTCATTGATTCGCTCCGCAATGATCTACAAAAATAATTATGAATTTGTTGTGTGTGGCCTGTGAATTTATTGTTAATATTTTTTTTCTTCTTTCTGTGGATAAATTTATCCACAGCTTTTCATTCCTCTTTCCACTTCCAATATTAAATAAAACTTCTTGAAATTAAAAATTTTTTTCATTATAATGAGTATTTAAACAGCCGCTATTACTACTATAATTTTATCTATTTTTATAATAAATAATATTCGTTGGGAGACCCAAAATGGAATTCAAAATTTTTCAAGAAGAATTTGTCAAAGGTCTCTATCGAGCGCAGAATGTGGTAGAGAAAAAAGGAACCATGCCGATTCTCCTCAATGTTTTAATTGAGGCTCAAGAATCAGGAATCGCCATTACCGCAACGGATTTAGAAATTGGATTGAAAGAATTACATCCGGCAGAAATTTTGAAAAATGGAAAGACGACGATATCGGCAAAAAAACTCTATGAAGTCATCAAAGAACTGCCCGAAAAAAATATATCTTTACGGTTAAAAGAAAACCAATGGATCGAAATAAAAAGCGGGAAATCAACTTTCACTGTTATGGGAATCTCTGCAGAATCATTTCCTTCTCTGCCCATTTATGAAGAAGAAGGATTTATTCCTGTAGAAACGAAGATCATAAAGGAAATGGTGGAAAAAACCCTTTTTGCCGTATCGGCGGATGAATCCCGATACAATTTAAATGGCGTATTTTTTGTTAAAAAGGAAGGAGATACCGAGAGAGAGTTCCGTATGGTGGCAACGGATGGATATCGTCTCTCGATGATTGATCGTTCATTTGGAGAGGATATGGAAGGATTGGAAAAAGGGGTTCTCCTTCCCAGGAAGGGTTTGGTCGAAATGAACAAACTCTTGGAGGAAGAAGGACAAACCGTAGGTTTAAAATTGAAAGGGAACAACTTTATCGTTAAAAAGGATAACGTTGTGCTTATTATGCGTCTCTTGGATGCGGAGTTTCCCGATTATCGTCAGGTTATACCGCCCCAAACCAAACGACATATAAAAATGAAGAGAAGCCAAATTCTGGAATCGCTGAAGCGCGTTTCAATTCTCTCCAGCGAGAAAACGCGCGGGGTAAAATTTCAATTCAGCCCCGATGTTTTGGAACTCTCTTCTTATAACCCTGAGTTTGGAGAAGCAAAGGAGGAAATTGGCGTTGACTATCAGGGAGAAAATTTGGTCGTGGGATTCAACTCCCGCTTTGTCTTGGAGGTTTTAAACATTCTAAAAAGCGAGGATGTCGTTTTTGATATCGAGGATAGTGTCAGCCCGGCAATCATTAGACCCGCAAACGATGAAAAGCACACCTGTGTAATTATGCCCATGCGGATTTAAGCCGAGAAAGGGGATCGTCTTGGCCAAAAATAATAAGGATGAAAACGAAACGAAAAACGGTTCGCAGGAGTACACGGCCGATAACATCAAGGTCCTTCAAGGGCTGGACGCGGTCCGCAAGCGTCCAGCTATGTATATAGGCAGCACCGGCCTCTCCGGTCTCCACCATTTGGTCTACGAGGTGGTTGATAATTCTATTGATGAAGCCTTAGGCGGATTTTGCAACAAAATAGACGTGGCGATCCACGAGGATAACAGCGTCACGGTTGAGGACAATGGGCGGGGAATTCCCGTGGATCTCCATAAGGAAGAAGGAAGACCGGCCGCGGAAGTGGTAATGACAACCCTACATGCGGGCGGAAAATTTGATACCGACAGTTACCAATTTTCTGGGGGTCTTCACGGCGTGGGCGTCTCGGTTGTAAATGCCCTTTCCGAATTTTTGGATTTAGAAATTTGGCGGGACGGGAAAGTATACGTCCAGCGCTATGAAAAAGGGAAGCCGGTAACGCCCCTTGAGATTACCGGAAATACCAAGCGGCGGGGAACAAAAATCCGTTTCCGGCCGGACGCGGAGATCTTCGAAACGCTGGAGTTCAGTTTCGACACCCTTTCCCAAAGACTCCGGGAACTTTCTTTTCTAAACAGCGGCATCCGCATTACCGTCGCGGATGAGCGTTCGGACAAAAAGCATGACTTTCAATACAAGGGCGGCATTGTCTCCTTCGTTGAGTATTTGAACAAGAATAAAACCCCTGCGCATGCCAAACCGATCCATATCGATGGAGAAAAGGAGGGAATCTTCATCGACCTGGCGTTGCAGTACAACGAAGGGTATGCGGAAAACCTTTTTTCCTTTGCCAACAACATCAACACCTATGATGGCGGCACCCATCTGGTGGGTTTCAAATCCGCCCTCACCCGGACCCTCAACAATTACGCGACCAATAACAACCTCATGAAAAACGTGAAGTTCAATCTCTCTGGCGACGATACCCGAGAAGGATTGACCGGAGTCATCAGCGTCAAACTATCCAACCCCCAGTTTGAAGGGCAGACCAAGGCTAAATTAGGAAACAGCGAAGTGAAAGGCCTTGTGGAAGCGCTGGCAAATGAGAAGTTAGGAATGTTTTTTGAAGAAAACCCGGCCGTCGCGAAACGAATCCTTGAAAAGGTAATCGATTCCGCGCGGGCGCGGGAGGCTGCGCGCAAGGCCAAAGAGCTTTCGCGGAGGAAAGGATTCCTGGAGACCAATTCGCTGCCGGGAAAACTGGCGGATTGTCAGGAACGGGATCCACGGGAAAGCGAAATTTTTATCGTCGAGGGGGATTCCGCTGGCGGCTCCGCCAAGCAGGGGCGCGACCGCCGTATCCAAGCCATTCTGCCGCTGCGCGGGAAGATCCTCAATGTCGAAAAAGCGCGCCTCGATCAGATTCTCTCCAACCAGGAGATTAATACCGTGATTTCGGCCTTGGGGACCGGGGCCGGGAAAGACGAATTCAGCCTGGATAAACTGCGCTATCACCGGGTCATCATTATGACCGATGCGGATGTTGACGGATCTCATATCCGAACCCTGCTGATGACGCTTTTTTACCGCCAAATGTTCTCGCTGATCGAGGGCGGTTATCTTTACATCGCGCAACCCCCGCTCTACCGCGTAAAGAAAGGAAAGGAGGACGCGCATTATCTTTTGAAGGAAGAGGAGCTGGAAGATCACCTTCTGGAAAAAGGGATTGAAGATCTGAAATTGATTCTTCCGGGAAATAAAAATGCGTTGAGCGGCAAGGCGCTTTTGGAGATCATCAAAAAGGTGATTCGCCAGGAGAAAATTTTGGGCCGCCTGGCCAAGAGAAAAATGGACCCGGACATTCTCTTCGCTTTCGCCCAGCAGGAATCCTTTTCCAAAAATGCCCTCAAGTCCGAAAAGGAAGTCAACCAGGCCATCGAAGCGGTGAAAAAAATATTGAAGAAAAAGATGAAAGCGAAAGGAGAAATCGAAATTCAGGCAGAAAAAGACCCGGAGCATGGCAGCTACAACCTGCACTGTTACTCCAGCACCAATGGGTCTCGCCAGGAGACGCGGATTGATTTAGAACTGGTCAGCTCGGCCCAGTTCGAAGAGCTTCGAAAACTGGCGGGACAGCTCGCTTCCTTGGGGTCTCCCCCCTTCCAACTGAAAACCGGGGATGGGTCGAAAGAAGTGGCGGGGTACTCGCAACTGATCCAGGAAATTTTCGCCATCGGCAAGAAAGGGGTCGAGATACAACGCTACAAGGGGCTGGGCGAAATGAACCCGGAGCAGCTTTGGGAAACAACCATGAACCCGGAAACCCGCACCCTTTTACAGGTTCGCGTGGAAGACGCAGTCAAAGCGGATGAAATCTTCACCGTTCTCATGGGTGACCAGGTGGAACCGCGACGCGAATTTATCCAGAGAAACGCCCTGAGCGTAACCAACTTAGACGTCTAAAAAGCCAAAAATCAGAGATCGAAATCCCCGGGTACAAAATTGTTTTTGCCTTCTGGATTTTGATTTTACGTGAGAGAGCTATATGCAAGCCCCCGTGCCATCGAATCGGATCCCGGTAAAATTGGAAGAAGAAATGCAGAAGTCCTACATGGACTATGCCATGTCGGTCATCATCGGGCGGGCCCTGCCCGATGTCCGCGACGGCCTGAAGCCGGTTCACCGCCGTGTGCTCTACGCCATGCACGACATGGGCAATGAATGGAACAAGCCTTTCAAGAAGTCGGCCCGTATCGTCGGCGATGTAATCGGTAAGTATCATCCCCATGGAGATCTGGCGGTCTATGATGCCCTGGTGCGCATGGCTCAGGATTTTTCCCTGCGATATCCGCTCATTCAGGGACAGGGAAATTTCGGATCGGTTGACGGGGACCCGCCGGCGGCGATGCGGTACACCGAAGTGCGCATGTCCCGGCTGGCCGGCGAACTCCTGACCGATCTGGAAAAAGAAACCGTTGATTTCATCCCCAACTATGACACCTCCTTGAATGAGCCAACGCTTCTTCCGGCGCGGTTTCCGAATTTATTGGTGAACGGTTCCTCGGGAATCGCTGTCGGTATGGCCACGAACATCCCGCCGCATAATCTGCGAGAGGTTATTGAGGCAACCATCACGGTCATCCAGAACCCCGAGGTCTCCCTCGAAAATTTGGTCGCCATTTTGCCGGGCCCCGACTTTCCCACCGCCGGCTTCATCCTCGGGCGAGGAGGCATTCGAGAGGCGTATCTTACGGGAAAGGGAACCATTCAACTCCGCGCCCGGGCTTTGATCGAACGGCAGAAGAAAAACGATCGCGAGTCCATCATCGTCACCGAGATTCCGTATCAGGTGAATAAGGCCAAGCTCTTAGAGAAGATCGCCGAGCTGGTGCAGGACAAGAGAATCGAAGGAATCTCCGACCTGCGGGATGAATCAGACCGGGAAGGAATGCGTGTCGTCATCGAACTTAAACGGGATGCCATGGCCCAGGTTATTCTGAACCAGCTTTTCAAGCACACCCAGATGCAGGTTACTTTCGGTATCATTCTCCTCGGGATCCTTCATGGACAGCCCGTTCTGCTAAATATCAAGGAGCTGATCGACCAGTTCATCTATCACCGTAAAGAAGTGGTCACCCGGAGGAGCCAGTTTGAGCTAAGAAAGGCCGAATCCACCGCCCATATCTTAGAGGGGCTGAAAATCGCTCTCGACAACCTCGATCGCGTCATCGCCCTCATTCGCGCGTCCAAAACGCCCAAAGACGCCAAGGAAGGGCTGGTGGCCAAGTTTTCCCTCTCCGAAGCCCAGGCTCAGGCCATTCTGGAAATGCGCCTGCAGAGGCTGACCAACCTGGAGCGGGAAAAGATCAATGAAGAATATAAGGAGATTATTCAGCTGATTGCGCGCCTCAAGGAAATTTTGAGCAATGAACGGCTCCTTCTGAACGTCATCATCGATGAGCTGAAGGAAATCCGCGAGCGCTACGGAGACGACCGGCGGACCGAGATCATTGAGGAAGCACAGGATATTCAGCTGGAGGATCTCATCGTTGAAGAAGACATGGTGGTGACGATCAGCCATTCGGGATATATCAAGCGCAATGCCATCAGCCTCTACCGGAGCCAGCGGCGCGGCGGCCGGGGCAAGACAGGCATGACCACCAAAGAAGAAGACTTCGTAGAACATCTGTTCATCGCCTCCACGCACAGCTATATCCTCTTCTTTACCGATGCCGGAAAGGTCTATTGGTTGAAGGTCCACGAAATTCCCCAAGGAGGGCGGATGTCCCGGGGAAAAGCCATTGTGAACCTTCTCAACCTCTCGGGTGGGGAAAAAATTACCGCCATCCTTCCGGTGCGGAATTTCGAGGAAGGCAAGAACATTCTCATGGCCACGAAGCAGGGCGTGATCAAGAAGACGGACCTGATGGCTTACAGCAATCCCCGCACGGGTGGAATCATCGCCCTAACCCTGGATTCGGGAGACGAGCTCATCTCCGCCTGCCTGACCGATGGAACCAAGGAAGTTCTTTTAAGTACGAAGAACGGCAAAGCGATCCGTTTCATCGAAGAGGATGCCCGGGCTATGGGGCGTACGGCCCGGGGAGTGAGAGGGATTACCCTGGATGAGGATGACGGTCTGGTAGCCATGGACATCGTGTCGCCGACAAATCAGGGCGCTTCGATCCTTTCGGTAACCGAGAACGGGTTTGGCAAGAAGACCGTGATCGGCGAATACCCGCTCCAAAGCCGAGGGGGCAAAGGAGTCATCACCATCAAGACCAGTGCCCGCAACGGAAGGATGATCGGCGTCCAGCAGATCACCGAACAGGACGACGTGATGCTGATCACCGACAAGGGAAAAATCATCCGCATGGGGGGGCGCGATATCTCGGTCATCGGGCGAAACACGCAAGGGGTCAAGCTCATCGGACTGGAACCCGGAGAGAAAGTCATGGCCCTGGCGCGCCTGGCGGAGAAAGAGGAGGATCAAGGGAGCCAGGAGGATGAAGAAAATCTCGAAGAGACTCCTGAGGAGAGCGGGGAAGGTGAAGATGCGTAAGCACCCCTGGCGCCAAGGGCGAGGCGTTTTGCGAAGCTATTCTCTTTGAATCTCACGGCCCAACTCATCACTCCGTTTTTGGAGGAAGGGGAAGCAGGTCTTTCATAAGATCTTCAATGAGCAAATTGAGGATCTTTGTTTCGGAACCGCTGGGTCCAGTCCCCTTCCCTTCCGCCATCCACACCACCGTGCCCTTTTCCGATTCGAGCATTTGCAGGCGCACCTTTATTTCGCAGGTTCCCTGGTGATACGTGGGGAGGGACTGATATCCGGGAAGAGATCCCGCTCCCGGCCAGACCTCGGAGATGTTTGGCGAGATGTAGGATTTTTGCACCCGGTAATAGAGGAAGGTTCCTACCAGCAGTATTTTTGACCCGAGGGCTGCGCTGAACCGGGCGAGAAGAGTCGAATCGGAAGAGACGCCCTGCGCGGTTTGTTTCAGGTCCGTGAGGACTTGGACCACTTTTTCCTGGCCAACAAGGGCAAAACGTTTTTCCTTCAGAACTTCCTCGGCTGCCAGCTGCAAGCTGAACCCAGAATGCCGATATCCCGGAGCGTCCGGAACCGGCAGAATCGCCAGGGGTTGATAATTTTTAAGATCGAGAATGGGTGGATCAGATCTGTCCACACTCAGACGGGTAAAGCATCCGGGAGTAAAAAAAATGAAGCCACAGACCGCAATCGAAAACCACCGGATGAATTTTTGCGGGTAAAATCTCAAGATCTTGCTCCCTCGAAGGAAAAGGATTACAATAATTCCCATAAAGGGGAAGGAAAGCCGGTGAGAGAAAAGGCAAAACCCGCCGGGCCCTCGTTCCATCCACCGGAGATTTGAGGGCTTTCATTTCTATTAGACTCGATTAACCCGTCACTGTCAAGGGAGGCGAAGCCGTTCATGCCCATCTATGAATACCGTTGTGAAGATTGTGGAAGGGTCTGCAGTTTTCTGGTTCGGAATATCCACGCCCCCCTCCTTCCCCGCTGTAAACGGTGCCAGAGCGAAAAGATGACCCGCCTCATTTCCCGCATCGCCAGGGTGCGATCGGAGGAAAGCCGGTTGGAATCCCTGGCGGACCCCAGCAAGCTGAGGGGTTTAGATGAAAACGATCCGGCCAGCATGGCCCGTTGGATGAAGCGTATGGGAAAGGAATTGGGGGAGGATATGGGCGAAGATTTTGACGCCATGGTGGAAGAGGCGATGGTGGAAGAGGGCAAACCCCAAAAAGAAGAATCCCCAGGCCCCCAGGACGAAGATCTGTAGGCTCTTTTCTTGGGTATGAGACCCGAACCTTTAGCACGCCCAAAATAAAGTCCATGCCGAAGACCTTCATCGATAGGTTCGACCTTCATTCCCGCCAGTATGGAAGCGCCCAGCTCTTTGTTCTGATCCATCGCCCGAGTATAGACCAGACGATGTGAGATTTGCAAACCCCCCTTTGTACCAGGAATTCTGAAGCCTTTTCCTTCTTTTCTTCCCTTTATTTTCCTTCTCAAATCCTCAGGAACGGGGTGATCATCCGCCAAATGAGGAGATAGCCCTTTTAATAAAAAAAGAAAAATATTTTAAATTCTGCAAAATAATTAAATATGAGTTGACATTATTTTTTTATCAATGATAATTTGCGGATTAAGACTGGATAGGACGCCAAACGGGCGGATTTTGAGTCCCAATTCAGGAAAAGAAAGGAGGGCGGGAGGTAGGAATGGAGCGAACCCCTGGTGGGGTTCGAGGGATAATTTTTTAGGAAAGGAGGTACCATGAAAAGAGTTCCAAAAAGAAAAGTGGCAATTGTCGGTGCGTTTACCACCCCCTGCCGGGGTCGCTGGCTCTCGAAAACCCTTTGGGAATTGGGTCAGTGGGCCATATCCGGAGCCCTGCAGGATGCCAAACTCGATATCTCCAGGGTGGAAGCGGGAGTCATCGGCTTATACAACGACATTTTCGCCCGCCAGGCAATTCCGGAGAGCTCCTTCCTGGGGCATATGGGGCTGGCCTTTAAGCCCTTAGTCCGTGTAACCAACGGAGGCGCCACAGGAATCTATGCCATTGGATCGGCATTCGATATGGTCGCTGGCGGCCGATGCGATGTTGTCTTCTGCGTTGGAACGGAAAAGGCCACGGACTGCTATGACTTTATGAGCGAAACCCAAACTCCGGAAGTAGTTCAGACCATTGCTTGGTCCTGGGATCCGCTCTTTGAACGAGATCAAGGAGCCACGGCATCGGATTCTTATGCGGAAGTGATCCTTTCTTACATGGACCATTATCCCCATGACCTCAAGATGCCCGTACGGGGCGAGATTTTGCGGATCATGTGCGAGCAGGCGAAGAACAACCCCAATGCGCAAAGGCGAGATGAGATCGTAACCCCAGAGCGAGTGGCCAACTCCCCCTGGATCATTGAACCAGCCTTCAAGAAATTGGAAACCTGTGTCTATACCGAAGGCGCTTGCTGCCTGATTTTCGCCGCGGAAGGGGTGGCCGAAGAAATTTGCCGGGAATCGGGAAAACCGCCCATTTGGATTGAAGGAGTTGGATTTGCCAATGAGCCATACTGGTGGGGGATCAAACACCCGCATAAATTACCCGGGCGGATCGAATCAGACCACTTGGCGGCAAAGACGGCTTATGAGATGGCCGGAATCGGTCCGGGGCAAATTGACGTGGTTGAGCTCCATGATGCCTTCCTTCCCCAATTGGAAATTACCATGGCCGAGATGGGTTTTGTTCCCCTGGGCCAGGCGGATGACTTGATTGAAAAGAAGATCATGCATCCCCATGGCAAGTTGCTGGTCAATCCTTCGGGCGGGCTGATCTATGGAGGCCACTTTGTGGGCGGAAGCAATATGTTCTCCGCCTGGTCGGCCCGGAGAGAGTTAATCTGTCGGAATCTTGAATATGCCCTCATCCATGGAACTGGAGCCTCCTCGGCCCAGTACGGGGGCGCGATCGTTCTGCGAAGGGGGGTGATCTGATGGAAAAGATAATGAGAAAAGCAGGCGAATATGTGATCCCTCATGAGGCGATTCCTGAGGTTATGAGCCGGATCAGTGTTTCTTCTGAGGACAAAGTCACTGTGGTGGAGCGGACGGAATCCATGTTTACCACTTACTGGGCCAGCGCCGGCGAGGTTTCCCCTTTCTTCCTGGCGGTCATGAAGGAGAAGAAGATCATCGGCGCTCGCTGCCCGAAGTGCAAGATGGTGATCTGCCCGCCCTACATGACGCGATGCCCGGTTTGCCAGAACGAGGATTTTAGC
>Ga0209048_10004010_pt1 | contig 14155 bp, 14 predicted proteins | sample FrelakmetCRP12CR_FD_187146 | JGI IMG/M metagenome (GOLD analysis project Ga0209048, IMG submission 187146) | Freshwater lake sediment microbial communities from the University of Notre Dame, USA, for methane emissions studies - CRP12 CR (SPAdes)... | ecosystem: Environmental > Aquatic >... | reverse complement strand
GCCCAGGTGAAGCCTGAAAATAAAGCCTCACTGGCGCTCTTCGCGGCGGCGAGTTATCGACACATGACGAACGACTTGTACAGGCGTGAACCCTCATGAACGTTAGGAGTTTTTCTATTGCTGGCCGACAAATCGGTACTGGGTATCCGCCTTATGTGATTGCGGAACTTTCAGGCAATCACAATGGTGATATTCAGCGCGCCTTTAAGTTAATTGAGATTGCCAAGCGCGCTGGCGCCGATGCGGTGAAGTTGCAGACTTATACGGCCGATACGATCACGATAGACCACGACGGGCCCGGATTCACGATTAAGGGCGGCTTATGGGATGGGCGCCGGTTGCACGAGCTTTATCGCGAGGCTGCAACACCATGGGAATGGCATCCGGCTCTATTCGATTATGCAAAGAAGGTAGGAATCACCTGCTTTTCTTCACCGTTCGATCCAAGCGCCATCGATCTCCTCGAAAAGCTCAAAGCTCCTGCCTACAAAATTGCGTCTTTTGAAATTGTTGATACGCCTCTGATCCGATATGCGGCAAAAACCGGGAAACCCCTCGTGATCTCGACGGGTATGGCGGAAGATTCGGAGATCGAAGACGCAACAAATGCCGCTAAAAGTTCGGGCGGAGGAGGGATTGCGTTACTCCATTGTACCTCTGCCTATCCGGCTCCAGTCGAAGAGGCAAACCTAATGCGCATTCCCGCTCTTGCAGCGCGTTACGATTGCCCGATCGGACTTTCCGATCATACTCTTGGAACTGAAGTTGCGATCGCAGCTGTTGCGCTAGGTGCAGCGATTATTGAAAAGCATGTAACGCTCGCACGCGCCGATGGAGGACCGGATGCTGCTTTTTCGCTCGAGCCACACGAATTGAGCGCACTAGTTCAAGGTGTGCGCACGGCTTACGTTGCGCTCGGACGTGCCGACTCTGGAATTTCCGCTAGTGAGAAGCCCAACGTGCAATTTCGCCGCTCGCTTTATGCGGTGAAGGATATTGCGGCCGGAGAAAAAGTGACTCACGAAAATGTACGATCGATCCGTCCTGGTTTCGGTCTCGCACCGAAACATCTTCCCGAAATTACCGGCAAGCGCGCCAAGTTAGCGATTAAGCGTGGAACGCCTATGTCGTTGGATCTCGTGGAATAAATCAAAAGCGCTTGCGAGCAAGCCCAATCAGTTCTAATGAACCGATGCTGCTGACTAAACGAGCAACCATAATGCGTTGCTACGTTGAAAATTGACGTCAAATAGAGCGGCAACGAGTCCATCACCATCGATTAGGACGCTAAGGGTGCTCGAAGAAGAAATCTATGATGCACATCGTGATGATAACTCGAAGGAGATTGGGTTCTTCATGTTAGAAAGACCGCAAAATTCATCAACAAAAAATGTTGTAATCCTCGTTGACAGCAAGACCCGTGATCTCGATGTGGCATCATTAATTGCGTATCATTTACGGGCGCTAGGCATCGAATGTCATCTTGAGCCGCTCGAAGCCTTTCGCGCAGTTATCGCTGCTTATCGTCCAGCCTTGATCATATTCAACCATCTTACGGCGAGTCACCTAGCGGCTTGGTCGAGGCGATTGGCTGAAATGGGCGTGTTAACAGCAGTGCTGCCCAACGAAGGCATCATTTACGATCCTGAAACGTTGAAATTCGCTGCTGGTCGCTATCACAGCGGAGCTCATATTGACTATTTTTTCTGTTGGAATGACGCCCACGCGGCGGCTCTCAAGGCTCAGGATTTCAATAACGCAATAAATGTCGAGGTCGTTGGAGTTCCACGATTTGATTTCTATTTTAAGCCCTGGTCAAGCATCTATGAACGTCCTTCGCTAAAAATAAGTTCCCGCCCCAAAGTTCTGTTCTGCACAAATTTTACGACCGCGCAGTTTAAGGAACTTCCACGTGTCGAGGCTGACAAATTCTTTGCTCCTTGGGCAAGTCGCATTTCTGCATACAAGGATTACTGGCCCGCTATAGAGGCGCATTGGAGATCGCGCGCTCGCTCGCTCGATTATTTGAAGGCGCTAATTTCCAGCCGCAAATTTGACATTACGTTACGGCCTCATCCTGGGGAAGATCATGCTTTTTATACCGCTTGGCTCGATACGCTACCGGCTGCTGATCGCGCCGAAATTGAATTCGACACTAACGGCAGTATTAGCCGGCTCATTTTGGACTGCGATCTGGAAATTTCTTGCGAGACATGTACGACCGCTTTGGAAAGCTGGATCGCTGGTAAAAAGACGATTGAGCTTATTTTTGAGCGTCATCCGCTCTGGTATCGCGAAATTCAAGCGAAAGCTAACGTTGATTGCAGCAATCCAATCAATCTTCCTGAGCTCGTCTCAAGAACGTTGTCGCAACGTATCCCGGCGGACCTTCGGGAAATGCGTCGGGATCATTTGAAAAAATGGTGCAGTTCGCCCGATGGCATGTCGGCGCTCAAGATCGCAAAAATATTGGAGAATGCGATTCGTAATCAAAAATCTCCAGACTGGTCAAAACTCAGCGCCAATGACTATCGCCGTGCGGTGAAACTTCGAGTTACGCGGCAGTTTGGACTTGCCTATCACTTTGACCCCTTACTATTTCTCAAGCGAACGATTTGGCCAAAACAATACGTAGTCAAAGATTATGTTTACCGAAAGTCGATTAAGCCGCGCGATGTTCACGCAGCAAGAAGGAAATTGGAACTCCTCGACAGAAGTAAAGAGAGCTGATTTGGTGGCAGAAAAATATTTCTAAAATTCCGACTAAGGCACGGCTATTTGCAGAATGCAGATTTTAACGTAGATGTGGTGTGAGAAATAATGTTGATATGCGTTTTCCTGACTTGAAGCCCGTCACTCTGTTTCTCCAGCGCCGCTCAAGCAAAGCCGGAGCGCAAGTTGGACTTGCGCGTTTGATTACGAACCCTGCCATGAGAGTGATCAATCCCGTCTTGGTAACGATGCGCGAAGGCTGGCTTACGGAACAATGTGCTAAGGTCGATATCCCCTATCTAATACAGGATTTTCCGAGATCACGGAGTTGGAAGGGACAGCTATTCGCAAACCGCGCATTTGGGCGCGACCTGCTTCAGGCAGCGCAAGGTCGGGGCTGGAATCCGGTTCTAGTGCAAGGCAACGATCATCTCGAAGGATTACTTGCGCTAGAAGTCATGCGGCGTGGACAAATTTCTGGTATAATGTTTCTGCGCTCTTCTGAAATGACGCACCGCGACTTCTCCAAATATCGCTGCGATCGTTTCTCTATGATCTATGCTGTCGGTGAGGAGTTAGCCGCAAAAGCAAAAAAATGGGCGCCTCAAGTGGAAGTGCGAACTCTTGCTGATGGAATTGACGAATCGGATTTTTTATCAGCCAAGACCAAGGCTGCCCATTTTCCTACAAAGATTTTGGTCGTGGGTTCCGAATCTCATTACAAAGGTTGGGCTGATCTCGCCGCAGCTGTGGATCTCCTGGAAGAGAATGATGAGTTTCCGTGTCTTACTTTTGACTTCACTGGTGAAGCACCAGATGCGCGTCTAAATGACATGCATCTTTCACGACGACGTCGAGCAAAATTTCGTTTTATTGGGCGAACTGATAAATTCGCCGAATTGGTTCGCCAATATGATCTCATTATTCATCCTTCGCGCGAAGAATCTTTTGGAATTGCACCGATGGAAATTATCGCTGCTGGTGTTCCGCTCCTCTGTAGCCGCACTGGAGCAATAATGAAAATAAGAACTGCAAAGGAATGGCTTTTTGAGCCGCTAAATCCGCCGGACCTTGCGTTCCGTTTGGGTTTCTTGCATGAGCATTGGACGACAATAACCGTCGATATTGCGGAATGTCAGAAGCGAATCCGCGATCAATTTTTGATGAGTCGAGTTGTTGGTGATATCGTTGGTGGTTTTCAAACATTAATTGCGAAGAAAACTCTCTTCAGGATCTAAAACTTCATGCAACAAAGCAGTCCAAAAAGATCCCCGGCAGAGATCCCCAACCCACCTGAAGTTATGCAGGCGCCGATGAAACGTGTCTGTGCGCGCTTGAAATCGATGGGTTTTGATCTTTCCAAGAGATCTGGCCTGGAATTTTTTGCTCGGGAAGGGGATTGGCAGACGGTCAGCTACGCCGAAGAAATCGCACGGCTCGATGCATGGGAAATTGACCCGAAATTTGAAGAGACGCTTCGCGCAAACCTGCCACAAGCCCAGATCCGGATTGGTGATTCGTTCAAGCTCGCCGCACAAAAAGACTTTGCGGGCGCCTTCAATTTCATTGTCTATGATAATCCTCAAGGTTTCTTCGGCGATAAAAAGCAATATTGCGAACATTTCGAGGCACTTGAAACGATTGATTCCCTAATGGGGTCAGAAGCCATTATCGTGTTTAACGTCAACCGCGAACCATTCAATTATGATAATTTTTCCGATTGGCGTCGTCGACGCGAGGAATTTTATCACCGCGCGAATACCGCACTGCTGGAGGACGAATTTCTGCTGGACTTTTATCGCGACTATTTCCGAGCGCGCTGCTTTGAGTTACGTGAGGCCTTTATCGAACCGCGACATGAACGTTATCTCGTGTATTTTGTGGCGGCTTTAGTAAAGCAAGTGAGGTAGGGTTGTGACGGACAAAGAGAACTTACTTATCGTCGAAGCGCACAGCGATGACTCTGCGATCAGCGTTTCAGGCTTCCTCGAAAAGAACCGAAAACGATACAATTATCATTTCTTATTGCTTGCGCTCTCGAGTGTACAAATGCATCACGCAGGACTTGTCTCACGAGAGAAACGAAAAGGCGAATACGAAAAGTACGTCCGACATTTTGATGGTGTTTGGCATCGCGAGGACGGTTTGCCGCTCGATGCTGACGGCTCGCTAGACCGCATTCCGAAAAAGACGCTTGTCAGCGCAATCGAAACTGTGATTGCTAAGGTGCGTCCAGTAATTCTAATTTGTCAGGGGCCTTCGTTTCATCACGATCATACGCTTGTTTACGAGGCGACCGTAGCCGCAACTCGTCCAACTGCGCGGTTCTTTCCGAACGAAATGTATATCATGGAAAATCCGACCTATGTCCATTCGCTCGGACCTCATACGGATATGAAGCCAGATTTCTACGTGAGCCTTACCGAAGATGATATAAAAAAGAAACTCGACTGTTTTCGAACCTGTTTTCCGAGCCAAATTCGTGATAGCGATAATTATCTCTCCGAAGAGGGTATTCGGAGCTGGGCCCGCTATCGGGGCATTGAGGCGCGGTGCCAATATGCCGAAGCGCTGAAGACCTATATCCGAGTGAAATGAGCGCGTCACAGCTTCCGCTTACAACCGAATCCCGCGTTGTATCGATCCACCAACCGCATTATCTTCCTTGGCTCGGCTTGACCGCGAAAATCGCATGTTCCGACATTTTCATCGTCCTCGACAATGTCCAGTTCGAGAAAAACGGTTGGCAAAATCGCACCCGCTATTCGACGGCTGCTGGGTTGAAATTTCTGACCTTACCGGTTCGGCAAGGCGGAATCGTTAGCGAAAAGATTTCGATCCGCGATATAGAGTTGGCGGATCAAAATGCCCCTACGAAACATTGGAAGACGCTCTCCCAACGTTATGGCAGGCGACCGGGCTGGTTGCGCATTGCAGAGCGACTAAGAGCAATTCTTAATGTCCGGCATGAAAGGCTGTTTCCTATTTGCCAGGCGACGACCGAGCTCACCCTTGAGATTTTTCATGTGAAACCAAAGGTCATTTTTGCCTCTTCTCTTTCAGCAGAAGGGGTTAAGAGCGATCGTGTCGTTAACCTAGTGAAGGCCGTGCAAGCCACGCATTATCTCTCCGGTTTGGGCGCGAAGGAATACCTGGATCCCGCGGCCTTTGATCGGGCCGGTCTGGGGTTAGCTTTTCAAAAATTTAGCCATCCCCGTTACCTTCAATCGAATGGCGGAGAATTTGCCTCTGCAGCCTTCGCTTTGGAATGGTATATCGAAGATCCCGATAACGCAGTTGGGGCGTTTCACGAGCATCTGAGGCAAAACACCGAACAGCCTCCTCGATGCGCCGTTAATTCCTCTGTGCCGGATAATTCGCGCAGTTTTAATTGATTGGCTGGGGTTCTCATGCAAGGTATAAACTTGGTTTAAACATTCAATAATAATTAGTCTACCGGCTTCACGTTGATCAGGACGGTTTGTCAAATCAATGAGCATTAAGCTCCTCGATACAACCCTTCGCGACGGTTCCTACGTCATCAATTTTCAGTTCAGCGTTATTGATACGCGCACAATTGCAACTGAGCTCGATTTAGCCGGCATCGATTTAATCGAAGTCGGTCATGGGGTGGGACTTGGCGCGAGCGAAAAGGGACAAGGTGTGGCGCGTGAAAGCGATCAAGCATATATGCGGGCTGCTGCTGCGGCAGTGAAACGTGGCCTTTGGGGCATGTTTTGTATTCCTGGTATCGCTGAACTGGATCATATTGCGCTAGCGGCCGATCACGGCATGCCCTTCATACGGATCGGTACTCCAATCGAACGGATTGCTGAGGGAAAAAACTTTATCAATGCGGCGAAAAAAGCAAAAATGTTCGTGGCTACGAATTTTATGAAATCTTATACGCGCTCACCTAAGGAATTCGCCAGGGCTGCCCAGTTGGCAGCTGAATTTGGCGCTGACATCATCTATATTGTCGACTCAGCCGGTAACATGTTGCCCGACGATGTCGAACGGTATTTTGAGGCAACGCGTTCGAGAACGAACGTGCCCATCGGATTTCATGCTCATAACAATCTTGGCCTCGCTAACGCGAATGCTTTCAAGGCGCTTGAGCTTGGGTCCGAGATCATAGATTGCTCATTACAAGGCATGGGTCGCTGTACCGGCAACACGATCACGGAGCAGTTTGTTGCTGTTTTGCAAAAAATGGGGAAGGGCACACAGTACGATCTCTTTCGTTTAATGGACGCATCCGAGATCTATGTCCGCCCGTTGCTCACGCAAATTGGTCACGACAGCGTCGATCTTGTGTGTGGCCTCGCCGGTTTTCATTCGAGTTATATGAGAACGATTCGCGATGCGGCGATCGCCTATGACGCTGATCCACGAAAATTGATTATTGAGGTTTGCAAAGAGACGCAGGATTCCGCTCCCGCAAAACTCGTCCAAGATAAAGCCCGTGCGATCGCCGAAGAAAACGAGAAATCCGGCTATCGGCATCGTTTTCCTTTGCGCCAATATTTTGGCCATGAGCAAGACGAAATTTAAGCGTCGCTTATGTCGCCGTTTCGCCAGTTGCTGTTCGAACGTATCGCTGCACGCGGAGATTCCGATACCTTAATAGGGTTGTCTGAACAGCGACGTTTATCGGGCAAGGGACTTCTTGATCGAATAGATGCTGTCGCAGTTGCACTCGCTGCAAGCGGTCTTGAGCGACAGGATCGAATTATGGCCATGCTTCCGAACGGTATGGCCTTTTCAATTCTTTATCTCGCTTGTCTACGGGGCGGCTATACGATCATACCTGCGAGCCCCGATGCGCCGCCGACTGATTTGGCGTACATGATGCAACTGGTGCGGCCAAAAATAATTTTTGCTGAGGAAGCAAGTGCCAGGGCCATCCGGATTTCAGAATCGCATTTGAAACCATGGTCACTGAAGATCGTTGACGGCCTGGATTCGGGCACTCTTCACGACAACCTCGAACCTGACGATGTTTTTTCGATTACTTTCACATCCGGTTCGACGAGCCGTCCCAAAGCCGTCGTACATCGCGCGGAATCAATGCTTGCCAATGCCGAAGCATTTAATCGTTTCATTGGCGCGGGACCGGAAACGCGGATGCTGCATTTGATGCCCATGTATTATATGGCGGGAATTTTAAATACGCTCCTCTGCCCATTAATCGGCGGGGGTTGTACAGTTCTCAATGAGGCTTTTACGGCAAGGACTGGATTATCTTTTTGGCGACGCGTGATCGATAACAAAATTGATACCTTTTGGTTGTCTCCGACCATGGCGCAGGTCGTTATTAAACTCGACCGAACTTCAGACTCTATCGCTTATGCCCGAGAATTTCTTCGTTTTTGTCTGATCGGTACGGCTGCGTTACCACCTTGGCTATTTCATAAATTTTACGAAATGTATCAAGTTCCTCTCTTGCAAAGCTATGGGTTGTCGGAGTTGCTTCTCCTTACAGTTGATCGGGGCGACAATCCAAAACCGGGATCTGTCGGCTTTAGGATGCCAGAAGTCGAAATGAAACTTGCGTCGGATGGAGAACTCTTGGTCTCGACGCCTTTTGCGTTTGCCGGCTATCTCGATCCGGAAAATGCCGATATGCCCGACTCGGCTACTTCAGCGCTTACGCGTAAAGATATGCCTACTGGAGATCTGGCCGAGTTTGATGCAGATGGCCGTGTCACGATCACCGGACGCAAGAAGGATCTGATCATTGTCGGTGGCATAAACGTCAGCCCTACTGCAATCGAGCATGTATTAATGTCGCACGGTGCGGTTCGCCAAGCTGCCGTGTTAGCGGTCGCTGACACTCTCTACGGAGAAAAGCCTGTAGCATTTATTAGTCTTGCCGAGAATGTCGACCGCAACGGGATCGAGCAAGCCTTGGAAGCCTATGTCGCTGTTAATTTACCGGAAGCGGCACGACCGATCCGCTATATCCTGCGTGATTCATTGCCCACTGGTCCGACCGGCAAAATTCAAAAGCAACATCTTGCCGGGGAGATCGCTTCGTGATCCTCGGCGTTGATCATGTTGCAGTTTCGGGAAAGGAATTGGATCGGGAGCGACAAGCGCTTGAACAGCTTGGTTTTCGTTGCCGATTCATCGGCAGCGGCGTGACTAATGTGGAATCAAAATCGCCTCTCCTTCGCAAACGCAATCCGCTGCATGACCTAGCAGTATTCGATGGTGCCGAAGGGACCGCGCTCGAACTCACTGTACATCGTACTCCGCGCCGAGCGGGCACAAATATGGGCTTCGTTCCTCTGCTGAAGCTCGAGACCGTGGCCTTTCAAAATCTCGAATTCGTGGAGGATTCGCCAAAAGATATCGCAACAGCCATTGAGGCGGCATTCGGAATTGAAATGGTGCGTCTATTTCGTTCGCCGGCCCTTGATGCCACGATTTGGGCTGTGCCGGGAAATGTCCTCGCTTTTCTCGCTACAATCCGGATCGTCAAAGACCTTTCAGAGAGCACGAAATTCTTCGGCGATGGGCTTGGTATTAAACCGAAAAGCGCGTCGAATTCGGGACCACGTCCATGGGTTCGGTTCGATATAGGCAGCCAAATTCAGCGCTGGCGTTCCTCGATCCTTTTATGCGAAAAACGCGAGGAGTCAGAAACTGCTCGACAGTTACTGGACGACGCCGGTTATCCCTGTCTTGCGCTGCTTTCTACCGATCTCGCTAGTGATGTTGCGCGGCTTAAAGCAAACGGGGCGCGAACCGACACAGTCGATTTCGAACTTGTTATAGACGGCAAGGCTTTTCTATTCTCCATAATTATTGGCCCGAGTGGCGAGATCATCGAACTGATGCAGCTGCGTAGAAATTGGAATGGGAAGGCGAATGTCAACAAAGATCATTGATCTCACACTAACAATCCGCGAGGGGATGACCACATTTCCCGTGCCCTGGCATCCCTTTGTGGAGATCACAATTCTTGGAAGACTGCATATTGAGCGGCGCGAGACACGCAAACTCGTCATAGGTACTCATACCGGTACGCATATGGATGCTCCACGACATTTTATTGAAGGTGGAAAAACCATCGATCAGATTGATCCGGATTTATTTATCGGGCCATGCACACTTATCGATATGACTAATATTTCGCCATTTGGCGAAGTCTCACGCTCCGAGATGAAGCGTCGTCTAGGAAGCCGCACTCCAAAACGTCTCATGCTCCGTTACGATTGGTCCGACAGGATCGAAAAAGATGATTATTATGTCGCTCATCCGTTTCTGTCGGAAGACTGCGCACATTTCTTGGTGGAGATTGGCGTCAAGCTCCTTGCTATGGATACACCGATGCCGGACAACCCCAAAAACGGGCGAAACACCGATAACGACTCCCCCAATCACCACATTTTACTTGGCAAGGATGTTGTTCTCGTGGAGTACGTTACAAATTTACGTGCCCTTGGAAAGGCAGAAGAGATAGAATTATTTGTGTTACCTCTTAAGATTGAAAATTCAGACGGTTCACCCGTGCGCTGTCTAGCGCGCGCAGTCTCTTGACCCCAAAGCAACGTGAATTCGAACTTCCCGAAAGAAGAACTTTGGATTGCGAACTGGTTTCGCGGAAACAATAAGCGTCTGGCCGGCGAGACTGACCGTGAGATTATCGCAGCAGATTATTTTGCGATGGACTATATCGATTCATTTGGGGTGATTGTTATGATTGGGGATGTTGAAGCCAGCTTCGGCATACGTTTTTCGGAGCTGGATTTTCAAGATCGTCGTTTCTCGACGGTCAAGGGTCTTGCCGAAATCATCCGCGAAAAGGCGCGCACTTGAGCGACTATAAAATTGAAACTTTAATTGAGGGCTTGCGTTTTTCGGGTGTTGTACCCGGTATGACGATCTTCTCTCACTCTAATGTTGGTTATTTCGGGCGTCCGGAAGGCGTAAATTCTAGTGTAGAATTGTGTCGAATGATTTATGAAGCGCTTCGGCAAGTAATTGGGCGCGAAGGTACACTGGTCGTCCCTTGTTTCAGTTATTCTTTTGGCTCAGATAAATCTAATCCACGTTTTGATGTCAAAGAGACTCCTTCGACCTGCGGAAGTTTCGCTGAATATGTGCGTAAGCTCCCACAAGCAGTTCGCTCCGCCGATCCAATGTTTTCCATTGCTGCAATAGGTCCCTCCGCAACAGAGCTTGCAAGCGACGCTGACTCCGAATGTTTTGGTGAACATAGTTTTTGGCGCAGGTTCCTCGATCGTGATGGCATGATCGTCAATTTAAACTTCGATGCCGGATCGACTTTCATACATTTTATTGAACGCCGCCTAGGCGTGCCCTACCGAGAAAATAGAAAATTTAGCGGAATTCTTGTTGAGAATGGCAAGGAGCGACGGGCGGAATGCATTTTTTTTAGCCGTGCACTCGATGATCCCTCGGCATCGCCACGATTCGAGCGATTCGATGAATTGGCCCGCGAAGCTGGCTATGTTCTGACCGCTCCTGTGGGACGTGGCTCAATTGTCGCGATATCTGCCCGCAATACGGAAGCTCTCATTGCAACGGCGATCAAACGGGAGCCCCGCTTTTTGACTGAAGCGGGCCAGAAAACTAGCAATGCAGCTTCCCGTTGAGAAGGAGAAATCGATGGTGAGCGAACGAAAAGCGAAGAATCATTCGGATTGGACGGGCGCGTATTATCAGTATTTTGCCGATGGTAGGGCGCTGATGTTCCCAAGTGAAACGCTTGTTCGCCTTTTTAAGGGTCCTTATGTACCGAACATGCCGACGTCATTCGAAGGAATGCAAGTTCTCGAAGTCGGCTGCGGATCTGGCAACAATTTGATGATGCTAGCTTCGCTTGGTATGCAGATCGCTGGCACGGAGACGAGCGAGGAAATTTGTGAACTCACGCGCGGAATTCTCTCGGATCGCGGGATCAAGGCTGATCTGAAAGTCGGATTCAATACTTCACTGCCGTTCGAAGACAAAAGTTTCGATTTTTTAGTGTCGTGGAACGTCCTGCACTACGAGGATACGGAAGAGAAGATTAAGCGTGGTATTAAGGAGTATGCGCGCGTGCTGAAACCTGGGGGGCGGTTCTTCCTTTCCACGACCGGACCCGATCATAAAATTCTTAAAGATGCGCGAACGCTAGGCGCGCATCGTTATGAAATCGGCCGGAACGACGATTTTCGCAAGGGCGCTGTGTATTTCTATTTCGATGCCGAAAATTATATTCGGCTTTTCTTCGGGCATGAGTTCGATTCCGTTATGGTAGGTCGCATCCATGATTGCTTGTTCACCGATACGCTCGATTGGTTCCTCGTGACCGGTGTTGGGCGCGCGAATACCCAATCAAAACGATTTACGTAATAGCGCAAATCAATCAAACTAGGCCTGGCTTGTTGGAAAGATTATCTTGCTCCACGCAGACTTCGAACGCATCGGTAAGGAAGCCTATAAATGGGCCTCGGATCTATTTCCCCTTTGTCGTTCGTTAACGGGTCCAGGTGTTCGCGAAACTCTCGCGTATATCAAAAAGATTCTTCCGGAGCTTGAAATTCGCTCCGTTCCATCGGGCACAAAAGCTTTCGATTGGAACGTTCCTGACGAGTGGACGATCCGCGATGCTTATGTTGCCGATGAATCCGGAAAGCGCGTCATCGATTTTCGCGACCACAATCTACACGTTGTTGGCTATTCGGAGCCGGTTGACTGCTGGCTTACCCTCAAGGAACTACAGCCGCACCTTCATTCGCTTCCAAAACAGCCGAACGCAATTCCGTATCTAACTTCCTACTACAAGCGGCAGTGGGGTTTTTGCCTAACTGAGCAACAGCGAAAACGGCTGAAACCAGGTCGATATCATGTCGTCATCGACAGCGATCTCAAGCCTGGCGTTATGAATTACGGAGAGCTAGTTCTCCCGGGGAAGGAGGATCAAGAAATCTTGCTCTCGACATATATCTGTCATCCTTCCATGGCGAATAATGAAATATCTGGCCCCGTGGTCGTCACGGCACTCGCACGCGCGCTTGTTGATTACAAAGATCGCCGCTTTGGCTATCGAATTCTGTTTGTACCCGAGACAATCGGTTCGATTGTCTATATTAGCCGCCATCTGGAACGGCTGAAACAAGCGGTTATTGCGGGCTTTGTTGTGACCTGCGTCGGTGATGAACGCACCTATTCTTTTCTGCAATCGCGGCGCGGTAATACACTCGCCGATCGTGTCGCGCGCAGCGTTCTGCGCAGCATGGTGAAAAATTATTTTCAATATTCTTTTCTAGAACGTGGCAGCGACGAGCGCCAATATTGCAGTCCACTCGTTGATCTTCCGATAGTTTCGGTTATGCGATCTAAATACAATACCTATCCAGAATATCATACCTCGCTTGATAACATGAAGTTCATTACGCCAAGGGGTCTAGCCGGGTCTTATCGGGTTCTGTCGCGTTGCATTGCTGCGCTGGAACTAAATCGGACCTACAAAGCCATATATCCCTGCGAGCCACAACTCAGTCCGCGCGGTCTTTATCCAACCTTGAGTACACGTGAAAGCGGACAGGTAGTTCGTGATATGATGAATATTCTTGCCCACGCTGATGGCGAGAATGATCTAGTGAGCATCGCCGAGATTATTGGCGTCGATATCTTCAACTGCGCGGATATCGCCAACAAGCTGTGTGCAGCAGGGGTGTTGGAAGTCGTATGATCACTGATCGCATCAATTGTTTTGCATGCGACAAAATCTAAAATGTTTGATATAGTACCAGATCATTGATGTAGAAAGATTCTTGGCGCCAATTACTCCAAAAAAATTCAATAGTTTTTATATAGCGCCAGTGATATATAGCAGCAGACAAGGTTCCTGATCTCCATTTATTTTAAGAAAAACGAAAACTGCGCCTTGAGCGCGGTTGCGTTGTGTTTCTGAGTGTGAATGCATGGAAACATCCAACTTTGAATTACGTCGTCGTCTTATAAGATTTCGCAAACGTTACTTACCGTTTCTCGTTCCGGTACTGCGGCCTATCCGCGATGCCCTCGACTTTGTGGTGGCGTTCATTGTTCGCAGAGTCATCCGAACACTAAAGAAAGTCGATCCCGACACAAGTTCCAATTTCGTAGGCAATCTCGCGCGTAAATTTGGACCATTAATCGCTACGAGCCGCACAGCACGAAAGAACTTGCGCGCGGCCTATCCCGATAAGAGCGCCGCCGAGATTGAGGATATTGTACGCGGAGTTTGGGAGAATTTGGGCCGCGTCGCCGGTGAATTCGTGCATCTTGAGCAAATGTGGGACTACGATCATACGCGCCCAAACCAGGGTCGGATTGAAACAGGTGATGCGGAAAAATTTGGAACATTACGCGACAGCGGCAAGTCTGCGCTCATTTTCACTGCGCATCTGGCGAACTGGGAATTGGCGGCGGTTTGCGCCGC
>Ga0209048_10004009_pt1 | contig 14156 bp, 12 predicted proteins | sample FrelakmetCRP12CR_FD_187146 | JGI IMG/M metagenome (GOLD analysis project Ga0209048, IMG submission 187146) | Freshwater lake sediment microbial communities from the University of Notre Dame, USA, for methane emissions studies - CRP12 CR (SPAdes)... | ecosystem: Environmental > Aquatic >... | reverse complement strand
GGCATTTCAGTGCTTGTCCTCACCTTCCTGCAGGCACTGCTTCCCGCTTCTTTTGCATCAGTTGTTCATTCACTCGAAACGATTGCGCCGGAACTTCCGGTATTCATTGAAATAACCGTATTACTGATTGCACCGGTTGGTATCTTTCTTTTTTTCATCTTCATCGGGGATGTAACCAATAATCCGGAAATAGCGATAGGAGCTGCACTGACAATCATTCTCAGCGGAATCGGCGCTTTCTACATGGTATTGATGTCAGGGTTGCCAACAGTAACCACCCCATTCCTGCTCTCGCTCTTTGAGTGGATTGCGTACCTGGTCCAGCCGGCCAGTATTGTTGCAACTGTTCTTGTCCTCATCGGAACAGAACTATTCCGTCGTTCTGTCCGCTACATATTGTACCGCGATCTGGTGAGGATTACCGGAGGTGTCTGGACACCGGTTGAGCACCTGATTGCCTACAAGCAGATTGGAAGAGTTACGGTAAAGCAGAACTGGTTCAACCGTTTGATCCACGTCGGTTCAATAGTATTTACCAGTGCGATGTACCATGGAATGGACACAAGCAGAACCGATAGCAGTGACTTACCGGGAACCGAGAGTCTGTTATCGGGATACACCATTATATTACCGGAAAGCGTACACAGCCCTCTTGACTGCCTCTACGGGATTAAATATCCGGAAAAAGCAAAAGAATTGCTGGAGCAGAAAATCCTGCGGCCATAATAAGACGTTATTTCCCCTTACGGAATATCTGCATAAAACAAAAAAAGAGTATATATTTTTAATAATCTCCCATTCCCGGAGGCATGCCACCCGGGGGCATTCCGCCTTCCGGCGATGGTGATCGTGACGAGGCGATGATATCATCGATACGCAGGATCATGACTGCAGCTTCGGCGGCACTGTTGATGGCCTGCGTCTTGACCCGCAGGGGTTCAACAACGCCTGCCTTGACCATATCTGCAGGCTGGCCGGCATCCACGTCAAGCCCGAAATTTGTTTTTCCTGCTTCATGGGCAGACCGCAATGCCACAAGCATGTCGATGGGGTCAAGGCCGGAGTTCTCGGCAAGGGACCGCGGGATGACTTCCATGGCAGAGGCAAATGCTTCGACTGCCAGCTGGGAACGCCCGATCTCTTCAGCAGCCCACTTCCGCAACTGGATTGCCACCTCGACTTCGGGTGCCCCGCCACCGGCTACAACCTTTTTGTCTTTTATGACAACACTTACTACCATCAGGGCATCATGGATGGCACGCTCGAGTTCATCGACAACGTGCTCAGTCCCGCCACGGATGATGATAGAAACCGCTTTCGGGTTTTTGCATTTCGAGACAAAGATCAATTCTTCATTTGAAAGTTTCTTTTCTTCAACCAGCCCGGCTGTCCCGAGATCGTTTTTTATGATTGCATCGATGCTGTTGACAATGGTTGCGCCGGTGGCACGGGCAATGTTTTCGATATCGCTCTTCTTTACCCGGCGGACGGCCAGAATACCGGCTTTTGACAAGTAGTGCTGTGCCGTGTCGTCAATGCCTTTCTGGCAGAACACGACATTTGCTCCGCTCGCAATGACCTTGTCAGTCATGGTATGGACCATATGCTCGTCTTCATCAACAAATGCCTGCATCTCGTCCGGGCGGGAGATATTGATCTTTGCATTGACCTCGGTCTTTTTGAATTCAACAGCTGCGTTAAGGAGAAGAATTTTTGCATTCTTCACTTCTTTTGGCATAGCCGGGTTTGCCCGTTCCTTGTCGATAACCATGCCTTCAACGAGCATGGAATCATCCACCGAGCCGCCGACTTTTTTCTCGACGGTCACGTGCTTGATATCGATAGTCCCGTCAGGTTCGATAATCCGTGTTATCGCAGTGACTACGATATCGCAGAGTTTCTCTTTTGATACATCTGCATTCTTGCCGCTGATCGCTGTATGGGCAATCTTTGTTAACATGGCGGTATCGGTTGGTTTGACCGGAATTGCAATCCCGTTGAGGATATCTACTGCCTTTGCCGCCGCATGCTGGTATCCTTCCGCAATCACCGTCGCGTGAACTTTTTTTGACAAAAGCCCCTCTGCGTTTTTGAGCAGTTCCGCGCCAAGAACCACCGCGGTCGTGGTGCCGTCACCCACTTCGTCATCCTGGGTCTTTGCGACCTCCACCATCATCTTTGCTGCCGGGTGCTCGATATCCATTTCCTTTAAGATGGTTGCCCCGTCGTTGGTGATCACGATATCACCGACACCGTCGATGAGCATCTTGTCCATTCCTTTGGGCCCGAGGGTCGAACGGACTGCGTTTGCCACCGCCAGTGCAGCGGCAATATTGCTATTCTGGGCTTCCTGCCCGCGGTTCCTTTTAGTTCCTTCCCTCAAGATTATGACCTGTTGTCCGCCAAGTTGTTGTGACATTTCAATTCCCTCTAATTATTGTAACCGTATGGTTATAAAGCCGGCAATGCCGTCCATTGTCCATAGCTGGCTGTAATAAATATTTGACAATTACAGTGCTGACCGGGTTATATCATCAGGTCATTGTAAAAATAAATACCTGCCGCTCACTAAAAGAGCAGGGAGGAGCGCAAGTTCCATTACCTTGCATGACAAAGGCAGAACTACCCGTAAGCGGATGGATACCATGAACAGACAGGTTATCAAATGGGGACTTGACCTTGCCATGGGAGCAGCATTCTTTGTCAGTTTTATCACCGGTATGTTCAAGTTCACGTTCTTCATGCGGTTATTCGGCCTTACAACCCTCGTACTCCCCATTGCCCTGATGAGTGAAATCCACGACTGGTCCGGTTTTTTGCTGGGAATTTTTGTCGCCTGCCATCTTATCCTGAACCGTGCCTGGATCGTGACGATGACAAGAAAAATTCTTTCCGGCGAAAAGATGCCGCCCTGAAAAAAAGAGATTGGTGGGAGCTGGAGCGTAGCTCATCAATTCCCAAAATAGCTCTTGTTGAGGTCCGCGGTATTGGAGTATCCCCGCTGCTCCCAGTAACCCTTGTAGGCAGCATTATCGGACAGTTCAATTTTTTCTATCCATTTGATCCACTTATAGCCCCACTTGTCTTCTGCCACCAGGTGGAACGGATAGCCGCGTTCTGCCGGGAGCGTGACATTGTTTATCCGGTATGCCATGATGATATCGTTGTCCATAAGGTAATCCAGCGGAAATGAGGTTGTATACCCGTCATGTGCCGTAAAAATCACCGTGGTTGCCCGGGGATCAATGCCTGCCGTAGTGATAAGGTCCCGGACAAGCACACCCTCCCAGAGAATCGTTGTATCCCAGCCTTCGACGCAGAAAAGCGTGACGACTTTTGTATAATGGGGGTACTTCGCGAGGACTTCGTCATAGGTATAGACATCGGTGTGATTGGTGAGTCCCGTAACCGTGAGACGGTAGTCTGATATGTTGACATTCTGGGGGCCTTTGATGGAATTTTCCCGGAAATCATTGATTGACGAGAGGTCTTTTCCCTGGTAGGATCGGACTTCTGCAGCAGGAAGGGCAACCGTCCCCTGCACACCTGGTCCTTTCGGTACGAGGAGAAAGATACTTGCCACAATAAGCACTGCAAGGATTGCAATGACTACGATTCTTGTGGTGTTCATCAGGAATACACTACCGCCATATCTCATTAACTATCGCATGATGGCACAAAACAGGAGAGAACCTTTGCACCCATAAAAAATGAATTACCGGATCACCGTTGATCGTTCAATGAACACGGAATACTTCCGGTAAAACCATCGTTTCACCAGTTCGACCAGGATGATATACCCGATTACAAGAAAGGCAAGGACGGCAAAGAACGAGAGTGGCAGATTGACAAACCCAAAAATGCTCCCGAGTATCGTAAATGGCAGGATACATGCGACCAGGACAATCAGGAGTGTACTTATTGTAAGGAGGTTGCTTGGCCTGCTCTGCCAGAAGGGGACAACACGGGTCCTGATCACAAATATCACCAGAGTCTGGGTGCAGATTGATTCCACGAACCATGCCGTCTGGAAGAGTGCAGCCCCTGCATTAAAACCATAAATCAGGATTAAGAATGTCAGGAAATCAAACACTGAACTGATGGGACCAAAGACCACGATGAATTTTTTTATGAATTCGATATCCCATTTTTTCGGTGTACTCATGTACGCTGCATCGACATTATCGGTCGGGATCGTTGATTCCGATACATCGTAAAGCAGGTTGTTAAGCAGGATCTGGATCGGCAGCATCGGCAGGAATTTGAGGAACAGCGATGCGCCGGCAACTGAAAACATGTTCCCGAAATTGGAGCTCGTCCCCATCAGGATATACTTCATGGTGTTCCCAAAGGTCCGCCGTCCTTCAAGAGCGCCGTCATTTAAGACCCGCAGGTCATTTTTCAGCAGGATAATATCGGCAGATTCTTTTGCAATATCCACGGCATTTTCAACCGAGATCCCGACATCCGCCTGCCGGATTGAGGGGGCATCATTGATACCGTCACCCATAAACCCGACAACATGACCATTGTGTTTCAGGGCAAGCATGATCCGGTTTTTCTGAACAGGGGTTACACGGGAAAAGATCGTCACGTTCCCGACCTGCCTTGAAAGGGTTTCTTCATCCATATGTTCAATTTCAGCGCCCGTCAGGACACCTTTGATGTCAAGACCGATCAGTTCACAGGTCTTTTTGGTAACCAGTTCGTTATCGCCGGTCAGGATCTTTAATTCGATCCCGGAGCGGTTCAGCAGCTGGACTGACTCGCGGGCGCTTTCTTTGGGCGGATCGATGAAGGTGACGAGCCCGACAAGGATCATATCCTTTTCATCATCTGGAGAGAACCGTTGATGGTCATCTGCAAGGATACGGTAACAGACAGCAAGCGTCCTGAACCCTTCCCTGCTCTGGTTTTTGTAGATGGTATTGATCTGCTCTTTTCCTTCATCGGTCAGTGGCGCGACAACACCATCCTGATCCCGTAACGAACAGACCCGAAGTATTTCTTCAGGAGCACCTTTTGCAACGAGGATGCGCTGCTTGCCGGAAGAGACGATAACCGAAATCCGTTTGCGCAGGAAATCAAACGGGATTTCATCAATTTTCTGATATGCATCGATATCGATATGCCGGAATCTGAGGATTGCATCATCGAGCGGGCTTTTTAAGCCCGCATCAAAATAACTGTTGATGTACGAATAGAGTAAGACCGTTTCACTGTCATTTCCCTGGGTATCGAGGTGCCGGACAAGGGTGATCTCGTTCTTCGTTAACGTCCCGGTCTTATCAGTACAGAGAATGTCCATGCTCCCGAAATTCTGTATCGATTCCGGGTGTTTGACGATGACTCCCTTTTCTGACATGGCAATTGAACCCTTGGACAGGTTTAATGAGAGGATCATAGGGAGCAGCTCAGGAGTCATACCCACAGCAAGTGCAATCGAAAAAAGGAGTGAGTCCAGCACTCCATGCCGGAAAAGGGCATTGATAAAAAATACAAAGATGACGAGCGCGAAAATAAATTTTGACATCAGGAGGCTGAACTGTTTTAACCCTCGTTCGAACTCCGTTTCCGGCGGGCGATCGACCAGGGTCTTTGCCACCCTGCCAAATTCAGTTGACATACCCGTCCGGGTAATTATCGCTGTGGCAGTCCCGCTGACAACTGATGTGCCCAGAAAGATGTAGTTTCTGGCTTCGGATAGCGGTGTAGTCGGATCTTCAATTCCCGGGGATTTTGCGACCGGGAATGGTTCACCGGTCAGGGCAGACTGGTTGACAGAGAGATCCCGTGACGTCAACACCCGGGCATCAGCCGGGACGATATTGCCCGCGGCAAGGAAGACCAGGTCGCCCGGAACGATATCAGTGAGAGGGAGTTCGATCTGCTGTTTGTCACGAAACACCGATACTTTTGAAATAATTTTTGTATGCAGGAGTTCTGCGGCATTTCCCGCCTTGTATTCCTGGCAGAAATCCAGCGTAACGCTGACCAGGACGATGATAAAAATGATCGCGGCATTAGTAAATTCTCCGACGGCAACTGATATTGCTGCAGCGCCGAGCAGAATGAGAACAAGCAGGTTTTTGAAATGATCAAGATATTGCAGGATTATGGATCGTTTCTTTTTTGTTGAGATGTCATTATGACCGTATAAACCGAGGTGGGCTTGCGCCTGCTGCGATGTCAGCCCACCGGCAGTTGTATCGAGTTCAGCAAAGACCTCATTTTCCGGCATTTCATGGAAGGGTTTTTTGCCCTGGTTATCCTGTTCCGGCACGGGTGTCGACATGTGGTTTCTCCCACGTTCCCATCGTTCATGTTAATACCCGGTTGCATAATAATACCCACCTTCTTTTTTGATATGGAGGGCAACATCGAACAGGCCGCCGATATTTTTATCCGTTATTATGGCTGCTTTTGGCCCGTCGAGAATGAATTTTCCGTTTTTCATGAGGATAACCCGGGATATCTCCGGGATAATATCGTGAAGGTTATGGGTCACTAAAATGATCCCGGTTCCTGTCCGGGCAATCTTCCTGAGGGTCTGCCGGAAGGTGTGGAGTGCATGGAGGTCAAGGCTGTTGGTGGGCTCATCGAGGATCAGGGTCTTTGGTGAATGGACAAGCGCCCTGCCGATCAGAAAACGGCGTGCTTCCCCGGAAGACATCTCTGTCATCGGCTTTTCCTGGAGATGATCAATTTCCAGAAAAGATACAATCCTGTCGACCTTATCCTCCATTTTTGCAGTGACCGGGTGATTGAAAAGGCCGATGCTTGAAAAAAAACCTGATAGGATCACTTCCCTGCCCGAGAGTTCCCGCATGAAGGTATACTGCAGGTCATTGGATACGACCCCAAGATGGGATCGCATTTCAAAAACATCCCAGACTTCCCTGCCCCATATCCGGAAGGTGAATCCATGAGCGGATTGTGCCGGGTAGAATTCACGCGTGAGGGTCTTGATAAACGATGATTTACCGGCGCCGTTTGGTCCAAGAATAGCGATATTTTCACCTTCGCTGATGGTTACTGACAGCGAATCCAGGACTTTTTTGTTACCACGGAATACCGTGATGTTATCAAATTCCAGGAGCTTGGGAACAGCAGGCGGAGGATTTTTTGTCATGATCAGGAATTCCGGTTTGGATGAACCAAAGGAGGACATCTCACAGGCAGAGCATCGTATCCCTTAGATGAACCACGAGATAGACCTTTAACCTTACGATAGAGCGGTGCTGCGTGGCTATGACGGGCATGAAAATCATATCCTTTAAAAATATATTCAGGGCGCAAAAAACGAAAATTAATCTCATCCTGTGATGAATACACAGCATAAAAGGAGAACTGCACTCATGAATCACCTCAGGGTCATTATCAGTTTAAGCATCATTTGCATCATCGCTGTCGCGTGTACAGGATGTGTCGGATCACCTCAGGACACTATGGGAAAATTATTCTTCCCGCCAACACTGCCAACACCACAAGGGACTGCTGTACCGGTGAATCATCTCGTGGTAACAGAAGAGCAGAACGGCGCAACAGTAAACGTAAACACGGGCGCTCTTATCACGGTCAGATTGCAGGAAAACCCCACCACCGGTTATAGCTGGAACCTTACCACAACTCCCGGCCTGCAGATCATCAATGATACATATAAACCGACTTACACGACGGGTAAAATGGTTGGATCAGGAGGAACCCATATCTGGGACATTTCAGCAGTTTCTCCTGGTGAACAGAAGATAAAAGGCGTGTATATGCGGTCATGGGAGCCGGTGAGCGGCAACGAAACAGACTTCGCAATGACTGTGGTAGTTGTATAAAATTTATTTCATTCTTTTTCTTTACGTTGAATTTTTTACATCAATAGAAGGGTTCCTGATAGGAAAATACCGGTAAAAAATTACCGGTAAAAAAGTTAATCTTTTTTCATCATTCGTGCGAAGTTTTTTGCATTCTCCAGGTCTTCGCTGTTGGGATGGCCCCAGTTAATCACCAGCATTTTGCCCCGGCAATGATAGTCTCCTGTGATGGTGGCACCCTTTTTTGTTAAAGCATCTGTCATCGCATTGATCATTTTCTGGCCCCCTGCAAGACTTGCCGAAGTGCCAAAAAGGGCAACCTTACGTCCGGAAAAATCCCCGGTATCGATGAATTTCATCATTTTCTCACCCGGTTTGCCACCATATGTTCCGCTCCCGAGGAACAGGAGCTTCGCATCATCGGTCAATTCCGGCGTAACATTTTTTGCTGTAATGCCCATCTCTTCTGCGATGGCATCTGCTACTTTCCTTGTATTCCCACCCCGGGAATCCACTATGACAGAGACATCGGTCATAATTTCAGATGTATGGTAATGTGCTTTATAGATAATCCTGAGGATTGCCTGGGGCGGTTATACCGGATTATTTTTTCAAACGATCACATTCGCGTTTAAAGGGCAGATTATAGATGAATGAGCGGTGTTAGATCATCTCATGCATTTTTTTACCGTCTGCAATCCGGACACAACCATCCACACGGGACGAAAGCAGGACATACCCGTTTATTAAAAAGAATGCATGTTTCCATGGCATTTTTTAGCGATGGTATCACTGCTCTTTTAACACCACACGCCAACAGGGACTTCCATGAATGCCTATTCAACGGAGTCTGCGTTCGCCAGCCTGTTGCTGAATTTGCATGAAATTTTCATGCCGTGGACATTCGTTCGGATTCTTTCCATCTGCTAAAATCCACTTCCCTTCCATCGGGTTGAATCGGGCTGGGCATGACAATTCCTGAACCGCCGGTACAAGGTGTCCTGTGACCATCCTGACTTTGATGTATTCACAATCTATACAAAAATGGTATTTGTTCATGTACGTTCTCCTGTTTGTTGGTATTCATCAGATATGACGTGGTGTATTGTCGGGGTGATGTTATATGCCTTAGGGATGATACCCCAAGCCGATATAATCACAGAACGAGGCTGTTGACTACTGTTTCACCTACCCGCTGAGGCGATACGATCCCCATGAATACCTGCCAAAGTACTCATCATAGACCAGGGGAATGTTGATATCATCCGGTGCACGGTAGGGTTTTGGCTTATACCCGAGGATCCGCCGCAAATCCCGGCGGATATAAAACGAACGTGCCTTCACGAGTGCCCGCTGTTTCCCGACGGGCACCGGTAGCCGGTGGATATGATTGTGGCAGGTATGACAGACAATAAGGATACGTGCTGACGGGTCCCGGGCCATCTCCTTATAGGTGCGACGGGAAATAGTGTGAATTTCAAGGAACGATACCGGGAAATACTCATGACAGAGTTCGCAGGTCTGCTCTACGGCAATTTTCAGTTTCTTTTCCAGCACCGGGGATGTTCCCCTGCAGTCATTTTTCTGCATATCCATCTCCCGCTTCCTCATCCGACTATTACAAAAAAGAAGAATAAAAATTTTCCTGTCCCTTCTGTTAGTGTTCATCCATAACTAACCTAATCGGAATTCAGGTTACTCACTATACCCGGAATTATGCATCCGGAAAAAATGTTTACCGTCGCATTAAAAGAGTTTTTTTCTTATAGACAGGTCAGGTCGAATTAAAAGATCCCCGATGCTTATATCCGGGGTTGCTGCTGGGTTCCACAATGGAAGGTGCCAAAACCTTCAACCATTTCACGGGCATTGAGCCCGATCACGTTCCGGTCCGGATAAAGACCCCTGATAATTTCTAACGCCACGTCATCATTCGGGTCACTGAACACCGGTACGATTACAACGGTATTCCCGATATAGAAGTTCGTATAACTTGCCGGGTATCGTTCATCATCACGGCAGACTTTTGCCGGCATCGGGAGTTTCACAACCGTTAGCGGTGTATTGTCCTGGTCTGTTGATCGTAGTAAGATCTCATAATTTTCCTGCAGGGCAGGGTAATTTGCATCCGCCGGGTCTTCTTCGCACGCACAGACCACCGTTGACGGGGAAACAAACCGTGCAATATCATCAACATGGCCATCAGTATCATCTCCCACGATCCCTTCATTCAGCCAGATCACCTTCACCACCCCAAGATATTCACGGAGAACTTCTTCGATCTCATCAGCAGAGAGTGAAGGGTTCCGGTTCGGGTTCAACAGACAGGACCGGGTGGTCAGTACCGTACCCCTGCCATTCACATCGATAGATCCTCCTTCGAGAATGATGTCCGGTACAAACTGGGGAAGATTCAGCCAGCGGTTCATGATGGTGGGGATCTTCCCGTCCCGCACCTGGTCGTCATATTTCCCGCCCCATGCATTAAAGTTCCAGCGCACCAACGCCGTCCGCTTCAGGGATCGGTTAATGACAAATGTAGGACCATAATCCCGGATCCAGACGTCAGAGAAATCGACGGTATGGAGGTTTACCCGTGCGAGATCAACGTTGGTTTCCCTGAGCCGGATACGGACCTTGCGATGCACAACTGCAGAAGGAACAAAGAGTTCAACCCGTTCAGAGGCATGTATCGCTGCAATAAACGCAAAATATGCCTCTTCAACTGCAGGGAGTTGCGGGAAGGTATTTTTATTGTGCGGCCACGATAACCAGACAGCCTCATGGGGCTCCCATTCCGCAGGCATATGAAAGCCGCGGTTGCGGGGTGTGTCATCAAACCGGAGATCAGGAAATACCCCCTCGTTACCCGGAAACAGGATGCAACACGCATCATACGTATCCGGACGCCGGTTGCGGAAAAAACCCCATGATTCACGGACTGCTATGTTCATCTTAAGATCAAGAGAGGCGATAAGCGTCTCTTCAGAATCTTTTCCATGAACGAGGATCTTGCCGAACGAGTCACAGATAAACGATCCCCCGAAGAAACGGATGTTGGCTTCCTTTCCCACCCGGTTAAGAGCGGCAACATGGACACTGTTTGCAACCGCATGACCCCGCTGGATAAGTTCCCATGCTTCCTGCCAGTTACCTTCAGCAGGTATGCTGCTGGTAGGATGGCCAATCGCAGTCGGGTAAAAAATAATTTCTGCCCCGTCAAGGGCAACACAACGGGCAGCTTCGGGGAACCACTGGTCATAGCAGATGAGCACCGCGATACGCCCGTACCGGGTAGTGTGAACCTGATACTCGCTCCCGGGATAGAAGTATCCCTTCTCAAAAAAGCCGGGATCCTGCGGAATGTGAACTTTGTGGTAGGGTGTATGGAGGGTGCCATCCGCATCAATGATGACAGCGCTGTTAAAGAACCTGCCACCGGCGGACTGCTCATAGAGAGGCACGATAACAACGACATTATGCTGGCGGGCAATCTCGGAAAATTCGTGGGTGGATTCTCCGGGAATCGTTTCTGCAAGAGATGACGTATTCACCCCTATACCCTGCGGGAAGTAATGCGTGCGGTAGAGTTCGGGAAGGCAGATGATCTGTGCCCCGTCTTTTGCAGCCTGTTCAACCTTCGCTGCCGCTTTTTTGAGATTCTCGACCGGATCCGGACCCACCGCTATCTGGATAAGACCAACAATTACATTTTCCTGGTGCATACGCCTCGTAGTATACGAGTTTTTCTTAATTGGATATCATGCTATCCAAACAATCTGGTACTTTGGCCCGATGTTTTCGCGGGGAGCTGCCGCTAATGAAAGGGCATATCTTTACTGCTCCAGGAACCATAAGATTGAGATTATGGAAAATAACTTTAACAAAAAGTAAACTATTTAATCTATTATGTAAATTATTATTTATATTAAGTAATGGAAGTTTGACATATATGGATCCTATTGAATATACAAAACTCACGCATTCAGACCATGACCCTGAATGGCGGGAAGGGCATACGCTGGTAATACTCACTGCCGGCGCATGCGTTCTTGCACTCGTGATTGCCCTCAAAAATATTCTCAACGTTCCGATTGAACAGCTCACTACTGGTCTGGTCATCACTATCTGCATTTTAGGCGGTATTGCTACATCCTATCCCCTCGTAACGAGGAGACGATCGGCAACGGTTATCCGGCATCCGGGCCTCTGGATTGCACTTATTGTTGTCGTTACCATGGCCGTCATCATTATGTACGCACTTTGATCCCCGCAAAAAATAAAATCCGGAGAACAGTCGAATGAAAAACAGGATCAAAGTCTACCGTGCCTTGCGCAACCTTACCCAGGAAGCGCTCGCTGACCAGCTGGGCGTGACACGGCAGACGATCCTTGCCATAGAAAAAGAAAAATACGATCCATCAATAGAACTCGCGTTCCGGATCTCACGGTTGTTTAATGTGCCTATCGATAAGATGTTCTTTTTTGACCCGGGCAGTGAAGACCTGCCACTCTTTGAAGAGTAATCATTATGGACAACGAATTTACCAGCAACTATCCGGCTCAATGTTTGCCGCAGAAAGAAAATTGAGTCGGGAAGAGGATAATTCCGGGATAATTTCGCAAGGTTTATCAATAAATACGCAAAAGGCTCATTTATCGGGCTCTGCTGCCAAATTGGCCTAATTTATTGTGAGATTAAGCTGATTGCATCACCCCTCGCGGTTTAAGACGGGTGGTGGCATCATGATCAGTTCTGGAAATACGTTTCCTTGGTACAGCAGTGACTTTATTTCCGGACGTTTGCATTCGTCATATCCAATTTCCCGCCGGATATCCAAGATTCTGACATCTTCATTTACAATCATTATCTGCTCAATATTTTTTCTCGTCGTGATATCTCCGGTGACTGCTCTGGACTGGACAACTGAAACTGTTGACAGTGCTGGTGACGTTGGATGGTATACATCGCTTGTAATTGATGATTCGGGAAATCCTCGGATAAGCTACCTGGACTGGGATCATATGAAGCTGAAATATGCAGCGAAGAATGGAGGATCCTGGACCAATGAAACAGTTGATACAACACCAGGAAATGGGGAATACAGCTCGTTAAAGCTCGATAATTCCGGACAACCTCTTATCAGTTATTATGACGGGAACCTCGGAAACCTGTCGTTTGCCACAAAACCCGGGGGCAGCTGGACAAAAGGGGTTATAGACAGCGGGGGTGCCGGGAGATACACATCACTTTCGGTCGATGGGTCTGGAAATCCGCGGATCAGTTACCAGGATCTTCTCAATGCGAAACTGAAATATGCAGCAAAGAATGAGGGAATGTGGACGAATGAAACTGTTGACAACTCCGGAAATGTTGGTTCGTATTCATCCCTGGGACTGGATAGTGCCGGCAACCCGCACATCAGTTATTACGATGCAAAACGGGGATACTTGAAGTATGCAGTAAAGATCGGGGGGCAATGGACCAACCAGACAGCCGACAACAACCTGAATGTCGGATCGTATACGTCGCTCGCATTAAATGGATCAGGAAATCCCTCGATCAGCTATTACGATGGGTTTAATAAAAATCTGAAATATACCACAAAAACAGGAAATTCATGGACCAAAGAAACTATAGACAGTGAAGGCAGTGTCGGGAAGCACACTTCGCTTGCTTTTGACAGGTCAGGAAATCCCCACATCACTTATTTTGACGAGACCCGTGGCCACCTGAAATATGCTACAAAAAACGGCGGTATCTGGACAAACGAAACCGTTGACCCCGCCGCAAATGTTGGAATGTATTCGTCGCTTGCTCTGGATAGTTCAGGATTTCCGCGGATCAGCTACCGGGATGGAGGAAATGGTGACCTCAAATACGCAACCAGTATCCCAATCTTACTCGTTAATTTTTCAGCTTCATCACGAGAGGGAACGGCTCCGCTCACGGTTAGGTTTTCGGACACTTCCACAGGAGGTCTGCCATCACTCTGGAACTGGTCGTTTGGTGATGGTATGTGGTATAACACCAGTGACGCGACCTTGCGGAACCCTGATCATGTATATGAGACACCCGGGATTTACAACGTGAACCTGACCATTCGTAATTTTTCCGTCACCAGCACACAGAGCCGCATGGGATATATCATTGTAGTAACTCCCCCCGTTACTCCTACTCCCATGCCAACTCCGAATCCAACTCCGGATCCCACAATTTCTCTAACTCCTTCTCCTACTCCTACACCAGAACCAACGCCAACTCCGAATCCCACAGTTACTCCCTCTCCTTCTCCTACTCCTACACCTGAACCAACGCCAACTCCGAATCCCACAGTTACTCCCTCT
>Ga0209048_10004008_pt1 | contig 14161 bp, 12 predicted proteins | sample FrelakmetCRP12CR_FD_187146 | JGI IMG/M metagenome (GOLD analysis project Ga0209048, IMG submission 187146) | Freshwater lake sediment microbial communities from the University of Notre Dame, USA, for methane emissions studies - CRP12 CR (SPAdes)... | ecosystem: Environmental > Aquatic >... | reverse complement strand
CACAACCCATGATCAGTCTTGCCGTCGATAGACCTCTCGCCTCGCGGGTTTGCTCCCGAGCCCGATCAGTCCTTCCCCTCTTTAGGGACACCCCCTAGTGCTGTTGGCAGGTCACCCCACCATCAGAAGTTAATCTCGGGTCCGATGAGCAGTTGAATGGTGGAGACATAGTAGCTGCCAATCCAGCCAGCCTCGAAGATGGCGTCGATGCCGATGCCCACCTTGGACTTTGGGAGGAAGCTGGCCCCGAAGCCAAGCCGGAACGCCCCGCCAACGCCGTTGAAGGTGTAGGGCTTCACACCCGCCGGAGGGGTACCGTTGTTGACGTCGGCGATGTAGAGCCCGAAGCCCAGGCGCAGCCTGCCCTTCACCTGGTCGCTGGAGGGCGGCGCGAGCAGGAAATCGATGTGGGGCTCCCAGATGGTGGTGTACGTCGTCGCGAGCTGGGTGGTGGTGTAGTACGGCGTGTAGCTGCCCCACATGACATTGGCGCCGAGGGTGACGCCAATCGTCGGCTTGACCCAGACGTCGACGTCGAGGTTGACGTCCGGGAAGGCCGTCGCGTACCCGGTGCTGCACGAGTACACGGGATAGTAATAGTAATAGTAGCCGCAGTAGTACCCAGCACCGATGAAAGACACACCGCCGGAGGCGCGCAGCGTGATGTTTGGCCTCTCCTCGACGGACGGCGGCGGCTGGTAGAAAGTCGGCTGGGGCGGCGGATAGTACTGGGGCGGTGGCGGTGGCGGCGGAGGGTAGTACTGGGGCGGTGGTGGCGGCGGCGGTGCCGGCGTATTCGGGTAGTACTGCGCGAGTGCCTGGCCCGCGAACAGCAGGGCACCTGCGACGAGCGCCGCCTTCACCTCCGTCCTCTTCATGGCTTCTCCTCACACCAAGGCTGAAAACCAACCGGGCCGTGGTGCAGCGGGCGTGCCAGCCCGCTCGCAAGCCAGTGGGCACTCACCGCGCGAAGCGCAAACACAGCACGTCCAATTCGCCGCCTCGCAACAGCGAGGGATGCTCGACGGGTAGGCGAGAAACTCAACGCGCAACCCAACGCCTGCCGGTGACGAGAATTCGCAGAAAGCTCGCGGGAAGTCCTCAAAGCGTCCTCTGGCCGCATATTCTTCGCGAAACGAATTCCTGCCGAGTCTAATTTCGCAGCAAGTACCGCTCCTGGCTGCTTCCGAAGCCGGCCGCGCGACAGCCGTCATGCAAGTGAATTCGGCGGCTCGCCCGAAGCACGTCAGTTCCGGACGTGCCCGCACGAGGAGAATGGCTGCGCTTCGCGAAGCAACACACGTCTCGGGGACAGTCAGCGCTGCAATTGCTTCACCGCGGAAGCTTCCCTCGGCCGCCGTCGATAGGGAGACTGGGCACCGGCTCGCTGCCTGTCACCGAGGGCGAACGGCGAGTTGCCCTGACGACAACGGCCGGGCTAGGGCTCCTCAGGAAGCCAGTCGTAAACCACCACCGTTCGGGCCAGCCGGTCGTTTAGCCCCTGGCGTCGCGCGGACGCGAGGATGGGGAGGAAGCCCATCCCGAAGGAGAACACGCAAAGCAGGTCGCCCACGAGCCGGAGCACGGCAGTGCCGAAGTTGACCCTGCCACCGTCGGTCCGCAGGAGTTTCAGGCCGAACAATGCCATCCCGGCTGTCTTCCCACTCACCGTCCACAACCCCAGGCGATAGATGAGCGGATAAGAGAATGACGCCAGAGGCAGCACCAACGGCAACCCGTGGCAGACCAGCGTGCGCAGGCGCCACCAGTCGGTAAACTGGGAACAACGGGAGACGTCGACGAAGCTGGCCCGGAGCACCTGCTGAGCCAGCACCTGCGCCATCCAGGCTGTTCCCGCAATGAGAAAGGCCAGCAGTACTGCGTCTGTCAGGAGGGCGAGTGTCCGGCTGACGATTCCCCCGTAGCGTGTCGTCACTTTTTCCTCAGCACTCGCCGGGCAAATTGGTCCACGGCATCGTCCGCGGCCATCGCCCGCCCCCGTAGGCCGTCGAGAAAATCCGTCATCGCCCCGCGGCTCTCCGTTCGGACCAGGCGCCGGATGCGTTCCGGATGGGCCTCCAGGTGTGCGAGATAGCTCGTCGCCTGCTCCTGCACCAGCGTGCGAAGCGTCTCGCTCGTTTCCAGCTCGCGCAGAATCCGCTCCACCTGCTTGTCCACCAGAGCGTCCAGGGCCGAACTGGTTTCGAGTTCGGCAAGCAGCTCGCTGGTGAAGGTCTGCAGCGCCGGGCTTCTAATGAGCGCGCGGAGGACCTGCTCGACGACGGCTTCGGCCGCCGTCGACTCCAGGAGCCGGGTCGCGAGCGCATCTGCCAATTGGGCACTGAGCCCCGGGCGGACTGGGCTCGCCGACGATGAACCCGGGACGCTTGACTCTGGGCGCGGGCGCAACATAGCGGCGGACAGTAACACGCCCAGCAACGTTCCACTGCTTCACGCCGAGGCGTCTCGGCTGCGCACCACGACGTCCATCCACGGCCACGTGCTGAACAGCGAAGGCACGGCGACGCGGGGGAAGGCACTGCCAGTGGTTGCACTCATGCTTGCGACGGGGCGCGTCCTCCCTCGGTCGAGACAGGTTTGCCGCACCCCGTTCCCCATGCCCGTCGTCGCATCGCCTGGCGCATCGGGCAATCCATCCGGTAGGAAGCCACCCAATGCAATTGTCGCCATGGATGCGAAGGGTTTTGAAGGGGACGCCGGCGCTCCTGCTCATCCTCTATTGGGCCGATTGGGCAATCCTCCGCGTCCGCGTGGCCCACGGCAGCGGCCTCGGCTCCATTGAGGTGAGACATTTCCTCTCGACGCCACTCAAGGGCAACCGGGACGAGTTCGATTTGGTCGATTCTGCTGCGCAGCCGTGCGTTCACTCCGGGCTTCCCCACCAAGGGTTGTCCCCCTGCTGGTGGTTGCAGCTGCATCGCGACCAGTGGCAGTCGCTCTGACGTTAACTGCCGGCGAGACGGGCACGCATGTATGGGCATCGCCCAGCCCTTAAGGAACCGGTGGTTGGGCCTTCGTGCTTCAACCAAGGGGATGCGGAATTCAAGGTGCACCGGTGTGGCGCTGGTTGCGGAAGTGGCTGCACTGCGAATGACAAAGTGGGTCTCCAGTCACGGCACTCCTTTCTACTCAGTGTGCTCGCCGGTTCATGGCTCTCAACGGCCACCGGCTCGGCGATGACGTCCTCGGCAATGGCCCGTCGCCGTCTGATTGCCTTACCACCTTGACGGTGGCCAACGCCCATTGCAGGGTGCCAGCCCCTGAGACATGCCGTTCCCTCCCGAGGACCCATGCCCGAGCACCTGACTCCTGAGCACATCCTGATGACTGGCCTGGCGTTCTGGCCGGCGAAGACTCTGCTGAGCGCCATCGAGATTGGCGTCTTCACCGAACTTGCCAGCGGTCCGGAAGGGTTCGACGCGCTGGCCGGACGCCTCGGCCTCCATGCCCGCTCGGCGCGAGACTTCCTCGACACCCTGGTCTCGCTCGGCTTCCTCACGCGGACGGGAGACCGGTACGCCAACGCGGCGGAAACCGACCTCTTCCTGGACAAGAGGAAGCCCTCGTACATGGGCGGCATGCTGGAGATGGCGAATCACCGGCTCTACCCGTTCTGGGCGCACCTCACCGAGGCGCTGCGCACGGGGTTGCCCCAAAGCGAAATCAAGAACGGCCAGCCCGGGTTCTTCGAGTCGCTCTACGCTGACCCGGCCCGGCTGCGCGGGTTCCTCACCGGCATGACCGGGCTGAGCCGCGGCGCCAACATGACCATCGCGCATTCCTTCCCGTGGAAGAACTACCAGACGTTCGTCGATGTGGGCGCAGCGCAAGGCGACCTCGCGCTCCAAGTCGCGCTCTCCAATCCTCACCTGCGTGGCCAGGGCTTTGACCTGCCCGAAGTCGCACCCATCTTCGAGGAATACATTGCCGCGGCCGGCCTGGCCGATCGCGTGCACTTCGCTTCCGGCTCGTTCTTGACGCACGAGTTACCCAAGGCCGACGTGGTGATGATGGGGCACATCCTCCACGACTGGGACCTGCCCACCAAGCAGATGCTAATCAGCAAGGCATATGCCGCCTTGCCCAAGGGGGGCGCGCTCATCGTCTATGACGCCATCATCGACGATGACCGCTCGAAGAATGCGTTCGGGTTGATGATGAGCCTCAACATGCTCATCGAGACCGCGGGGGGCTTCGACTACACGGCCGCCGATTGCGCTCACTGGATGAAGGCCGCGGGCTTCACCTCCACGCGCACGCAACCGCTGGTGGGGCCGGACTCCATGGTAGTGGCCATCAAATAGGACAGGGCCTGTGCAACGGACCAGACTCCGGGAGGAAGTTGACGACACTGGAAGGAGAGCCCCCGGGGCAGGATTGAACCGCCGACCCACGGTTCACGAAGGTACTGCCGCTACCACAACCCGCGCGGACCGGAGCATCAAGGCCGGGCTTTGGCTTTCGCCGTTGACCGTTATGGGGATTGCGCTCGGGGAGAGTTTGCAGCCCGCCGTCATCTCCCAAACCAGCACTCATGCAGTGCGCAATGTCGCAGCACTGAATCTCGAACGAGCACTTAGCGTAAGGAGCCCTCGACGTTCGAGTTCGTCACCGGTGGAGATAGCTGAGGACCTCTCCCGAGCCGGCGACGAGCAGCTTGCCGCCGGATTGCCTGTGCCCATCACTTGGACACTGGCGTGACCTCCCACGGGATGCAGCTACCCCACGGGCAGGCGAGTCCGGGCGAGCACTCGGCGGACCAGGTGCATTTCTGCCCGAGCCTCTTGGACGGCGAGAGGTCGGCCGGCACCGGCGGGCGCGGGGACCGGCAGTCCGCCTTGGCCCACGCCACGAGTTGGGGGGACGGCAGTGACTCGGCGGCTTGCAGGCACTGACCCTGCGATTCCTGCGCCGCCCGTTTGGGTGTCAGGCAGTCCTCCACGCTTCCAGGCTGTGGCGCATGGCCGCTCGGCGGGGACTCGCCCTTCTTGAGGGCGAAATGGAGGGCCTCCGGCTCTGCGTAGTTCCAGGCGCCCGTCGCTGCGTCGACGATGACCGGGAGGATGAATAAGAGGATGTCCAGCACGAGCCATCCCCCGCCAAGGGTCGCGTAGGTGGCGGCGGCAGCGTACTGATAGCCGGGCATCTCCAACTGGACGACGTAGTTGTTCCTGGACGGCAGCTTCAGCGTGACCGGCGTGAATCCGCTCGGGACGCCGTTCACGTACACGGGAGCGCAGACGGGCTCGGAGGTCACCCGGATGGTCGACTGGTCCCCCTTGAACACCGTGGCACAGCCGGCCGCCACAAGGAGCGGCACCGCCATCCAGAGGAATCGGGTTCGCAAAGCTCTTACCCCCCACCGTGAGCCACCGGCCCTTGCCGAATCTAGGCGGTCCAGCAGGCTTGGCATAGCACCTGGACGGTTTGACGGCAGGGAGGCGGATGCGAACCGGCCCTCCTGCTCCTGCGCTTCCCCGAGCCAACCTCCTGCGGCACGTGCGCTGGGCGCAGGAAAACGGTTGAGGCGAGTCCGCCCCAGCCTGCATGGGCCAAGTGCCCACATTCCACGCCGCGCTCCTTGCACCGCGGGAACTTCATTCGGCACCGGGCGGCAAGCAGATGCGTCAGCAAGTCGCTGAACTACAACGAGAGCCCCCGGGCGGGATTGAACCGCCGACCCACGGTTTACGAAACCGTTGCTCTACCGCTGAGCTACAGGGGCTGACTGCGCCGACGAGGAGGCTCGCCGACTTACTCGAACGTGCCCTAGGCGGCAAGCGGGTGTGCCGTTTCGGGCCACTGTCGACCCCTGAATTAGGTCCCGTTCGGGCGGATAAGCCCCATCCGGCGTGAGGCGTGCGACGAGGCTTGGTTCGAGGCCGTTCACGTTTGCCGGCGGAGGTGTCTGGTGGACTCCCGCTGGGCCAACACACCCCGTCGCGCGGGAAACCGAGGGTCGGCGGCGCCCTCCTCCGGGGCCTCGCTTCGAAGCCGCCGGCGGCGCTTCGTGGCTTCTGAAAACACTCTCGACTCGGTGCCTGGTGAGTTGCCGGCGGTTCTGGCTTCATGAGGCCATGACTCGAGAAGACTTCTCGAACCGGGCCTGGGCCATTCTCTTCGCGCGGCTGATTCTTGGGCTCATCTTCTTCATGGCCGGGGTGTGGAAGGTATTCACCCTGGGACCGCTGGAGCACGCCCGGCGCCTCTTCGTCGAACCCTACGCCCACAGCTTCCTTCCCGGGTGGTCGCTCTGGGCGACCGGAACGGCAGTGCCAATCGTCGAGTTGGCGGCAGGCGCGCTGCTTCTGGTCGGCTTCCGGACACGCGACGCACTGTTGGCACTCGGAGGCGTCCTCGTCCTCGTCACCTTTGGACACCTACTGGCCGAGCCGCTCTACGAATTTCACTCGCACGTCATCCCGCGCACGGCACTGCTGCTGTTCGTCCTGGTGATGCCCCGGGAACAGGACTGGTTCTCGGTGGATGCGTGGTGGAGACTCCGAGGCGCAGACCGTACCTAAATCGTCCTCTCCGGCCGTGCCGTCTGGCCGCGGGCGGGATTGGGTCGCCGCTCCAACCCATGGTTTGTGACCGACTCTCAGCCGACCGAAGAAGAACACAAGGAGTTCGGCATGGCAGAACTGGAACGCACTCCGGAGGCGCGAGCGACCGCGGCCGTGAATCGGCGCACGGTCGAGCTGAGCAGCTTTCCGGACCTGGTGGTCGTCTACCTCGGGATGCGAGTCAACGCCTGGACCGGCCTCAAGACACTCCTCGGCTTTGGACCGAACATCCAGGCCTCCGTGGACTTCAAGCCGGAGGGTCTGCTGCGACACGAGCGTCTACTGTTCTCCCTCTTCCCTCCGCACGTTGGCATGCGCCAGTACTGGACGAGCTTCGATGCTTTGGAGAAGTGGACGCGCTCGGAACCGCACCGCAGCTGGTGGGTGGGCTTCCTCAGGGACTCCGGAGGAACGGGCTTCTGGCACGAGACGTACTTCATGCAGGGCGGCATGGAGGCCATCTACGACGATGTGGGAGTCGAGTTGGGCTTCAGCTCCTTCGCTCCGGTGAAACCAGCGGTGGGACGCTTCTTCTCTGCACGACGCCGCGCGGGACGCGCTGGCGACACGCCTGAAGCGCCTCTCCCCGAAGGCGACTTGACGTAGACAATCAGCGCAATTCTTGCGCTGGAGCCATTCCCACTGCAGCGCCTGCGGGGCCTGCCAATGGCGACTCCGGGCACGGCCAGCACGCTGCGTGCATGAAGTCATGGCGTCCTTTTCGAGGAATTCATGACCAGGGAGATTCTGCTCGGCGATGAAGCGGTTGCGCGCGGCGCCATCGACACTGGCATCAGTGCGGCCTACGCCTACCCCGGAACGCCGTCGACGGAGATTTTCGAAACCATCCAGGGCTACGTGAAGCAGCACCAGCTCGACGTGCGCGGTCTGTGGTCCACCAACGAGAAGGTCGCCCTCGAGGAGGCCATCGGTATCTCGTACTGCGGCAAACGGGTCCTGGTTGCGATGAAGCACGTCGGCCTCAACGTGGCGGCCGACCCCTTCATGAACGTTGCGGTGTCCGGGGCCTGGGGTGGGCTGGTCCTGGCCGTCGCTGACGACCCGTCGATGCACAGCTCGCAGAACGAACAGGATTCGCGCTACTTCGCCGACTTCGCGCAGGTGCCTTGCTTCGAGCCCGCAGACCAGCAGCAGGCCTATGACTTGACGCGCGAGGCATTCGACCTTTCCGAGAAGCTACGCGTGCCCGTCCTCCTGCGACTGGTGACCCGGCTCGCCCACAGCAGAGCGCTCGTCTCGCTGGGAGAGCGGCGCCCGCAGAACGCGACGCGTTACGTGGAGGACCCTGGCCTCTTCACCCTCATCCCCTCCAACGCACGGCGCGCCTACGCGCAGCTTGTGGACAAGCAGGCGGGACTGCAGCAGTACGCCGAGCAGCACCCTGGCAACGCCCTCACACTCCGTGGGGCTGGCCAGCCGGGCATCCTCGTCTCGGGCGTCGCGTGGAACTACCTGCGCGAGGCACTGGGCGAGACCCTCGACGGCTTCAATGTGCTTCGCGTCGGCGTCTACCCCCTGCCCGTGAAGAAGGTGCGCGCCTTGCTCGACCACTCCTCGGAGCTAACCATCGTCGAGGAAGGCTACCCCTTCATCGAGCGCTTCGTGAGTGCGCTGGGCCTGTTCCGCGAGAAGCCGGTGCACGGGAAGATGACCGGACACGTGCCACGCACCGGTGAGCTTTCCCCGGACGCGCTTCGGAGGACGTTCGGCCTGGCAGTGGCCCCCTCCCTGCAGGTCGACCGCCTCGAGACGCTCCTCGCACCCCGGCCACCGCGGCTCTGCGACGGGTGCCCCCACGGAGATTCGTACCGGCTCATCAACGACGTCGTCCACGAGCTGGCCAAGGACACCCGCGTGATGGGGGACATCGGCTGTTACGCGCTGGGTTACCTCAAGCCCTACCAGGCCATCCACTCGTGCATCTGCATGGGCTCGTCCATCGGCATGGCCATCGGCGCAGCGCACGCGGGCATCTCGCCGTCCCTGTGCGTCATCGGCGACGGCACCTTCACCCACTCCGGCATGACCGCTCTCCTGGACGCGGCGCGAGACGACATCAACATCAAGGTCTTCATCCTCGACAACAGCATCGTCGCCATGACGGGTGGCCAGCCATCCAGCCTCAGCGACGAGGAACTGGTGGACCTGGTGGCAGGCCTCGGCGTCCAGCGGTCGCACATCCGCGTCATCACGCCGCTGCCGAACAAGCGGACGGAGAACCTCGCCGTCGTAGGGGAGGAACTTTCGCACGCGGGGCTCTCCGTCATCATCGCGAGACGCGCCTGCGTGGTCTACGCCAAGGAGATTAAGCAGCAACAGCGCGAGCGGGAGGCGGCCCACCACCACGCAGGGGACTGCGCCGACTGTCCGGGGAACTGCCCGTGAGATTCGACCTGGTGCTCTGCGGCGTCGGCGGCCAGGGCGTTCTGACCACTGCGTATGTGCTGGACCACGCGGCAGTCGACGCCGGGCTGTACTTCAAGCAGCCCGAGGTCCACGGCATGGCGCAGCGCGGAGGCGCGGTGTCCGCGCAGGTACGGATTTCTGATGCCCCGGTGTCGAGCGACGTCATCTCCGACGGGTGCGGCAGCCTCATCATCTCCGTCGAGCCAATGGAGAGCCTCCGCTACCTGGAACTGCTGCGCCCGGACGGGTGGATTGTCACCGACGTCACCCCCCTGAAGAACATCCCCGACTACCCGGACCTCACGCAGTTGTACCGGGCGCTGTTCAGCCTGCCGCACGTGCTGCCGGTGGATGCGTCGCGTCTTGCAGCAAAGGCCGGCGTGATGAAGGCGCAAAACATCGTCGTCCTCGGCGCGGCGGCGTCCCTGTTGCCGCTGCCGGTCCCCGCCCTCGAACGGCACATCTCCGCGCTGTTTGCGCCCAAGGGGGAGCGCGTGCAGACCGCGAACCTGAAGGCCTTCCACATGGGGAGGGCCGCCAGCAGCTTCGCCGTCGCCTTGAACGGGCGGGGCGTCAAGCACACCCTGGTCGCGCGCGTGGTGGCACGCCTCGACTTCGCGGAGACGCCCGCGCCGCTGCCAGTCATCGAGGCTTGGTCGGCGCGCCTGTCGAGGCCGGACGGCGCCGACGTCGCGGCGCGCGTCTTCGGCTCGCACGACCTGTTGCCGCTGGACGCACGCGTCCCGGCAACCCTGGCTTGATGCCATGACGAGGGCCGTGGAGTTGCTCGTTTCGCTCACCCAGGCGGCACTGGCCGAGGGCGCCTCGGTGCTGACCGAGCCCGAGGTTTACCGGGTCCTCAAGGTCGCAGGGCTTCCGGTGCCGGAGCACGTGGTGCTTCCCCTGCCCTCCTCGGCCCACCTGACGGACGCGCCCATCCCGGGACTCCCGACGGGCCAGGTGGTGCTCAAGGTCGTCTCGCGCGACATCCTCCACAAGAGCGATGTCGGGGGGGTCCGCTTCCTGGATGCCCAAGAGGTGACCCCGCGCCTGGTGTCCGCCTTCGTCGAGGACACGTCCAAGGCCTGGTCAGACGCCCATGGGCGCCGGCCCAGCATCCGGGGCGCGCTGGTGATGAAGCGCGTCGCGTTCGACTCGGCCCGTCCCGGCTCGGAAGTCCTCGTCGGGCTGCGGTTCAGCCGCGACTTCGGTTTTGTGGCCCTCATCGGCCTCGGAGGACTCAAGGCAGAGCTGTTTGGGTCTCGGCTTCCACGCCGGGAAGCCGCCGCACTCTTCTCCCCGACGACAGCGGCCGCGGCGATGCGGGAGCTGCGGCACACGCTGGTCTACCGAGACCTCGCGGGCCAGCTCCGCGGAAGCGCGCGCGCCGTCGAGGACGCAACGTGGGAGAGACTCCTCACCTTCCTCTGCGAGGTGGCCCAGGTGCTGACCCCGGTCGGCGTCGAGGGGGCACCGGCGCTCGAGGAACTCGAGTTCAACCCCTTCCTGGTGGACGGGACCGGCCACCTTGTCGCCGTCGACGCTCTGGCGCGGGTGAGACCGGCCACGGCCGCGCCCGCCCGCCCGCCGGTCCACAAACTGCGCGCCCTCTTCGAGCCGAAGTCCATCTGCGTGGCCGGCGTCTCGTCGAAGGGTGTCAACATGGGCCGCATCATCCTGCGGAACCTGCTGCGGGATGGCTTCGCGCCGGGCCAGCTGGTGGTGCTGAAGCCGGGCGAGGAGGAGATTGACGGGGTCCGGTGTGTGCCAAGCCCGTCCGAATTCGGTGGCCGCGTCGACCTGGCCGTCCTCGCCGTCGCTGCGGCAGCGGTGCCGGCGATGGTGGACGGACTGGTCCAGACGCAGCGGGCCGAGGCCATCCTCATCATCCCGGGCGGGATGGCGGAGAAGGAAGGGGGTGCCGGGACGCAGCAGGCCGTGGAGGCGACGCTCCGGCAGTCGCGCGCCACGCCGTGGGGAGGACCGGTGGTGTGCGGGCCCAACTCCATGGGAGTCCGGTCGACTCCAGGGCATTGCGACACCACCTTCATTCCGGAAGACAGGCTGCCGCCGCAGCGTGGCCGCGTCCGGAACCTCGCCTTCATCAGCCAGAGTGGCGCCTTCACCATCGCGCGCGGAAGCCACCTCGAGCAGCTGGTGCCCCGGTACCTGGTGAGTGCCGGCAACCAGATGGATGTCAGCGTCTCGGACTTTCTCACTTACGTCGCCGAGGACCCGGAGGTGCAGGTCATCGCGGCGTATGTGGAAGGCTTCACGCCGGGAGACGGACGGGCCTTCCTTCGGGCCGCCGAGGCCGCACATCGCGCGGGCAAACGCGTCGTCCTGTACAAGGGTGGACGCTCGCCCGAGGGCCAGGGGACGGCTGCCGGGCACACCGCCGCCATTGCCGGTGACTACCGCGCCTGCTGGCACCTGGCCCGTGCGGCGGGAGTCCTGGTGGCGGAGTCCTTCTCGGACTTCGAGGGACTGCTGCGCGTGGCCACCACGCTGGCCGGGAGGCAGGGCCGGGGCCGGCGGGTCGGGCTGATGAGCAACGCGGGCTTCGAAATCGTCGGCATGGCGGACCACCTGCGCGGCGAGACGCATACACTCGAGCTTGCCGCGCTCGGCCCGCCCACGCGCGAGCGCATCCACGCGGTGCTGTCACGCCACAAGCTCGACGGGCTGGTCGACGTGAAGAATCCATTGGACGTCACCCCGTCCGCGTCGGACGTGGCCCACGTCGAGATGGCCAGGGCCCTCCTCGACGACGACGGGGTGGACGCGCTGGTCCTCGGCGTCGTCCCGATGTCCCCGGCCCTGGCCTCCCTCGGAACGTCGGCCGACGAGCGCGAGACCCTCGCGTCGCCAGAGAGTCTGGCGCGCACGTTGCCGCGCCTCTTCGCGGCGACGAAGAAGCCCCTGGTGGCGGTCGTCGACGGTGGACGACTCTACCAGCCACTGGTGGCTGGGCTGGAGGAGGGTGGGATGCCAGTCTTTCACCGGGCGGACGACGCCGTCCGCGCGCTCGGCGCCTGGCTATGCGGCAGCCCGCTCTGTCCCCAGGATGCTTAGCGCGGCTGGCACGGACGACCAGGGCTCCTGACTTCTTCCCGCCGGCTGCCGTCCGTCACGAGGACGGCCGCGCGACGCCCCACCTCTACTGACGCCAGTGGTTCGCCTTGAGATTCTTCGCGGCAAGTCGGACGGTTTCAGCCACCCGCTTCGCCCGCGTCTCGGGACGTTTGGCACTGGCAATCCACCAGAGGATGATTTTCTTCGAGGACGGGCTAAAAGCCTGGAAGTGGCGTCGGGCGGCGGTGTGGGCAGCGAGCGCCCGCTTCAAGTCGGTGGGCACCCGGAGTGCCTCGACGCCGTCGTAGGCCGACCAGGAGCCGTCCCGCTGGGCGGCCTCGACCTTGGCCAAGCCCGCGGGCGTCATCCGCCCGGCCTGGATGAGCTTCGCGACGCGCTGCTTGTTGAGTTTCGACCAGGCGCTCCCGGGCTTGCGTGGAGAGAAAAGTTGCTGAAAGCGCTCCGCGTCGAGAACGTTGGGGCGACTGTCCACCCAGCCGAAGGCCAGCGCTTCCTCGACGGCCTCGGCGTACGGGATGCTCGGCTTGCCGGTCTGCTTCTTGTACGAGACGAGCCAGACGCCCGCAGCGCGGGCGTGGTGCCGTTGCAGCCACCGCCGAAAGGCGAGCCGGTCCTTGGCGTAAAAACGCCCGACGACAGGCTTCGGCGAGGAGAGAGGGGGGTCCCGGCTGTGGGCTCCGCGAGCCATCGACCGGCGGGAGTTAACCGCCTTCTTTCTGCTTGGCCATCCTGGTTGTCGGGCGACACCGCTGGGTGGCGATGCCCCAAGGTTGCCGGCCTGACACTGCGCTGCCTGGCGGTCTGGACGACTGGAAACGCCGGACGGGCCCGCGCCTCATGCCGGCGAGACGCTGGGGAAACGCGGCAGCTGCCGGGTCACCGGGTACCGCGACCGGGCGGAGAAACGTCGCCTGACGGCCGCTACCGGCGTGTAGTCCAAAAGAAAGCCCCAGGGGACAACGCATGAATTCGCGATCGGCAGGCAACCGGGCGCGCAGCCTGCGCCGCCAGGGTGCGCAGCTGCCTTCGCGCACGGGTAGTCCTGACCCCTCCTTCGGGTCTCGACGCGTTGCGCAAGTATTTGTTTTTCCACGTGAAGCGTGCGAAAGAGCCGCGCGTCACAGCGTGCGTTTTCTCGCGCCGTTGAGGGGCGCGCGCTTTGCTTGGCCCACCGGATCGAATTCTGACGCTCGCCCGCCGGGGGTCAGTCTCAAACCTCAACCATTGAGAGTCTGCACATGCCCCAACCCGAGAACTTCATGCGCGTGCCAAGCCCCACGCCGCGCCGCACCCTCTACACCGACGCGATGGAGATTTTCCATCGGGCGGCGGACACCATCGGGCTGAACGCCCGGGTGCGGCTGGAGTTGGAGGAGCCGGATTACGAGCATATTTTCTACGTCACCACGAAGCTGAAGGACCGGCTGCGGCCGCTGCACAAGGACGCCGCGACGCAGTTCTCGGACCTCTCGGTGACGCAGGTCCGCGACCCAGGGGGGCTGGAGCGACTGGCCGACGGGCAGATTCTCCTCAACGGCAAGGCGCTGCTCGGCTCGGACGTCGCCATCCGCCGGGGGCACCTGCGGCTTCCCGACGGCAACGTCTACCAGCTGGTTCCCGGCGAGTCGGCGCGCTTCAAGGCCTACCGCGTGCAGCACAACCAGGCGCGCGGGCCCTACAAGGGCGGCATCCGCTACCACCGCGACGTGTCCCTGGACCTTTTCAAGGCGCTGGCCGCGGAGATGACGTGGAAGACGGCCATCAGCGAGGTCCCCTTCGGAGGAGGCAAGGGCGGCATCCAGATTGACCCGCGGCAGTACGGTCGGGAGGAGCTGCAGAACATCACCCTGCGCTTCATGTTCAAGCTGAAGAGTCTCATCGGCCCGAGCATCGACATCCCCGCGCCTGACGTCGGCACCAACGGGGAAATCATGGCGCTGCTCATGCGCCAATACATCGACGGCGAGCGCGAGCGGCACACCGGCCGGGCCATCGTCACCGGCAAGGACGTCCGCATCGGCGGCTCCGAGGGCCGGGTGAAGGCCACCGGC
>Ga0209048_10004007_pt1 | contig 14162 bp, 17 predicted proteins | sample FrelakmetCRP12CR_FD_187146 | JGI IMG/M metagenome (GOLD analysis project Ga0209048, IMG submission 187146) | Freshwater lake sediment microbial communities from the University of Notre Dame, USA, for methane emissions studies - CRP12 CR (SPAdes)... | ecosystem: Environmental > Aquatic >... | reverse complement strand
AGTCGACTGTTTTGCTCTTGAGCGCCGAGTCGCCGCCACAGCCGGCAATCACGATCGCGCCCATACCAAGCAACGCCGCGAAGATGCGATACACCATTACGATAGGTCTGCTGCTCTGTCGGATAAGACCATGCGCGACACGTGTCACGGTAGATCAAGCATGCTGAACCTGCGTTCGCAGTCCAGCCTGCTCCATCGCTCCGCGCAGGAGGTCGTGAAAGGATGACGACAGCGGCGTCAAGGGCAGCCGGATACCGCCGCGAATGAGATCCATCTGCTGCAACACCCATTTCACCGGAATCGGGTTGGCTTCGACAAACAGGTGCCGGTGCAGTCCGAGCAATTTGTTGTTGATCGCCCGGGCGCGAGTCAGGTCGCCGGCGAACGCGGCTGCGCACATCTCATGCATGAGACGCGGCGCGACGTTTGCCGTCACCGAGATCACGCCGTCCCCACCCATGAGAGTCAAAGCCAACGCCGTAGCGTCGTCCCCGCTGTAAATGGCGAAGCCCTTGGGTGCACGCCGCACGAGATCCGCCCCGCGCTCGAGATTGCCAGTGGCGTCCTTGATGCCGACGATGTTTGGCACCTGAGCCAAGCGCAACGCGGTATCGTTGTGCATGTCGCACACCGTGCGCCCCGGGACGTTGTAAACGATCATGGGAATATCTACGGCTTCGGCTATCGCTCGGAAGTGTCGATAGAGTCCTTCCTGAGTCGGCCTGTTGTAATACGGAACCACAGACAGGCATATGTCGGCACCGGCCTTCTTGGCAAATGCCTGCAGATCGATGGCCTCGCGCGTCGAGTTCGCACCTGTGCCGGCGATAACCGGCACCCGACCGGCCGATTGTTCAATGGCGGTCCTGATGAGGAGAGTGTGCTCGTCGAAGTCGACGGTGGGAGACTCGCCGGTCGTTCCGACCACGACGATGCCGCCGGTCCCTTCTGCGATGTGCCAGTCGACCAGACGCCGAAAGGCATCGAGGTCGAGGCTGCCGTCCTCGAACATTGGCGAGACGATCGCTACCAGGCTGCCTTTCAACATTATTCCTCCCTGTATCACCCTGAAGCCACAAGTATGCAGTCAGGGCTGCTATGTATTTCTCTGCCTGCGTATTTCTCTGCCCGCTTTCTCGCAGTCGTGATCGATGCACGGCCAGCGCAACGCGCTAGTTTAAACCATCCGTGCCCCTGGGTCAGGCGGCGCCCCCGTTTCGATCGCGCAAATCCTCTGGATCATTGCGGGTCTGGGCCGATCCACATACATATCTTCATACGCGACCACGCGCAGCCCAACAGTTGCGCGCAGCAGTTCGCCGGGTTGAAGCAGAAACTTCGGGTTGGACGGTCGGCCGAAGCGTTCGTTCCCTTCGGCAAAGGTCTCATAGATCAGAACTCCACCCGGCGCAAGGCTAGCGCGCAATAGGGGCAACAACGGGCGCCACAGGTAGTTGGCCACGACGATTCCGTCGAAGCGCAAGCCTAAGTACGGCCAGGGACCGGCTTCGATATCCGCCAATACCCTGTTCACACCTGGAATCCCGCTAAGCGTGGCAATTGCCTGTGGATCGCGATCCACCGCCTCCACGCGGAATCCGCGCCCGACGAGATGGCGGGTATGGCGACCGCCTCCGCAGGCGAGGTCTAGCACGCGACCGCCGGCAGGTATGCGATCGGTGAAACGAGCGACCCAGGCCGAAGGTTCGGCCGGAGAGTGCAAGTCGTCCGTCACGCTTCGCTCACGGTGCTGCGAATCCCTGGACTACTCGACCCATAGCCAGCAAAGCCTCTTCAAACAGGTCGCGGACCGCAGGCCCGATATATGGGGCTGCCAGGTAAAGAGCAACCAAGCCGGTAATCAGAGTCAGAGGAAACCCGACCGAGAAAATGTTCGATTGCGGCGCCGCGCGCGTCATGATTCCAACGGCGATGTTGGCCAGCAATAGCGCGGCAATCAGCGGCAGTGAAATCAGCAGGCCGGCACGGAAGATGGCCCCACTCCAATCGAAGAGAACGCGCCACCCCAGCGGATTTAGAGGGGCTTGCGAGATCGGCAGCGCGCCGAAGCTTTCGGCCAGTGCCTTGATTACGACGTGATGCCCGTCTACAGAGAGGAAAACCAAGATGGCGAACAAGCCCAGGAACTGTCCTAGCGCAGCAGTTTGATCGCTGACCTGAGGATCACAGAGAACCGCAACGCCCAGGCCCATCTGCATTCCGGACAATTGCCCAGCCATCTGTGCAGCAGTCAGCGCGATACGGATGGTGAACCCCATCGCGAGTCCCACCAGCAGTTGCTGGATACCGATAAGCACGCCAGCGGCAGAGCCCGGATCGATACGCGCCATCGGTGGTAATACTGGTGTGAGAAGCAGCGCGACTACAATCGACAATCCGACCTTTGTCGTCATCGGAATGCTGCGATTTCCCAGGACCGGCTCGGCGATGACCAAACCCAGCACGCGCAGGAAGGGCCAGAAGAATGTTGCGACCCACGCGTACCACTGCTGCGAGTTGATAGCGATCATCGGACAGTCGCGGTGCGCGCACCGTCTTGGTAGTGAACCGGCCCATTCGCAGCCATGCGCGTCTTGAACGGTACGTGCTAACCGATCAGACCAGGAATGGCCGAGAACAGCCGTCGCATGAAGTCGACCATCACGTTCAGCATCCAGGGTCCGGCAAGCACCAGCGTGGCGAAGATGGCCAACAGTTTCGGGATGAACGACAAGGTCATCTCATTGATCTGCGTGGCGGCCTGAAACACGCTCACCACGAGCCCGGTTATCAGCGCCGCGAGCAGCAAGGGCGCCGATATCAGGAGGGTAACTTCGAGCGCCTGTTGCAGCAGGCCAACGATGGTCTCCGGGGTCACTCGGCGCTTTCTCCACACGCACTCATGTATAGAAGCTCTGGATCAGCGAGCCGACCAGCAGATTCCATCCATCGACCAGGACAAACAGCATGAGCTTGAACGGCAGCGAGATGATCACCGGCGAGAGCATCATCATGCCCATGGACATCAGCACACTGGACACGACCAGGTCGATGATCAAAAACGGAATGAACACGACGAAACCAATCTGAAATGCGGTCTTGAGTTCGCTGATGACATAAGCGGGCACCAGTACTTTCATCGGGACCTGTTCGGGGCTGTCGAGCGGCGCGGCTTTCGCGAGCTTGACGAACAAGGCGAGATCACTCTGACGGGTCTGCTTGAGCATGAAGTTACGCAGCGGGATCGCGCCACGATCGAGCGCCTCGTTGGAGCTCAAACGCTTCTCTGAAAAAGGCACGTAGGCCTCGCTGTACATGCGCTCGAAGACAGGCGCCATGACAAAGAAGGTGAGAAACAAAGACAATCCTACGATCACCGGGTTAGGTGGCGCCTGTACGGTTCCCAACGCCTGTCGCAACAGCATAAGGACGATGACGATGCGTGTGAACGAGGTCATCGTCAACAGCAGCGCTGGCAGAAACGTCAGCGACATCAAGAACAGCAGCGCCTGGATGGTAAGGGAATAGGTCTGCCCGCCACCAGGAGCGGGCGTAACGGTGATGGCGGGCAGCGCGGCTTGAGCAAACACATCGCCGCCCAGTGCGGCGGTCAACGCAAGAAATACCGATAGGCAGAACCAGGTCCGCGCCACTCAAGGCTCCGGAGTGCGTGAACCGAGAGCCTGACCAAGCAGGCGGGAGAAACTGCGCGAAGCCGGCGCCGCCGGCCCGGCAGAATCAGTCTCGGCGCTCGAAGGCTTTGCCATGCTGTGCACCAAGGTCACGCCATTGGCTGCCACGCCGAGCAGCAACCAGGTATCGCCCACCTCGACCACGACGACGCGCTCCTTCGGCCCGACCATCCCCCCGCCGATCACTTTGAGTAGTCCACCCGCGCCCGCCTGGCCCGGAACGAATCGACGCATCAGCCAGGCGAACAGCACGATCGCACCCAGTACCAGCGCAAGTGCCAATGCGACTTGTACGAGGCCCAGAAAAGAAACCGGAGAAGTATTCAGACCGGACTGCGGGCTATCCGCAGCGAGGGCACCGTTCCACGATGCGAGCGCAAGCATGACCGCTGCCGCTGACACGGCAACGCGCCGGCGCGTGCCACTGCTCACCGGTTCAGCCGGCGAAGGCGCTCGTCCGGAGAGATGACGTCCGTGAGACGGATGCCGAACTTGTCGTTGATCACCACGACTTCGCCCTGCGCGATGAGACATCCGTTCACCAGCACATCCAAGGGCTCCCCGGCGAGTCGATCTAATTCCACTACGGACCCCTGCGCCAATTGCAGAAGATTGCGGATGGGGATCTTGCTCCGGCCTAGCTCGACGGTCACTTGCACGGGGATATCGAGGATCATGTCCAGGCGGCCCGGCGCAACAGATGCAGCGGAATCACCGCTCAATTCGGGGAAAATTTTGGCTTGCGCGTCGCTCAACGCAAACGGCGGCCGCTCCGCTGTCGACCAAGCGCCGGCGTCGATGTTCAAGTCAGTGTCCGCCATCGCGCCCCCCGCCGACCAATCGCTCTACCTTCAGAGCGTATTGACCATTCACCACACCATACCCTCCCTCGAGCACTGGTACGCCATCGACTTCCGCGACCAGCACCTCCGGCAGATCCACCGCGATCACGTCACCCGGCCGCAGGCCCAACAGCTGACGCACTGTCACTTCGGCCCGCGCCAGATTTACTTTCAGTTCCACATCGGCGTGATAGACCTGCTCGCTGAGCAGCGATGTCCAGCGAGCGTTCTCTTCGCCGCGATCCGCTCGGATGCCACTGTGGATGAGGTCGCGGATCGGTTCCAGCATAGCATAGGGAATACACACGTGAAAATCGCCGCGCATCCCACCGAAATCGATGCTGAAACTGGTGGCCACGACCACTTCGCCCGGTGCAGCGATGGGGCTGAACTGCGTATCGGTCTCCGAGCGAACGTACTCGAGCGTAAGCGAATATACCGGTTGCCATGCGCGTTTATACTGTTGGAACACCAACTGCAGCATGCGCTGGATCACGCGCATCTCAGTGGGAGTGAAGTCCCGACCATCCATCCGCACATGAAAGCGGCCTTGGCCGCCGAACAAGTGCTCGACTACCTGCGATACCAACGCGGGTTCGAAGACGATGAGCCCCTGGCCCTTCAACGGATTGATCTGAACCAGATTCAAATTGGTTGGAACGAGGAGTGTGCGAACGAACTCATCGTACTTGAGAGCGCGCACGGGACTCACCGAGACCTCCACCGTTTTGCGCATAAAGTCGAACAAGCCGGATCGCAGCAGACCGGCGAAACGCTCATTGATGAGTTCGAGCCCAGGCATCTGCCCGCGCACGATCCGCTCTTGTCGAGCGATGTCGTAAGGTCGCACGTCCGCAGCCACCTCCGGCTTCGCAGATTCCTCGAGCTCCGCGCTCACGCCGCGCAGAAGAGCGTCGACTTCTTCCTGGGAGAGGATATCTTCGGTCATTGATCGACTATGTAAATCCGAGCCTGTCTGTGGCGAAAGTGGAGGAAAAACAATGCTGTGCAAATCGAGTTTAGGTGCATTGGAGGGGCAATGCAAGGCTCCTGGCCGTACCTTGCACCTGGCGTTCTTCGAGATCTGGACAGGGCAGCGGAAGCATTCCCGGTTCGAAATACCGTGACGCATTTATCCGGCATCGAGCAGGCTTTCCTTGCGCGTCCTGAGCGCGAATTCGTCTTGCTCCTTCTGCTCACGCCACTGGTCGCGCAATGCTTCGGCCTTCACGTGCCGCTGGCGCAACGCCTCCAATGCCCGCTCACGCTGACGTAGATCGCGCCAACGCTCGTGTTGCTGCGTCCAGGCCTCCCGGCAGCGTTGCATCTGCACCATCTGCGCCTCGACATCGAGCCTCAGCTTCGCAGTAAAGCGTCGGAAGTCGCGCAGGCGATCCGCCTCGACCCCTCGCATCATCGATGCAAGCAAGGCGGCATCATATTCGGTCTGCAACCGGCGAAGTTGCTCGAGCTTGCGTTGCGCCTGCTGCAAGGCACCGTGCAGTTTCTGCAATTCCAAGGTCGCCGCGTCCAGGCGATGCACCCCCAGGTCGAGCAGGCTCTGCAATCGGAACGGGCGTGCCATGCGGACGAAGGCGACCTCAGTCGCCCACTAATTCCCTCAGACGCGCACGGCTTGCGTCGGCGCTGACGCGCTCGTGCATGTCCTGACGAAGAAACGCGGTGAGCTGGGGAAACAAGGTGACGGCGCGGTCCAGCACAGGATCGCTGCCCCGCACATACGCACCCACATTGATGAGGTCGCGAGCGCGGCGGTAAGTGGAGAACAATTGCTTGAAACGGCGCGCAGCCTCCAGTTCGTCAGGCGACAGCAACTCGGTCATCGCGCGGCTGATGGAGGCTTCGATATCGATGGCTGGATAGTGACCTTGCTCGGCGAGGTCACGCGTAAGCACGACATGGCCGTCCAAAATCGCGCGCGCAGCATCGGCGATCGGGTCCTGCTGATCGTCGGCTTCGGTGAGTACGGTGTAAAAGGCGGTGATGGAACCACGGTTTTCCGGCCCGTTGCCAGCCCGTTCGACCAACTGGGGCAGCTTGGCAAACACCGACGGCGTATAGCCTCTTGTAGCGGGCGGCTCGCCAATGGCGAGGCTGATTTCCCGCTGCGCCATCGCATAGCGAGTCAACGAATCCATAATCAGCAGGACGTGCTTGTCCTGGTCACGAAAATATTCGGCAATCGCTGTCGCGTAGGACGCTCCATGCAAGCGCAGCAGTGGCGGGCTGTCTGCCGGCGCCGCGACTACGACTGACCGCGCCAATCCTTCGCGCCCGAGAATGGTCTCCACGAATTCACGCACCTCGCGGCCGCGCTCGCCGATCAGACCCACCACTACGACGTCCGCGCTGGTGTAGCGCGCCATCATCCCGAGGAGCACGCTCTTGCCAACGCCGCTGCCGGAGAAAAGCCCGAGGCGCTGGCCGCGACCCACCGTCAGCAATGCGTTAATGGACCGGATTCCGACATCCAGAACCGTCCGGATAGGCGCGCGATCGAGCGGATTGACCGGGCGGCTATGTAATGGCATGTAGCGGTCGAGGACCAACGCGCCCCGGTCGTCGAGAGGACGCCCCGCGCCATCGACCACCCGCCCCAGGAGATTTGACCCTACGGCAACTTGCTTGGCGCGATCCTCCGCCCGGCGGCGCGGAGCGAAATCCTCTCCGAGCCTCGGCACTCGCGTGATCGCGGGATCGACCGCGATGACCAAGGCACCGGGCTTGAGGCCGTATATGTCCGTGGACGGCATGAGGAAGAGGCGTTCGCCTGAGAAGCCAACCACTTCGGCGTCCACTCGCTGCCCGCTCGGGGTCAGGATGTAGCAACCGTTGCCTACCGGCAGCTTCAAACCCACGGCTTCCATCACCAATCCGGCCACTCTGGTGAGACGGCCGCTGATAGTGAACGGCTGGCTGCTGCGCGAGGCGGTCTTGCAGTCTTCGAAGTACTTCTGCCAACGCCGCACGCTACTCATCGCCAGTGTCCCGAGTCACGAATCGGTCGAAATGGACATGCCTGGTTCACCGCCATGCGGCGTTGCGAATCTAGTGTCCTGAGTCAGAAATTCGTCGTCTAGTGCCGGCCATCTAGAAAGTGCCTGAGTAGATGGAAACTGCCCGCGTTCGTCGTCAGGCAAGGCGCGAACCACAGCCAGGTACGCCCGCGCACGGCGGAGCAGGGGCCCCGCTTGCGGGGATGCGACCCGGGAGCGGGATGTAAGCGCATCGGCACAATCGCGTTCTTGTGCACACCTACGCGGTCGCATCCCCCAGGGGGCCCCTGCTCCACGCTTCGGTGCGCACACCTCGCGAGGATTCGTAACGGAGCATGGCGGCGAACTGGGCATGTTTACATCGACGAATTTCTGACTCAGGACACTAGATGGTGATATCGATCCAGGGATCGTCGCGACCCAGCGCGGCGAGAACCCGGCGCCAACGCGTCTCCAGTGTCGCGTCCACCTCGGTGGTCGGGGTTTCCAACCGGCATCCGCCACGCTCCATGTGCTCATCTTCGACGATCTTCCATGGAACCTCGGCGAGCCCGCGGTCGTCCTCTGCCGCCCTGCGAATGAGGATGGCGTCGGCCGGGTGCACTAACAAAACGGTCTGGTCGGACATTCCAGGAAGGCTCTCGACCGCCTCCCTCACCACGGCGACGACTGCCTCCGGCTTCACCCTAAGGGACTGCCGAACGATCAGCTTGGCAAGCTCGAGGCTCATCGACAACACATCGTTAGCCAATGACTGTTCGAAGTCCTGCATCACTTCATTCATGCTGACGGTGAGCGCCTTGAGTGCCATTCGCTCGCTCTCCAGCAGCGCTCCGGCCGCGCGCGTGCCCGCCTCCATGCCCTCGCGGTAGGCCTGCTCGCGCACACTGACCAGCGCCACCGGATCGTGTGCAGCATCCATCGACTCCGCAGGAGCAGGTGTTGCCACGCCGGCCGTGCGACCGACCGCCAATACGGCCAGGTCGACTTTATGCACAGTCGCGGCACGCTCTTTTGGAATGATCCTATTCGACAAGACCCCGGACTCCGCTGCGTTCCAGGACGATCTGCCCCTCTTCGGCAAGGCGTCGCACCAGATGCACAATCTGGCGTTGTTCTGCCTCGACGCGCGACAGACGCACCGGCCCCTGGGCCTCGAAATCATCGCGCAACATTTCCGCCGCCGGCGCAGACATGTTCTTGAAGAACTTCTCCTTGAGCTCGTCGCTTGCGCCCTTCATGGCAACGATCAGCGTCTCCGATTGCACCTCCCGGAGCAGCGACTGAACCGACCGGTCATCCAGATCGACAAGCTCGTCGAATGCGAACATCCTGTCCTGGATCTTCCGAGCCAGATTCGCATCCACTTTGCGGATATGTGACCTCACGGAAGCCTCGACCGAACCGTCCAGATAGTTGAGGATCTCGGCCGCCGCCTCCACGCCGCCCCTGGATCTCTTCTTGAACGCGTCCATCCCGCTCAGCAGTTGCGTGAGCACATCGTTGAGGTCGCGTAGAGCTTCCGGCTGCACGCCCTCGAGGGTGGCGATGCGAAGCATGACGTCGTTGCGCAATCGCTCTGACAGCAACGCGAGGATGTCGCTGGCCTGGTCAGGCTCGAGGTGGACCAGAATCGTGGCAACGATCTGCGGGTGCTCGTTGTGGATCAACTCTGCCACCGCGTCCGCGTCCATCCATTTCAAGCTTTCGATGCCGCTGCTGTCCCGATCCTGGAGAATACGGTTGACGAGGACCGAATCCCCCTCGCCACCCAGCGCACGGGCGAGCACCGACCTCACGTACTGTTCCGAATCCGCACCGATATCCGTCTGCTGCTCGGCGTCCTGCCGGAACTTCTTGAGCACGTCGGCCACCTGGCCGTGATTCACGTTGGAAAGCCTGGTCATGGCCTGGCCGAGCTTCTTGATTTCTCTCGGGCTGAGGTGTTTGAAAACTTCGCCCGCCATCTCTTCGCCGATAGACATCAGCAGAATGGCGCTGCGGGTGACGCCGCCCTCACTCATCGCGCCCGACCCACTCTTTGACGACGTTGGCAACGATGCGCGGCCGCTGCCTGGCCAGGTCCTTCACGGCCTGTAGATCAGCCTCGAAGCTGGCCTCTCGCCCCGGGGCATAGCCGGTTGACGAGGGCGGCGTTTCCATGGACACACCAATGAAACTATTACCAGTTCCGGGACCAGCCGATACCGTCTGACCTGCACGCCTCAGATTGCGCGCCACAGGCAGCACGAACCCAAACACTATCAACGCGATAATGCCCGCGGCAGCTGAATACGCGAGCGCCTGCCTCACGCCCGCCGAGTTGACCGTGTCGTTCAACCACACGCCCCATCCCGATGGAGGAGGGGTCGCACTGGGGACCGGTTCCCCGCTGAATGGCGCATTGACGACATTGAGGCTGTCGCCGCGCTCTTTGCTGAATCCCATGGCATCGCGGGCGAGTGTATCGATCTGTGCGAGTTCGGCTTCGGACATAGGTTTGTAGGCATTCTTTCCGTCCTTCTGGAGCTCCCGCTTGTAATTCACAACCACCGCTGCCGACAGACGCTTGACGGTGCCGACCTCGACCTTCGTATGCCGAATGGTCTTGTCGACCTCGTAGTTGATGATGTTTTCCTTGTGGATACTGGGCGGCGTCTGACGCACGGACGACTTCCGTCCGGCTTCCTGCGCGGGTTTCTCGGATGGAATCGTGAGCGGGCCTGTCGAATCCGGCGGTCGATTCGGGAGAAGGCCCGGCGCGCCGTTCGACCCCTGCGTCGCCCCCTGTGTCGTCCCCTGTATCGTCCCCTGTATCGTCCCCTGTGGTGGATTGACCGTGATGGTCTCCACGCTCTGATGACTGCGAACAGCCGCGTCCTGCGGTGTTGGATTGGGCTTGAATGTTTCGGATGTCTGCTCGACCTGATTGAAATCCAGTGCGGCAGTCACCTGCGCGTGCACATTCTCCGCACCGACGATCGGCTTGAGGATATTCTCGATGCGCGCTGCATAGCTCAATTCAACGTCACGCAGGTACTTGAGCTGAGCGGCATCCAACCCGCTTGTGACAGGTCCCGCGTCAGGGCTGGACAGCAAGTTGCCGGCTTGATCCACTATGGTGACATTGCGAGGGGTCAATTCCGGTATGCCACTCGCGACCAGATGCTGAATGGCGTTGACCTGGGCGGGATCCAGCACCCGGCCCTGATACATGCTCACCAATACGGACGCGCTGGGTTGCTGGGCTTCGCGCACGAATACGCTGGGGCGAGGGATGGCCAGGTGCACCCGCGCGGACTGCACGGATGCAAACGATTGAATGGTCCGCGCCAGCTCTCCGGCAAGCGCACGTTGATAGTTCACCTGTTCGGCGAACTGACTGGTACCAAACTTCTGCGAGTCCATTATTTCGAAGCCGACCGCGCCGCCCTTGGGCAGGCCTTGAGACGCGAGCCTCAACCGGACGTCATACACCTGATTGGCGGGCACCAAAATAACGCTCCCCCCTTCGGCAATCCTGTAGGGTACGTTCTGCTGGGATAGCGCACCGATCACATCCCCGCCATCGTGGTCGGAGATATTGGAGTAGAGGACTCGGTATTCGGGAGTACGGGCCCAGAGCACGGCCACGACAACTATGGCTACGGCGGCGGCCACCGCGGCCAAAAGGCCAATCTTCTGGGTATTGCCTAAGTTGCTGAAACCCCGCGCGAGGGCAGTAAGACCTTGACTTGGAGTCTGGGCCATTAAAGCTTAAGGCGCATCACTCATACCTGCATCGCCATGACTGCCCGGTATGCGCTGGCGAACCCGTCACCGGAATGAACCATGGTATGAAATAGAACCGTGGTCCGGAATGACGGGCTGGTTTTCTGCAGCGATACCATAGACTTTTGCAGGTTGAGGTTGGGAGTTCAAAACGAATAGGTGCTGGAACAGAGTGGCATCCTATGGCAGGCAAGTAAACCCGCGTTTTCAGGCTGGCTGATGTTACCGCGCCATGTATAGGCCGTCAAACCAGCCTTGACCAGCTGCGCTGCGCGTCTAGTTTGACACTGGAGGGAGTCGAATGCTAAAAATATCCACGCTTTAGCCAGCACCCTGCCTTGGACAACTAAATTGCGGCTAGACTGGCAGCCGTCAACATACCGAGACCAGAGGTCACGCCATGAATCGAAGCACAGTCGTTATCGCCGCCTCTATGGTCGCTATCCCGATGCTCCTCGCCGGATGCTCGAGTATGAACCCGGTTTCGCCCACCGCTGTTGCCGCTCTCGCCCCCACCAAAGGTAGCCAGGTCAGTGGCACCGTCAATTTCACGCAGAGAGGCGATCGCCTCATCGTGGAAGCCAAAGTGACCGGCTTGACCCCGGGTCTGCACGGCTTCCACGTACACGAGAAGGGTAATTGCACCGCGCCGGATGGGTCCAGCGCAGGTCCCCATTTCAGCGCTGTCCCAGCGCAGCATGGGGGACCGGACACTCCCGCCCGTCATGGCGGCGACCTCGGTAATCTGACTGCCGACAGCACGGGCACAGCGATCGCCAAGATAGAAGTGAAGGGGTTGAGCCTGGGTACGGGAGAGGACAGCATCATCGGCCGTTCGGTGATCGTCCACGAGAAAGCGGATGACCTCAAGACACAGCCCAGCGGTGCTTCCGGCGCCCGCCTGGCGTGCGGACTCATCAGCAAGAGCAAGGACAAGTGGTTCTAACCAGGGGGTCCCTTTCGGCGATCCTTTGAGCGTTGATCCCCTGGCTGTCCGGCGACGCTGATTTCCCGCCCGTAGAGAGGGCTTTGCGCAGGCCGAGTGGCCTGCTGGCCGCAGGCGCCGATTTGTCGCCCGAGCGCCTTCTGCGCGCTTATCGCCTCGGCATCTTCCCCTGGTTCAGCCAAGGCGAACCCATCCTGTGGTGGAGTCCGGATCCACGCGCGGTACTGTTCCCGCGTGAACTAAAACTCTCTCGGTCGCTGCGCAAAACGCTCCGCAAAAACCTTTACCAGGTGCGCGCAGATAGCGCCTTCGAGCAGGTGATGGAGGGTTGCAGCCAACCCCGGCCGAACCAGGCGGGCACCTGGATCACGGAGAACATGAAGCAGGCCTATTGCGCCTTGCATGCGCTGGGCGTCGCACATTCGGTGGAAAGCTGGTACGAAGGGCAACTGGTGGGAGGTCTGTACGGAATCGCCTTGGGACGCATGTTCTACGGCGAATCGATGTTCTCGCGCATGAGCGACGCTTCGAAGACCGCCCTGGCCGCACTGGTGCACCGCCTCGATAGCTGGGGATTCGGCCTGATCGACTGTCAGATGAGTACTCCGCTGCTGGCTTCTTTCGGTGCACGGGAGATCCCCCGGAGCGAATTTACGCGGCACGTAGCAGAATTGGTAAACTACCCCGATGTTCCTGGGCCTTGGGATTTTGACTCTCTCCGGACCGATGCTCGTTAGTCCCCGCGAGCAGGGCGCGACGGGTGAGTGCGGACTGCGAATATTCACATGACGCAGCTGAACGACCTCCCGTTTTCGGTACTGCAGTTCTACGCCACGGCCCCCTACCCGTGTAGCTACCTGCCTGACAAACTGGCACGTTCTCAGGTCGCCACGCCCAGCCATGCCATCGATTCAGCCGTATACAGCCAACTCGTGCGAGCGGGCTTCCGCCGCAGCGGGGCGTTCACCTATCGCCCTTATTGCGACAGTTGTCGCGCCTGCGTGCCCGTGCGCATCATCATCGATGAGTTCCGTCCCACTCGCTCTCAGCGGCGCGCCCTCAAGCGTCACGCCGGACTCGAGGCGCGCCTGCTGGATCTCAAGTACAACCCCGAGCACTACGCGTTGTACCTGCGCTATCAATCCAGCCGGCATTCCGGCGGCGGAATGGATCACGACAGCAGGGAACAATACCGGCATTTCCTGCTCCAGAGCAATGTGAACTCCAGCCTGGTCGAGTTCAGGGAAGATGGCCGATTGCAGATGGTGAGCATCATCGATCGCCTGGAAGACGGTCTTTCCTCCGTGTACACCTTCTATGAGCCTGACCTGCCGGGCGGCTGTCTGGGAACCTACAATGTGCTCTGGCAGGCAGATTTATGCCGGCGCCTGCGCCTCCCCTATTTGTATCTCGGCTACTGGATCGCACAAAGCCGGAAGATGGCCTACAAGATCAACTTCCAGCCGATCGAAGGATTGGTACTGGGTCAATGGCATCGGCTGCCGCGAGAAGACTCCCCCGGCGAGCCAGCGTGACCGGATCGCGTCACCCCATCATGGGGAGCCCAGCGTGCCTGGGCACGTCGGACTGGCGGTCTCCGTGACGCCCGAGCGCATCACCCTCGAGACACGCGGGCACCTTCTGCTGATCGGGCTGAACCGAACCGCCAAGCGCAACGCCTTCGATCTGCAGATGTATGCCGAGTTGGGCCAGGCCTACGGCATGTACGAGGCAGACGCCCAACTGCGTTGCGCCGTCTTGTTCGCTCACGGCGATCACTTCACCGGCGGCATCGAACTCCCTCAATGGGCGCCGTTTTTCCGCGACGGCCGCATGCCACCGCTGCCGCCCGCTGCAATCGACCCGTTGATGCGCGAGCAAGCGCTCGGCAAAC
>Ga0209048_10004006_pt1 | contig 14162 bp, 12 predicted proteins | sample FrelakmetCRP12CR_FD_187146 | JGI IMG/M metagenome (GOLD analysis project Ga0209048, IMG submission 187146) | Freshwater lake sediment microbial communities from the University of Notre Dame, USA, for methane emissions studies - CRP12 CR (SPAdes)... | ecosystem: Environmental > Aquatic >... | reverse complement strand
GTCGGGCGTGGCGGTCCCGTCGAGCACCTCGATTGGCGGCCGGTTCGCCATCCGCGTCGCGATCACGAACCACCGCAGCCGACGCGAGGACTTCGCACTCCTGGTGAGCGAGGTACTGGCCCACGGGCGAGCCGTCGCGGAGATGGTCACATGACGACACCGAACCTCGTCGAGGCGTTCTACGAGCGCACCTGGAACGCCGGCAAGCTCAGCGCAGCGTCGGAGCTGCTCACGACGGACTTCTGGCTCCGAGGCTCGCTTGGCGACGAGCTCCGCGGACAGGAAGCGTTCCTCGACTGCGTCCGGGTCGTTCGCGCGGCCCTTGCGGACGACCGCTGCGAGATCCCTTACTGCGTCGCGGAGGGCGATCGGGCGTTCGCCCGAATGCGTTTCTCCGGCCGGCACGTGGGCGTCATCCGAGGCTTCGCCCCGACCGGTCGGGAGGTCAGGTGGCTGGGCGCCGCCCTCTTCCGATTCCGGGGCGAGTCGATCGCCGAGCTCTGGGTCCTCGGCGACCTGGCCGGGCTGGACGCGCTCCTCGCCGAGCAGGCCGCAGCCACTGGCGATCGAAGCTGACCCGACCAAGCCAGGGGTTGCACTCTCGCGGCGACACCCAAACTGAGCTTGATTCGCTCGTCAGTCCAGGCCCGTGCTGTACCGCCTACGACGCCAGGGCTTCCCAAGCAGAATGTCGCGGGCTCGAATCCCGTCTCCCGCTCCACTCCCTCGCCTGACTGAAGCGCCGCTCTTGCGCGCGACCCGCCGTCGGCCGTTCCTCGGGCCTCAGCCTCGCCCGTTCCTGGCCCGCCGGGTTACGCGGACGCGGCTTTGACGCGCCCCCAACCGCGGGCGACCCGGATCATGGCCTCCACATTCTCGACCCTAGCGTTGAGTGGGACCTCGCAGCCTGAGCCCAGGATGAAGCCGCCGGCGTGTCCGACCTCGCGAATCAGCTTCTCGCAATGGGCCTCGACTTCGCCGGCTTCCGCGAAGGCCAACATGACTGCCGAGACGTTGCCCTTCAGGCACATCCAGTCGCCCAGAACCTCCTTCGCGGCAAAGATGTCCGTGTCGTCATCCAGCTCCAAGATGCAGCTCGCCCGCGGCATCTCACGGAAGTAGGGCAAGAGGGGTGTCCAGTTCGCGTCGCAGTGGAGGATCGGCGTGATGCCGCGCTGGACGAAGAACTCGACCATGTGCACGAGGTCCCTTAGGGCCCGCTCCTCGAACATCTTGGGCGAGATGAAGGTCGTGCTGCTCCGCATGGGATAGATGCAGACGCGCTTGCCACGGTTCACCATCAGGGGCTGCATCATCGTCTTAAGGATCGGATCGACGCTGGCACCGCAGGCCTTCTGGACGAGCTCGGGGCAGTCGTAGAGGTCCTCCGAGAACTTGGCGTAGGACCGGGCGAGCGAGAAGAAGTCGAACGGCGGGTAGCCGCCGCTGTAGAACGCCGGCACGATGCCGCGCTTCGTCAGTCTGCCGGCGTTACCGCGGATCCGGAGCGCCATCTGGATGAACTGCCACGTTACGATCGCCCGGCCGCGCCGGCCCGGCGACAGACCTGCCTGCAGGGCGACGAGGTAGTCCATCGACCAGCGGCCGTAGCCGACCGCGAGCAGACGCTCGTAGTCCGCGGGGGTCATCACCTCCTCTTCGATGATCTGGAAGAGCTCGTCGTCTCCCAGCTCGCGTCCGGGCAGCGCGTGGCGCATCGCCTCCGAGAACGGCACGTCCCGCGGCCACAGGGCGAAGCCCATGTCCGGTGCCCCGATCCGGTCGACGGCGCTGTCCACCGCCTTCCGCCAGCTGTCCACGCTCGCGAAGATCTCCGCCTGTTTCATCCCGGCCAGCCGGGCCGTATAGGTGATGAGGAGCGGCGCGACCGGCACCTCATCGTCCGGCACAGGCGCCAGCCTCACGGCGCGATCGATCCGTTCCTGAGCGTCCACGAGCCCGACCTCTATGCTCGGATGCCACCGCCCACCGCAGGCGTCCTGGAGCCAGGATCCACCCCGGCCTTGGTCATGGGCGGAGGCTAGCATCGTGCCCTCGTCGCCACGCATGCATTGTGCGGCGACGATCCCGCATACGCGCAACGTCGCAGGTTCGGATCCCGTCTTCAGCTCCATCGCCTCGACTTGAGCTCGGGAGAAGACCCATCGTGATGTCGACGATCGGCTCTGGTGCGAGCCGCGGAGGCGGTCGATGATGCCCGGTGGTCGGTGAGTGGCGGCTTGAGGAGGCCCTGACATGAGGATCCTCGTCTACGGCGCGGGCGCCGTCGGCAGCTTCAACGCGGCCCGCCTGGCGGAGGGCGGGCACGAGGTGACGCTCCTCGCTCGAGGACGCCGTCTGCTCGAGCTCCGGGAGCACGGGATCGTCCTGGAGAACGCCCGCAGCGGGGAACGCACCACCACACAGGTATCGCTGACCGAGGCGCTCGGGCCCGAGGATGCCTACGATCTGGTGCTCGTGGCCCTGCGCCGCCACCAGGTCCGGGACATCCTGCCCGCCCTGGCCGCGAACCGGCGCACGCCCGCGGTCCTCTTCCTCGGCAACAACGCGGCCGGGGGCGACGAGTATGTCGCGGCCCTGGGAGCTGAGCGCGTGCTCCTCGGGCAGGGAAACCTCGGCGGCGTCCGGGTCGGGCACGTGGTGCGCTACCTGTGGGCGCGCATCCTGCCCCTGGAGTTCGGCGAGCTCGACGGGCGACGTACCCCTCGCAGCGACGCCATCGCCGCGGCGTACCGCCAGGCGGGGCTCGCGGCGCGCCAGGTCCGCAACATCGATGCGAGCCTCAAGACCCACGCGGCCTCGCTCCTGCCGGTCGTCGGCGCCCTGTACTGGGCCAAGGGCGACGTGCGCCGCGTGGCCCACTCCCGGGCGGCCCTGCGCCTGTGGGTGCGCGCCACCCGCGAGGCGCAGCGGGCCCTGCGCCGCGGCGGTGTCCCGATCGTCCCGGCGGCCAACCGGGCGCTCTACGAGTGGGTGCCCGAGCTCCTCATCGCGTTCGTGATGGGCCGGTTCCTCGACACGGAGTTCGCTGTGGCGGGCCTCGCCGACGCGGCAGCCGATGGCGCACCCGGCGAGATGAAGGAGCTGGTCGAGGAGTTCCGGGCCATCCTGCGCCAGGCCGGAGAGCCGGCCCCGGCCTGCGAGCGGCTCTACGCTTTCATTGATGCGCGCTGGGAGGAGACGCGGAGGGAGGCGGCGACCGGCGCGGGGCCCGTCCGACCTCGAGGCGCTCCTTGAGCGTGTGGAGGTGGTGTGGCTTCTCGAGGTAGGCCGCCTGGATGGGGGGCCGGCCGATGGAGGCCATCCTCGTTGCGCCCTTCGTCGTTGATGGCATCTGAGGTGCTCCCCCGTCTAGTTGACCGGCAGCCGGATCATGTTCAGGATCCCCAGCCCGAGCGCGGCCGCCGACGTGACGAGGATCGCGATCCGTGCCGCCCGCCACTCGAAGCGGCCGGCAATCCCGGCGAGGAACAGCGCGGAGGCCAGGAACACCGTGCTCAGCACGTACTGGTCTCCGGTCTCGTTGGCCTGCTGGCCGGCCCCGAACATCGCAGCCGCCTGCGCGTCGAGGTCCTCGGATCGCGAGGCGTCGGCAGAGACGTACTGGGGCATGTAGAGCGGCCCCGGCGGCGCCGACGTGTTGTGGAACGGATCGGTCGCCAGCCAGGCCTCGAAGGCCGGCCGGAACTCGGCACGGAAGCGCCGCTCATAGATTGCGGCGAGCGACGTGTTCCCGGCGTCGTATGCGTTGAGCCACTGGCTGAAGACCTGGCTGTCGAAGAGACGATCCTGGCCCGACCGCGTCGACGCCTTCGTCGACTCGACCCGCAGCCCGGACGCCGTGACGTAGTCGGCGGCCTGGACCCCGCTCCAGCGGGTCGCCTGGTAGCCGCTCCACGCCGTACCCACCGTCGCCACGGCCAGGATGATCGTGGCGACCAGCTCGAGGATGCGCTCCTGGTGTCGCGAGAGCGGTCGCTCGGCTGTAGGCCCGACGGCCGCGTCGGCGCCGAGCGGGCCCGGCTCTTCAGGCACTCCGCCCTCCGGGCGACTGCCGAGGGTCACTGCGGCGCGCCGATCTGCTGCTGGAGGTCGAGCAGCGGCTGCTGGCTCACCTGCAGGAAGCCCTCGCGCGGCCGGTCGAGGTCGACGACCAGGGTGAGGACCGCGGCCAGCACGACGACGAGCACGGTCGCGGTTAGGACGCTGCGCCGGCGCGTCAGGCCAGCGCTGTATCCCACCATGCCCATGGTGAGCGCGGCGAGGATGATCAGGAGGATGAGCACCGTCTCGGGCACCCGGGCGTACACGATCGCCGTCACCCGCGTCTCGTGGAGGTCGATCATCGAGTTGAGGGCGTCGATGTACAGGCCGAGGACGACCGAGTTGGGCGTGGCCCGGGCCAGCTCCTCCGCCTTCGTCCACAACTCGGCCTGGATCTCGGACGAGCGCGCGAAGTTCGCCTGCAGCCGCGCCCGGTCCGACGTGTTGATCCGCAGCGGGACGTACTCACGCAAGAGCTTCTGGCTGTCGGCCGCGTACGGTTCGGGCAGGTAGCCGGCCCGCAGGTAGGTCGTGCCGATGGCGTTCGCCTCGTTGAGCACGAGCTGCCGCCGGGTGTCGAAGCGGTCGGACGCCATCCCCATGGTGACCGCGAGGAGGAAGGCCATGAGCGCGAGGAGCGAGCCGACGAGCATTCCCGTGGGCCCCTCCTTCTCGTCGGGTGTCTTCTCCTGCCACCAGCGCCCGACGCGATAGCCGCCCTCGAAGACGCCGAGCAGAACGGCGACGATCAAGATGAAGACGCCGATGACCGGGATCGGGTCGAGCAACTGAGCGGCGGACATCGTCCTCAGGGGGGGGGTGTTGGTGCAACCGGGCTGGGTGATCGCGTTGGCCACGCGTCGCCGTCGCATAGCGTAGCGTGCCCGGGTGGCTCGGTGGGGCCCGACGGAGCACCCCACGGGCCTCCGGGCGCGCCAGCTCGCCGCCCGCACCTGCGGTTCGTCTAGACTCCGCGGCACGGGTTGCGGCAGGCATGTCCCCAGGCGTCCCTGAGGCTGGCGCGGCCTGATGGAGGACCGCGTGGCAACGTCCGTCTTCATCTTGCCGATCATCCCGGGCAAAGAGGACTTCGACCGGGAGACGCTCCAGCACCTGGCCGCCCCCGGGCCCGAGCACGACGGCTATGTCGCTGCCCGCCGCTCGCAGGGCATCACGCGGGAGGCCGTCTGGCATCAGCGGACGCCCATGGGCACGTTCGCCATCGTGTTGATGGAGGGTGAGGACATCAACGCCGCCATGGGCGCGATCATCACGGGCCAGGACCCGTTCAACACGCAGTTCCGGCAGTTCGTGAAGGACGTCCACGGCGTCGACCTTGCCGGCGACCCGCCCCCGGACGTGACCCCGATCGTCGACAACACCTTCTAGCGGTCGCGTCCACGGCGGTTTCAAGCAGTCCGGCTTCGGCAAGGATCTGCCGGGCTACTCGTTCGACGAGTACACGCAGGTCAAGCACGTGATAGTCGAGCTCACGGGCGAGGCCGAGAAGGGCTGGCACTACACGATCTGGGGCGACCCCAGGGAGTAGCCCGGGTCGATCATCGAGGCGAGGCCGCTGTAGGCGCCCGGCTCGGACGGCAGGCGCTTAGCCCCACGCCGGGCACCGGGCCCGTGCCCAGGTTCTGCCGAGGCCGTTTCTCCATTGCGCCGGAATGGAATAGCGGCGTCGACTCGGATCGTGCAGCGCAGGCCCGCGCCAGGGAACCCAGGAGCCATCCGAGAACCGACGCCACCGGGGCGATACGGGCGGCCGACGCCGCATGCGACGGCGCGGCGAAGGACCTGCAGGACGTCCCCCGCGATTCAGTCGCCCCGGCGCCGTCACAGGACCGGCCCCAGCATCCAGGGCGCAAACTCCTCGTCACCCAGGCCCTGAGCCTCGCTCTTCGTGCGCTTGCCGCTCGCAACCGCGAGCACCTCCTCGAAGATGGCGCGCCCGACCTCTTCGACAGAGGCGCCGTCAAGGACGACGCCGGCATCGAGATCCATGTCCTCTTCCATCCGGCGGTACAGCGACGAGTTGGTCGCGATCTTGATACACGGGGAAGGCTTGCACCCGTAGACGGAGCCGCGGCCTGTGGTGAACGCGCAGACGGTCGCTCCGCCCGCCACGATCCCGGTGAGCGAGACCGGGTCGTTGCCCGGCGTGTCCATCAGCACGAGACCGCGACGCGATACCTGCTCGGCGTAGCGATACACCGCGGTGAGCCGCGTCGAGCCCGCCTTGGCGACGGCGCCGAGGGATTTCTCCAAGATCGTGGTCAAGCCACCGGTCTTGTTCCCCGGCGTGGGGTTGTTGTCGATGGTCGCCTCGTGTGAGGCCGCGTAGGCCTCCCACCAGCGGATCCGTTCGATCAACGCCTCGCCCACCTCGCGATCTACGGCCCGTCGCGCCAGCAGGTGCTCCGCGCCGTAGATCTCCGGCGTCTCGCCCAGTACCGCGGTCCCGCCCTGGGCGACGAGCAAGTCGACGGCGACCCCCAGCGCCGGGTTCGCGGTGATGCCGCTGTACCCGTCGGAACCGCCGCATTGGAGGCCCAGCACCAGGCTAGAGGCCGGGGCCTCGACACGTCGGGCGGCGGCGGCGGCCGGCAGGAGCTCGCGAAGCACCGCGAGACCTGCCTCCACCGTGCGGCGGACCCCGCCTTCCTCTTGAATCACAAGCACGGGCGGTCCCTCGACCTCGCCGGGACGTCGCAGGCTCTGGCGTTCGATGAGTCGACGCGCCTGGGCGACCTCGCAGCCGAGGCCCACGATGACATAGCCACCGACGTTCGGATGCCGCGCGAACCCTGCCAGGACACGCTCGAGCTGCAGGTGCTCCGCCCCGTCGATCGGCATAGTGCATCCGCCCTTGTGCGTCAGTGCGAGCACGCCGTCCACCGACGGGTAGGCGGATAGCTCCTCGGCCGTGACCCGGTCGGCGATGAGACGGCTCACCGACGCCGAGCAGTTGGCCGTGCTGACGACGGCCACGTAGTTGCGTGTACCCACGCGCTTGTCGGGGCGAATGTAGCCACCGAAGGTGCGTTGGCCGGCGCCCACGGACGCGGATCCCGGAGGTGGTTCTCCGACGGTCGCAAAGGTGTACGTCCGCTCGAAAGCGCCGACGGCGCAGTTGTGGCCGTGAACGTGGCGCCCCGCCTCAATGTCCTGCGTCGCGACGCCAATGGGCTGACCGTACTTCGTTATCGTTATGCCGACCGGTATCCGCACGAGGCTGACCTTGTGCCCCGCCGGGATCGGGTCGAGCACGGTGAGCTGGTAGTCGCCGACGCTGATCTGATCCCCGGCCTCGAGTGGCGCCACGGCCACCGCCACGTGGTCCTCCGGGGCGAGGCGTATGACCGTGCGAGATGCGGTCATGGACGGACCCGGACGACATAGGGCCGGTGCCTGCCCGGGCGGCGGTTCACCAGCGACGCCATGGCTTGATCCTACCGTCTCCAGGGGTCGCGCTGCTCATGCGTTTCGAGCCCTGGTGCCGTGGCCGACGCCGGTACGATCGCGGGTCGCACGGTCTGTCCAACGCAGCAGTCGCCGTGTTGCGCTGGTCTCGGGCTGCGAGCAGTGCGGCGAACGTACGGGGACGACACGGTCGCCTCGTTGCCGATTGGTGGGGGCGCGATCGGGAGCCGCAGACCCGCAGGGTTCTGATCGCTGACGCGATGGTATCCGCAGGTGATGGGGCCCGCGAAGGTCCCGCCACGACGCTGGGACCCGGCGGCGCCGCGCTTGGGGGTGGCCGTCCTTCCATGACGCCCCGCTCAAAGTCCACGTCGTCGGTCCGCAGGAGGCGCACGCCGGAGTTGCGTGGCCTCTCGACCGTCGCTGGCCATCCTGCTGGCGGCAGGCGTCGCACCCGACCTCCTGTGCTTCGAGTTTGCGGCCACCGGGATCGAGCAGATCGGGTCCGTGGCGATCCTGACATCGTCTCGATCTGTTGGCGGATCATCGGCGGGCGTCAGCCGGGCCCCAGACATGGCGAACGCTCTCCGGCGACGGAACGCCACCTGGTCGTCGCGCGAAGCCACGCCGCGCTGTGGCTGGGGGCATCTCGCAACCAATGGCACTTTGCGCCGGTACTGGGGTGGCGCAAGATGACGGCCGCGGGGGCTTCGACGAGCGACCCACGTACTGGCCGCCCCGGGCTGGCCCGCCACCACGGGAGGGCGAGCATGCCGAAGTACCTGGCCAAGGTGTCGTATACGGCCGAGGGCGTGCGAGGCTTGCTGAAGGAGGGCGGCACTGCCCGGGTCGCCTATCTGCGCAGCCTGGTCGAGAGTCGCGGCGGGAAGCTCGAGGCCTTCTACTGGGCCTTCGGCGAAACCGACGCCTACATTCTCATGGAGGGCACGAGCAACGAGAGCGCGGCCGCGCTCAGCCTCGCGGTGAGCGCATCGGGCGCCATGGGCGTCAAGACCGTCGTCCTCCTCACGCCCGAGGAGATCGACGCGGCGGCGCAGCAGGCCGTCAGCTTCCGGCCGCCGGGAGCCTAAGCGCCACGCACGAGCCGGGGCGCTCCGTTGAAAGGGTGCCCCGGCTCGATGCTCACGATGTCAACCCGCGGCCGCCGGGTTCCCGTGTTGGGCCGCTCTGCGAGCCGCAGGAGATGCGGCAGCCATGGCTCCCCTGCAGGTTGCTCCGGAGGTCGAGGGGCCCGGCTTGCGCGAGGCTCTTGCCCAACCGTGCGTCGCTGGTGAAGAGCCCGGCCGCGGCACTGCCAGCCCGCGCGAGGGCGCCTGACTGGACCTCCACCAGGCGCTGGCCACCGTCGGACCGCGTCGTCCGGGATGCGACCCTTCTTCCAGCCCCGCAGGGTCTTCTCGACCGAGACACCGAGCGTCTGGGTCGCCGGACCGAGGCGGAGCGGAGCTGCCGGTCTGGCGTACGTTTCTGCCATAGGGAAGAAGCATCCCGCACAACGTAGCTATGTCTTCGTATTTCGTCGGTCAGGGGAGGAATGGGCGACCGCAGAGTGATGACCTCCGGCACTGGCCACTCGGCGCCGGGCAGTCCCAGACTCCATGGGTCACCCCAGAGTCCTCGTTGTTGGAGGTTGTCATGGCTGTCGCATCGCCCAAATACCAGAATTACATCGACGGGCGCTTCGTCGACGCCCAGGGCGGCAAGACGATCCAGGTGGAGAATCCGTCCACCGGGCAGATCGTCTCGGAGGTCCCGGACTCGTCGCTTGAGGACACCCGGGAGGCGATCCGCGCCGCCGAGAAGGCGCAGGGCGACTGGGAGAAGCTGCCGCCCATCGAGCGCGCCGGGTACCTCCACAAGATCGCAACCGTGCTCCGGAAGGATCCCGAGTACCTCGCGCGGGTGATCTCTGAGGAGCAGGGCAAGGTCCTCGGCCTGTCTCGGGTCGAGGCGGGCTTCACCGCGGACTACATCGACTACATGGCCGAGTGGGCCCGCCGGCTCGAGGGCGAGGTCGTCACGAGCGATCGGCCCAACGAGCACATCCTGCTGTTCCGGCACGCCATCGGCGTCATCGGTGGCATCGTGCCCTGGAACTTCCCCTTCTTCGTCATCGCGCGCAAGGTGGCGCCGGCGCTGCTGACCGGCAACACGATCGTCATCAAGCCGAGCTCGAACACGCCGAATAACGCGGGCGAGTTCGCCAAGGCGGTGGCGGAGGCCGGGCTCCCCGCCGGCGTCTTCAACCTCGTGTGCGGGTCCGGCGCCGTCGTCGGCCAGGAGCTCGCCTCGAACCCGAGCATCGGCATGGTCAGCGTAACCGGCAGCGTCGACACGGGCGTGCGGGTCATGGAGGCCGCCTCGAAGAACATCATCAAGGTCAACTTGGAGCTCGGCGGCAGCGCCCCGGCCATCGTCATGGCCGACGCCGACATCGACCTCGCCGTCTCGTCGATCAAGGCTTCCCGCGTCATCAACACGGGTCAGGTCTGCAACTGCGCCGATCGCGTCTACGTGGAGAAGCGCGTCGCCGACGAGTTCACTGCCAAGTTCGTCAAGGCGATGAGCGAGACCCGGTACGGCGACGTCCTCAAGGACGACACGCTCGACATGGGCCCGTTCGTGAGCGGCGACCAGCTCGCACTGGTCGAGGGTCGCGTGAAGCAGGCCGTCGCCGACGGCGCCACGGTCCTCACCGGCGGCAAGCGCGCCGCCGACCTGCCGAGTGGCTACTTCTACCCGGCCACGGTGCTCGGCAACTGCCGGCAGGACATGGCGATCGTGCGAGATGAGATCTTCGGGCCGGTCATGCCGATCGTCACGTTCGACGACCTCGACGAGGCGATCAAGTACGCGAACGACTCGGTCTACGGGCTCACCTCGTCGATCTACACGCAGAACCTGGACATCGCGATGCGGGCCTGCAAGGAGATCAAGTTCGGCGAGACGTACATCAACCGCGAGAACTTCGAGGCCATGCAGGGGTTCCATGCGGGCTGGCGCAAGTCGGGCGTCGGCGGCGCCGACGGCAAGCACGGCCTCTACGAGAACACACGAACCCACATGGTCTACGTGCAGTACGACCTGTCGGCCGGCAACAAGAAGTAGTTGCTAGCACGACGGCCCTTGGATCCCGCTCGCCCCGGGATCCGAGGGTCGTCGTCGCGTTCCGGTTTCCCGATCAGGCGGGGCGGGTGTCGGCCCGCCCGCGGCCAGCCCTCGGTCACTGCGAGGTGCGAATAGTGGCGCGAGCGCAGCTGTTCGTGAGCTGCATGGTGGACCTCTTCCGGCCACGGGCCGGGGTCGCCGCCGTGCACATCCTCGAACGGCGAGGGGTGGAGCTGGAGTTCCCCCCGGGTCAGACCTGCTGCGGCCAGTTCGCCTACAACGCCGGCCACCATCGCGAGGCCGCGGCGATGGGCCGGCAGCTCGTGCGAGCCTTCGAGCTCAGCGGCGCCGCCGGCTCGCCGGCGGACCCGCCGCCGGTGATCGCCCTCTCCGGCTCCTGCGCCGCCATGATCAAGCACGAGCTGCCCGAGCTCCTCGAGCGTGACGCCCTGCGGCGCGGACGGACGCACGCGACGGCGGCACGGTGGCGGCGTCGTGCCGAGGCCCTCGCCGGCCGGGTGGTCGAGCTCAGCCAATGGCTCGATGAGCACCACGCTCGTGTGCCGTCCGACGCGGCCTCTCCCGAACCCCGGGCAGCCGAGCCCCTGAAGGTCGCCTGCCACACGGGTTGTCACATGCGTCGCCTGCTGGGCCTCACCGAACCGCCGCTGCGGGTGCTGCACCGCGCCGGTGTCGAGCCGCTGGAGCTCACCGACGCCGACGAGTGCTGCGGCTTCGGGGGGAGTTTCGGGCTCATCGAGCCCGACATCTCGGCCGCCATGACCGATGCCAAGTTGGCCCACCTGGCGACGGCCCGCAGCGAGGGTGCGGCCTGCCTCGTGAGCGCCGACCTCGGCTGCCTCATGCAACTCGGCGGCCGGCTCACCCGGCGCGGTGACGAGTTCCCCACCCTGCACCTCGCCGAGCTGGTGGACCTGGCCGACCAAGGCCGGCTGACGGCCACCGAGATCGGGCGAGCCGCGCGCAGCCAGGGAGGCGACGCCTGATGCCGGGCGTGTTGCCCCCGGCTGGAGCGTCCTGGCCCGAACGGCGGCGGCGCGCGCTCGCCGACCCGACGATGCGGGCGGCCGTGGCGCTGAGCGCCCGCAACCTCGCCGAGAAGAAGGCCGCCGCCTACGCTGCCTATCCCCCCGGCGAAGCGATGCGGAAGCCTGCCGTGGCGTCCCGCCGGGAGGCTTTGAAGCACACGGACGCGCTGCTCGAGGAGCTCACCCGCCAGGTGGAGGCGCGGGGAGGGCACGTGTCCCGGGCCGGCGGTCCGGCCGACGTCGGTCGCTACGTGCTCGCTGTCGCTCGGCGGCGCGGTGCCCAGCGCGTCGTGAAATCGAAGTCGATGGCCACCGAGGAGGTGGCTCTCAACGAGCAGCTCGAGGCCGCCGGACTGCACGTCCGCGAGACCGACCTGGGCGAGTACATCATCCAGCTCGCGCGGGAGCGCCCCGCTCACATCCTGGTGCCCGCCTCGCACAAGACGCGCCAGCAGATCCGGGCGCTCTTCGACGCCGAGGCCGAGAAGAGCAAGGTCGCGCCGCCCACCGGCGACGCCACGCCGGAGCTGACGGCGTTCGCCCGGCGACAGCTGCGCGCGGAGTTCCTGGCCGCCGAGATCGGCATCACGGGGGGCAATTTCCTGGTCGCCGAGACGGGCACGCTGGTGCTCATCACCAACGAGGGCAACGGGCGCATGACGACCTCGTTGCCGCCCGTGCACATCGCCGTCGTCGGCATCGACAAGATCGTGGCGACGTGGGACGACGTGGCCGTGCTGCTCCAGCAGGCGCCCATGAGCGGAACCGGCCAGCTCATCTCCACGTACACCAGCTTCATCACCGGCCCCCGGCTGCCGGGGGAGCTCGATGGGCCCGAGGAGTTCCACCTCCTCCTGCTCGACAACGGGCGCCATGAGCTGCTGGGAACAGCCTACGAGGACGTGCTCAGCTGCATCCGCTGCGGGGCCTGCCTCAACGTCTGCCCCGTCTTCCGCACGATCGGGGGCCAGGCCTACGGGAGCATGTACAGCGGCCCGATCGGCGTGGTGCTGACGCCGCTGCTGGGGGGACTCGACCAGGCGCCGGAACTGCCCAAGTCGGCCTGCGCGATGTGCTACGCCTGCCGCGACGCCTGCCCCATGGAGATCGAGCTGCCGCGCCACATCCTGGCGCTGCGGCGGACCGAGATCGAGGAGTCGATGGAGCCCCTGACGGTGCGCCTCACCTTCGAGCTCTGGGGGCGCTTCTGGGCCAACCCGTCCGGTTTCCGCCTGACAGCGCGCCTGGCTCGCCTCGGGCAGCGGGCGTTGATGCGGAACGGTCGACTGACGAGGGCGCCCGGTCTCGTGGGGGGCTGGACCGCCACTCGCGATTCCCCGCCGGTGGCCAAGGAGACATTCCACGAGTGGTGGCAGCGGACCAGGACGGGGTCACCGACATGAATCGGGAGGGCGCGGCGGATCGTCTGGGGCAGGAGAGCGGCGGCGACCTGGTGCAGGAGTTCATGAACCACTGGGTGGCCCTGTCCGGCGACGCCTGGCTCGCCCTGGGCGGAGCCGACGATGTTCGCCGTGCCCTCGCCGAGGCCATCAGCGCGATGGTCCCGGACCGAGCCCCCGGCGCTCGGCCTCGGGTGGTCGCCTGGGCCACCGACGAGCTCGCCCCGTTGGACCTGCCCGGATTGCTCGCCTCACTGGGCTGCGAGTGCGTGTCGTGGACGGACCGGCCCGGCGGCACGGGTGCGGCGAGAGATCCACGGGCCCCTGCTGCCGCAGGGTCCGAAGACGACGCGGGGTCAGCCGGCGCCGTCATGTCGCAGCGACGGAACCTGTGCGCCGCGAGCGATATGGGGATCACGACGTGCTCGTGGGCGGTGGCCGACACCGGGACGATTGCCCTCTGTGCCACGCCCTCCACTGGGCGCCTCCCGAGCCTGCTACCAACGGCGCACGTGGCGCTCGTCCGTTCCTCGCAGATCGTCCGGAGCGTCCCCGACGGGCTGCGCCTTATGGCCGACTATCGCGTCCAACACGGCGGTCTTCCCTCCACCGTGAACCTCGTGAGTGGTCCCAGCCGAAGCGCCGACATCGAGGGCGACCTCGCCGTCGGCGTGCATGGACCACGTCGCGCCGGGGTGATCGTCGGGGAGTGGTGACGCGGGGCCCTGGAATGGGCGATGCGCCCGGAACGGCATGCGACGATCCGCTGCAATTGCCTGAGACTACGATGCTCCCCACAGCCAGGTCGTGGTGATGAGCATCCCGCCCGGTGGCGAGATCGGCGAGGAGGTTCACGAGGACCTGGACCAGGTCCTGGTCTTCGTCGCCGGCGAGGGCGCGGCCATCCTCGATGGCCAGCGCAGCGCGGTCGGTCCGGACCGCCTCGTCCTGGTCCCCGCCGGCACGCGCCACAACTTCGTCAACACCGGCTCGTCCGACCTGCGGCTCTACACGGTCTACGCGCCGCCGGAGCACGCCCCCGGCACGATCCACCGCACCAAGGCGGACGCCGACGCCGCCGAGGCGAGGC
>Ga0209048_10004005_pt1 | contig 14164 bp, 8 predicted proteins | sample FrelakmetCRP12CR_FD_187146 | JGI IMG/M metagenome (GOLD analysis project Ga0209048, IMG submission 187146) | Freshwater lake sediment microbial communities from the University of Notre Dame, USA, for methane emissions studies - CRP12 CR (SPAdes)... | ecosystem: Environmental > Aquatic >... | reverse complement strand
GGATCGACCCCTTCGAGACCGTGGGCGTCATCGAAGACTACAAACCGCTCGACGTGGAATCGGCGACGATGGCCCTCGCTCTGTGCCGCGGCATTCGCGAGCGCCATCCGGACTGGCGCCATCTCTTCGACGGCGACGGCGGCGACGAGAACCTCAAGGACTATCCGATCGAAGAGAACCCCGAGCTGACGATTCGCAGCGTCATCCACAACCCCCTCCTCTACCAGGAGGGATGGGGCGTAGGGAAAATGAAACATTCGCTGACGTACTCCGGCGGACAGAGCCGCTCGTACACCCGGACGTATGCGCCGCTCCAGAGGTACGGCTTCGAGGGGTTCAGTCCCTTCACGCGTCCGAGCGTGGTCGAGGTCGCGGAGGCCATTCCGTTCGTTTCGCTGACGGAACACGACACGGACCGGCTCTACGCTCTCAAGGGAGACGTCGTTTCCCGCGGCGTGGCCGCAGTCACCGGCCTGGAGATGCCCGTCTTCCCCAAGCGCCGTTTCCAGCACGGCGCATTCCCGCAGGCGCAGGCGAGTCCACGGCTCGGGTTGGGTGAGGCCGCCTACCGCGCCCACTTCCTTTCCCTCTACCCGTGAGGCGGCCCTGAGCGCGGTCTATCCCGATGCGCCTGCCGAGCGGGACCGCTGGATCACCGAACGACGGCCGCCACGAAACTCGCTCGACCCGCGCCGGGCATATGCCGCGCACGTCGAAGACGAAGCGTCCGAAGCCGGAGAGATCGTCCCCGTCGCCACGATCTTCCTGACGAATCGCGAATGCCCCTGGCGCTGCCTCATGTGCGACCTCTGGAAAAACACGCTTGCCGAGCCGGTGCCGGCCGGCGCGATCCCCGAGCAGATTCGCGCGGCCCTCGGCGGGCTCCCGCCGGCGCGGCACATCAAGCTCTACAACGCCGGGAACTTCTTCGACCCCGGCGCAATTCCCACGAGCGAACACGAGGAGATCGCCTCTCTCCTCGAGCCATTCGAGCGAGTGATCGTCGAGTCGCATCCGGCCCTCGTCGGCGAGTCGTGCCTGCAGCTCAAGAATCTCCTCCGCGGCCAGCTCGAAGTCGCGATGGGCCTCGAGACCGTCCATCCGGACATCCTGCCGCGCCTGAACAAGCGGATGACGCTCGATCGATTTCGCAGCGCGGCCCGCTTCCTGCGGGAGGCGCGGATCGCCCTGCGGGTGTTCGTCCTCGCGGGGCTTCCGTTCGCGTCGGCCGAGGAGAGCCTGGAGTGGGCGTGCCGCTCGATCGAATTCGCATTCGCCTGCGGAGCCTCGGCCGTGGCGGTGATCCCCACGCGACCGGGAAACGGGGCCCTCGACACGCTCGCCCGCGGCGGCGAGTTTCTCCCGCCCCGACTGGCCGCGCTCGAGGCCGCCCTCGATTTCGGGATCGGCCTTCGCCAGGGGCGCGTCTTCGCCGATCTCTGGGACCTCGGCCGCTTTCCCGCCTGCAACCGCTGCTCGGACGCGCGGGCATCGAGGATGCGCGCGATGAACCTTCGTCAGGCGACCCTTCCCCGGATTTCCTGCGACGCCTGCGGAGGGCTCTCCTGAAGCCCGCCTTCGACGTCGCGGTCGTCGGCTCCGGATTCGGCGGCTCGCTCGCCGCGATCCTGGCCCGCCGCACCGGGCGCTCGGTCGTCCTGATCGAGCGGGGCGCTCACCCCCGCTTTGCGATCGGCGAGTCCTCCTCGCCGCTCGCCAATCTCCTGCTCGAGGAGCTCGCCGACCGATACGACCTGCCGCGGATCCGGCCGCTCGCGGCCTGGGGAACCTGGCAGCGCCGTCATCCCGAGATCGGCTGCGGCCTGAAGCGCGGCTTCACCTTCTATGGACACGTAGCGGGGAAGCCCTTCCGCGCCGACCGGGAGCGTCGGGATCAGCTCCTCGTCGCGGCCAGTCCGAACGACGAGGTCGCCGACACGCACTGGTACCGACCCGACTTCGACCATTTCCTCGCCGACGAGGCCGCCCGGGAGGGCGCCGAATACGTCGACCGCGTGGAGTTGACGGCCCTGTCGGCCACGCCCGCCGGCTGGCGCCTCGAGGGCAATCGCCGAGGCGCCACTTTGACGCTGGACGCCCGGTTCGTGATCGACGCCTCGGGGCCCCGGGGGGTCCTGCACCGCGCCCTCGGGCTCGGCTCGGGCGCGTTTCCATCGCTCCCGCTCACCGAGGGCCTCTATACGCACTTCCAGGCCGTTCGCCGCCTCGATGCGATGGACATCTTCCCCTCCGCGGAGCGTCCGCCCTACCCCGTCGACGACGCCGCCGTCCATCACGTCTTCGACGGAGGCTGGATCTGGGTCCTCCGTTTCAACAACGGCATCACGAGCGCCGGCGTCGCGGCGGCGCCGCGCCTGGCTCGGGAGTTGCGCCTCCGCGACGGGGCGCCCGCCTGGGACCGCCTTCTCGCGCGATTCCCCACCGTGCGCGAGCAGTTCGCGGACGCGCGCCCGACGCTCCCCTTTGTCCACTCGGCGGGGCTCCCGTTCCGGAGCGCGGCCGCCGCGGGGCCCGGCTGGGCGCTTCTGCCATCGGCGGCCGCCTTCGTGGACCCGATCCTGTCGACCGGATTTCCCCTGACTCTCCTCGGTCTCGAGAGGCTCGCGGACGCTCTCGAAACGTCCTGGGGCCGCGCCGACTTCGACGCCCGGATCGAGCGCCACGCGGCGCGCACCCTCTTCGAAGCCGACGCCGCGGCGGCTCTCGTCGCGGCGCTGTACGCGCGGTTCCACGACTTTCCGGCATTCGCGGCGCTGACCCACCTCTACTTTGCCGCGGCGAGCTTCGCCGAGGCCGCGCGCCGGCTCGGGCGGCCGGGGCTCGGCGGCTCATTTCTTTCCGCCGATCATCCGACGTTCGGCCCCGCCCTGCGCGCGTGCTGCCGCAAGGCGCTCGAGGACGACCCCGGGGAAAGAGAGGCTCTGCGCACGGCGATTCGCCGGGCCGTCGAGCCCCTCGACGTCATCGGCCTGTCGAACTCCTCGCGCCGCAACTGGTACCCGGTCGACCCGAACGACCTGCTCTCCGGCGCCCACAAGCTCGGCGCGACGCGCACGGAGGTCGACGAGCTCATCCGCCGCGTCGGCCTGACTGCTGCCTAGCCGGGCCGCCTCACGGTTCACCGCAGGAACACCTCAGGGCTTGGATTCCTCCGTGTGAGGCCCCCGGGCAGCGAAACGGCCCTTGCGCAGGTCTCGCTCCTTCAACAGCGTCCATATGACCGGCGTGACGATCAGGACGTGCAGGAGCGAGCTGACCATTCCACCGAGCACGGGCGCCGCGATCGGCTTCATGACTTCCGAGCCCGTGGCCGTGGACCAGAGGATCGGCAGCAGCCCGAGAACGACGGTCGAGACCGTCATGAGCTTCGGCCGCAGCCGCAGCACGGCCCCTTCCATCGCCGCCTCGCGCAGGGCCTCCCGGGTGATCGGCCCCTGAGCCGCCTTTCGGGCCAGCGCCTCCTCGAGATAGACGACCATGACGACCGCCGTCTGTACGGCCGTGCCGAAGAGGGCGATGAAGCCGACCCACACCGCAACGCTCATGTGGAATTCGGTCTTCCACCCATTCGCCAGGGCAAGATGGTGGAGGAGCCAGAGCAGCAGATTGCCGCCGGTCAGGGCGAACGGAATCGCCAGGATCACGTGGGCCGCCTCGCGGGCAGAGCCGTAGGTGACGTACAGAAGGACGAAGATGATCGCGAAGCACAGCGGCACGACCACCGCGAGGCGGTTGCGTGCCCGGATCTGGTGCTCGAACTGCCCGGACCACTGGACGAAGTAGCCCGGCGGCAGAGCGACCTTTCGCTCGACCACCCGTTTCGCCTCGTCCACGAACGATCCGACGTCGCGGCCGCGGACGTTCAAGAACACCCGGCTGCGCGGAAGCCCGTTCTCCGCCGATACCATCGACGGGCCCGGCCGCTGCCGGATCTCCGAGACCTCGGCCAGCGGCACCTGAGGCATCACACGCGCCGACTGCATCGGCGCCGCCCCCATGGCGGGGACCAGGATCCGCCCGAGCTTGTCGGGGTCGTCCCGCAGCTCCCGGCTGTAACGCACGCGCACGGGAAATCGATTGCGCCCCTCGATCGTCGTCGTCAGGTTCTCTCCCCCGATGGCCGTTTCGATGACTTCGAGCACGTCGCCGACGCGCACGCCGTAGCGCGCCGCCTTCTCCCGATCGACGCGGATCTCGAGGTAGGGCGTGCCCAGCACCTGCTCGGCGTAGACGTCGGCCGATCCCGGAACGGTTCGCAGCACTTCCGCGATCTCGTTGGCCTTCTTCTCGAGCAGGGCGAGGTCCGGCCCCAGCACCTTGACACCGACCTGCGTCGGAATTCCGGTCGCCAGCATGTCGATTCGGTTGCGGATCGGCTGCTGCCAGATCGTCGTCACTCCGGGCAGCTGCGAGGCGCGCGTCATCTCCGCGAGCAGCTTCTCCTTCGTCATCCCCGCCCTCCAGGAGCCCGGTGGCTTCAGTTCGACGAGGGTCTCGTACATGTTGACCGGTGCCGGATCGAGCGCGCTCTCGGCCCGGCCGACCTTGCCGACGACCGAGGCCACCTCCGGAAATCCCCGCAGGACGGCGTCCTGCTTCTTCATGATCTCGATCGCCTGAGTCAGCGACACGGCGCTCGACGTCACGGGCATGAACATGAGGGTGCCCTCGTCGAGGGGCGGCATGAATTCTTTCCCCACCCCCGCGCCGAGCCGGGAATTCAACCAGGCCTGCGCCGCGGCCAGCCTGTCCGAGACTCTGCGGAGGCGGGGGCTCTTCGTCACGCCGGCGAGCACACCTGCCGGCGCCGCGAGGGGCGCGAGCAGCTCGCCGCCGCCGGCGACCAGCACGAGACTCACGACGAAAAGGGCAACAGCCGCGGTGATCGTGCGTACCTTGTGGCGCAGCGCCGCCGCGAGCACGGGCTCGTAGACGCGGCGCGCCAGTCGCATGACGGGGTTCGAGTCCTCCGGGCGGACCTTGCCACGGATGAGAAAGGTCGCGAGCACCGGCACGAGGGTCACCGACAGCACCGTTGCGCCGATCATCGCGAAGGTCTTCGCGAAGGCGAGCGGATGGAAGAGCTTGCCCTCCTCGCCCGCGAGCGAGAACACCGGCAGGAAGGCGAGCAGGATGATTGCCATCGAGAAGAAGATGGGCCGCCCGATCTGCTTCGAGGCGTCGCGCACGATCTCGATCACCGGCTTCTTGCCGGCATCGGTCTCGTAATGCCGGAAGACATTCTCGGTGATCACGATTCCGGCGTCGACGAGGACCCCGATCGCAATCGCGATTCCTCCCAGCGACATGATGTTCGAGGTGATCCCGAAGACCCGCATGAGCAGAAACGACGACAGGATTGCGAGCGGCAGCGGCAGTGTGACGATGAGGATCGACCGAAAGTGCAGGAGAAACACGACGTGCGCCAGCGTCACGAGCAGGATCTCTTCGAAGAGGGCCCTCTGCAGCGTTCCGACGGCCCGCGCGATCAGCGCCGACCGGTCGTAGAACGGGACGATCCGGACGCCGGGGGGCAACCCCTGGGAGAGCTCGGCGAGCTTTTCCTTCACACGGCCGATGACCTCGGGCGCGCTCTCGCCGTAGCGCATCGTCACGACGCCCCCGACGACCTCGCGGCCGTTCCTCTCGAGCGCGCCCCGCCGAAACTCGGGGCCGAGACTGACGGTGCCGAGATTCGAGATGTAGACCGGCGTTCCCGCTCGCGCCGTGACGACGATCTTCTCGACGTCCGAAACGTCGTGGATGAGTCCCAGCCCCCGGACGATCGACTCTACTCCGCCATTCTCGAGGACCTTTCCGCCGACATTGTTGTTGGACGTCTGGACCGCCTCGACCACATCCCGGATGGTCAGACCGTACGCCGCAAGGCGATTCGGGTCCACGTCGATCTGGTACTGGCGCACGAACCCGCCGATCGACGCGACTTCGGCCACGCCCGCCACCGAGTTCAATTGGTAGCGCACGTACCAGTCCTGGATCGCGCGCAGCGTTCCGAGGTCCTGGCCGTCCCCCTCCACGGTGTACCAGAAAATCTGGCCGACCGCCGAGGCATCTGGCCCGAGCACCGGAGCGACTCCCTTGGGCAGCAGCGAAGCCACGAGATTCAGTCGCTCGAGGATGCGGGTGCGCGCGAAGTAGAGGTCCGTACCGTCCTCGAAAATGACGTTGATCATCGAGAAGCCGAACGCCGACGAGGACCGGACCGCACGCACCCCGGCCAGGCCCTGCAGGTTGACGGCTATCGGGTAGGTCACCTGGTCCTCGACCTCTTGCGGCGAGCGCCCGGGCCAATCGGCGAACACGATGATCTGAGTCTCGGAGATGTCGGGGATCGCATCGACCGGATTGGTGCGGGCCGCGTAGATACCTGCCGCGGCCAGCAACAGCGTCAATCCCAGGACGAGGAAACGATTCTTGAGCGAGAAGTCGATCACCCGGTGAATCACGGCTTCGGCTCCGGAGGCAAGCCCTTCACGTCGAGGGCGCCGCTGTACTGGATTGCCGCCCCGCTCGAGAGCTGCGCCTGGGAGTCCACGAAGAAGCTCGCGGAAGCAACGACGCGCTCGCCCTCCTCGAGGCCCTCGAGAACCGTCACCCGGTCGGCCCCGGCGTCTCCCGTCCGGACGTCGCGGGCAGTGAACGTGTTCGGCGAAGTCTCGACGTATACGACCCTTCGCGCGCCCGTGTCGATGAGGGCGCTCCTGGGTATGACGAGGGCGGGAATGGAAGGAATTTCGAGCCGCGCGTCGGCGAACATCCCGGGCTTCAACTCGCCGCGCGGGTTGGGGAGGACGACGCGCACACGGGCCGAGCGGGTCTCGCGATCGAGGGTCGGGTCGATGAAGGAGATGCGGCCTCGGAACGTCCGGCCCGGCAAGGCCGACACCGAGACCGTCGCCTCCTGGCCGATTTGGAGGCGGCCGAGCTCGTACTCGTAGACCTGCGCCATCAACCAGACGCTCGACAGATCGGCGAGCAGGTACAGCTCCGCACCCTGGGCGACGTACTGGCCCTCCACCACCACCTTCTGCATCACGGTTCCCGTGATCGGAGACCGAAAGGTGGCCGTCAGGGACGGCTCGCCGCGCGCTTCGAGAGTGGCGGCGTCGGTCTCGCCCATGCCCCAGAGCCGCAGCCGCTCCCGCGACGCAGCAACGAGATCCTCTGCCCCACGGACGGCCTCGGCCGTCGCGCCCGCGCCGGAAAGCCGCCGCAGGTTCCCGAGGGCCAGGAGAAATTCCCGCTCCGTGGCGACGAGCTCCGGACTGTAGAGTGCATAGAGCGGCGCACCCGCACGGACGGGCTGGCCGGTGAAGTCGGCGTAGAGCTTCTCGACGCGGCCGGCCACGCGAGCGGCCACGCGAACCTGCCGCGTCTCGTCCACCTCGATCGTCCCCACCGCGCGAATCGTGCGCGCCAGAGCGGCACGCTCGACCCTCGCCGTCGCGACGCCCGTCGCCCGAATGGCTTCGGGCGATAGCGTGACCGAAGCCGACGACGCCCGGGCGTCGCCGACCGACTCATCGGCATACTTCGGCACGAGCTGCATGTCCATGAACGGCGACTTGCCGGGCTTGTCGAATCTCGATCCGGGCGCCATCGGGTCGTACCAGTAGAGAACTCTTCTCCCGGACGCGTCCGTGGACGGCGCCGGTGTCGGTGTGCCGGCCGCGGCGGGCGTCATCGTCTCGGTCCTCGGACCGCAGCCCACAGCGAGGAGAACGGCAACCAACACGCCGGCCGCCGCTGCCCGGCCCGCGACTGTCGCCTTCCGACTATTCATGGCTCGCCTCCCCTCCCGGAACCCCCGGCAGCGACGGCAACCCCGCCGCCGCCTGGAGCGCCGCCGTCGCCCTCCACGCCGCGGCGCGACGCACGGCGAGCTCGGAGGCATACGCGTCGCGGTCCAGAGCGGCACGCAGATAGGTCAGAAAGTCCACCTGCCCGACCGTGTAGGCCTCCTGGGCCGCCAGAACGTTCGTCTCGGCCTGGGGAAGAATCGAGCTCCGGTAGAGCCCTGCCTGCTCGATGGACCGCTCGAGATCGGCGTATGCCTCCTCGATTTCGCTGCGAATCCCGTTGCGCACGGTCTCCAGGTTCGCCCGTGCGCCGGACAGCTCGGCGCTCTTCTCCGCCTGCTTCTCCCGGAGTCGCTTGCCCTGAAGAAAAGGCAGATTGAACGAGACGCCGAGGCCCGCCAGGTCCTCGTAGTCGATGCGATGCGCATAGTATCCGGAGGCGGTGAAATCCAGCCGCCCCTCCAGCCGCGCCAGCGAGAGATCTTCCTCCGCTCGCCGAACGCTCGCCGCAGCGACGGCCATCGCGGGGCTTCGCAGCTCGGCCTCGTGACGCACGTCGCCGACCGCGGCCATCGAAGGCTCGCTCGCCGGAAGGGCGACGGCGACGAGTGGATCACCGGGCGGAAGGGCCTGAAGCGCGTTCCATCGTGCCGCGGCCCGGCGGCGCTCGCCGCGCAGGGCGACGAGCTTCTCCTCGGCCGCAGTTACCTCGAGGCTGGCCCGAAGGACGTCGGCCTGCACTCCCTGACCGACCCGATACCGCTCAGAGGCGGACGCCGCGATCCGTCTCAGGCGCTCCCGGCTCTCCTCCGCGATTGCGATCCGGCTGTCGATCTCGCCGAGGGAGAAAAAGGTATCGGCAACGCTCGCGGAAAGGCGCGCACGGTGCAGGTCGTGCATTGCCGAAGCCCCGGCCAGCTCCGCCTCCGCAGCAGCCCGGCGCGCCGGGCGCTTGCCGGCGCCCGGGAACGTCTGCTGCACCCCGACGACCTCCATCGTGAAGTCGTCGCGGGAGAGCGAGAAGTCCTTGACAGGAAAGTCCTTCAACGCGAGGTCCAGTTGCGGGTCCGGCAGGGCCATCGACTGTTCGGCGCGATGTCCGGCGGCCGCAATGCCCGCCTCCATCGCGGCAATCTCCGGATTCTGCGCGATGGCCCGCTCGACCGCCGCGGACAGTTGCGCCCGCCAATCCGCATCGTCCGCCCGTGCCGACGAGGTCCCGATAACAATCAGCAATCCGATGCGAAGCCCGCGCATGGTGAGACTCCCTCTTTCGGACCGGGCCCGTCCCGGTCCGCTCGACGCCCGAAAAGAAGGGGTCTAGAGGCGCAGAGGAGCCAGGAGGGCTCGCGACGCCGAGAGAGGCGCGAGTACTGCAATCGCGGCCGGACCAGGAGGCGAGCCGACGGGAATACGCGGCGCTGGCTCGATCGCGGCCGGGACAAAGTCCGATCCGATGCGGGCGCCCTCGCGAGAGAGCGAGGCCGGGTCCGAAGCCCGATCGATCGTTGGAGCGCATGCGCCGCAACAGGCTTGCGCCGCCTGCACCGAGACCGGCGCGTCGGCCCCGGCACAGCAGCCCGCACATGCAGCCGCCGCGGGCCCCGCAAGAAGCGCCAGCCCGAGAAGGAAGGCGGAGAAGCGCCTGGAAACCTGGCTCATGGGACTCGGTATTGTCTCACAACCGGCGGCCCCGGACGTCGATTCCACCGCCTAGCGTCCCGCGCCTCGGGTCAGCTTGCGGTACGTCTTCAGGTGCTGAAGCGCGGTGGCGGCCTGACCGAGCTTCTCCGACAGCGCGGCCGCGTTGAAGTGGGCGTCGGCATTATCGGGGTCGTGGCGCACCGCCGTCTCGTACGCGAGCAGGGCCTCGGGCAAACGCCCGAGGTCCTCGAGCGCCACACCCTGGTTGAAGGCCGCCGTGGCGTCGCCGGGCCGGATCGCCAGGGCCGCGGCGTAGTGGGGCTCGGCGGCCGCGGGGTCTCCGGACTCGTGGAGCAGCCGCCCGAGGTTGACGTGAGCGTCGGCGTGCTCCGGATCCAGCTCGAGAGCGTGCTCGTAGGACTTGCGCGCCTCCCCGGGGGAGCCGGGCTCGAGCTCGCAGGCCCAGGCGAACCAGTCGTCGGCGGAGAGCGCGGCACCCTGCCGCTGCGCCTCGCGAAATGCGCGCCGCACCATCGGAGCCACTTTGCGCGCGAGCTCCGCGACGGGAAAGTCGAGCAGGATCTGCCCCGATTCGGGCTGCCAGCGGCCCACGCCGTCCTCGACCACGATCCGGCTTCCCTCGACCGCGATCCGCACCGCGGTCAGCGGTTTGCCCTCGGGAAGCTGCTCCGAGAGCCGCCGCAACGCCGCGCGTATCCGCCGCGGGGCGACCCGCGCCGCGGCCAGGCCGCGCGCCGTGCGCAGGAAGACGAGGTCTTGAAACGAAAAGCGGAGTGCGCCCCGGGGACCGCGCTCGGGCGCCAGGAACCCGGCGCGCACGTATCCGCGGACCTGAGATTGGGGGAGCCCGAGAAGCTTGGCGACTTCGGAAGTCGAGTAGCCCTTCACGAAGCCAAATCTACGCCTTGCGGCCGGACTCCGTGCGCATCTGGGCCACGCGGGCGGGCGCGCGTTTGGCGGGCTTGCGGGCCGGCGCCTCCTCGGCCGCAGCCGAGGATTTCTTCGGAGCGCCAGCCGCCGGCGCCGCCTCCGGCTTCTTCGCCAGGCTCGCCTTGAGAGCTTCCATCAGGTCGATGATCTGGCCGCCGCCGGATTCGGGCGGCGCGAGCGAGATCTCCTGCCCGTCGACCTTCTTCTGGATCAGCCCGAGGATCCGCTTCTTCACGTCGTCCTCGTAGGTCTCGGGCTTGAAGGCGTCGGTCGCGCGCTGGTCCACGAGGAGCTTGGCGAGGTCGAGCTCCCTGGAGCTGACCTCGGCCGTCTCGACAGGCACCTCTGCGAAGGCCCGGACCTCGTCGGCGTAGTAGAGCTGCTGCATCACGATCCCGCCGTCCACCGGCCGCAGCATGACCAGATACTGCTTGCCCCGCGCCGCATAGCGGGCGAGCGCCACGCGACCCGTCTCCCGCATGACCTCCGAGAGCAGCGCGTAGGCCTTCGCGCCCCCCTTGTCGGTCCCCACGTAGTAGGTCTTGTCGAAGTAGACCGGGTCGACCCGAGTGATCGGAACGAACTCCACGACCTCGATGGACTGCGTCGACTGCTCCTCGAGTGCCTTCAATTCCTCGGCCGTGAAGGTGACGTACCGGTCCTTCGCGAACTCGTAGCCCTTGACCGTCTGGTCCCGCGGCACGATCTCGCCGTCCTTGGTGCAGATGTACTGCTGCTTGAGACGGGCGCCGTCGGCGGCGTGCAGCATGTTGAACGAAACACCCGCCGAGGCATCCGAGGCCGCGTAGAGTTTGACCGGGATCGAGACCAGCCCGAACGAGATCGTCCCCGACGCTATCGGCCTTGCGCTCATGGGTTTAGGGACCGATAAATGTAACATGGGCTGGGAACTTCGAAGCCGTGCCGCTCGAAAAATACCGCCAGAAGCGCTCCGCCGATTCGACCCCCGAGCCCTTCGGTCGCGGGGGCGAGAATCGCCCGCATCTCTTCGTGGTTCAGAAACATGCGGCCACCCGGCTCCACTACGACTTCCGCCTCGAGTGGGGCGGCGTATTGAAGTCCTGGGCAGTGCCCCACGGGCCCTCCCCGGACACCTCGGAGAAGCGCCTGGCAATGGAGGTCGAGGATCACCCCGTGGAATACGCAGACTTCGAGGGAGTGATCCCGGAGGGCAACTACGGAGCGGGCGAGGTCATCGTCTGGGACCAGGGACGGTGGACCCCGCTGGCCGACCCCGACGAGGGAATGCGCAAGGGCAAGCTCCTCTTCGAGCTGGCGGGCTACAAGCTGCGCGGCCGGTGGACGCTGGTCCGGATGAAGACCAAGGGCAAGACGACGGGCAAGGAGTGGCTCCTCATCAAGGAGCGCGACGCCTGGGCGCGGAAGGGCGCCGAGGCGGCCTACCCGGAGGAGTCGATTCTCTCGGGCCTCACGCTCGCCGAGCTCGCCTCCGGCCCCGACCGAGCCGCCCGGATCCGCGAGAAGCTCGAGGCGCTCGCGGCCCCCCGCCGCCGGGTCAAGGCGTCGAGCGTCGGACTGATGCTCGCCGAGCCGCGCGACGAGGCCTTCTCGAAGAGCGGCTGGATCTGGGAGCTCAAGTACGACGGCTACCGCCTGCTGGCCTCGCGCGAGGAAGGCCAGGCGCGGCTCTTCTACCGGCGCGGCATGGACTCCACGGCGACCTTCCCGGAGATCGCGCGGGCCCTGACGGCCCTTCCCTTCGACTCCTTCGTCCTCGACGGCGAGGTCGTGGTGCTGGACGAGAAGGCGCGGCCGAGCTTCGGCCGGCTCCAGAAGCGCGCGTTGCTGCAGCGGCGTCCGGACATCGCCCGCGCCTCCGTGGAGCTGCCGGCCACCTTCTTCGCCTTCGACCTCCTCGCCTTCGAAGACTTCGACCTGCGCCCCCTGCCCCTCTCCGAGCGCAAGGCCCTCCTGAAGCGCCTGCTCCCCGCGACGGGCCCGGTCCGCTTCGCCGACCACGTCGAGAAGAAGGGCCAGGAGCTCCTGCAGGCCGCGGCCGGCATGGGGCTGGAAGGCGTGGTCGGCAAGCGGGCGGATGCGCCGTACCGGGCGGGCCGCTCGGCCGACTGGATCAAGGTGCGGCTGGACCGGACCGCCGATTTCGCCGTCGTCGGCTACACCAAGCCCGAGGGGGCGCGGACGGGATTCGGTGCGCTCCACCTCGCGTGCTGGAAGGGCGGCGGCCTCGCCTACGCGGGGCGGGTCGGCACCGGGTTCAGCGCACGGGACATCCGCGAGATCCACCAGCGGCTGCAGAGTCGCGTGCGCAAGACGCCGGCCTGCGCGAGAGCCCCCTCGGGCAAGGACCACGTGTGGGTCGAGCCCGAGCTCGCGTGCGAAGTGCGCTACAAGGAATTCACCGCCGACGGAAACCTGCGGCACCCGGCCTTCCTGCGCCTTCGCGAGGACAAGCCCGTCGAAGAGTGCGCGTGCGAGGAAGCCCCGGAACCGACGGCCCCGGCGCCGCCCGGGCGACACGGGCCGTCCCGAGCCGAGGCCCCCGCCGAGAAGACGGTGCCGCTCTCGAACCTCGACAAGGTCTTCTGGCCCGACGAGGGCTACACCAAGGGAGACCTGATCGAGTACTACCGCGCGATCTCGCCGTGGCTCCTGCCGTACCTTAAGGATCGGCCGATCGTCATGACGCGCTACCCCGACGGAATCGCGGGCAAGTCGTTCTTCCAGAAGGACGCCCCGAAGTTCGCTCCGGACTGGATCCGGCTCGAGCGCATCTGGAGCGAGCACGCCGAGCGCGAGATCGACTACTTCGTGTGCGACGACCTCGAGACCCTGCTCTACGTCGCCAACCTCGGCTCGATCCCGCTCCACGTCTGGGCGAGCCGGGTCGCCTCCCCCGAGAGGCCGGATTGGTGCATCCTCGATCTCGACCCCAAGGGCGCGCCTTTCTCGCACGTCGTGAAGGTCGCCCGCGCGATCCACGCCCTGTGCGAAGAGATCGCGCTTCCCCACTTCATCAAGACGAGCGGCGCCACGGGCCTGCACGTCCTCGTCCCCCTCGGCGGCCAGTGCACGCATGCCGAGTCGCGTGCCCTCGGCGAGATCCTGGCGAAGGCCATCGAGCGGCAGCTGCCGAAAATCGCCACGACCGCCCGGATGATCGGGGCCCGCGGCGGCAAGGTCTACCTCGACTATCTCCAGAACGGCCACGGCAAGACGATCGCCGCGCCCTTCTCCGCCCGGCCCGTCCCGGGAGCGACCTGCTCGGCGCCGCTCCTGTGGAACGAAGTCGGCGCGAAGCTCGATCCGAAGCGGTACACGCTCAAGACGCTCCCCCCGCGGATGAAGCGTCTCGGAGAGGACCCCCTCGCGCCCGTGCTCACGCTCAAGCCCGACCTCCATGGAGCGCTCGCCCGCCTGACCGAGCGCGTCAGCGTCAGGAAGTAGCGACTCTCCCGACTCCGATCAGGTCTCCGACGAGGTTCGTCGCGGCAAGGGCCCGCGGGCGCTCGAAGTTGCGCCCGACCGCGATCCCGCGCCGCTCCAGGGCCGCGAGCAGAGTGTCCGCGTCCGGAGCGGCCATGCGCCGAAACCCCTCGGTGACGATGGGATAAAGGGAGCGCAGCGCTCTCCCCGTCACCCACTCGAAGCGATAGGTCCCGCCGGGCCGGAGCACGCGGCGCACCTCGTCGAGCGCCTTCTCCCACTCCGGAACGAGATGGATCGCC
>Ga0209048_10004004_pt1 | contig 14167 bp, 15 predicted proteins | sample FrelakmetCRP12CR_FD_187146 | JGI IMG/M metagenome (GOLD analysis project Ga0209048, IMG submission 187146) | Freshwater lake sediment microbial communities from the University of Notre Dame, USA, for methane emissions studies - CRP12 CR (SPAdes)... | ecosystem: Environmental > Aquatic >... | reverse complement strand
CGCAGAACTGGGACGTAACATGGATGAGATACTCCGTATGATCGAGGGTTTCCAGAACGTGGAAGAGAAGGGAGTGGCCATACCTGCCAACTGGCCATGCAATGAACTCATTGGTAAAGGACTGATAATTCCTCCTCCAACTGATGTAGAAACTGCTATGAAGAGACCAGGAGAGTATAAGTGCTTCGACTGGTGGCTATGCTACAGAAATTATTATAAATGGTAACGGGGGGAATGGATAATGGCTAAAGAGATGTATAAACTACCAGAACTTCCCTATAGTTACGGAGACCTTGCTCCTTACATCAGCGAGGAGCAGCTCAGGATCCACCACCAGAAACACCACCAGGCCTATGTTGACGGGGCCAACGCTATACTAACCAAATTCGACAGCCGACCCGAAATAGAATTAGATGTTAAGGCTACTGCGAAGGAACTCTCATTCCATGTGGGTGGTTTCTCCCTACACAAGTTATTCTGGGAAAACTTGGCTCCTGCGGATAAGGGTGGAGGAGAACCAGTTGGAACCATTGCCAAATACATTAAAAGGGATTTTGGAAATTATGAACGTTTTAAACAGGAATTTTCACAGGCAGCTATAAGCACGGAGGGATCCGGCTGGGCAGTTTTAACGTTATGTAGATATACCGATCGAATTTTCATTATGCAGATCGAGAAGCACAACGTTAATGTGATACCCCGCCAACCCATACTTTTAACACTTGATGTATGGGAACATGCCTACTATCTGGACTATAAGAATGTGCGACCTGATTATGTGGCGGCTTTCTGGAACATCATAAACTGGGATGAAGTGAACCGTAGAATTGAGGTTGCGCTACTAGCCAAAAGCTTGAATCTGGTTGAAAACCGCCGCATCCTGGACATGAAACTAGAAGAGTTCAAAGAAAATTTTGACGACTGGATCAAGTCCCAACGTTAAAATCCATTTCTTTCCTTTTTTTAAGGACTTAGGCAATAATTTTTATATAGAAGTTTAGCAAATCACCATTTTCAGGGATAAATTACCATCTGATTAAAGAAAATTTAATATAAATTTTATTTGGTACATTCATTTATTTGTTAGAGGTTTGAATTATGATCTGGAATGAAAATGCCGAGTGCATGTCAGCCGAAGAAATGGAAGAAATCCAGCTTAAAAAACTGCAAGAAGTGGTGCGGAGGGCATATCTAAATGTGCCCTACTACCAAAAAAGATTAAAAAAGGAAGGATTGGCCCCGGAGGATATTCAGACCATTCAGGACATAGAAAAACTTCCCTTTACTACTAAAAGTGACTTAAGAGATGCTTATCCTTTTGGAATGTTCGCGGTGCCCAGTGAAGATATTGTAGAGGTCCACACATCCTCTGGCACGACAGGTAAACCTACAGTATCCGGTTACACTGAAAGGGATTTGGATATTTGGGGTGAAGTAATGGCCAGGGCCTTAACTATGGCTGGAGCCACCAAACACGATTTAATTCAGAATTGTTATGGCTACGGCCTTTTCACTGGTGGTTTGGGAGTGCATTACGGCACCCAAAAAGTGGGGGCCACAGTGATCCCCATCAGTGCCGGTAACACTCGACGCCAGATCGAAATTCTGCAAGACTTTGGGAGCACCATTCTAACTTGCACACCTAGCTATGCCCTATACTTGGCCGAAGTCCTGGAAGAACAGGGAATCAAAAACTGTGATCTAAAACTGAAAGCAGGTGTTTTTGGTGCTGAAATGTGGACTGAAGAGATGAGAGAGGAAATAGAGAAGAGGTTGAATCTTTCAGCCCTTAATATCTACGGTCTAACCGAAATCATCGGACCAGGAGTTGCCCAAGAGTGCATCCAGAAAACTGGGTTACATATCTTTGAGGATCACTTCTACCCTGAAATTATCGATCCCAAAACGCACCAAAAACTACCAAACGGCGAGAGAGGGGAGTTGGTATTAACCACTCTAACCAGGGAGGGTATGCCCATACTCCGCTTCCGCACACGTGATGTAACCACTCTTCACAGGGAAAAATGTGAATGTGGCAGGACCCTGGTCAAAATGGATCGTATAACGGGCCGTTCGGATGATATGCTTAAGATAAGAGGAGTTATAGTGTTTCCTTCCCAGATCGAACGTGCTTTGCTCCGTATACCTGATTTAGAGCCTCACTACCAGATCATCATCACCCGTCCTAGGCAACTGGATGAACTTGAGGTAAGGGTTGAAACCTCACCTGCACTATTCTCCGATGAAGTTAAACATGTGGAGGAGGTTAAAAGGAAAATCGAGATGCAAATCCATGATGAGATTGGCCTGCGAGTTAATGTGAATTTAGTGGAACCCCAGAGTCTTCCTAGAAGTGAGGGAAAAGCAGTTAGGGTTATTGATAATCGACATTTGGGGGAGGGATGAGTATGAAGTTAAAACAGATTTCTATATTTTTGGAAAATAGGAAAGGAAGGCTTTGGAAAGCCTTGAATGTATTGTCTGATGCAGATATAAATATCCGGGCTCTTTCTATAGCAGATACTTCTGAATTTGGCATCCTTCGCATGATAGTGCCTGATCCGGAAAAAGCTAAGGAGATTTTGGAGATGAACAATTTCATAGTCAAGGTTAACGAGGTTATTGTTGTGGAGGTGCCGGATAAACCAGGAGGACTGGAAGGGATTCTGGGATTCTTAAACAGCTCAGATATCAATGTAGAGTATCTCTATGCATTTGTGGAAAAGAATAGGGATGAGGCCATAGTAGTGATCCGTACAGATGATGTTGACGCAGGGATAGAGGCACTTGAAGCTGGAAATGTAATTATGCTCTCAGCAGAAGAAGTTTACACCCTCTAAACATCAATTAATATTCTTTGTAACCTAGATCTGCTTCAGATATTTATTTTTTATCTGCTCAAACTCCTCTTGAGTAATGGCACCCATATCCAACAGTTCTTTAGCCTTTCGAATCTTCTCCACTGGGTCAACATTTGCGGATAGAACACCCTCCGATTTTCCTGTATTATCTGTAGGAGCTGATTGAACATGGGATTCCTTTTTCTCATCTTCCATTTCTGATAGTGTTACTGCCAATTCACTTTTGGGGCGTGTATCAGGGAGTGTTTCAGAGTCTTCTTTAGAGGTTAATAATTCTGAAGGACTCTCCTTTTTATCGTAACCTACGACACTTTCCATGGGATTACCACATATAACACAGAACTTGGCCTCTATTTTGTTTTTTTGTTTGCATGCCGGGCAGATTTTGTATTCTGCTTGCTTGGAATTTATAGGACCTTTGCTTGCTATTGTTCCTGTTTCTAATGATTCTGTTTCATTTGTTTTAGATGGTATACTAATAGATATTTCTTCTTTAAGCGTTTCACCACAGCCCACACAGAACTTGGCTTCTGGGGGGTTCATGGTCTTGCAGTGGGGGCAAGTTTCTCCTTGCAAATTACTTTCTTTTTCCTCAGATGGAGGTTCAACTCCCCTACGTTTATATTCTAATCTTCTTTTTATTTCTTCATTGGAAGTTTCACTCTTTTTGGGATATTGTCTTCCCTGGGAGGGAGGTTTTATCCCCTTTCTTTTTGCTTCTAATCTTCTTTTTATTTCTTCGCTGGTAACCATTAAAACACCTCTTTTTTGGTTTAATTTTTTAATTACAAGATATCATGCTTAATATTATCATCTGATTTCCAGAACTGGTTCAGGGTTCCGTGTTTTCCCTGTTCAATGCTTTTTTCCACAAAACTGGCTGCTTCTATCAGAGAATCTTCCATTTCCATGCCTTGTGCACGGAAGGCTGTGACTGCGGATGAATAGGTGCAACCGCTACCATGGGTGTTAACGCTATCCAGAATTTTTCCATCTACCACTTTAATAGTTCCGGCCAATTTACTGTTGTAGTAAATATCCCTACCTTCCAAGTGCCCTCCTGTGATCACGATCGGTGAAAGCTTACTTAACTCAGCAGCCGCCTTTTTAGCATCTTCTTCACTTTTAATTTGCATGCCGGAGAGAATCTGGGCTTCTATTAAATTAGGAGTGGATAACTCTGCCAGTGGCAAAAGATGTTTCTTCAGAGCATGTGCCAGATCTTCTTGGGACAGTTGACCACCAGAACCAGCCACCATCACAGGGTCCACCACCACTTTCAATTGGTATTCCTGCACCTTCCTGGCCACTAATTTCACTATTTGGGAAGAAAAAAGCATCCCAATTTTCGCATAGGTTAGTTCTGATTCTTCCATAACCAGATCCAGTTGGGCCTCAATTAAATCTGGATCTACAGGCTGCACTCTAGCCACCCTCTTCACATTCTGAGCGGTGAGCGAAGTAACTACGGCAGTTCCATAAACATCCAGTGCTTGGAAGGTTTTAACATCAGCAAGGATCCCTGCACCACCTGATGGGTCGAAACCAGCAATAGTAAGTGCCATAATGTTCATAATGTTCTGAGCACCCTTAGTCGTTCTGATCCATGGTTGGATCGTACCTGTAACCCAATATTTTTCAAAAATTTTCTAGTATCGGTTTGGGTGCCATGGATCATGATTTCCCCCAAATCTTCAGCGGTGTTGACGTCTAAAGATAGATAGAAGGAGTCATATATGTAAGGATTGAATCCCGACTTTTTTGCTTGGTTTAAATGGCTAAAAAAACTACAGTCCCCAAAGATCATCTCAAATCCTTGGGTAGGACACAATAGAGCGTTGGTTCCACCTCCTTTAGCCGGAGCTATGACTACTGGCCATTTATTGGCCAGTTCCAATATTTCCTGAACCAGACTTTTGCGGATGAGAGGCACATCTGAGGGCACGACGAGTACCTGGGAGCAGAACTGTGAACACCACTCCACTGCCTGGGTTAAAGCCCCGTTAAGGTCAGTGTTACCCTCCTCCTCTAGGCCGATCACATCCATGTCCTCCAAAAATTTTAGTACATCTCTATCAGAGCTTATGACTACCACATTATCTACAGTGAAATTTAAAGCTCTAATAACATCGTTTAACATGGCTTTTAGTAGATTTTTACGTTCAACCTTTGTTAAGGTTGGTGATAATCTGGTTTTGGCCTGGGAAATTCTAGATACCGGTATAATGGCAAAAGTTTTTTTCATAGTAGATCCAGTTAATTTTTTCATATGCCCAGTGAGCTTTGCAGCCAGCTTAGCAAGTTGCTAATTCCAGGTATATTCCCAGTATTAGATCTTGAGGTACTTTCCAATTTTTGCAGTCCTTCTGAGGTTAGATTGAATCGTTTAATCACGTCATTTCTGGCTGCGGTCAAGTTTTGTCGCATCTGATTAGAACGTATTTTCTGGGTTTGAACCACGGCAGCAGCCTCTCCGGTGGAGGCGTTGACTTCACCCTTATCCACCACTATCCAGATTTCTAGCTGTGATTTAGTGGCGTTTGAAAGTTCTGAAGGGTTGGAACTGTCTATGATTTCCATTATATCACTAGAAGCCATACTTGAAGGGGTAAGTTTGGATCCTGGTATTGCTTTCTGCTCTGGCTCGAAGCAGTAGGCCTTTATGGTGTCATTAGTTCCCGGGTTTATTTTCTTGTTTTCAATGATTACTAAATCCTGAGAATAATCATTTTTAAGTATAACTCCTTTATCTACCACTACTGGTCTGCTACCGTTGTTTTTCAAGGTTATAATATGTGGTATAGTACCTGCAACGGTGTTTTGGGTAATTTCCACGTTTTTATCATTATATGCTTGGTTTAGTGTGATTCCACTTCCTGAGATGAAACTGATGGTTCCACTTCCTAGGGCAAAAACCGTTACCACCACTAAAACCAAGATCAACCTGATATTCATCTTAATACTCCTTCAATATGTTTTAGCTAGTAAAGTAATGTATTTAGCGGATTTTCTGCAATGCACACATTGTTCTTCTTGAACTTCCCCTTTTATTCCTAGCATATCTACATGTACTCTTTCTTCGATTTCTTTTCCGCAAGATTCTTCCCCACACCAATATAAAGATATTATACCGTCATGTTCAGACAGGGTTTGTTGGGCTTCTTCCAGGGAATTCACGGTTCTGATATTCTCCTGAAATTTTGTATTAGCCCTATTTTTTAGATTTATGGTTACTTTTTCTAGCATGGTGTTCAAATCGTTTAAAAGACATTCTTCCTTGTAGTCAACCATATCCTTGGTCATGGTATCTCTGTGGAGTACAACAATTTTATTATTTTTGATGTCACGGGCACCAATCTCAAGACGGAGAGGTACACCCCTCATCTCCCATTCATAGTACTTTTTACCTGCTCTTAGGTCGCGATCATCCAGATGAACCCGCAGACCTCCTTTTATTAGGTTATCCTTAAGTTCGCTGCAGAAATCCATCACTTGCTGAGCTCCTTCCTTGAAGAGCACAGGTACTATGACCACTTGATAAGGAGCCACATTAGGTGGTAGGCACAAACCGGATCTGTCTCCGTGAATTCCTATGATAGAAGCTATGATCCGGTCAGAAAGACCGTAACACGTTTGGTAAACGTATTCATGGTTCCCTTCAGGGGTTTCGTAGGTTATATCGAAGGTGCGGGCGAAGGTCTGTCCCAAGTTATGTACTGTTCCGATTTGCAGGGTTTTGCCGTCGGGCATGATTGTGTCAAAAGCCATAGTGTAATCTGCCCCAGGGAACTTATCCCAATCAGGACGGCGGGTAACTACATAAGGTATTCCTAAACCGTCAAAAAATTTACTATATATATGGATAGCGCGTTCTACCTGTTTATCTGCATCCTGCTGGTCTGCATGGATAGTGTGCGCTTCTTTGAAAGTAGTGATTTCACGAACTCGGATGAGGGGTTTGGTGTGCTTAGTTTCATACCTGAAGGTGTTCACTACTTGGTAGAATCGCAGGGGAAGGTCGGAGTGGGAGCGAACCCATAAGGCAAACATGGGGTACATTGCTGTTTCACTGGTGGGTCTTAAGGCCAGCTTCTTTTTTAGGGGAGTTAAACCGCCATGGGTAACCCAGTAAACCTCATCTTCAAATCCTTTGACATGTATGGCTTCCTTGGCCAGTTCATCATCGGGTATTAACAGAGGGAATAGCACTTCCTCGTGATCTTCATCCATTATCTGTCTAAGTAAATTCAGGGTGTGTTTCCGTATTTTGAATCCCTGTGGCTGCCAAACGTGCATCCCCTTAATAGGATAGCGGGTATCGATTATCTCTGCTTCTACTAATATGTTGTGAAACCATTCGCTGAATTTTGACATTTCTTCACCACGGATTAGATTTAGTTAAATGGGGATTGATTAAAAGGGATTGCATTTGGTATAAAAGCTTTATACCCTATCAATTAATAACATTTACTTCATGGGAATAATAAATCTTTTGAAGAAAGCTAATTTTCCACTAATCATATCCTATTTGGGTAGAAGAGTTAAAAATCAAAAATTATTTAATCCACCAACTCTAGACAATAATAAGATTCTATAAAGGAGATATCATGGATTTCAAACGAGTTAAATTGCCAAGGGATATACACACAGGACCAGGAGTAATTAAAGAAACAGGGTCCATCTGCCGGGACCTCAGAATGGAAGGCAAAGTTTTGGTAGCCAGCGGCCCAAAAACATTAAAAATTGCTGGAGAAAAAGCGATAGCCAGTCTTCAGGATCAGGGTTTTGAAGTAGACACTGTGAATGTTGATTATCCATCTCAAGAGGCTGTTTTAGAGCTCCAGGAACTTATGGGCAATGTATCAGGTGTTTTAGGCGTAGGAGGGGGTAAAGTTATTGATGTGGCTAAACTTGCTTCCACACGCTCCGGAGTGCAGTTTGTAAGCATCCCCACTGCTGCATCGCATGATGGTATAGCTTCGCCTCGTGCATCCATAAAAAACCATGGTGGGAGTGTTTCCCTAAATGCAGAACCTCCAATGGGAGTCATTGGCGACACTGAGATCATCAGCCAAGCTCCCTTTCGTCTCTTAGCCGCTGGCTGTGGAGACATCATCTCGAACCAAACTGCGGTTCTGGATTGGAAATTAGCACATCGTCTTTTAAATGAGGATTACAGTGATTCAGCGGCTGAATTGTCCCTCATAACTGCGAAAATGACCATCAAATCTGCAGGTGCCATTAAAAAAGGCCATATAGAGAGTGCTGCCCTGGTAATCAAAGCCCTCATTTCGAGCGGAATGGCCATTAGCATAGCTGGTAACAGCAGACCTGCTAGTGGAGCTGAACATAAATTTAGCCATGCCCTAGATATGATTGCTCCAAGACCAGCCCTGCACGGTGAGCAATGTGGAGTGGGAACCATCATGATGATGTACCTTCATGGTGGGGACTGGGAGTATATCCAAAACACCCTCCAGACCATCAAGGCTCCCACAACTGCCAAAGAACTAGGCATCGACCCAGAGTATATTATCAAGGCACTAAAAATGGCTCACACAATTCGTAAGGAGAGATACACTATTCTTGGTGATAGGGGCCTGACTGAAGATTCCGCAGAAAAATTAGCACTTAAAACTGGGGTTATCACCTAAAGTTTTTTTCCCATTTTCAAAAAAATACGTTATAGTCTTTTGATTTTAACTTATCTACTCCATTTATAATTATTTTTTATGTAATGATTTAAGATGATGTAGCTTCTTAGAGATATGATGCATCATTTGGGATCGTTACTGGCCAATTGAAATAGATAGAAGCAATTTAGAAATAGATATATAGCCAGTAAATCTGTAATATTATATATATGGGCTTTTATTTCATTTCCATTAAAATAATAAAATCAATTCAGTCCATAATTCGAACAATTTTATGACAAAATCATTCATGGGAGGTGAAAAAAGTATGATAACCCTTATTGGTAAAAACATAGCAGAAACTGGACTTAAATTTATGCATTACGGTGCTTCAAACCAATGTGAACAATGTCGCTTCAAGGCCACTTGCATTGATTCCCTGGAGAGTGGTCGAATTTACAAGATCAGGGAAGTGAAAAATACAGAACATCCCTGCCTTATACATGATGGAAATAAAGTAAAAGTAGTAGATGTGGAACGAGCGTTGATAAGGGCGTTAGTAGAATCTAAAAAAGCCTTCGAGGGTTCCAATATTGTTTTTTCTCCTCCAGAATGTGACCAAGAATGCCCCCTCAGTGATCTCTGCTTCCCAGAGGGTTTATACCGAGAAGATAAATGTAAAATTGTAAAAAAAATTGGAAGCCCCCAAGAAAAATGTCCAAAGGGCCTAAATCTAACCACGGTTCTTCTTAAATGAACTAATAATTGGCATTAACATATTAAGAAGAAATTAAGGAGAATAATTTATGCATCGCAAAAAGGAAATCCTTTGGGAAGTATCTCACTTCGTCGAGGAGGAGAAAATGGCAGTTGCTCGGGAAGCAGCCCGAATAGTTAAAGATGGTCAAGTTTTAGGATTAGGAACGGGATCAACTACTCAATATTTCATCAAGGCATTAGGGCAAAGGAAGCAGGACGAAGAATTAGAGATTATGGGTATACCCACCTCTTACCAGTCATTTTTCCTGGCACGTGACTTTTCTATACCTCTCACCACTCTGGAGGAGCATCAGCCAGACCTGGCTGTAGATGGTGCAGATGAGGTGGACCACCAACTTAACCTCATTAAGGGAGGGGGAGCAGCTCAAACCCAGGAGAAAATTGTTGATTCGGCAGCTAAACGGTTCTTGGTGATAATAAACCATTCTAAACTGGTAGAAAATTTGGGAAATTTTCCCGTACCTCTGGAAGTTATTCCATCAGCCCATAGACTGGTTAAGGAAAGGGTTATCGATATGAAAGGTTCTCCAACCCTTCGCATGGCACAGATGAAAGACGGACCAGTTATCACGGATAACAACAACTTCGTACTGGATGTTCAGTTTGAAACCATACACCAACCTAAAGAACTGGAATTGAAGCTTAATAACATTCCAGGGGTGGTTGAGAATGGTCTATTTTCTGGAATAGCCCACCAAGTATTGATAGGAACTCCAGATGGAGTCGAATCACTAAAAAAATAATTTTAGTTCTATTTAACTCTCTTTTCAAAAATTCATCCTATTTTTAAAAGTCTAAAGGCAATTTTAATCTATTTAATTAAATAGAACGTAATGTTAAAGGTAGAGATTTCTTTAGGTGCATGTGGGAGTTGATGAAGTTGTGAGCGATGAAATCATAAAGTTGCTTACTTTGGTTGTTCCTGATGACGAGCCATGAAATAATGAATTCAACGAATAAATAAATAATCTGGAGAGGAGTAGGCTCTAAGTCTGATCCTTTTCCATGAATTACCAGTTATCCTTCTTTAACAGGCTGGATAACAGGAAAGCCAGGCCCAGAACCAGTACTATGGTGGCCCCGGATGCTAAATTGAAGAGATAAGAGATGTAAAGACCCACCGTGGTGAATAACATTCCCAACCCCACTGCCAAGAGAATCATCATCCCCAAACGGTAGGTGTACTGCATGGCTATGGCCGCGGGTATGGTTAAGAGCGCAATGATCAGGATGACACCAACCACTTTTATGAGAACCACCACACTCAAGGCTACTAACGCTAAAAGAAGCATATAGATCCATGATGCTGGTAATCCTGCCACTTTTGAGAATTCCTCATCGAATGACACTGATAAAAATTCTCTTCGAAACAAGTAAACCGTGGCTATTATAATTAAATCAAGAAAGAGCATTATATATATGTCACTGTTAGATACGGTTAATATACTTCCGAAAAGGTAGCTGAAGAGATCGGGTGCATAACCGGGGGTTAAATTGATGAATATCACCCCTAAAGCCATACCCACACTCCATAATATCCCGATGGCGGTGTCTTCACTGATTTTTACTTTCTGCTTCACAGCACCGATTCCTATCGCAGAGATTATGCTGAAGGGGATTGCTGCCAATACTGGGTTAACGCCTAAAAAGTAGCCCAAACCCACACCACCAAATGCTGCATGTGATATTGCACCGCTAAGAGCGACTATCCGCTTTATAACCACATAACTACCTACAACTCCGCATGCCACACTAACCAAGACTGCAGCTATTAAGGCTCTCTGCATGAATTGATATTGAAAAAATTCTAACATACTATTAAAATCCCCTTAAATTAGAATAGAATAGGATTAGTGTTCTCTGAGCACTCTATGAGGTATACCATGGCTTATAAGGTCAATAGGGCAATGATAAATCTCTTCTAAACCATTAGCTGCATTTTCCACGGATCCATGATAATATAGTTCTCTATTAAGGCAGGCAATCTTGTCCACATGAGTTGATACGGCTCCTACATCATGACTGACTAGAACTATAGCCATTTGATTCTTTAATTGTGACATAAGTTTATAGAAAGAGTTTTGCATCTCTGGATCGATGCTAGCCATTGGTTCATCCATAAGCAATAATTTAGGCCCTTTAACAATAGCTCGGGCAATGAATACTCTCTGCATTTGACCGCCGGATAATCTACTTATCTGCCGATCCTTCAAATCATGCATTTCCACATCCTTTAAGGTATGTAATACAGCTTCTTTATCCTTTTGGTTATATCCTTTGAATAATCCATGGTATCTACCAGTTAAGACTGTTTCATAAACGTTAATTGGGAAATCAGGGTCAAAGGATAATTTTTGTGGAAGGTATCCTATTAAATCTTTAGCTTGCTTTGGTTCTCTACCAAAGACTTTAACTTCACCATTATCCGGTGTTAAAATCCCTAATATGATTTTAAGAAGAGTACTTTTCCCACCACCATTTGGGCCTATAATAGCCATAAAATCCTTTTCATCAATGCATAAGCTAATATCCTTTAGAACATACTGTTCATTAAACTTAATACTAATATCATTTAATTCAACGGCCTTCATTAGATCCATCCGTTTTACTTTTCTTTTATCCTTAAATCAAGGTAGAATTTTATGATTGAGCGAATGAATAAGATATATTCTTCATATTCTCTAGATAATTCTCGTCCAAATCATTAACCGTTAAAACTTGTCCACCAACTTCTGAAGCAATGGACTGCATATATTTTGGATCATACTGTGGTTGTGAGTACATTACCTTTATGTTATCCGCTTTAGCAATATTAATTATCATTACAATCCTTTGAGGTGAGGGTTCCTCATCATTAATCATCACAGCTACCTGAGTGAGGTTATAATCATTAGTGTAATAACCAAAAGATGGATGAAATATTAATATATTAGATCCCTGCTTATTTTTGAGAATTTGCGTAGAGTTTTTATCTAATTCATCAAGTTTAGCTAGATAATGATCACGATTCTTTTGAAAATAATTCTTATTAGTCGGATCCACTTCTACCAAGCCTTTATAAATATTATTGACCATAACTTTAGCATTTTTAGGATTCACCCAATCATGAGGATCCAGTGTATCTGACGCATTCTCTGCGGTGTTAGGTATTAACCTTATCCCTTGGGAGCAGTTTACAACTAGCATATTAGGATTAGCGCTTTTAATTTTATCCATATAATTATTCTCAAATTCTAAGGGTGAACCAATTTCTGCATACATTTTAGCGTTAGAAACATCAATTAGTTGACTTGGTAATGGCTCATAAGTATGTGGATCTGCACTACTGGGAACCATTAATGTAACTTTAACCTTTTCACCACCAACAGCTTCAACCCATTGCACTTCAGGGCCTATGCTTACCACTACACCAATTTTACCATTGTTATTATTCGTATTAGATTTTTGAATGGCTAGATAACCTAAAACTCCCGCTGTAATCACTAAAATCATTATAACGATGGATAAACTTTTCTTGTTCATCTAACCCGCCCTTTTTGATTTATATGATTTTATTAATATTTAAATATTTTCTTAATAAAGAATAGTATAATATTCCAAAATAATTAATAAAAATTAGTAAGATATATATATTAAATTATTAATAATAGGGCTATGGCCATAATAAGCGTATCGTTAAGCCAAAAACTTTTAGAAGAAATAGATGCTCTAAAGGAGGAAGTAGGATTCTCTGGCAGGTCAGAAGTCATCCGAGCCAGTACACGATTGTTGATTGCTGATGATAAGGAAAAAATGGAGATGGTAGGAGAAATCAACGCCATCTTAATTCTGATCCACCACCAGAAATCAGAAGATAATGTAACCCAGATCAAACATGGCTTTGAGGATATCATCAACACCCAGATCCACAGCCATCTCCAGGAAAACCAGTGTCTGGAACTCTTTATCTTGGATGGAGATGCAGGAAGAATAAGGGAACTTTCACGTTTACTGACCCAAAATGTTAAATATCAATACTCCAAACTGGTTCCATTGCCTAAGGAATAAAAATTAGCTCTAAAAAGTTACTTTTTTCCAAATTATAGGCTCTTTTTAGGTTTATAATTAAATTCCTCATACTATTTGTACTGAACATTTCTTAGTCCAAGTATCTTCCCCAGATGTTTAGGATCAGTCACTGGTGCATGGCAGGCTCCATCACCACAGACATAAGCGGTGACCTTACCATCTAATCTTTCTTTACCCTCCAAATTGACAATTTTCCCCAACTGGGCTGCATGTCCATCACTCACAACCAGAATCATATTGGGTAGAAAATCATTCCCAAGGATGCTGAGCATGAATTCTAAGTCATCACTACCTTCTTCGCCGGCTATCACCACCTCAAAGGACGGTCCCAACCTCAAAACGGTTCCACTCAGGAACATGGTATGCCCAGAAGGTGAGAGTTCTACTTGGGGTGAGATGGCACGCTCCAGAGATAATGCTAGATTCTCTAGTTTCTCATCTCCGGTGATTAGTGAGAGCCGGAGCAAGTTCAACATCTCCACTGAGTTACCGGAGGGTAAGGCAGTGTCAGAGCTCGATTTTTCGCGCAATAAAACCTTTTCAGTATCATCTGCAGTGAAGAAGAATCCACCTTCTTCACCATCCCAGAAATGATCTATTAAAGTTTGGTTAAGTTTCAGGGCGGATTCCAGATAATCTACTCTGAATGTGGTCTGATAAAGTTCCAGAAGGCCCCAGATGAGGTAAGCGTAGTCTTCTAGGTTACCATCCACTGCTGGTTCACCATCTCTCCACCGATGCCATAAACGTTTACCTTGGCACATGTGATTGAGGATGAAATCTGCTACTTCCCTTGCCTTTTCAGCATACTGAGCCTGTTGGTAG
>Ga0209048_10004003_pt1 | contig 14168 bp, 10 predicted proteins | sample FrelakmetCRP12CR_FD_187146 | JGI IMG/M metagenome (GOLD analysis project Ga0209048, IMG submission 187146) | Freshwater lake sediment microbial communities from the University of Notre Dame, USA, for methane emissions studies - CRP12 CR (SPAdes)... | ecosystem: Environmental > Aquatic >... | reverse complement strand
CGATCCGGGGCCGGGCGACGAAGGTGCCGACGCCCTGGTGCCCCGTGACCCTGCCGGCACGCTCCAGCTCCTGCAGCGCCCGGCGCACGGTGATGAGGCTCACCCCGGCCCTGCGCGCCAGCTCCTGCTGCGTCGGCAGCAGGCTGCCCGGCTGCAGGTCTGCGGCGGCGATGATCTCCTCGATGAGGTCGATCACGCGGCGGTATCGCAAAGGCCGGCGCGCCGCCGCCGCGCGGGCCTCGCGTGCATCCAAAAGGCTCACGGCCGCCTCCCTCTCACCTTTTGGCGCGCTCGGCGGCGAGCACGGCGAACGCCTCTCGTGCCTTCGCCAGCGTCTCGTCGACGTCGGCGTCGGTGTGCACCAGCGAGACGAACAGGTTCTCGAACTGGCTGGGGTGGAACATGACGCCGCGCAGCAGCATCTCCTGCCACCAGCGCGTGAACGTCGCCTCGTCGGCGTAGCGCTCGGCGTCCCGCCAGTTGCGGATCGGGTGCCCGGAGAACCACAGCTGGAACACGGTGCCGAGGCCCTCGACGCGCACGGGGATGCCCGCCTCCTCGGCGAGCTCGCGGAGCCCCGCGGCGAGGCGGTCGCCGACCTTGCGCTGGCGCTCGTAGAGACCGGGTTCGGCGAGGATGTCCATGGTCGCCGAGACCGAGGCGCACTGCACCACGTTGGCGTTGTAGGTGCCGGAGTGGGAGTACCTGCCGTCGGCGATCATGCCCATGACCTCGCGGCTACCGCCGATGGCCGCCACCGGGAAACCGCCGCCGAGGCCCTTGGCCAGCGTCGTGAGGTCGGGCATCACGCCGAACCACTCCTGCCCGCCGCCGCGGCAGAAGCGAAAGCCGGTGATGACCTCGTCGAAGATCAGCAGAGCGCCGTGCTTGCTGGTCTCGCTGCGCAGCAGCTCGAGGTAGCCGGGCTCGGGCAGGATGCAGCCGGTGTTGAACACGGCCGGCTCCGTGATCACGGCGGCGATCTCGTGCCCGCGCTCGTCCATGAGCCGCTGGAAGCTGTCGCAGTCGTTCCACGTCAGGACTTCGAGGGTGTCGGCGAGCTCGAGCGGCACCCCGGGGCCGGCCGCGACCGGTCGCGGATGCTCGGCCGGCCCGGCCTCTTCGGGGTCCACGTGGTTGCTCCAGTAAACGGTGTCCTGCCAGCCGTGGTAGTGGCCCTCGAAGCGCACGAGGATGCGGCGCCCGGTGAACGCGCGTGCGAGGCGCACCGCCGTGCCCACGGCCTCGCTCCCCGAGTTGGTGAAACGCACCATCTCCAGGCTGGGGACGGCCTCGACGACCTTGCGCGCCGCCTCGATCTCGAGCTCGTAGGGGAGGCCGAAGGAGGTGCCGTACTCGGCGATGGCAGCGGCCACCGCCCGAGTGACCACGGGGTGGCGGTGGCCGAGGATGTCCGGTCCCAGGCCGAGGAGGTAGTCGATGTACTCGTGGCCGTCCACGTCTCGCAAACGCGAGCCCGTACCTTGGGCGATGAACGGCGGATACGGCTTCCAGCCGAACTTGACGGTGCGGGCGCTGCTGCCGGCGCCGCCGGGGATGATCTCGCTGGCGGTCCGGAAGAGCTCGGCGGAGCGGGCGGCGTAGCGCGGGTACGCGGTCTCGAAGTCCATGGGCACCTCATGGCGCGGGGGTTGTTTCGTCGGCCGCGTCTACTTAGTATGCTTTGTATGTTCTGACGGTAGCGTATCCGACCGCGCGGCGCGGGGCAAGGGAGTCGGTAGATGGCGATCATGCGCGACGAGATCCTGGAGCAGGCCGGCATCGTGGCGCGGCTGGCGGCGGATCCGCAGCCGTACCGGGCGGCGGCTCGCGAAGCGCGCGCCTGCGGCGCGCGCTTCGTCCTTTACGCCGCCCGCGGCACCAGCGACAACGCCGCCGTGTACGGCAAGTACCTGGCGACGATCCTCGCCGGCCTGCCGGCGGGCCTCGCCGTGCCGAGCGCCGCGACCGTGTACGGTGCTTCCATCGACTTTCGCGACTGCCTCGTGATCGGCATCAGCCAGAGCGGCGAGACGCCCGACGTCGCGGAGTACGTGGAGCAGGCCCGCGCCGCCGGCGCTTTCACGCTGGCCGTCACCAACGACGAGGGCAGCCTGCTGGCGAGCAGCGCCCACCTCATGCTGGCCACCCACGCCGGGGCGGAGCGCGCCGTGGCGGCGACCAAGACGTACACCAGCCAGCTCGCCGCCCTCGCGCTCTTCTGGTCGGCGTGGACCGGCGCCGACGCTCTGGCCGGGGCGCTGAGCGACGACGTGCCGGCGGCGATGGCGGCCGCGTGCGCTGTGGAGGCCGATGTCCAGAGCGTGGCCGCCCGCCTGAGCCACGCCGACCGCCTCCTCGTCACGGCGCGCGGCTACAACTACGCCACGGCGCTGGAGACGGCGCTCAAGGTGAAGGAGACGTGTTACCTGGCGGCCATGCCGTTCTCGGCCGCCGACCTGATGCACGGGCCTATCGCCGTCGTGGAGCCGCGCTTTCCGGTGCTGCTGTATGCGGCCCCGGGCAAGACGCTCGCCGGCATGCTGGCGCTCGACGCCGAGCTGCGGAGGCGCGGCGCCGAGACGTTCGTGGTCGCGGACCCGCGCACTCCCGTGCCCGGGTCCGCGACCACGCTCCGCGTGCCGCTCGCCGTGCCCGAGGAGCTCACGCCGCTCGTCGCGGTGCTCCCCGGGCAGCTGCTCGCGCTCCACCTCTCGTTGGCGCGCGGCCTCGACCCCGACAGCCCGCGGGGCCTCAGCAAGGTGACGCGCACGTAGTGAACGGCGCCGCGCCGCGTCCTACTGGGTGAGGTAGTAGTCGAGGAAGTCGAAGATCCACACCGGGTGCAGGTAGAACCCGCCGACTCGCTTGGAGAACACGGAGTTCACGTTCGGCTGATACAGCGGCACTGCCGGCGCTTGCGCCATGATGTCTTTTTGGATCTGGTCGAACGTCTGCAGCCGCTGCGTCTGATCGGTCATGCCGAAGCTCTGCGCGAGCAGCTTCTCGACCTGCGGGTCCCACCAGAAACTCGGATTGGCTCCGCCCTCCACCGCGTTGCTCTTGCTGAACAACGGCACCACGAAGTCCGACGGGTCGGGGAAGTCCTGCCACCAATCCTGCAGCCCCAGCGGCACCTTCTTCGGCTGGCCGATGAGCGTCCAGTACGTGGCCCGGTTGAGGAACTTGACCTGCGCCTGGACGCCGATCTGCTTGAGGTCGTTCTGGATGGACTGCGTGACCTTGGGCCAGGGGTCGACGTTGTGCGAGTAGATCGTCGTGGAGAAGCCGTTGGGATAGCCGGCCGCGGCCAGCATCTGCTTGGCCTTCGCCGGGTCGTAGCCGTAGAACTGGCCTTCGAGGCCGTCCACGTGACCGGGCAGGCCGGCGGGGTAGATCTGCCACAGCTCGCTGCCGGCGCCGGAGATGAGCTTGAGGAGCTTCTGGCGGTCGATCGCCCAGCTGATCGCCTGTCGCACCTGCAGGTTGTCGAACGGCTTCATCTGTACGTTCATGAACAGGTAGTCGATGGCGATGGCCGGCTCCTCCGCGACCTGCGACTTCCACTGCGGGTCGTGGGTGACGGAGACGTAGTCGGACGGGGCGATGTAGTCGCCGAGGATGTCGTTCTCGCCGGTCTTCAGCTTGAGCAGCGCCGTGGACGGGTTGATGGAGAGCTTCACGGTGATGCCGTCCACCCAGGCCTGGCCGACGCCGCGCCAGTCGGTCCAGTTGGGGTTGCGCACTAGGACGATCTCCTGCGCGGTCGTCCAGTGGTCGAGCATGTAGGGGCCAGTTCCCAGCGGGTGACGGACGATGTCCTTGCCCCACTTCTGCACCCACTCCTTGGCCATAACGTCGGTGAACGACATCGTGAGCGCGGAGAGGATGGTGGCGTCCGGCTTCACGAGGTCGATCTGCAGGGTGTAGGGATCGACGACTTTGACGCCCGCGATGCTCGACGCCTTGCCGCTGTTGAACGCCTCGGCGCCGACGATGCTCATGTAGAAGCCCGTGCCCGGAGGCGTAGGCGTCGTCTTGGGGCTCATCATGCGCTCGAAGGACCACTTCCAGTCGGCGGCCGTCATCTCGCGGTCCACCGGCGGCGCGAACTTGACGCCCTTGTGCAGCGTGAAGGTGTAGGTCCCGCCGCCGTTGCTCACCGTCGGCATCGCGGTGGCGAGGTCCGGGACGAGCTTCGTCCCGGCGGACTGCGATCCGCTGGCGTACGTGAGCAGGGTGTTGAACATGCTGTGCTCGATGGACCAGCCGTTGCCCTCCCAGTCGACGGCGGGGTCAAGGTACTGGGGCTCGCCTTGATAGCTCACGACCAACGTGCCTCCCTTGACGGGCGTGCCGCCCGAGGTCGCGCCTGTGGAGGCGGCCGTGGAGGAGGTCGAGCTGCCGCAGGCGGCGAGCGCGAGGGCCAGGACGACGACCGCCGTCAACGCCGTCGCCGCGAGCGTGGTGCGCCGATACATAGTGGCTCCTTTCATGCGGCCGCGCCGCGCTGAAGGCTGATCCGAGGTCGAACATACCACAGCGAAGTGCCTGCTATCATGGCCAAACCGGCGGCGCAGGCCGCGATGAGCAGACCCGCGGAGGAACATATGTCAGGGCTCGAGACGCTCCTCGCCGACATGGTCCGCATCGACAGCTCGAATCCGGGCCTGGCCGGCGGGCCGGGCGAGGCGGCTTTCGCCGCCCACCTCGCCCGGCTCATGGAACAGCTCGGCATGGAGGTCGACCTCTGGGATGCGCTCCCCGGGCGCCCGAACGTGGTCGGCCGGTTGCCAGGCAGCGGCGGCGGGCGCAGCCTGATGCTCCTGGGCCACCTCGATGTGGTGGGGCCGTGGGGGCCCGAGGCCTTCACGCCGGTCGTCCGCGAGGGCCGCATGTACGGCCGCGGCGCTGCCGACATGAAGTGCGGCTTGGCGGCGGCGCTGCTGGCCGTCGAGGCGCTGATCGCCGCAGGCCAACGCCTGCCCGGCGACGTGCTCATCGCCGGCGTCATCGACGAGGAGTGGGAGAGCGCCGGGGCGGCGGCGCTGCCGGCGCGGTATCGCCCGGACGCCGCCGTGCTCGTCGAATGCACCGACCTCGAGGTGGTCGTCGAGCACGGCGGCTTCGCCTGGTACGAGATCGAGAGCCGTGGCGTCGAGGCGGCTGGGGCCGACCCCGAACACGGCGTCGACGGCATCGCCCTGCTGGCGCCCGTGCTCGCCGGCATCACGACGCTCGACGCAGAGCTCAAGCGCCAGCCGCATGCTCGCTACGGGCGCGGCAGCATCCACGCCAGTACCATCGCCGGCGGCGACCAGCTGCCCGTGTACCCAGCGCGCTGCACGCTCGCCGTGGAACGCTGCCTCATCGCCGGCGAGACCGTGGCCCAGGGGCAGGCGGAGATGGAGGGTCTGCTCAGCGTCGCGCGGAACGCGGACCCGCGCTTCCGCGGCGACCTGCGCACCGTGGTCGCCCGCGAGCCGCTGGAGCAGTCGGCCGACGAACCGGTCGTCGCCGCCGTGGCCGCGGCCGCGGCCACGGCGCTCGGCCGGCCGCCGGTTCTGCGCGGCGACATCGGTTGGGCCGACTCCGGCCTCCTTGTGGAGGCCGGCATCCCGGTCGCTACCTTTGGCCCTGTCGGGCACGGCGAGCATACGGCCGACGAATGGGTCGATCTGGCCTCGGTGGCGACGACGGCCCAGGTGCTCGAGCGCACGGCGCTCGCCTTCTGCGCGTGACCTCTCGCGCCGGCGACCGCTGACGCGCGCCGCAAGAGCGAGGGCGTGGGGTCGTCTCCGGGCCGGTCTCGCCTGCGCCGCGGCGACGTCTCTTCCCGCCCGCGGTACGCGGGCGTATCCTTCTGACAGTAGACGCATCGGCTGCCGCTGACGGCCGCAGACAACGGGAGGTACCATGCACGCGCGATCGCTCACTCTGTGCGCCATCCTGCTGCTCGCGGTCGTCTGCGGCGCCGCGGCGCCGCCGCCGGCGGCGGCCGTCCCGGCGGCGCTCGACCCCGCGCCGCAGGCCAAGTGGACCGTCATCGTCTACATGGCTGGCGACAACGACCTGGAGCCGTGGATCACGCGCGACATCGACAGGGAGATGGCCGCTACGGGCTCGAACGCCAACGTCCAGATCGTGGCGCTGGCCGATCGCGGTAGCCGGCCCGGCACGGCCGACGGCGGCTGGTCCGGGGCGCGGGTCTTCAACGTCGGCAAGGGCATGAAGGCCACGGCCGACATGGCCGTCGCCGACTGGGGCCACGCGGACATGGGATCGCCGCAGACGCTCATCGACTTCGTCGACTGGGCACGTGCCAGTTTTCCGGCCGACCGCTACGCTCTCTTCCTCTGGGACCATGGCTGGGGCTGGTGGCCGGGCAACACCATGAGGGATGACACCAGCAACGACTACCTCGACATGGACGAACTGCGCCGCGCGATGCAGACCGTCGGCGGGGTCGACATGGTGGGCATGGACACGTGCTTGGGACAGACGATCGAGGTCCAGGCCGAGTTCCGCGGCTTCGCGAACGCGATGGCGGGCTGCGAGGACTCCACCGGCTACACGGGCTTCCAGTACGGTGAGATCCTTGCCAAGCTGCAGGCCGACCCGGCGATGGGCGCCTCTTCACTGGCCACGGTCGCCGCCAAGAGCATCCGCACGGGTCACGACAAATGGTCGCTCACCGCCTCGGCCGTCGCCCTCGACTGGCGCTGGGACAGCCTCACCGCGGCCGTCAGCGACCTGGGCTGGGACATGGCCGTCAGGCTTCCCCAGTACCGTCACGCCTTCGCCGTCGCACGCCGGCACGCGGCGAGTCCTCCGCAGAGCTACTCCGAGGTGCGCGACCTGTACGACGCCGCGCGCGAGATCAGGGCACATGTCGGCTCCCCGGCCATCAAGAAGGACTGCACGCGCGTGATCGAGGCGCTGCGCAAGGCCGTGCTCTACGAGTGGAGTCCCGCGGTCGAGGGCGACCTGCACGGCATCAGCTTCTACTGGCCGGCTGCGCCGGCGCCGCCGGGCGTGGGCTCGAGCTTCTCCCAGTGGGTGAACTTCCCGTACTACTGCACGCAACTCCAGTTCACGCGGCTGACCTACTGGGGCGACTTCCTGGGCGCCTGGGGCGGCTGACTTGGTCAACGGCCGGGCGCCCGCTGTAGGCTACGCAGAGTGAAGGACCGTTCAATGGATGCAGGGGGGCGGGCATGAGCTACGACGGGGACGGCAGGACGGTCGTCGTGAGCGGTGCGGCCGGGGGCATCGGCGCGGCCGTGGCGCGCCGCTTCGCGGCCGCCGGCGCGACCCTCGTCCTCGGCGACCTCAACGGCGTCGCTCTCGAAGCGCTCGCCGGCGAGCTCGCCGCCCTGACCACGGTGCACGCGCTCACCTGCGACGTCAGCCTCCCCGCCGACTGCCGGAACCTCATGGCCACGGCGGCCGGCGACGCCGGCCGCATCGATGCGCTCGTCAACACGGCCGGCGTCTGGACCGAGGGCCCCAGTGACCAGACCACCGAGGAAGAGTGGGACAAGGTCCTCGGCGTGAACCTCAAGGGCACGTTCTTCTGCTGCCGCTACGCGATCCCGTATCTCAAGAAGACCGCGGGCTGCATCATCAACCTGAGCAGTGACGCAGGCGTGGTGGGCACTCCGGAGACGGCCGTGTACACGGCCTCCAAAGGCGGCGTGAGCTTGCTCACCAAGTCGCTGGCGCTCGAGCTCGCCCCGTTCCTGGTGCGCTGCGTCGCCGTGTGCCCGGCGGACGTGATGACGCCCATGCTCGAAGGCCAGGCGCGCGACTTCGGCGGCGGCGACCCCGAGAGTTACTTGAAGCGCCTGCTCGGCAGCTATCCGCAGCGCGACAAGGCGCGCTTCATCACGCCCGAGCAGGTCGCCGAGCTCATCTTCTACCTCGCCAGCCCCGCGGCGGCGCCCATCACCGGGGCGCTCATCAGCATCGACTACGGCACCGCCGCCGGCTACGGCTACGGCTGAGCCGGCGTCCCGCACGCGGCCACGACCAGAGAAGGAGCGCTCGTCACACAATGGCTGACAAACCGTTCATCCACCCCTACATCCCGAACTCGGTGCCGGCCACCAAGGAGGCCATGCTCGACGAGCTCGGGCTGAGCAGCGTCGAGGAGATCTACGCCGAGATCCCCGACCGCCTGCGCTTCAAGGGCACCCTCGACATCCCGCCGGCGATCCTCGCGGAGCGCGATCTGCGCCGGCACGTCCAGGGCCTGCTCGACAAGAACATCTCCAGCGTCGACTACCTCAACTTCTGCGGCGCCGGCTGCTGGCAGCACCACGTGCCGTCGATCGTCGACGAGGTCATCAACCGGGCTGAGTTCGTCAGCGCCTACTGCGGCGGCGAGTACAGCGACCTCGGCAAGTACCTCACGCGCTTCGAGTTCAACAGCATGCTCGGCGAGCTGCTCGACTACGCCGCCGTCGCCAACCCCATCTACGATTGGGGCGACGTCGCCGGGCGCGCCTTCCGCATGGCCCGGCGCATCACCGGCCGTGACAAGGTGCTGGTGCCGTCGCACATGAGCCCGATGCGGCTCATGGAGGCGCGCACGCTGTGCCAGCCCGAGGCGATGGTAGGCAGCACCAAGCTCCGCTTCTTCGAATGGGACAGAGACACCGGCATGGTCGATCTGGACGACCTGCGCACGAAGCTCGACGACTCTTTCGCCGCCGTCTACTGGGAGAGCCCCGGCTACCTCGGCACCATCGAGGCCCACGGCGCCGAGATCGTCAAGATCGCCCACGAGCATGGCGCCCTGGCGATCGCCGGCGTCGACCCGATCACGCTGGGCGTGCTCGTCCCGCCCGGCGCCTTGGGCGCCGACATCGCCTGCGGCGACATCCAGGGGCTCGGCATGCATATGCACGCCGGCGGCGGCTGCTCCGGGTTCATCGCCTTCAGGGACGACGATCCCGTGTTCGCCGAGGAGTGCCCGCTCGAGCTGTACACGGTCATGGAGACCGCGACCCCAGGCCAGTACGCCGTCGCCGAAGCGCTGGCCGAGCGCACCAGCTACGGCGCCCGCGACCAGGGCAAGGACTGGGTCGGCACCGCCTCGGGCCTGTGGACCATCGCCGCGGCCGTGTACATGGCCGTGATGGGTCCGCAGGGCTTCAAGGATCTCGGCGAGACCTGCATCGCCCGCTCGCACTACGCGGCGAAGCTGCTCGGCGAGATCCCCGGGGTGCGGATCAAGCTCTCGCCGAGCTTCTTCAAGGAGTTCGTCGTCGACTTCGACGGCACCGGCAAGACAGTGGCCGAGGTCAACAAGAAGCTGCTCGGCCACCAGATCTTCGGCGGCAAGGACCTCTCGGCCGAGTTCCCCGAGCTCGGCCAGAGCGCGCTCTACTGCGTCACCGAGTACTATGACCAGGCCGACATCGAGACCTTGGCCGCGGCTGTCGAGGAGGTGACGGCATGAAAGACGAGACGCCGCAAGAGAAGGTCGCCCGCCTCGGCCGGCTACGCCGCGACGGCGGCGTGCTGCACGACTACCAGGCCCCGCGCTGGGACGAGCCGTTCATCATGGAGCAGGGTTCGCCCGGCGAGCGCGGCGTGCTCGTGCCGCTCGCCGAAGACGACGTCACGGCGGCTGTGGGTGAGGCCGCGGACTACATCCCCGAGGGGATGAGCCGCGCGGCCGCCCCCGACCTGCCCGAGATGTCGCAGTACCAGGTGCTGCGCCACTACCTGCGCTACTCGCAGATGACGCTCGGCATGGACCTCGGCAGCGACATCAGCGAGGGCACTTGCACCATGAAGTACAGCCCGAAGATGCACGAGGAGCTGATCCGCGGTCACAAGGCCGCCGACCTGCACCCGTGGCAGGACGAGGAGACCATGCAGGGGCTGCTGGCGATCGTCTACGAGACCGGCCAGTACCTGAAGTCGATCAGCGGCATGGACGCCTTCACGCTGCAGCCCGGCGGCGGTTCGCACGCGGTGTTCACCAACGCGTGCGTCATGCGCCGCTACTTCGAGGCCAAGGGTGAGCTCGACCAACGGAACGAGATGATCACGACGATCTTCTCGCATCCCTGCGACGCCGCAACGCCGATGGTCGCCGGCTTCAAGGTCATCACCGTGATGCCCGACGAGAACGGCTACCCCGACCTCGCAGCCTTCAAGGCGGCCGTCTCGGAGAAGACGGTCGGCTGCATGATCACGAACCCCGAAGACACCGGCATCTACAACCCGCAGATCGACAAGTACGTCGAGGTCCTGCACGAAGCCGGCGCCCTGGCCTTCACCGACCAGGCCAACGCCAACGGCATCCTCGGCTTCGCCCGTGCCCGCGACGCCGGCTTCGACGCCTGCCACTTCAACCTCCACAAGACGTTCTCGAGCCCGCACGGCTGCGAGGGTCCTGCGACCGGGGCCTACCTGTGCACCGACGAGCTGGCCAAGTACCTGCCGGTGCCGCTGGTGACCAAGGTCGGCGACAACTACCACCTCGACTACGACCGCCCCGAGAGCATCGGCCGCGTGCGCGGCTTCCTCGGCAACTGGATGGGCGTGATCCGCGCCTACGCCTGGATCCGCACCATGGGTCCCGAGGGCCTCAAGGAGGTCGCCGAGATCAGCGTCCTCAACAACAACTACCTCGACAACCTGCTGATGGCGGTCAAGGGCGTGAGCCGGCCGTACGCCGAAGGCCACCGCCGGCTCGACCAGGTGCGCTACAGCCTGGAGCAGCTCAAGGAGGACACCGGCGTCGGCACCGAGGCCCTGCGCGACCGCATGGTCGACTTCGGCATCCAGAGCATGTGGATGAGCCATCATCCCTGGGTGGTGCCCGAGCCGTTCACCCCGGAGCCCTGCGAGACCTACAGCAAGGACGACCTCGACGAGTGGGCGGCGGTCATCAAGAAGGGCAGCGACGAGGCCTACGCCGACGCGCAGTTCGTGCTCGACGCGCCGCACGCCCAGCCCATCGAACAGATGCGGCGCACCGAGGCCATGGAGGACCCGAAGGAGTGGGCCTTCACCTGGCGCGCCTACAAGAGGAAGATCCTGAAGCAGAAGTGAAGAGGCTGGGGCTGATCGTCAACCCCGTCGCCGGCGTCGGCGGCCGGGTAGGCCTCAAGGGCAGCGACGGCGCGGAGATCCTGCGGCGGGCGCTCGAGCTGGGCGCCGTGCGCGACGCTCCGCGGCGCGCATGGCTGGCGCTCGAGCGCCTGGCGCGCGTGCGCGATCACGTCGAGGTCGTCACCTGGCCGGCCGAGATGGGCGAAGACGAGGCCCGCGCGGCCGGCTTCGAGCCGCGCGTGCTGGGCACGTTCTGCGGCCGTCCTACCTGGGCCGCCGCCGAGCGCGATCACGGCCACGACGTGGCCGCTCTGGGCGTGGCCGGCGAGTTCGTGCTCACGTCGCCGGCCGACACCGAGCAGGCGGCCCGCGATCTGGTTGCCGCCGGCGTCGACCTGATCCTCTTTGCCGGCGGCGACGGTACGGCGCGCAACATCTGCAACGCCGTCGGCGCCGGCGTGCCTGTGATCGGCGTGCCGGCCGGCGTCAAGATCCACTCGGCCGTCTACGCCACGACGCCGGCCGCCGCCGGCGACGTGGCGGCGCTCTTCCTCCACGAACGCCCGGCGGCCGTGCGCCTTCGTGAGGGAGAGGTCATGGACATCGACGAGGAGGCCTTTCGCGAGAACCGCGTCTCGGCGCAGCTCTTCGGCTACCTGTCGGTCCCGTATGCCCGAGGGCTCACGCAGAGCGCCAAGGCCGGCGGGGTGGCCGGCGAGGAGCGCGCCCTGAACGACGTCGCCACCGAGGTGATCCGCGACATGAGCCCGGGCGCCCTGTACATCCTGGGCCCGGGCACGACCACCCGCACGATCATGACCCGCCTCGGCCTCGAGAAGACGTTGCTCGGCGTCGACGCCGTGCTGGGCGGGGCCCTCGCCGGCCGGGACGTCACCGAGGAGGGCCTGCTGCGCCTCCTGCAGGCACACCCCGCGGCGCACATCGTGGTCACTGTGATCGGGGGCCAGGGCCACATCTTCGGCCGCGGTAACCAGCAGATCAGCGCCCCGGTGATCCGCCGCGTGGGCGTGGCCGGGATCACCGTCATCGCCACGCAGACCAAGCTCCTGTCTCTGGAGGGCCGGCCGCTGCTCGTCGACACCGGCGACCCCGCCCTCGACGCCGAGCTGTGCGGCTACGCCAAGGTCGTCACCGGGCTCGGCGAGCGCACGATGTACAAGGTCGGCCTGTAGACGCACGTTCCCCCTTCCCTAGATGCCTGTACCATCCCCTCGCGCACCCGCCGCGCCGACTCTCTAAGCGGGCGGCGGTGAGTCTCTGGACTTGTGAGGCGACGATGAACGACTGGGCCAAGATGTTGATGGAGGATCAGGGTCCGTCTCCGGACGGGCTTGGGCAGGAATACTGGATGGCGCCGCAGCTGCCCTACGCGGTGCGTCAGCGCATCGAGATCGTGTTCGAGGTGCTGTCGCACCTGCCGCTCGAGCAGCCCGTGGCCGTGGTCTCGGACTCCGGCAAGACGATCGCCCTCAACGCGCCGCTGGTCGGGCTTGTGGGCGGCGCCAGCGGCGACCTGCTGGGGCGGCAGTGGTCCAGCGTCATGCCCGGGTGGCCGGAGCGCGCCCGCGGCTTTCGCCGCGAGGGCGAGCAGGTCTTCGAAGAGCACCTCGGCCGCCCGGACGGCGAGCAGATCTGGGTGCGCGTCTCCCTGGGGCCGGTCGCTGAGCGCGGCGAGCCCCGGGCGATGGCCTACCTGCTCTTCATCAGCAAGCCGGACGTGGAGACCATCGACCACGACGAGGTCCGCCGCCTGCGCAAGAGCCTGCAGCTGCTGGCCGACACACAGACCGACTTCGTCGTCGAGATCGACCGCGACTGCATCATGACGTTCGTGAGCCCGTCGTTCTGCCGCGCCGTCGGCGCGGCAGAGAAGGAGCTCGTGGGCCGCGAGTTCATGTCGCGGGTGTGCGCCGACGACCGCGCCGCCGCCGCGGCGGCGCTGCAGGAGGCCCTCAAGCCGCCGTTCAACGGGGAGATGAGGGCGCGCCTTGCCGCCGAGCCGGACAAAGCGCTGGACTGGCAGATCGACGCCGTCATCGGCGACGGCATCGTGGGCCTGGACCTGGTGGGGCGCGTGCAGGCCGGTGAACGGCCGGCGGAGCCGGCTGCCCCGGCCGTCGCCGCCAAGCCCGCGGGTGCCGCCGCGCCGCTCGCCGCCGAGGACCCGCGCCAGGCGGCGATCCGCGAGCAGCTCGCGACGCTCGCGCCGGGTGACCAGGCCGGTCTCATGGCGCTGGCCAGGGCAGTGGCCGACGCGGCCGGCGCCGAATGCGTGGTCTACAACGTCATGCGCGGCGACGCTGTGGAGACGGCGGTCGGCTGGCGCCTGCCGCCGTCCGGCTCCTCATGAAACCCTCATGTAACCTTCACGCCCGCTGACTTGACACTGAAGAGCGCGGCGAAAGGTTATACGATATCTCTCACAGGACGCCTGTGGAGGGTCTCGGTCGGCTCTCGGCAGGCGCCCACACGTCACTTCAAGGAGAAGGAAAAGCATGAAGGTTCTCGTTGTCGGCACCGGTGGTGTGGGCCAGTCCATCGCCGCGATCGCCAAGCGCCGCGACCCCAGGGGTGAGTGGCTCCAGAAGATGGTCATGACCGACTACGACGGCAAGCGCGCCGCAGATTTCGTCGCCACGCTGGGCGATCCGCGTTTCGTCGCCGAGCAGATCGACGCCGGCGACATCGACGCCGTGGCCGCCCTGGCCACGAAGCACGGCGTCGACATCCTCATGAACCTGTGCGCGCCGAACTTCAACCCGCCGCTGCTGCAGGCCGCCCTCAAGGCGCGGGTGCACTACCTCGACACCGCCATGACGCTCAGCGAGCCGCACCCCACCGACCCGATGCACAAGTGCGGTGTCAAGCTTGGTGACGAGGAGTACGCGCTCAGCCCCGAGTTCGAGAGGATCGGCAAGTACGCGCTCGCCGGCTTCGGCGTCGAGCCCGGCATGGCCGACTTCTTTGCCCGCTATGCGGCCGACCACCTCTTCGACGAGATCGACGAGATCGGCATCCGCGACGGCAGCAACCTCGAGATCCCCGGCGCCAAGGGCATCAGCTTCGGCTTCAGC
>Ga0209048_10004002_pt1 | contig 14171 bp, 16 predicted proteins | sample FrelakmetCRP12CR_FD_187146 | JGI IMG/M metagenome (GOLD analysis project Ga0209048, IMG submission 187146) | Freshwater lake sediment microbial communities from the University of Notre Dame, USA, for methane emissions studies - CRP12 CR (SPAdes)... | ecosystem: Environmental > Aquatic >... | reverse complement strand
GTAAACCACCATGCTTGGCATGGTCTCCTACTCTCGCCGCCCGCAAAGCGGACACTTCACTTGCTATCTCAACCGGACATATCATGTGCTACTGACAGCAAACATGAATTGACTAGGAGGATTCGGGAAATCGCAGTAGAATCCACGCGAATCCATCTCAGTCAAGATCATTGGAGCGCGCCATGACTGCCTCCGAGGTTGCTGCGACGCTGAGGGACCTGAAGCCGCGGTTCCTGGAGGGACTGGCGCGGCCTGCACTTGAAACGATCGTAGCCGCCGCCACCCAGCGGCGCTTCATGGCCCATTCCATTTTGACCAACCAGGGCCAACCTGCCACCCACTTGTTTGTGCTCTTAAGTGGACGCGCCCGCAGTTTCCACATGACGCAGGCCGGCCAAGTCACGCTGATGCACTGGCTGCCGGCCGGCGAGATGTTCGGCGGTATGTCGCTCTTGACCCGGCCGAGTGGCTATCTCGTCAGTACGGAAGCAGTCCGCAACAGCTACGCGCTGGTTTGGGACCGTGCCACCATCCGCAGCCTGGCCGAGCGCCACCCCAGGTTGTTGGAGAATGCCCTGGCGATCGTATCGGACTATATGAATGCCTACCTCGCCATGCACGTGTCTCTCACCTGTCACACCGCGCGCCAGCGCCTGGCGGAAGTGCTGGTGAACCTGGCCAGCGGCATCGGTCACCGAGTTCCCGGCGGCGTTGAACTCCATATTGGGAACGAGGATCTGGCCACCTCGGCGAACGTAACTCCGTTTACCGCAAGCCGCCTTTTGAGCGAGTGGCAGCGCGCCGGCATGGTGACCAAGAGCCGTGGCAAGGTCGTGCTTCGCGACCCGGAACAGCTCCTGCTGCACCAGATCTGACCCCGGCTTTCCTTGCTCTTGAGCAACTAACGGTTTGTCTGCGGGCAACGACAGGACCCCCGTCCCCTGTCATCCTTACTTCAGCGAAAGTCGGCACCGCTGAGGACGCAGACCGCCTTCCCCCAGAGGTTGCTTACCTCGCTGCCGATACGCATGAGCGGGCCGTCTCCTCCTTTTGACGGTCCGCTTTCTTCTTGTCCTGAAAAGACTTCCGGGACTGATTGCGCGCGGGCAAGCACAGGATTGCCGCCTCGCAATGACGGACTTGCCGCCGAGCAACGACGCAAGGTGCCGCTTGTGCGAACATTCTGGTGCGACATTTTTCATGGCAGACCGGCGGCCGGCAGCGGCACTTTGCCCCCCACAACCCGCCATCTTGTTGTAGGCCTGCCGTATCACCGGCCCATACGATTTCAATAGCTGGACAGGTCGCCAGACCATGTCCTCATCATGTTTGGAGTGTGTAAGTGATTCCCGTAAGTCCACGTGTCATTCTGTGTGTGGATGACGAGCCAACCGGATTGATGGCTCGCCGTCTCATTTTGTCGATTGCCGGCTACGACGTCATAACTGCCGCCAGCGCTGAGGCAGCCCTGAAGATTTTCGGCCGCAACCCGGTTGACCTCATCATCACCGACCACTTCCTGCCGGACCTTCCCGGCACCGAGATGGCTGCAATGATGAAGCGGATCAAGCCCCAGGTCCCCATCGTTCTATTGACCGGGTCGCTGGAACCGCCGCCCGGGATCGAACATACCGACCTGCTTCTGGTAAAGGGAATGCCTCCGCCGGAGTTCCTCGCCGCGGTTGCCAGGCTGCTGACAAAAGAGAACGGAGTCGGGACCGCATAGAGTCAGTTCATTGCGCGGGCCCACCGTGGCGCGCACTTCGGCATCGCGGGCACTATCTTCCTCCCGTTCCAGACGTCTATGCGCAATAGATGTAGATAATGGCGAACCGGCGTCACTCGTAGCGTAGTAGCGTGACGCCCGGCGGGATACTAGTAAAAGTGCTGGCTCGCCATGTCAAATTCGCAGCATGAAAGCTGGGTCTTCTTCGGCTCCAGGTCCGCGGTTAGCTAGTCGCGCTGGGTAGCAGATGGCCGGTCTCTGCTGGGGCCTCAGTTTTCGTGACAATATCGTGACAATATATTGAGCATCTTCGGCCCGTCGGCTCGAATCAACCTAAGCACGTGGGGATTGGCTCGAAAGGTAGTTCGGTTTTGATTTCTTCTCGACAGTTTCGTAGAGCTATATCGCTTGTGGCATGCGTGATGGTGCTGACGACCGCAGCGATGGCGTCGCCTTCCAACGACACTCCGGCACTCGACCGCGGTTTCCAGCAGATGTACAACCTGGATTTCCCGGGCGCCCACGCGACCTTTCGCGGCTATCAGCAGACCAATCCCAACGATTCCCTGGGATACGTGGGCAATGCTGCCGCGTACCTCTTCTCTGAGTTCGACCGTTTGCACATCCTCGAATCTGACTTGTTCACCGACGATCACAAGTTCGAAAACCGCAGCCGGCCGAATCCTGACCCTGCGGTGAAAATCGAATTCGAGAAGGAGCTTTCCAGGAGCGACGGTCTGGTGCAGCAGGCCCTGGCCAGGAACCCGCAGGACAAGAACGCGCTGTTCTCGCGCGTGCTCGCCAACGGACTTCGCGGCGACTACACCGCGATGATCGAGAAGCGGAACTTCGCCAGTCTCGGCTATATGAAAACCTCGCGCGCCGTCGCCCAGCAATTGTTGTTGATTGACCCCACCTGCTATGACGCCTACCTAGCGGTCGGTGTGGAGAATTACCTGCTGGGCGCCAATCCCGCGCCGGTGCGTTGGTTTCTCCAGATGACCGGGTCACAGACCAACAAGGCAGAAGGCTTGGAGCGGCTGCGGCTCACCGCCGACAAGGGGCACTACCTCGCTCCCTTTGCCCGCCTGCTGCTGGCCGTGGCGGCCCTGCGCGATAAGGACCCGCAAACCGCTCGCGCCTTGCTCGCCGGACTGGCCACCGAGTTCCCCGGCAACTTCCTGTACGCGAAGGAACTCGCCAAAATCCAGTAGGGCTCGCGCCCACCCCCTAATCCGTCCCCAACGCGTTGCTCGCTTTCGATGCCGGCGGTCCGTGCACGTTGGCCGCTGTTCGTAAGTGGACATGCTAGGATGGCACGTCGAATTCTGCGATGACCACTGCCCCCCAGCCTCCGCGCCGTCTTATCCACGCTCTCTGCCTCCTCAACCTGCTGCTCTTGTCAGCACCCGTCTTCGCCACCACCGTGCTTGCGCTCATCGACAAGAAGCACCACAAAGTCGTTCTCGCCGGCGATAGCCTGCTGAACTACAAGCTCGCCAAGACTTCGGTCGCAACTTGCAAGACCTACGCCAAGCCGGGATGCACCTACGGCATGGCCGGCCTGTTCAGCAAGGAGTACCCGGCCTTCCAGCTCAAAGACCTGGCCGACCAGGCGTGCGAGCTGAATGGCGACCTGCAGCACCGCGCCGACACTTTTCTCGAGATCGCCAAGGAACCGGTCGCCGCTGTCGCGCAGTACATCCGGCTGAATGAGCCGCAGTTTTACGCTGACCTGCTGAACGGCAATGGCGGAGAGTTCGTCATCGTGATTTTCGCCGGCACCCAGGACGGCCACTCGGCCATCTTTGCGCGCGGCTACAAGCTCGATCCCAACGGTGGCATTAAGCCGCTGTCGGTCAACGTCACCGAAGACAACGCCGGGGTCGGCTTCTTCGCCGGTTCGAACCAGGCGATTGCCGCCTACGTGAAGGCCAATCCCAAGTGGCAGAAGATGGACAGGGTCGCCGCGGCGAAGAAGTTCGTTCAACTGGAAATCGACGCCCATCCGCAATGGGTCGGGCCGCCGATCTCCACCCTCACCGTCAACCATCTTGACCAGGAAAAGTGGATCAGCAAAGGTGTGTGCGATCTCCCGCCTGCGCCCGTGGTGCCGCCCTCCGAACAACCCGCGGCACAGCCCGCGACCCAGCCCGCACCTTCGACTATGCCTCCGCCTGCGCAGCCTGAAACTCCGCCGGCCAATCCGCCCGTCACGCCGCCGGAAGCGGGGCGATGATCCGCTACAGTCCTCCAACCTTGCCGACGCGCTGATTAGCGAGGTCAGCGTGCTACCCTACGGATTTTGTCCTGCACCCTAAGTTCACGCCGCAGATTGGGCAGGCGACGGCTCATCTTTTCCCATGGCGCGGCGCAAGCTCACCGGCGTGGTGGCCGGCGAAGTGGTACAGCCCTGACCTCGCGGCTGCGCTCGAACCCGGATTGACTGCGCCGAATCTTGCGCTTGCCGGCTGGGCCTTCTGCGCCCAGCTGGCGCACAGAGTCACGGCCAAGGCGCGTGCGAAACCGGCAGGAGTGCATCGCTCGGTGGCCCCTGCCAACGCCTTCGACCGTCCGGCGCATCTTTGCAATCGCCGCAGCGCTTTCTACCGGACGCAAAAAAGCCCTGCCGGACGGCAGGGCTCGAAGAAAGTCAGCAAACAATCCATCTCAGCGTCGGACTAGAAGCCGGCCAGGTTTCTCGGGGAACCGAGACCGGTGCACTGGTCCCAACCAGGCACAGCGGACTTGCCGTTGCTGCCCTTGGTGACGTCATAGAAGTACTGATGATAGATCCCAGGGTTTCTGTACCAGCCGTAGACCTTCCCAAGTTCATTCGGGGTGTGGTTGGCGAAGCTGCCAGCCGCGTTAACAATGCCAGCCAGCGCCGGCGAGGAGAGGCTGGTACCACCGACCTGACACCAGCCGCCGCATCCCGTTGTGCTATAGACCGCCGCGCCGCTGTTGGGATCGGCATCCGCCGAGATATCCGGCGTGCCACGCTTCGGTCCGGTGCGGTTGCCAACGATGAGCTGGTAGTTGGGAAGGGCCTCGTACGCGCTGATGCCGCCGCCACTGCCACTCCAGCAGTCTTCTTCGCCAGTGAAGTTTCCGCTGCTACGAATGACTCTCGTGCCGCCGGCAGAAACCGTGTTGGGCGAGACGCTCGGATAGGCCGCACCTACTCCGGAGTCACCTGCTGAGCTGAAATAGACCACTCCAGGGGACGTCATGTACTGGTCCCAACTCAGTTCGGAGGGGTCTTCCCCGCCATTGTAGGTAAAGCTGTTTGAGACTTCGCCACCGCCTGCGGCAGACACTGCCTGACCAGCCAGATACTCAGCAGCGCTCGTGCCACCCGAGAATGGGTCACTGCAGAACTGGGCTACGATGATCTGCGCGTTGGGCGCCATGGCATGGGAATACTCCACATCCAGGGCGGTTTCCAGGTCCCAGCCCGTTCCGTTATTGCTGGGGCAGGAACCGCAATCGCAGATGAATTGCAGAGTCTGGGTCGGCAAGCCGTATTGAGTGTTGAAAACATTGAAGTCGGCTTGCAGCGAACTGTTGTGGCCGTAGTCAACCACGGCGATGGCCTTCGACCCGCCGGTGGCAACGGGAGACCCGCTCCTGGGGCATCCGCTGGTCGGCGGTGTCACGCCGTAGATGCAGGCGAGGGAGCCTGGGTTCTCGGCACTGGCTGGCGGAGCATCCGGCTTAATGCCTCCTTCGGGCACGAAAATATACAGCGGCGTGCGCACCATTCCCGGACGCAGACCAACCGTGCTCGGGGGAGCAACAATTGTGCCTTTGGCCTGCGAGTCCTGGACTTGGGCAAAGCTCCCTATGGACAAAACGAGAATCACCAGCGCGGTGACCAACACGAACAGACTTCTCTTCATTGATATCTCCTTAAATCGCGAATCGGGTTACCAGGCCGCTGCAAACTTCGGCCCTCAAGAGTGAGTGGAAAAGGAATAGCCAGTCGCGGATCCCAGCGGGGGTGAGGCGTTCTAGTCCGTTCAGACCGCTTCATCCGGAACATCTCTGCTCAAATCCTGATGTCAACCAACATTCCAACTAGGGGTGAACTGCACGAGGAAATCAGTGAGTGTCCCATGTGCACGTTACAACCCATGTCGCAGTGAGGCGGTAGAACGATTTAAGGGGAGAAGTGAGGGACTGAACTGCAACAGATTGCAGCAAAATCCTAAACAATTTCCCTTCCATAATTCCACCAAAGTGCGGCGCCTGACTCTTCGCCAAGCGCCTACGCAATCGCCTCGAAGTGCGATCCGTCGAACTATAGCTCCGTGGCCGTACTACTACCAGTACCGTAGTTAATGCTACCAACTAGAGTGTTGCCGAATTAACTTTGTAGTAGTAGTTCACACCGTGAGCCGGTGAACTATAGCTCCGTGGCCGTACTACTACCAGTGCCGTAGTTAATGCTACCAACTAAAGCGTTGCCTAATTAACTTTGTAGTAGTAGTTCACACCGTGAGCCCGGCGTACTCTAGTCTCCGTCGCGGACTACTACCGACCCCGTAATTGATGCGCTCCCACCTGGAGCGTGGAGCATCAGTTCCGGCCACCTCAAACTGCTGCGATAAGCCCCTCGGGCTCCGGGATAGTCACCGGCCAGTAGCTTCATTCCTCCGTGAAAGGACCAGGCACCAGCGGCAGAATAATTTCACGGGCGCGCATAGGTGGTGCCGGGTGCGCTGCTCTGTCCCTGGAAAAGCCTGTCGCTCCAATTCCAGCGCCGAACACCCAGAACGACGACCACAATCCCGCGCGCGTCGCGCGGCGCATTCTGTTTGACCTCACCGTCGGCAACGACAATCTGTTCAAAGGCGATCGCTACAAGTGGAGCCTGCAGGGCACGGTCATCAACCGGACCTTTACGGTGCTGCCTGGGTTCCACCTCTGAGGATGGCCGCCTTGACACTGCCGCACCCCTACTTTTATCCTTAATGTTTGTCCTAAGAAGTTCCCGCCCGTCTGTACCTGCCAGCGTTTCCCGTCAGGAGCTTGGCCTGCCAGACCCGGCTCAGCCGGAGCGAGGGCTATTGGGGACTGTCTCAGGCTGAGGCCGGTGCTGCTATGCTGATTCGGGTTCGGGATCTGGAACTCCAGAATTTGGAGTTCAACGAGAGTTTTCAGCCCGGCGCCATTGAATTTGGGCCTGACTTCCGCCAGACCGGCCCGCTGCTGAGCAAGGGACGCGCTGAGCTGATCGTGGAGCACCGCGGCCACAAAGAGAATGTCGAGGACATTCGCCTGGTCGGCAAGGTCGAGGTCCACCTGGAGTTCAGTTGCGCCCGTTGCCTGGACCCGGTCGAGCAGGATGTGAACCGGGCTTTCGACCTGATCTACCGCCCGCTGGGGGTGGATCGACGCGCCGATGAGGCCGCGATTAGCGAGGCCGACACGGAAATCGGCTACTATCAGGGCGAAGGGTTGCTGTTGGAGGATGCGCTCCGCGAGCAGGTTTTGCTGGAGACTCCGGTGCGCGCCCTGTGCCGCGAAGATTGTAAGGGGTTGTGTCCGCATTGCGGCCGCAATTTGAATGTCGAGCAGTGCCATTGTGAGCAGCATCTCAGCGATCCCCGCTGGGAGGCGCTGAACGAAATCAAGAAGAAGCTGCAAAGCTAAGTTCCGATCGCCGGCCGGTGCCGCGCGGTCCTAGTGAGGTTTTCATGCCAAATCCAAAACGGCGCCATTCCAAGGCGCGCACGGCCAAGCGCCGCTCCCACGATCACCTGACAGCTCCGACGCTGTCCGAGTGCCCCAACTGCCATGAGCACAAGTTGCCGCACCGCGCCTGTCCCAAGTGCGGCTTCTACAAAGGCCGCGAAGTCATCGAGGTTGAAGAGAGCACCAGCTAGGATGACAGGCGAGTATGCCGACCATCATCGCGCTTGACGCTATGGGCGCCGACCGCGCGCCCAAACCCGAAGTCGAAGGGGCGATCCTCGCCACGCGTCACTATGACGTGGAAGTTGTGCTGGTCGGAAAAGAAGACGTCATTCGCGCCGAGCTGGATTTGCACCGTTTCTGGCGCAAGCTGCCCATCCATATCGCGAACGCCGAGGAAGTCATCGGCATGCACGAGAAGGCGGCGCAGGCGGTGCGCACCAAGCGTGACTCTTCCCTGCGGGTCGGCCTGCGGATGGTGCGCGACGGCAAAGCTGCGGGCTTCGTGACCGCCGGTAACACCGGCGCGGCCATGGCCACCGCCAAGATGGTGCTCGGCGCCATTCCCGGCGTGGATCGACCCGCGCTGGCGGCTGTTTTCCCGACCGCGCAAGGCACCGCGACGATCCTCATCGACGTTGGCGCCAATGTCGATTCCAAGCCGCAAAACTTGCAGCAGTTCGCCATCATGGGCGACATGTATTTCCGCACTATTTTTGCGGGAAGGTTTCCCAGCTCCGACAATCCGCGGGTTGGCCTGCTTTCCATCGGCGAGGAAGAGAGCAAGGGCAACGAGCTAACGCGCGAGGCTTACAAGCTCATCCGCGAACTGCCCATGAATTTCGTCGGCAACGTAGAAGGCCGCGACCTTTATAACGGCAAGGCGGATGTGCTGGTGTGCGATGGGTTCGTCGGCAACGTGGCCCTGAAGATTTCCGAAGGCATGGTGGAGACGGTGCGCTTCTTGCTGAAGCAGTCTCTACAGGCGACCATCAGCAGCCAAGTGGGGTTCCTTCTATCGCGCAAGGCCTTCGCCGATTTCAAGAAACGGCTCGACTACTCCGAGTATGGCGGCGCGCCGCTGCTGGGAATCAAGGGCGTCTGCATCGTCAGCCACGGCTCGTCGAACTCCAATGCCATCAAGAACGCTATCCGCGTGGCCAATGAATTTGCCAACAGCCGGCTGAACTCAACCATCCAGGAGCGCATTCAGGCAGCCAGCAAGAACTTGAGTAGTCATCCCGTCGAGACTGCGGAAGCCGGCTCGATGGGCAGCGGCATGGTTTAGCAGGCGAGTCCCTGATAGGACTGTTCTGCGTTGGCATGTTGGAAGCCAGCGCCGTAGGCGCGACAGAAGATAGCCCAGCGCTTCAGCGCTGGGTAGGCCGGGGTTAAGGTATCCGAGTCCCGTAGGGACGACACAGATTTGCGGCTTTAGCCGCGCGATTTGCTCCACACAAACCGACCATGACCTCCCACTCGTCTCCCATCGCATTTCTCTTCCCCGGACAAGGATCCCAGGCCGTTGGCATGGGCAGGGAACTCGCCGCCCTCTATCCCGTAGCGCACGAGACCTTCGAGGAAGCTGACGCCGCCCTCGGTTATAAGCTTTCGCAGCTTTGCTTCGAGGGCCCCGAGGACCAGCTTCGGCTGACCGAAATCACCCAGCCGGCAATTCTCACTGTTTCCGTCGCAGCGTGGCGTGTTTTGCAGTCGAAGGCAATCACTCCGTCGTACGTTGCCGGACACAGCCTGGGTGAATACTCGGCGCACGTCGCCGCGGGCACGCTGTCGTTCGCAGATGCGGTACGTACGGTTCGCAACCGCGGCAAATACATGCAGGAAGCAGTACCGGTGGGCGTCGGCGCGATGGCCGCTATCCTCGCGCTTCCCAGCGACCAGGTGAAGCAGATTTGCGACGAAGCAGCCCAGGGTGAAGTTTGCCAGGCCGCAAACTTGAACTCACCCGACCAGACCGTCATTTCAGGCAGCAAGGCCGCCGTCGAACGAGCGGCCGAGTTGGCCAAGCAGCGCGGCGCCAAACGCGCCATCCTGCTGCCGGTAAGCGCACCTTTCCATTGCGCGCTCATGCAGCCTGCCCAGGACCGTTTGGCCGCCGATCTCCAGGCCCTGACGTTCCACACGCCCGAGGTTCCGCTGATGTGCAATGTGGATGCCGCGCTGGTCACCACGGGCGAGCAAGCGTGCGAGGCGCTCATCCGCCAGGTGACCGGGGCCGTGCAGTGGGACAAGTCTATGCGCGCTCTGGCTGCATTGGGAGTACAGAACTTCGTCGAAGTCGGCCCCGGCAAGGTGCTCTGTGGATTGATGCGCCAGATTGACCGCTCACGCACCTGCGTGAACGTAGAGGACGAAGCCTCACTTCAGAAGACGATGAATCACTTCAGCCCGGCGTCGCCAAAACCCGACTAATGGGTGACTACTAGTACGGCGAAAATCCCAGCGTCTTGTCGTCCTTCTGCACCCAGACGTGCGCCTTGGAAGCGACCCGGTCGTTCACCGTTACCACCACCACCACCCCGCTGGCGGTCGCAAAGGGCGAGCCGCTATAGCCTTTGGGTACGGCGGCGCCATCAATGTGATGGCTCTTGACAATGCCCCACTCTCCGCCCGGCCCCCAGTCTTTAATAAAGTCGTTATAGGGATAGCGCGAATACTTGTCCGGATGTTGCTTCCAGTCCGGATCGTGCATCCACACGCCATAGGCCTTTTCGTAATTCTGCTGTTCCAGCGCCTCGAAAAACTGGTTGACCAGATGCTCTTCCGGCCAGAAGCGGAACATCCACAACAGGACCCCCAGAACAATCACGCCGCAAACGATGACGGCAATGATCTGCCGCTTTTTGCGCGCGCGAGCTGGATCGTAAGGCTGGGCTTCGAACAGTGTCATGGCGATACCAGTTTACTCGCAGCCGCGCATTGTGGGCAGACTCAGGTCCTTGGGCCCCGCCAAAAACGCGATTTGACTGTCCTCCGCCAAGACGGTTACCGTCACCGGAAGGGGTGATCCATGCCAACGCAAAAGAGCAGTGGCAATCCGCCGCAATGCTGCCGTCGGGCCATTGTCAATGGCCGCGAGCAGCTCATATTCGAGACGTCCTCGGGACAACGAATTACGCTCCAGGAGGCACCGCCTGAGGTCCTGATCGAGGATGGCAACGGCAACTCGGTGAAACTGGAAGCCGGCGGGGTAACGGTGAATGCCGCGGCCAAAATAAGCCTGAATGCCGCCGTGATCGAAATCTCCGCCGGGACGCTGACGGTCAATGCGGCAATCGCCAAGTTCAGCGGGGTGGTGCAAGCCGACACCATCATGGCCACTTCGGTCATCGAACCCGGCAGCGGAAATGTCTGGTAGTAGTATGCCTAGAGCGGCAGAATCCTTGTGAGATTCAGCGCTCTGCATGATAGTCTTTAAGTACCTCAGACAATCCATTGACCACTCGGAGCGCCTAGGAGCGGCTTTGTATTTTGAGGAATGTCTATCAAAGGTTCACTCTGCTTGAGCCAAGGAGAAACACCATGAAGGCACTCTTAGTAACCGTATTAGCAGCCCTGTTGGCGATTGCACCTGCCGTGCTCGCTCAGGATTTGGTGCAGGATACGAAGAAAGCGGCCGATAAGACCGCCGACGCCACCAAGGACACCGGAAAGGCCATTGGTCACGGAACCGCCAAGGCGACAGATAAGACTGTCGATGCCACCAAGGACACCGGCAAGGCCATCGGTCACGGAACCGCCAAGGCAACGGATAAGACTGTCGATGCCACCAAGGACACCGGCAAGGCCATCGGTCACGGAACCGCCAAGACAGCCGACAAAACTGCCGACGTAACCAAAGACACCAGCAAGAGCGTAGCCAGCGGGACTACAAAGGCCGCCAAGGCGACAGGCAAGGGCGTCGAAAAGGGCGCCAAAGCTACCGGAGACGCGGTCAAGACCGGGGCGGACAAGACCGTCGACGCCGTGAAGTAGACCGTTCATTTTTGCCTAGCTCCGGCGCCCATCGTGGGCGCCGTTGCTCTTGAGAGGCCCCCTTCGCAAGAGACGGGTTTCTTGCGCTTGCCTGGTGTACCAATGCGAAACGACCTCCATGCCCACGGGGGAGGGATACTACAGCCCGGAGCCACCCTCGAAGACCTTTACCATCTGGTAGGGAAACACCCGATACAAGGAGTAGTTGGTACCGCCTTCCGCGTATTGGCGGAACAGCAGGACGCCGCGACCGTTGGCGTCGGCGTCTACTGCATCGATGACCTGCAGCCGCGGGAAGGCGTCTAGATGGTTGCTGTCGGTCACCGAGCTGAAGATTTTGATGGGCTGCCCGTTGATGTCGAGCCGCGCCACGACGGTCGCGTAGTAGTCCGCCGGACTGGGACTTAGCGGTTGCTTGTTCATGACCGCTGACTTTGAGCGGGGTACCGGAGCGCTGGTTGCCGGCAGCCTGGCAGTCAGCACCAACGTGGGCGAATTGCTGAAGTCGAGATCGAATGCCCGCACTTCGTAATCGGTGATCTGCACGGCTTTGGGCAGCGCCGGAGCATTGCGCTTGCCGGCAAAATTGCGTATTTCATCAATTGCCATGGGCAGCAGCGATCGCGCCTTCTCTTCCCTCTCCGCCGGAGTCATGGGATAGAGCATGGGTCGGGTCTCGTAGTCGCCAGCGTCGGAGATCGCAGGATAGGCGTGCATCGTGGCAGCGGCGGTCGCAGGACTGGTGTTCTCCTTAGTCGCGCCCGCCGATGCGGGGCTGCCGGCCTTCGCTGTGGTCTTCACTGTGGCCGATTTCGCGGCAGAATCCACGGCTGCTGTTGGCTGTTTGCCGCGGGTCAGCACGGGGCGGTCCGGATCGCTCTCGTCCCCGGCAGTGCTACGCGGAGCAGGTGCGCCGGCAGGAGCGCTGCCAGATTCTGCATCGGCCCCCAACGTGGGCCGCGAGGAGTCGCTGGGAGCGGTCGCTGGCGCTTTCAGCGTCGGGCGGTCGGGATCATCGGCGGATGGGGGCGACTGAGGCGCAGGATTGCCGCTAGAAGTCGCCGGCGACCCGCTGGACGGCCCCGCAGCAGGCGACTGGCCTCCCGCGCTGCCGCTCGTATCCGAACCGCTCCCCGGGGCACGGCGCAGCACCGGCGGCCCCTGGTCGTCATTGATGCTGTTCGAGTGCTTGGACTTGGACTGCTTGGCAGCCTGCTCGGCCAAACGCGCGTCGAGCGCTCCCTGCGTTTTCCATTTGCCGTCGGCGACCCAGTTGCCGTTGATCTGTTTGGGCGTGGTCACCGTGAACCACCCTGTGGGCTCGCCGTAGCTCATGCCCTGATAGAGGGTCTCCGGCTCCAGTGCCATGGGTGCCGGATTGGCTCCGTAGAGGCTGGCGTCGTAATAGTGCCCGTCGATCCAGAGTGCCACCGGCACCAGTCGGGCACCGCCACCGGGCAGGAACTCAATGACGCCGATGGCGCGAGGGCCACGCTTGGAAGGTTTCTTGGTCTGCGGCGGTTCGGGCTCGGTTTTAGGAGTACGATCGCGAAGCTGGGCGGGCGCGGAGGCGGACAATAACAGTATGGCCAGCAGTACCGGGATGGCTGGATTGTGCGATTTGCGGTATAGATAGTGCGATATGGAAATCAAATCGAAAGCTCCCGTCTTCACTCTACCCGACGAAAACGGTAACCCGGTTTCGCTCGATCAGTTCCGCGGCAAGAACGTTGTCCTTTTCTTCTATCCCAGGGCCAACACTCCCGGCTGAACCATTGAAGCGTGCGGGTTCCGCGACGCATACAGCAAGCTGCAAAAGGCCGGGCTGGTGGTTTTGGGCATTTCCGCCGATACGCCAGCCGCACAAAAGAAGTTTAAAGAAAAATACGATCTGCCGTACACCTTGCTCGCCGACAGCAATAAGGAGGTCGTTAAGAAGTTCGGCGTGCTGAAGGAAAAGAACATGTACGGCAGGAAAGTAATGGGGATCACGCGCACCACGTTTCTTATCGGGCCCGACGGCAAGATCGTTCATATCTTCGAAAACGTGAAGCCCGACGGGCACGCGGAACAGGTGCTGGCGGAAGTGAAGAAGAGTGGATAGGTCCGAAGCTGGATGACAATGCTGCTGAACACCAGAACAGGAGTGCGGTTGACTTCAAGGTTGTGGGATTTCAAGTTGCTTGCAGATTGCCCGGACAGTCGCTTCTTTGATTTCCCGATGGCGGGGCACGCTGGCAATCTTGCGGCGCTGAAGGTTGAGCCAGATGGAATGTGCGCCACCTTCACGCTTCATCAAGCAGCCCTGTTGGCGGAGGTGGCGCTCGAGGTCTGCAAGCTTCATGCTTCTGCGAACTCGAGCGGCTCGCGCAGAGCGTCGGGCGACAGACCTTCTTCCGCGAGCTCACGCTGGCATTCGAGCACCAAGCGGAGCGCGTCGAGCAGGTTTGCCTTGGCCTCTTCCAGAGTTTCTCCCTGGGAGATCGCCGCCGGAATCTCCTCCACGAAGCAAGTGTATCCGCCTTCTTTGGCCGGTTCAAACACCGCAGTCAGTTTCACAGGATCAGGTTACCACGGCCGTGTTCGGTAGGTGAGAACGGCAAGCGCGATGGTTATCAATTTGCGTCCGACACTAACCCGCAAGCAGATACGCGTGCGCGGCATCGTCCAGGGTGTCGGGTTCCGTCCCTACGTTTACAACCTCGCACACAAGCTGGGACTGGCCGGCTACGTCCTGAACTCCTCTGCG
>Ga0209048_10004001_pt1 | contig 14172 bp, 12 predicted proteins | sample FrelakmetCRP12CR_FD_187146 | JGI IMG/M metagenome (GOLD analysis project Ga0209048, IMG submission 187146) | Freshwater lake sediment microbial communities from the University of Notre Dame, USA, for methane emissions studies - CRP12 CR (SPAdes)... | ecosystem: Environmental > Aquatic >... | reverse complement strand
TGACGGGTCGGTATCGGACACCCATTTATGTGGGGCTTTACCTAGCGAGGTGACGGTGAGGTTTATTGGTTGACCCAAACGGTCATGTTTTTTAGTTCAGCGAGGACCTTTTTCGTAACCGAGCCTTTCAAAAAATCTTTTATCCCCGTAGGCCGGGAATGGCCGAGTACGACGATGCCAATGCCCTGTCCCCGGCAAAAGGAAAGAATCTCCGAGGCGACTTTCCCGTGACTGGGAAGGACCGTGATGTCGATTCTTTCGTCACCGATTCCCTCGCTGTTCAAAATGCCATGCGATTCCATAAAGAAAGGCTTCATTTTTCTGCCTTCCGGGGTCATCAGCCATCTCTCCAACTCCGCCGTGATGTAGGATGCAGAGCTGCTTGCCGGATGCGAGATGGTCCGGGCGGCGTGGAGCAGGGTAATCCTGGCGCCGGTCCCGGAAAGCATAAAAGCGGCATGGTCTACAGCCCTTAGCGAAGCGCGTTCAGTGGTGATACAGACGGCCGCATTGGAAGCATCGATCGTTCCGTCGGTCAGCCATACGGGGCTTGTTATGCAGTGTTCGAGCAGGCCGCGCGTGGAATCGTCCCTGAGGAAGCCTTCCAGACCGCTGCTCACCCGCTTCTGCACCACTACTGCGTCAACCATTTTGCGGACGGCAAGAAGACAGGCGCCTTTTGCCTTGCTGATCTGCTTTTCCTGGACGTGTTCTTCAATCGTATGACTGAGAAACCCTGCCCTGACAAGCACTTTCTTTGCCTGTTCCAGGGCCGAGCTGATGTTGTGCTCTCGTGACCGAAGCAGCTCGTGTCTCTTATTTATAAATTCGGGTGAGGTAGACTTGCCCTGGTAAGCCGGCGGCAGTGGCGGAGCAAAATAGCTGAGAATAAGACTGACCCGGCTTCGGTCCGGATAAAGGCGCGCCAGAAACTCCACCGGTCTCAGAGCTTCTTCCGTACCGTCAATGGGCAACAGCAGGCATTTGGACAAGGGCGCCATCGCAGCAGCCTTCCCGTCAGATCAACGTATATGTCTTCGACACTTGATGTTGTTTTCCGACTTCCAGAGCGACGTCATCCCAAACGTCGTCATTCAGCGATTCTCGAGCACTTGCAAGCACCAGTTCAGGGCGGTTGTTTACTTCGCTCAGATGGGCAAACAGCACCACTTGCAGGTGATCGTGATAGATGCTGGTCAGCAGTTCAAAAGAATCTGCATTGGAAAGATGCCCGTGGCGGCTGCGGATACGCTGCTTTAAAGACAAAGGATAGGGGCCGCTAAACAAGAGATCCGGGTCATGATTGGCTTCCAGGATCAAACCGTGACACCCCTGGAGCCGGGTCCTGACCAATTGAGTCACCATTCCCAGGTCCGTACACACACCCAGCCTTCGAGTGTCGTGTTCCAGCACGAACCCCGCAGGATCTTTAGCATCGTGAGATAGCGCAAAAGGGCTGATCCTTATGTCGCCGACAGCAAAGGGAACACCGGCCTGGAATAACCTCACGTCTGCCAGGTGACCAATTTCCGGAGGAAGATTTTCCAGTGTTCCCCGGGTGAGGTAGACCGGGAGGTCAAACCGTCGACTCAGGGTCCCCAAGCCACGAACATGATCCGTGTGTTCGTGACTGATGACCACGGCATCCAACTGCTTTGCCTTCACCGGGGTTTGTTCGAGACGGAGGACCAGTTCCCTGGCGCTCAGACCGGCGTCTAACAGAATCCTCGTCCGGTAACTGCAAACCACTACGGCATTTCCCTTGGAACCACTGGCAAGGGCTTGGAACAGTAAAGGCATAAGCATTTATCCATCAAGAAGGACGTTTGCCAGTTCACCCGGGTCTTGTTCCACCGGGCCCAAAAGCATCAAGGCCGTCTGCGATGGCTGGTATACTTCCTCGAACCATTTCTGCGCAGAATGCGCAGTGACTTGATCGATCTTCTGTTCAACCTCTTCATAGGAGATCCAACGGCCGAAGAGGAATTCGTTCTTGGCGAGGCGATTCATGCGTGAATCGGTGCTTTCGGCGTTCAGGTACATATTGCCCTTGAGATACTCCTTGGCCGCTCTTAACTCTGCTTCGGACATGGGTTGCTTGAGCAGGATTGAGAGCTGTTCACGAAGGATAGCGAGGGTCTCCTGGACGTGCTCTGCTGCCACGCCTGCATAGATGCCGAATAGACCGGTATCTTCGTGGCTGTTGACAAACGAGTATATGGAGTAGGCCAGGCCACGTTTTTCCCGGATTTCCTGGAACAGGCGACTACTCATGCTACTGCCGAGGACCACATTGAGCAGATGGCAAGGGAAGCGGTTTTCATCAGACTGACACGGACCGGGCATTCCCAGGCAGAGATGGACCTGTTCGAGATCTTTGGGGATTACTTGAAGGTCGGGGTGAAGGGTTGGCATCTGGCGTTCAGGGGGGTTCTTCGGGTGGTTCAGCGTTTCCATGACAGGCGCCACCAGGTCGATAAACCGCTGGTGGTCCAGATTGCCTGCCGCGGCCACGACAATCCTTGTGGGCTGAAACATCCTGGAGAGATACTGTTGGATGCGCTCCCGATTGATACTCTCCACCGCCTCCGCCGTCCCATAGATAGGGATCCCCAAGGGATTGTCTTTCCAGAACATTTCCTGGAACAGAATGTGAATATATTCATCCGGCGTGTCCTCAATCATCCGAATTTCCTGCACGATGACCTGCTGTTCCCGGGCAATTTCGACGGGAGCAAAGACCGAATTGAGAAAAATGTCGGTCAGGACATCCACTACCAGAGGGAGATGGGGGTGCAGAACCTTCGCATGGAAACAGACCTGTTCCTTGGATGTGAATGCATTGGCAAAGCCGCCGACGGCGTCAAGCTCTTTGGCAATGTCTTTGGCACTGCGCTTTGCCGTGCCCTTGAACAGCATATGTTCGATGAAATGGGTGATCCCGCGCTCTTCACTCAGTTCATCCCGCGATCCAACATTCACCCAAATGCCCGTGGACACGGAATGAAAGTGTGGAATTCTTTCGGTCAGGATGCGAACGCCGTTGGGGAGGACCGTTTTCCGATACAAACTTATTCCCCTCTCTGGTTGGGCACAAATCTACCACAGAGCACACAGCGCGGCCAAGGGCCGCAACCAAACATTCATCGACAAGACGCAGAGAGCGCAGAGAAAACAATCAGTTACGCAAAAACCTTGAAATAATTTCAAGAAACCGCACATTAGCAATGCAGAGGAGGCGGAGAAAGCAATAGCAACCCAAAGCCGGCCCCTCACCCCTCACTCCTCACCCCTCACACCTCACACCTTACACCTCACACCTTACTCCTCACTCCTCACTGTTTTCCTGTTTCTCCAGAGCAGCTTTGCGGCTCAATCGAATACGCCCGTCTTTGTCGATCTCGATGACTTTGACGAGCACCTCGTCGCCTTCATTCACGATGTCGGTGACTTTGCGCACCCGCTTGTGATCCAGCTGAGAAATATGGATCAGTCCGTCAACATTGGGCAGGATTTCCGCGAAGGCCCCGAAATCCGTGACGCGCACGACGCGAGACATGTAAAGTTGACCGACTTCAGGTTCTTGAGTCAGCCGCCTAATCTTGTTGATGGCCTTCTCACAGGCCTCCTGATCCGGACTCATGACGACCACACGACCGGTGTCGTCGATATCGATCTTGGCGCCGGTTTCAGCTACGATAGCACGAATGACCTTGCCTCCAGGCCCAATTACATCGCGGATTTTATCCGGGTTGATCTGTAGACTGACCACTCGTGGGGCATATGGGGAAAGCTCCGGTCTGAAGGTGGAGAGGGCTTCTCTCATTTTGTCGAGAATAAAAATACGGCCTTTCCGGGCCTGTTCCAGTGCTCTTCGCATGATTTCGCGGTCGATTCCGGAAATCTTGATATCCATCTGCAGGGCGGTGATCCCCTTATCGCTGCCCGTTACCTTGAAATCCATATCTCCAAGGTGATCTTCATCGCCCAGGATGTCGGAAAGGATGACGATCTGGTTGTCCTCTTTGACCAGACCCATGGCGACGCCGGCCACGGTGTCGGTCAGGGGGACACCCGCATCCATAAGTGCCAGGGTGGCGCCGCAAACGGTGGCCATGGAACTGGAGCCGTTGGATTCGAGGACTTCCGAGACTATGCGAATGGTGTAAGGAAACTCACCATCTTTGGGTAGGACGGTCTTCACCGAACGTTCCGCCAGTGCTCCATGCCCGATATCCCGACGCCCCGGCCCCCTGAGCGGCCTAACTTCGCCGACGGAGAAGGGAGGAAAATTGTAGTGGAGCATGAATGATTTGAAGGTTTCGCCGGCCAGTGCTTCGATCTTTTGTTCATCGGACGAGGAACCGAGAGTGACCACGGCGAGCACCTGAGTCTCTCCGCGACGGAACATCGCCGAACCGTGAGTCCTGGGGAGGAGGCCCACTTCAATGGTTATGGGGCGGATCTCATCGAAGCTGCGCCCATCGATGCGTCGACCTTCCGCGACCATCATGCGGCGCACCATCTCTTTTTCGAGATCTTCGAGCACTCCAACAATTTCTTTTTCCCGTTCCGGAAACTCGACGGATAGCCCCTCGATCACTCGCCGCTTCAAGGCTTTCTGCCGGTCCTGACGGCGCAGTTTCTCGGGAGTGGTGATAACCTGGCGCATCTCGTCGGCAACGGTCGTCTTCACCGCTTCGATCAGGAGGGGATCTCTTACTCTCTCGGGAGGAGCCTCTTTGACAGTTCCCATCATCTTGCTGAGTTCTTCCTGGATGTCGAGAATGGGTAAAATAGCCCGATGAGCGGCATCGATGGCATCAACGAGGTCATCCTCGGAGACGAAACGGGCGCCGCCTTCCACCATCACCACGGCATCTCGACTGCCGGCCACGACCACATTCATGTCGCTCTCGTCGAGCTCTTTGAGGCTGGGATTGATAATGAACTCGCCATTGATGCGCCCGACCCGAACCGCAGCCACAGGACCCTGGAAGGGGATGGGAGAGAGCATTAAAGCTGCTGAGGCGCCGGTCATGGCCACGACATCAGGTTCGTTTTCCTGATCAACGGAGAACACCTTAGCGATGACCTGAGTTTCCAGCGAGTATCCTTTTGGAAAGAGAGGGCGGATGGGGCGGTCGATCAGCCGCGAAGTGAGAGTCTCCTTCTCGCTGGGGCGGCCGATTTCCCGTCGGAAAAAGCCGCCGGGAATTCGGCCGGCGGCGTAACTCATTTCTTGATAATCGACCATAAGGGGAAGAAAATCAATGCCCTCCCGGGAGCGGTCCTCTTTGGTAGCCGTGACCAAAACCACCGTGTCACCGTACCGCATCAGCACTGCCCCGCTGGCCTGCCGGGCAACATGACCACATTCGATAATCAGCGGGCGTCCACCCACCTCTACTTGTACTGTATGTTTCATAAGCGCTTCTATACACCTCCGGTGTCTGCTTGGGACTCCTCAATGACGATGAGTCCAGTACTGGAAAAAGAGTAACTATCGGCGCAATCCGAGCCGTTCAACGACCGTATTGTAGCGGTCAACGCTTTTCCTTTTCAGGTAGTTGAGCAATTGCCTGCGCTGGCCTACCAGCTTCAGAAGCCCGCGACGGGAATGATGGTCCTTCTGGTGACTCTTGAAGTGATTGGTCAAATAACCGATCCTCTCGCTGAGCAGCGCAATCTGCACCTCGGGAGAGCCCGTGTCCGAGGGATGAAGTTTGAAGTTCTCGATAATAGCCTTCTTCTTGTCAGGGGTCATTACCACGGTTTGTCCTCCTTTGTCCTATAATGGTAGAGAGTTGTCTGTAATGTCGGCTCCTAAAACCCGCAAACGACGCTGTTTCCGACCGTTTTCATGAGGCCAACATAAAGCGATCAGTTCGTTGTTCGAAGCTGCCAACAATCGAACAGGGGTCGTTTGCTTCGGAATTCGTTCTCGTAAGTTGATTTCCAAAGCAGGGTCCAAATTTCCATCCTGCAAACGTTTCATAGTCTCCCTACAGGCGATCGATACGGATGGTAGATGCGCCAACGCATCGTTCATTCCCATCAAATTCTCCTGCCATCGGTTGGTCAGCAGGGCCTTTCGAAATTCCTCGAGCGATATCGCCTGATCGATAGAAAAGGGGCCGCTGGCGAGGCGTCTGAGCTCCGTTACGTGAGCGCCGCACTGTAAATTGCGACCGATATCCGCAGCCAACTGGCGAATATAGGTGCCTTTGGAACAGTGAACTTCGATAATTGCATCCGGCCAATTGAACGATAGCAGTCCAATGCTGTAGATACTCACATTTCGCCGGGGCAATTCGATCTCGATCCCTCTCCTGCTCCACGCATAAAGGCGGCGCCCCTGCACCTTCACCGCTGCGTATCGCGGCACCTGCTGCTCATAAGTGCCGTGGAAACGGTCAAGAGATTGCTGCAGCTCACCCTCGGAAACGGCAGGGCCGTCATAAACCCGTACAATCTCGCCGGTCCTGTCGAGAGTGTCTGATTCGAATCCAAACCGGATTCCGCATCGGTACACCTTATCCTGCTCCAAAAGTTGATCTGCAATGCGCGTAGCCCGGTTTAGACAGAGTAAGAACACTCCTGTGGCAAAAGGGTCCAGGGTGCCGCAATGTCCAATTTTCCAGAAATTCGACAGTTTCTTGATTTCGCTGACGACACTGAAAGAAGTCGGTCCCTCTGGTTTATCCAGAACCACTACTCCACTCACTGTCCGTGGTGATACGGAGGCGGGAAGGGCGGAAACTTTCTCTGGAGGCCGGCTCGGGCAGTGGAGCATTACCTTTTCCATGTCATTTGCTCAAGGTACAATTGGGCTTCTTTGGTGAATCGAGGGCGGATCGCTCCCATCCTTCCCGGGACTTCAAAAGCTGCTGCATGTCGATGCCCGCCTCCACCTTGCCTCCGGGCAAAGGAGGCCACATCTACGTCCCCCTTGGAACGCATGCTGACATGCACGTTGCCCTCCGTTCCCTCCCGAAATAGCATCGCCATCTCAACCGGTTTTACGGAGCGCAAAAAATTGATAAAACCTTCAGCATCTGCCGGGGCCGCGGCGGTTTCGGAAAACATCTTCTGGCTCATCTCGGCGGTGGCCAGGCGCCCATTGGCGTGGAAAGACAAGGTGGCAAGGACCTTTGCCAGCAGCCGCAGGCTCTGTACCGAAGCAGAATCGTATACTTGTTCTGCAATGAAGGCGGGATCAGCTCCGGCAGCCACAAGATTCGCTGCGATTTCAAGCACCCTCTGGTTCGTATTGGAGAAGCGAAAAGATCCGGTATCGGCGAGCAGTCCGGTGTAGAGTGTGGTGGCAAGGTCGGCGTCGATAGTGAGCGAAAGACTGAGGCACAAGTCGTATAGCATCTCACAGGTGCTGCTTGCCGAAGTTTTGTTCCAGAATAAATCCCCGAAAGAGGTGTGGCTGACATGATGATCGATGCTGACCAGGAACGGGACCTGGCGGATGGATTCCACCAGTGCGGGTCCCACCCGGAGAAACTCTCCGCAGTCCACAAGGATTGCCACATCATAAAGGGTTGGCCGTGAAACCGTGTTGCGAATGGACTGCGCAGCGGGCAAGAATTTGTAGGCAGTGGGCGCCGGGTCCTGACAATAGGGATCGGCCCTCTTTTCCAGGCGCTGAAGCAGGTGTGTCATCGACAGGACCGACCCGATGGCATCACCGTCCGGACGCACATGGGTGGCAACCAGAAAACGCTGGTTGGATCGGATCGAGACCACAAGGTCCTCAACGATATCATGCTGTGAGTTACTCATCCTTGTGCAACTCTTTCAGGAGGCGTTCGATCTTGTCACCATAGTCAAACGAGGCATCGTACGCAAATTCAAGTTGAGGAAGATACTTCATATGAAGGCGTTTCCCCAATTCCTGGCGCATGAATCCTCTGGCCTTTTCCAGACCGGAAGCAACGGCCTCCTTTTGTTCTTTCTTCGGGGAACCCATAATGCAATAAAACACTCGCGCATGCTGCAAATCCCCCGAGACCTCAACAGCCGTGATGGTCACTCCTTCGATCCGAGGGTCTTTCACCCTACGCAGCAGCAGGTCGGCGATTTCCCTCTGCAGCAAATCCGCTATGCGATCACACCGCTTGTATTCGGCGAACATCAGACTATCCCCTGACTTCCGAGCGGGATCAATTCGATTTCATGACCCACGAGATCAGCCAAATTGAGGGAATCCATGAAGGCGATAATGCGGTCAAGAACAGAGTTGAGGATACGTCCGTCACTCCCAATCACCGCGATGCCCAGAGTGGCGCGCTGATGCACATCCTGATCCTCAACTTCTGCTATTGCAACATTAAAACGATGGCGACTCTTTTCGATCAGGCTCTTGACCACCTTGCGTTTGCCCTTCAGAGACTGGTTGCCGTGGAGTCTAAACTGTATCCGTGCAATTCCGACCGTCATATAAGCTCTTGGCTCTTAGCTCCTTGCCTCAGCACTCATCACTAGCCACCAGTCACTAGCCACTAGTCTTACTTACGTTCGCCTTCGTGCTCGAGAACCGGCTTTACCTCTTTGAGTTCGTAAGCTTCCAGGATGTCGTTGACCTTGACATCGTTAAAATTCTCTATACCGATTCCGCATTCAAAGCCTGCTTTGACTTCCTTCATGTCGTCCTTAAAGCGCCTTAAGGAACCGATCTTGCCGTCATACATAACGACCTGCTCCCGAAGGACTCTGACCCGAGCAGCTCTTTCCACACGGCCGTCGAGTACATAGCAGCCCGCAACCATCCCGATCTTGGGTACATGGAAGGTCTGGCGCACCTCCGCTCGACCGAGCACGCTCTCCTGATAGACCGGATCAAGCATCCCCACCATGGCGTCTTTGACATCGTTCAGAAGCTGATAAATGACATCGTAGTAGCGTATATCCACGTGTTCTTGTTCTGCCAGCTCCTGAACCTTGGCATCCGCGCGCACACTGAAGCCGATAATGATCGCTTTGGATGCGGAAGCAAGCATGACATCGGTTTCCGTGATCGCACCCGTGGCATTGTGGATCAGATTGATCTTCACTTCCTGCGTGGAGAGTTTAAGAAGGGAGTCGCTGATAGCTTCCTGAGACCCATGCACATCGGTTTTGAGGATTATCGGGAGCTCTTTGATCTCACCTTCCTTGATCTGATCGAAGAGGTTTTCCAGACTGATTTTGGTGGTGCGCGCGAGCTCTTTTTCGCGGAGCTTTACATGACGGTGTTCGGCAACCATTTTGGCCTGTTTATCGTCGGTTATGACAACGAAATCGTCTCCGGCATTGGGTACGCCCGAAAACCCAAGAACCTCCACCGGCATCGAGGGGCCAGCCTCATCGAGCCTTTGCCCGACGTCGTTAAAAAGGTTTCGCACCCGGCCGGAATGCATGCCGCAGACATAGATGTCTCCGGTTCTGAGGGTGCCTTCCTGAAGGAGAATTGTAGCTACCGGCCCACGTCCCTTATCCAGTTTGGCTTCGACCACCCGGCCTCGAGCCGGCTTTTTGGCACTGGCCTTGAGCTCCATGATTTCCGCTTGCAGCAGAACCATCTCCAGAAGCTCGTCAATACCAATACGCTCCTTGGCCGAGATGCCGACCATAGCCACATCCCCGCCCCATTCCTCCGGGATTAGACCATTTTCAGCAAGCTCTCGCTTGACGCGCTCGATATTGGCGTTGGCTTTGTCGATTTTGTTAATCGCCACGATAATGGGTACATTGGCAGCTTTTGCATGGTTGATAGCCTCGACTGTCTGCTGCATCACCCCGTCGTCTGCCGCGACCACCAAAATAACGATATCCGTAACCTTGGCGCCGCGAGCACGCATCGATGTGAAAGCCTCATGGCCCGGTGTGTCGAGGAAGACTACGTCACCGGCTTTGAGTTTGACATAGTGTGCTCCGATATGCTGCGTTATGCCACCGGCCTCACCCTCGATGACTTTCGTATCCCGGATCGCGTCAAGCAGTGAAGTCTTGCCGTGATCGACGTGACCCATGACCGTCACCACAGGGGGTCTCGAAACCAGATCTTCAGGGCGGTCTTCTTGAATCTGCAGGATTTCTTCCTCCTCAAAACCAACTTTCTCCACCTCAAAATCAAATTCCGATGCCAGCAGTGCTGCCGTATCAAAATCCATGGCCTGATTGATATTTGCCGGAAGTCCCAGGAGGAGAAGTTTCGTCAAAACCTCAGCCGCCTTGATTCCCATCTGTCTGGCCAGGTTTGCCACCGTGATCGCCTCATCAATTCTTATTCGGCGCTTGCCGAGCTTAGGTACAGCCGGTTCCGGTTTGAAGAGTTCCCGAATCAGGGGAGACTTCTCTCTGTCTCTGAGACGTCCGCGATCCGCCTGCGCAGCCAGTTCCTTCTTTGAATACAGATCCTCGCGTTCGAGAACCTCCTTGCGCCCTATCCATCGGCGTTTCCGGTCGGCTGTCTCCCGTTCGAATTCTTCCGGTTTCGGTTTTCTCTTGCGTGCCAGTTCTTTGATGTCAGGTTCTTCGGCTTTCACCTGCAGCCGCATAGCAATGGGGATAGGCTCCGGCTCCTCTTCCATTTCTTCCTCGGGAATGATCTCCGGGAGCCTGATGATCCGGGCGGGCTCCTCTTTGCGAGCCTTTTTGCGCCGCCTCTTCTTTGCTTTCTTCAGTTTTGCTTTGTCCCCTTCTTCCTCTTCCTCAACCTCTTCCACGGAAACGGCAGGAGCTGGAACGGGAGACAATTCTACGTCCTGAGGCCAGGGAACCGGGGTTGGCTGGCGTGCGGGTGCGGCGGGGAATCCATCTTCGGTTTTCAAAACCTGCACTTCGAGTTTCTCTCTTCCGCGATGCTCTTTCGCCACCTTGGTGCCGGGGGCTCGCTGTTCTGCCGGCAGGCCTTGATCCACGAAGACGGCTGAAACACCTTCCCCAGGAGGGGGAACAGCAGAGGATGGCTCTATAACCGCGACTTCAGGGGAGGCAGCCACATCAAAAGCACCTTCAGGTTTCACTCCCTTTGCCCTGCGGGGCGGAACTGCCGGAACCGGCAAAGGCCCAATAATCGGCCCTTCAGGTTTTTGCGGGATAGGCGCCTCTGCGGCTTCCCTCAGGGATTGAACGGATTCCATTTCGGCAGCCACCGGGACCTCCAGAGCCTCTTCGGCGGGAGTTGCCGGCAACCCCGGCTCTTCCTCTGCCACCCGTTTGCGCCTGCGAATGACTGCTCTGCCGATGCGCTTTTCTTCGACCTTTTCCACCCTTGCCTCGGCGAACTGCTGCCGAACCTTCTGCACCGTCGCTTCGGTCAAGGTGCTCATGTGATTCTTGATGGGATCCGGAACCCCCATCTTAGTGAGCCGCTCAATCAGATCCTTGTGGTTCATGTTTAGCTCTTTTGCAAGTTCATGCACCCTCATGCGCGACATCAAAACCTCTCTGTTGTCCTTTTCTATTTTGCCGTCTCCGACTTACTCTTGCTGCAGCCCCACATCTCCGAAACCCCACAGGAGGGAAGCAGCGTTATCAGCCAATGGTCTGTGCCAAGCCTGTCGCCTCATTTCGAAACGCCTTTTGAACCCGTTTGGTATAGCGCAGCCGAGGCAGGCAGCCTTGACATACATAAGCCCCACGTCCTTCCAGACGCTGCTCACGATCCAAAACGATGGCCCTCTCCACAGGACTGAGGGCAACTCGCAGCAGAGCGAACTTACTATGCTTCTTGCCGCAGACCAGGCAGGTGCGAATGGGTACGTGATTTTTATGCACCAATCTCACTTCCCGAGAGCTGTTTTTCCGAAGTCTGGTCCTCGGTGTTCAATTCGTCTGGAGCTTCGTTCTCCTCCGGCGGGAGCGCTGAGGCGTCTTCCGTATCGCTTGTAGCCTCAGCTTCCTCCCTGGCAAGCAGATCTCTGGCGTCTTCAACCATGGTCTCCAGCGTTGGCTGGGAAATAAGGGTCAGGTCTTCCAGTTCCGTCAGGCTAAACTGGACAAATTCCTCCAGCGAAGTAACTCCACCATCGTACAGGCGATCAGCCATCTCTTCCGTCAGTCCCCTGAGGCGCAGCAAGGACTGATAGCCGGCTTGCTTTTGGCGGGTGTAGCGGCTTTCGCCCTTAACATCAATCCGCCAGTTGGTGAGCTTGGAGGCCAGGCGGACGTTCTGCCCACGTTTCCCGATGGCCAGGGAGAGCTGATCGTCATGGACGATTACTTCCATGCTTCGGTTGGCCTGGTCGATGATTACTTTGGAGATGATGGCCGGCGCCAGAGCGTTGACCACGAACTTGGCCGGATCCATGTTCCAGGGAACGATATCGATTTTCTCACCCCGTAGTTCCTGGACTACATTTTGAACGCGGGAGCCTTTCATGCCTACACAGGCGCCCACCGGATCGACGTCCTGGTTCCGCGAGATGACCGCAATCTTTGCCCGTGACCCGGGTTCTCGTGCGGCATTGATAATACTGACAACACCGTCGGCGATTTCCGGCACCTCGAAGTGGAACAATTGTATCAAAAAGTGAGGGTGTGTTCGGCTGAGAATGACCTGGGGCCCCTTGCTGATCTTCTTCACTTCCAGGACAAACGATCGAATGCGGTCTCCCTGCCTGAAGATCTCTCTGGGGATCTGTTCCTTTGGGGGCAAAATGGCTTCCGTCTGGCCCAAATTGACAATGACGCCGGATTTGTCTGCCCGCTGAACGATGCCGTGAACGATGTCTCCCTTCCGGTTTTTGAACTCTTCGTATACAACTTCACGTTCGGCATCTTTCATCTTTTGGATGATGACCTGTTTGGCTGATTGAGCGGCAATGCGCCCCAGGGTGTCGGTGTCCATGCGGATGCCGAGTTCATCGCCGACCTCACTCTCAGAGTCCATCTGGCGAGCATCTTTCAGAGAGATCTGTTTCTCTGGATCGGTCACCTGTTCAACAACTTCTTTAAAAAGAAAGGCCTCGAGTTCGCCGAACTCTTCATTGAAGGTTACATCAAGGTCCAGCTTGCCCCCGTGTTTTTTCTTGATGGCCGATTTTATGGCTTCTTCCAGGGTGTGAATCAACGTTTGCCGGTCGATACCTTTTTCCCGACTGACCTGATCGATCAAACGCTTGAGTTCACCATTCATGATTCTCGATCTCCTCGTCTGTTTACAGACAGACCTGGCGCATGAAAATAACCGGTGCTTTCCAGCTATTTAAGAGACTCAAAATAGCGCAACCGGGCCCGCTCCAAAAAATCGAGCGGAAGGTCGAACACGTGACCCTCACAGTCAACCGTGATCCCTTCAGGGCTTGCAGCAATCAGCTTCCCCTTGAATCTGCGCCGGTTATCAATAGACGTGCCGGCTCGCACGTCGACAATACTTCCCACGTACTTTTGAAAATGTTCCCATTTACGAAGCGGTCGATTCAGGCCGGGAGAAGAAACCTCAAGGTGGTATTGATTGACAATGGGATCAGCGACGTCAAGGAGATCACCCACAACATGACTTACCCGAGCACAATCTTCCACTGTGATACCACCCTCTTGATCAATGAAGAGGCGCAACACCCATCCATCAGATTCGCACCGATATTCGAGCTCCAAAAGTTCCATTCCCTCGGAGTGGACAACCGGTTCAATGAGTTGCCAGAGCTGCACCGCAACTTGCCTGGTCTTGTTCTTTTCATCGGCCATGAGCGCTGTGCCCCGAATACCCGACTAAAACCCACAAAAACAAAAAAGTGGGTAACGTACCCACTTCTGTTAGTAGACGCGACAATTATCTAGGCCCCCTTAACCGAGGGCTCTCTTGCAATAAGAGTCTATCTAATAGTCCTGCCATCCACTGATCGAAGTAAGCTTGCCGCCGCAAATGCGCCTAGCCCGCAGTCACCTCAAAAAGGGAAGCCTTCTTTACAGAAGGAGCATCTTCCAGACTGGAGCGGGCAACGGGATTCGAACCCGCGACCCCAAGCTTGGGAAGCTTGTGCTCTACCAACTGAGCTACACCCGCTCGGAAGCCATTAAAATACCAGGACTTTAATTGACCCAGTGAACGAAGTCAAGTCGAAATGATAGTGAGTGCATGGAAACAGACAGACAGCAACCGATTGGGCGCCCCCTATTGATCAACATCTCTACCTGCAGAATGAGTCGCCGGGCAAGGCCTAGGAATCCAACTGG
>Ga0209048_10004000_pt1 | contig 14173 bp, 13 predicted proteins | sample FrelakmetCRP12CR_FD_187146 | JGI IMG/M metagenome (GOLD analysis project Ga0209048, IMG submission 187146) | Freshwater lake sediment microbial communities from the University of Notre Dame, USA, for methane emissions studies - CRP12 CR (SPAdes)... | ecosystem: Environmental > Aquatic >... | reverse complement strand
CTTTCGAGTGCTCCAGTTGACCGAAGAGGTGGAGAACTTGGCATCGCTGGCCACCTTCATTGCGGGCGTCGTAGCATTCGCGGCGCGTCTTGATCCCGTTATGGTTGGCCTTGTCGTTGGCGTGACATGCTTCAGTTTCAAGATGTCACATCTGTTTGGACTCTTCATTCCACCGTTCAAACTCCTACTTCCCTTGTCCCGCGTCTATAGTTGGGTCTCGGGCTATGGCATATTGCTCGTTGCACTACTTGTCTTTGGGTCCTTCATGGTCGGCTGGCAGGGAGTCGTTGCCTTCATCGTGGCGAGAGTCGCAGCAGGGTGGTTGGCAGGAGGGATTGATCTGGTCTACGCCAAGTTCGTATTCAAGAAGACGGGTATTGCGATCACTGCATCCGAAAGAAGTTTCTTCCATGCGTATCGACTGTCGGCTGATCAGGTCGGCGTCACGCGATCTCTTGAGGTGGCCGATGAGGAGATGAAACCGGAGAACTGGCAGCACGTTTATACAGACCTGACGATCAAATGGCCTTTCGCCGCGGCAAGGTTCACACCAGACTGAGCCCAACAAACCCATCCAGGCGGCGCGGGACCCGCGCTCCTGATGGGCAACGTTATCAGAGGTATCGATAACTGCTATCAACTATTCTCATTTGAACTTCAACGGTTACGATATCATTTCCATTTATGCAATTTGAGCCAAGGAGCTTTTTCCCACTAAGGATTCGCTTCTGCCGGCCCGAAGGCATTTTCAAATATCATGAATTTCTTCTCCGGCTTCGGGATCATGGCTCGTTTTAGGGCGGTTGAATTGATCAGCGGGATTGCCCCTTTGTACTTGGCCGCGTCCAGGTTGTATTTTTGGATCTCTGTAATGACCCCCCTCAAGGCTTCGAGCTTACCCAGGGCCAGCTTGGCCTTTGCGTAAAGATCGCTTCTTCGCTCCGCAAAGTTTCTCTGAATGTTCGTGTATGAGCGGGGCCGGGAGATCAGAACAGCTTGAATTTTCCATCAAACTCCGGCTGGACCGTAACCGTCGTAAATACGCGGTCTTTTCCCTCCTGAATCGCAGCCATCATCCAGAGGAACGTGGTCACCGTTCCCGGGGCCGCCACGTTGTAGTGATATCCTTTTTGGATCGCCACCGCATCCCCTTCCTGAACCATGGTAACAATTTCGGGATTCTTGAAGTCCCAATAATTCAGATGGATGGCAAAATTGGGCGAGGGCATATCCACATACAGGTAGATCTCTTCCTTGGCTTGCGAATGGTCATGGGGAGGCCAGCTCGTCCAGTTCCCATCCTTGCTCATGGTCACCCCGGCGAGGATGCGCCCCGCTTGAACATTGGCCTCTCCAATCAAAGTATGAATGGTCCGGGCATAGGGCTCGAACCCCGCTTTGTTGACCAATTTGGGGTTTTTGAGGACCGCGTCAAAAGGAACAAATTGGATCGGATATTTCTGGGAAACCGGCGCCGCACACTCGGCCAAATCGAAAGGGCCCGATGAAACAATACGCGCCTTGGTCTCCCGGGGAAGGTAAAGAGCGTCATATTTTTTCATCCCGAAGCTTTGGCCGCTGACTTCCACTATTCCTTCCCCCCGGAGACAGATGAGTCCAACCTCATCTTCCTGGGTATCGAAAGAAATTGGAGGTTCTCCACCTGAAAGAACGATGCGGCCGTAACGGAGAAATTTAAGGCCGGTGTTGGACGGATCGATCAACCGTTTCCTGCCTTTGACTTGATGGGTCTCCCGAAAGAGCCATGCATGATTCATTTTTCCCTCCTTAGATCTTTGCTCTCATTTTCATGAAGCGGAAAATCACCGAAAATTTATGGCCGGTTGCGAAAAAGGAGCCAAAGATCACGAATCGTATAGCCGAACATGATTACTCCAGCGACGGGAATGGACAGGTACCACAGGGTTTTGGGAAATTCAAAAATGGGGGAACGGTCCGTGGCCTTGATTGCCAGCAGGCACCCTTCATAGGTGAAGACCAATAAGAAGACGAGTGAAATCACACTCAGAAGAATCTCCAATACCCGTCCGGCTCTCGAGCCGCGAAGCCAATCCGTGATGACCTCTACTCGGAAGTGCGTCCTTTGACGCCACAGGCCTGCTGCACAAAGAAAAACCATCCAGGCGAAGGCGAATTCAATGACTTCGTCTGTCCATCCCATGGACGTGATAGGGACAAATCGCACAAAGACTACGGCGCAGATAATGATCAACAAGCCGACGAAACAAAGAATGCCTCCCCATCTCACTGTAAGCTCAACTATCTGATCCGCCTTTTTGAGCATGAATTGAGACACCGATAACCTCCGATCATCTTGTCGCGCCCATGAGCAGATTCGGAACCCAGGTGGCAAAGCCGGGAACATAAGTCACCAGACCCAACACGACCGCCAAAGCGACAAGGTGCCACCGGAGTTCATGGGCCAGTTCCCAAACCGGAATCTTGCCGATACTCGATATGGTGTATAGAACCATCCCCACGGGAGGCGTCAAGAGGCCGATCATTAGGTTGAGGGTCATCATCACTCCAAAATGGACCGGATCGATCCCGAGTTTGGTGATCATCGGCATGAAAACCGGAATCGTCAATAGCATAATGCAGATTCCTTCCATGAAACAACCCAGAATGAGCAGAATGACATTGATAATCAGGAGAATGACCCATGGATTACCGCTCAGGGACATGAGGCCTTGAATCACGGTCTCGGGAACCCGCTGATGAATCAAGAGCCAACCGAAAATTCCCGCTGCGGATATGATGAATTGCACCCGGACCGAAGTCTCCAGCGTCTCCCATAGAATTCGTGGAAGGTCCTTGAATTTGACTTCCTTATAAATAAACATGGTTAAAATAAGAGCATAGACCGTAGCTGCCACCGACGCCTCGGTCGGGGTGAAGATGCCGGTCACCATCCCGCCAATGATGATGATCGGTGTCAAGATGGCGGATAGGGCCCCCCACGTGCTATCCATGAGTTCTCGAAAAGTCGCTCTGCGCTCTCTGGGGTAGCCTCTTCGATTCGAAATAATATAGACGATGATCATCAAGGCAATGCCCATGAGGAAGCCCGGGACAAAACCACCTAAAAAGAGCCTGCCAACCGAAGTACCGGTTATGCTTCCGTAAATGACAAAGGGAATACTGGGAGGGATAACGGGGCCGATGGTGGAGGCAGAGGCAAGGATGGCCGCGCTGAATTTTCGGTCGAACCCCCTCTTGGTCATGCCCTCCAACTCCACCGTCCCAAGGGCTGCCGCCTCGGCGACGGCGGCACCGGTCATTCCGGCAAAAATCATGGCACTGACGACAACGACGTGGCCAAGACCACCCTTTAAGTGCCCCACTAAATTCTGCGCAAATTGAAATAAACGGTGGGTGATTCCACCGGAGTTCATAAGGTTACCCGTCAGGATGAAAAAGGGGATGGCCAGGAGGGTAAAACTTGTCGTGCTGGAGTACATTCTTGCAGGTACCATCGATAGAACATCGGTCTCGCCTAAAAGCACAAAAAAAAGCACTGCCGTCATACCCATAGAGACGGCAATGGGAAGTCCCAGCATAATCAGCCCCACCAGGACAATAAAGATTTCAGCTGTAAGCATAGTCTTACCCTCTCTCCAGGCCTATTTCTTTCTGGCATCCTCAACAAATTTCATGAAATTCTTTACATTGTCTTCACCTGCATACTTTCCGATCCTTTCATACGCCGGGCCCATGGCCGCCCGGAAAGGGGCGAGATCCGGACGGGTCACCTTTACCCCGGCCTTTTCCATCTTGACGATTTGATCCGCCTCCTCTGCCATGATTGCCTTGCGCATGTAAGCGCCTGCTGCCTTGCTTTCCTCTCTGAAGATTTTCTGCTGCTCCGGCGTCAGTTTAGCCCAGGATTTCAAACCGATTACGTGGACCATGTTGTTGTAAACATGGCCGGTGAGGGCAAGGTTTTTCTGAACCTCATAGAACTTGTTGTGATAGATCACGGCGATGGGATTCTCCTGTGCGTCCACTACGTTCTGCGCCAGGGCCATGTACAACTCCGGGAAAGCGATCTTGGTCACAATTCCCCCGAGCGCTTCCATGGCCGCCTGAAGCTGAATTTCAGGAGGAACTCGGATTTTCAATCCCTTTACATCTTCGGGTTTGTTGACAGGCCGTTTGCTGTTCGTGAGGTTGCGGAACCCCCATTCCCAGTTGGAGAGAACCACGAACCCCTCCTTTTCCGCCAGGGGGGAGAACCAATTCATGGATGGCCCATCCAGGGTTCGATGGACATGGTCGTAATTGTCGTAAACAAAGGGAAGCATCACGACGGAAAAGGCCTTCACATACTTGTCGAGGGCCCCCTGGGTGGGAAGACTCATATCTGTTGCTCCAAGCCTTACCTGCTCTACCTGCTCCGGCGGGGACCCTAAGGTATTCGCCGGGTAGATGGCGATCTTGACTATTCCTTGGGTTCGCTCGTCTACTTTGGCCGCAAACTGTTTCGCCGCCACATGACCCGGATGGCTTTCTTCGGCATAATGGGCGAATTTCATCTGAATGACCTGCGCCTCGGATCCCTGGGTGAGACCCAGGAGAAACAAGACGGCGAGCGAGCTAACTCCGATGACACGATACAACGTTTTCATAGCTACCTCCTTTTCTTTTTTCCTTTCCGCTTTTAAATTTCTTTCTTATGTTTGCGCATCAGCTCCAGGTAGTCCTCCCGTGGAGGAGAAAAAATATCGATTCCTTTGAATCCGGTCGGGGTGCGGCCTCCATGCTCCACATTCGGCGGATGAATGCAGACATCCCCTGCCTTCATTAAAATAGTCTCCCCATCGATGATGTGCTCTTCCGACCCCTCCAGGATGATCAGGATCTGTTCGGATGGGTGGCGATGCAGAGGGAATGTCGCCCCCGGAGGCTGCTCGATAAAACTAAGCAGGACATTAGTCCCCGCCAAAAATCGGGTTCCCACTTTTTCGGTCAAAGGAGTTAAAGGAATATCAAGAATATGATGGACGTACTTTGATTTTTTCTCCGGCATAAAATCCTCCCTGGGTTCAATAGAAAAGTCGCTTTCCTTTTCGATCACCTCCTTGTCCTCTTGTTTGCCTTCTTCCGCAAATCCTTCATCTCTTTTTCCGGGTCTGAAATGGAACGCCGGATGAAGGATTGGTCTCCGACGTCTTTTTTGAATCCTAACCGCGAAGAAATCCGCTCCGCGGCTTCCGTCACCCACCCTACATATTCCTTTTCCCGGGGGGTTTGAATCTTTTTCTGCGGACCGGATATGCTGATCGCCGCGACGGCATTTCCTAAGTGGTTGCGGATCGGCGCCGCGATGCATTCTACGTCTTCTTCGATTTCCCGCCGATCCAGGGCGTAGCCTTGCAACCGGATCTGCTTCAATTCCCTTAGAAACTCTTTTTGGGAGGTAATCGTATGGGAAGTAAAAGGCTCGAACTCGATTCCGGCAATGATCCTCGTTTGTTCCTCTTCCTTTTGAAAAGCGAGGAGGGACTTGCCCAAGGAGGTGCAATAGACGGGGTTTCTCTGTCCGATTTTGGACATCACCCCCACGCTTCGCGGGGAATCCACCTTGTCGATGTAGAGAATTTCCGTTCCGCTCAGCACGGCCAGGTTCACGGTTTCCTGGGCTTTGAGCGCCAATTCTTCCATGAAGGGCTTCGCGATCGGAACGAAATCCGTCCGCCGCTGGTAGGCGCTGCCGATTTCAAATGCGCCCAGACCCAGGGAATACGCCCCGGCCTTTTCATCCTTTTCCACGAATCCGCATTTTTCCAGAGAAAGGAGGATCCGGTAGGTCGTGGATCGATCGAGCTTCATGAACTGTGCCATTTCCCGAAGGGTAAACGAGCCCTTCCCTTCGGAGAAAGTTTTCAAAATGCTGCCCGCCCGTAAAATGGAATTGATCAGGTAACGTTCTTTCATTTCGATATGTTTTATTATTACAACAGTTGTGTTAATAGATAAACTGATTCAATTTTTATCAAAGCCGCCCAATTTTGTCAATAATTTTTGCGTAAGACTTCTCAGATTTAATTTTCTAAATCATTTCCAGGCGATAGGAACACAAGAAGGCGCCTGCGATTTCAGTCAAGAGGGTAGAGGCTTGATAATAAAAACAGGAGAGATTTTGGAAAGGAGGAAAAAGTCTTTTTCCGGCCACAGAGATTACAGCGCGGCGTAGCGGCAAGAAAATGGCATTGATCACAGAGTCATAATGAAAATTCCTAAACCAAAAAACAACCTCGTAGGCACATAAACAAAAATAAGCTGATCGCGTAAAACGCCTGAAAATTCGTTTTCCCGTCCTTCCGGCGGAAGCCAGAATCCGGGGTTTTTGAATGTTTTTAAACGATCTGGACTCCGGTTTTCACTGGAGTGACGACTTCTTACGAAACCATCAAATAAGATTCTTTATGAAAACTTTAACAAATGAGACTTTGAACATTAGTGGTACAGAGAGTCCTTTTTAAAATACTTATCTCTGTGGTCTCTGTGTGCTCTGTGGCGAATTGGCGTTCGTCTCCCTTAGGGCTCTTTGGCCAATTCCATAACTTTTTGAAAAGCCTTTTCCATGTCGGGAAGATGAGTGATTTCGGGAACGACCTGGATATAGCGCACCATTCCTTTTTTGTCCACGAGGACGACAGACCGGGCCAGGAGCATCGATCCTTCCATGAGCAGGCCGGTAGCACGGCCGAAACCGCCTTCTTTATAGTCCGATAAATACTGAAGGTTCGTGAGTTTGGCCTCTTTGGCAAACCGTTTCTGGGCAAACGGCGTGTCCCGGCTGATCGTGATTCTTCGAACCTCTTTGGGAAGTTTTTCCCCCTCCTCTCCCAAGTAATGGCTTTGCTCTTCACAGACGGCAGTATCGATCGAGGGCACAATACTCAAGAAGAGAATGGCCCCTTTCTCTTGGGCTAAATCTATGTCTTTCACTGTCATGGCATCCACTAATTTCGTTGCTGGTATCGGCTGACCCACGGCAATCGGTGTGCCCAGAAGTTTGATCATTGCTCCCGCACGGGCAACGGTTGTCCCCGGTTGGCTGGAATTCGATTCTATCTGAATCTTGGGTCTCGCAGCTGTGCACCCAACAATAAAAATAAAAACGAGGAGTGCAAGAGATAAAAACATTCCTTTCCGTATCATGGGAAAATCTCCTTTCTATTAGTGGATTGGAAAAACCGAAAAAGGTTGAACCCTCATCATTATTATAGAGCAAAAAGAGAACCCTGTAAAAGATGTTTCCCTTTCGAAATTGGGAAAAGCAACAAAGGAAAGAGGAGAAGGAAGTGGTATAATTAGATTTTATCCGGAAACCCAGATTATTCCCCTCCCCCTTGATGGGGGAGGGCCAGGGTGGGGGTGATAATGGTTTGGAATTTAAATGTATTTTATTTTCGTCCCCCTCACCCCAACCCTCTCCCACAAGGGGAGAGGGAGTTTCCGGATGGAGACTAATTAGCAATGTGGGCTTCCGATGAACCTTTGAGCGGAGCGGGATAAAAGATCCTTTCCTTGGCACCTGCATATTCAAGCTTGCGGATATGACTATCTCATGATCGAAATTGATGGATCAGTCCATTCCGGAAGTGGAACCATTTTGAGATACGCTGTAGCCTTGGCTACGCTTCTTAAGGAGCCCCTGCATTTGGTCCGGATTCGCGCCGGAAGGGAAAAGCCGGGATTGAGACCCCAGCATCTAAAAGCCGTTCAGGCTTGCTGCTCTTTCTCCGAGGGAAGTTTGGAGGGGGCCAGAGCAGGCTCACAGGAGATTTCTTACTATCCGGGCCCCTTACTTAAAGGAGGCAATTTCCACTGGGATATCGGAACCGCCGGCTCCACGACCATGCTCGCTTACACCCTTCTCCCTATTGCCCTGTTTGCCAAAGCACCTTGCCATTTCTCTATCATCGGCGGCCTTTTCCAAGATTTTGCCCCCAGTTTTTTCCATTTGCAAAAAGTTCTGATCCCCACCCTTAAAAAAATGGGGGCCCGTATCGAGATCGAGATGGTCCGTCCGGGCTATATCCCCCAGGGGCAGGGTCATATTCAAATGTCCGTCTACCCTATTTCCGACTTTTTGAAGCCCTTATCCATGCCTGAGCAGGGAAAAGTAACCCAGATCGAAGGAATGGCTCTCGCCTCCCATCTGGAAAAAGATAAGGTCGCCCAAAGAATGGCGCTCCGCGGTCAGAAAATACTGGCGGCAAAAGGGTATGAAGCGAAAATTGATATTTCGAACGACCAGACCAGTGTCCAAAAAGGCGCCGCTTTTTTCCTGCGGGCGCAAACGGACAAGGGCTGTATCTTGGGGGCTGACCAGGCCGGGAAACTCGGGAGAAGAGCGGAGACCATCGCTGAATTTGTTGCCGCCTCTTTGCTGGAAGATCTGGCCGCGAATGCTACTGTCGATCGCCACTTGGCAGACCAACTGATCCTTTTTGCAGCCTTAGCCCAGGGGAAATCTCGATATTCGATTCCTTTCCTGACCCAGCATGTAGAATCCAATCTTTGGCTGGTAGAAATAATCCTCGGCGCGAAGACCCAGAAGGGAGAAAATAATTTACAGGTCGAGGGGATTGGTTTTCAGCCCTGAGTGATATAAAATAAAAAGGAGGAGAAAACATGTCCCAGGGAGTAAAAATCCGCGGCATTTATACCACAGCCCTCACGAAGCTCCTCCTGAATTCCGGGTACCTGATCGTCGATCCCTCCCCCGAAATCCAGGCTCGCTTTCCACTGAAATTTGCCCAAAAGCTGCCCGATATCTTCATTCAAGACCGGGAGGACCATCAAGGGGTCGATATTACCGGGGAATCCTATCAACTCACTCTATTGGTCCGACTTCTCCAGGAAAAACTCTTCGATGCGATCATCCTGGAATTTGGCAAGGGCTCCGCAATAGGAGAAGATAAGGAAGAGGGTGAAGAGGAAGAGCCCAAAGACCTTGCCCGGGCCCGTTTTGAATTCCCGGCAACCTCGAAAGCTTATCTGGATGCCATCCGTTCCACCGTAACCCCCACCTTCGCAAATCACCACCGCCTGCGGATTCTTCATTCCAAAAAGGTTGAGCGGGCCGAGAATGAATGTCTCGATGCTCTTGCGAGGAAAGACCAGCAGGCCAAGGATCTTTTTGCCGAAATGGTCCTTGCCCCCCTGAAAAAAGCCGGCGTGGTCAGGATTGAGCACGTTAAAGGATGCGGCAAATCCATTCGCCCCAGAGAGGGAATCCTCATTGAAAGCAAGGGAGAAAAGCTGGTCATAAAACGGTCGTTTTCCCAGGGAAGATATGACGGCTTGGATCTCCCCATCGAAGAAGGGGATTACGGCCTGACCGAACTACAGGAGGGGGCCTGGTGGGTTAAGCACGCTTATTACTCCAAGAACGGGAAATTGAAGGGGGAATACTTCAACATCAATACGCCCGTTGAGCTTTACCCCTTCGGGGCCCGGTATGTAGATTTAGAAATCGATGTCGTTCGCCGCCCTGGAAAGAAGCCCGTCATATCGGACCGCGAGGAGTTGGCGGTCTTGGTGAAAAATGGAGTCATTACCAGTCTTCTGGCGAAAAAGGCTGTTGAGACGGCAGAAAGCTTAGTTGAAAAAATTGGATGAGGGGCAAATGGGTAAGAAGCCCATGAATCAGATAAATTTTGGCCGAGGAGATGCAAAAGTTACAACTGTTGGCCTCGGTGGCGAAGGTATCCTGCGGACCTTTGGGAAAAGTCAGGATGCGGAACAGATGATCCTGGAGTCTCTCCTCCAGGGAATCACCTATTTTGATTCCGCCCGGGTCTATGCCGGGAGCGAAGGGTATTATGGAACGATATGGTCGAAACATCCGGAAACGCGAAGCAAGATTTTTCAGACCAGCAAATCGGGAAGCAGGGATAAAAAGGGTGCGAAGGCAGACTTGGAAATGACCCTGAAAACTTTGGGCATCGATCATTTAGACCTCTGGCAGATCCATGATGTGCGGACCGAGGATGATTTGGCCATGATCTCCGGACCAGGCAGCGCCCTGGAAGCATTTCTGGAAGCGAAGAAAAAGGGCCTGGCGAGATTTATAGGGGTAACCGGGCATCACGATCCCTATCTTCTGACAAAAGCCATAACCGAGTGGCCGGTTGATTCCGTCATGATGCCGGTAAACCCCGTAGAATGCGCCCTCCATGGATTTCTGGATGTTGCCCTGCCTGCAGCTAAAAAGAAAGGCATAGCCATTATTGCGATGAAGGTTCTCGGTTCTGGCCACTATATTTTTCCAGACCAGGGGATGACCGCCGATGTTCTCATTCGCTTTGCCCTTTCTCAAGAAGTTACAGTCGCGATTGTTGGTTGTACAAGTCGCAAGGAAGTTCAAACGCTGGCCGGTGTGGGTCGTGATTGGGAGCCCTTTTCTCCCGACGAACAGAGGGAGATTATTGATTTCTTCCGTCCCTATGCGGCCAAACTTGCGGATTACCGCGGCGTGCTATAGTCATTTCCATATATTTTCCCCACTTATAATTGTTTCATTTTCCAATCTCCAAATGATCATCCGAAATCTGCATTGGATGACAAACCTTTTTTGGGTGGTAGGTTAAATGAAATGAGAAAATGCATTCAAATCCCTCCATCCCCCCCCTTTTGCAAAAGGGGGGGATGGAGGGATTTTCTCCATTCAGGTGGAATTCATGAATAGAAATTTCATGATGCCCGCGTTATAAGAAAAGAGGCAAAGGGATGTCTACCGTGATTCAAGTGGTCGACCTCTGGAAACAGTATGATCGAATCGATCAACCGAATTCTGCCGCTCTTCGCGGAGCCAACCTCGATATAAAAGCCGGTGAGGTAATCGCCCTCTACGGAAAGAGCGGATCCGGCAAGACAACCCTTCTCAATATCCTCGCGGGCCTCGACCGTCCAACAAAAGGGCGCGTTTCCATTGAGGGGAATGATTTGGAAGCCCTGGGAGAAGACGGAAAGACTGTTCTTCGTCGTCAGAGGCTGGGATTCGTGTTTCAGTTTTTCAATCTCCTGCCCACTTTAACCGCCTTTGAAAACGTTTTTCTCTCCCTGGAATTGGCCGGAAAGCCTAAACATGATTTAGCTCTTAAAGCCCTGGAATCCGTTGACTTGAAAGGCAAAGAAAGCCGGTATCCTCATGAGCTTTCCGGGGGAGAACAGCAGCGGGTGGCTATTGCCCGGGCTGTGGTTAAGGAACCAGCCATCATCCTTGCCGATGAGCCCACCGGAAATCTCGACACCCGGACAGGAGAGCAGGTCCTCACTTTGTTGACCCACCGCTGTCGCGAATATGGAACTACCTTGATCATGGCAACCCACAGCCCCCTGACTTGCCGGTTTTCCGACCGAATTCTGCGGATGGTTGACGGTATCGTGGTCGAAGAAACCCCCTGTTTGGAGACCCAATCTTGAGAGTCGTCACGAAAGCCCTCCTTCGTCACTTGCGGAGGCGACGGAGTCTAAGTCTGCTCCAACTGCTGGGAATTGCCTGCGGAGTGGCGGCAGCCGTGGGTATGGCCCTTTCCGCTCAAGTATCCTTATCCAGTTTCGAGAAGGCCGTAGAATTTCTAAAAGGTCAGGCTACCCATTCTCTCGAAAGGCCGGCCGGGCCTTTGGAAGAGACCGTTCTAACGCAGCTTATGGTCGATCCGGCGGTCCAGGCTTTTTCACCGGTAATCGATCGCCGGGTCAGATTGAACGACGGCGAGACAATCCGTCTGCTGGGCCTTGATCCTTTTCTCGACCAAAAAATCCGTCCTCAACTGATTCAATCCCGTCCGACAGAAACTCCCCTTCAGGCTCGTGATTCATTCGCGTTTTTTCTCGATGAAAAGGCGATCCTCATCGACGAACAATTGGCCGCGCAGTTTCGATTGCAGCCGGATCAACTTTTAGAAACATCCCGGGGAAAGTTCAAAATTATCGGTGCTTTCCCGAATGCCTCAGGCGAGCCCATAATCCTCATAGATATAGGGCACGCCCAGAGGCTTTTCGAGATTCCAGGAAAAATCGATCGGGTAGACCTTATCGTGAGCGACGATGCGGATTTTCGTTCCCGGTGGGAATCCGGATTCCGCATCCAATCCGGACGCCAGCGGCAGGCCACCCTGCGCGATATGCTGCAGGCCTTCCGGTTAAATCTTCAGGCTCTTTCTCTCCTGGCGCTCTTTGTGGGAATTTTCCTCGTTTACAACACAGCCATGTTCACGGTGGTAAGCCGGAGGAAAGATGCGGGAATTTTGAGAAGTTTAGGGGCCAGCCGCCGGGAAATTCTGAGGGCTTTTTTCTCCGAGATCCTCCTCCTGGGATCCATTGGAGGAGCGATGGGAGGATTGGCCGGTTTCCTGCTCAGTCGGTTTCTGACTAACCTGGTCGCGGGGACCATCAGCAATTTATATTTTTTCCTTCGCCCGGCTCCCTTGGAATGGTCCTGGTCGGTTTTGTTGATCAGTATTGTTCTCGGGTGCGGGGCCAGCATTCTTGGCGGACTTTTCCCCCTCATCGAATTGATTCGGGTGGATCCGGTGCAGGTTCTTCGGGGACGGACCGCGGTTCGCGGCAGGAAAGGCTTTGCCTGGAAAGCGGCCCTAACCGGGGTCGGGGTTTTGGTCATCAGCTTCGTTCTATTCGCCCTGGCTGCGGTTCATGTGTATTTCGGGTTTGCCGGCTCTTTTGCTCTCTTGATCGGGGCCAGCCTGATTACGGCGTTTGTCCTGGTCTATTTAAATCCAATTTTAAAAAAATTCCTCCCCCTGCTGTCCGGGCTTCCAGGGAAAGTGGCCGCAGGAAATATTCGCCAAAACCTCGGACGGACGGCAGTGGCCGTCGCTGCTTTTATGGTGGCGATTTCCATGTCCATTGGTCTGAGCTCCATGATCGGGAGCTTCCGTCAATCTCTCGTCTGGTGGATGGGCACACAGCTCCAGGCCGATCTTTTCATTGGGAAAATCGATGAAGTGGAAGTGCCTGAGAGTTTTTACGATGAGGTTCGAACCATCCCCGGCCTAAATGGATTCGACCTCTACCGCAACGTGCAGGTCCTCTATAAAGGGAAACCGATCTATGTATCCTCGGTCGAGGCTGCGGTGCTTCAGAAATACACGAACTTCGGTTGGCTTAAGGGGGGTAACGAAAACTGGGAGCCCGTCAAAAAGGGGGGGGTCATTATCTCGGAGAGTTTTTATCGCCGCTTCGGCATAAAGGAAGGAGATACCGTTACTCTCGAAGGGGTTAGCGGTCCGGCATCACTCAAGGTGGCCGCAATTTTTTATGATTACACTTCTGAACACGGCGTGATCATGATGGATCGCTCGACATACCTGCGGATCTTTAACGATCGCGCCATCAACACCCTGGGAGTTTTCGTGAATCCCCAGAATTCCCGCCGGAAAGAACTCCTGGAAGAAGTCAAGCGAAGAGCCGTCCAGCGAGGCCTTCCGGTCTATACCCGCGATCAGTTATGGGAAAATATCCTCTCGGTTTTTGACAGCACTTTTGCCGTTACCCGCTCGATGCAGGTGCTGGCTATAATTGTGGCCTTTTTCGGCATCGCCGGCGCCCTGATGACATTATTCATTGAGCGGCAGAGGGAATTCGGAATTTACCGGGCATTAGGCTTCTCCACCCGGCAGGTCGCCAGCATGACCCTTATGGAGGGACTGGGCATGGGCCTGGTGAGCTTCCTGATGAGCACTGGCGTGGGCACCCTTCTCGCGTGGGTTTTGATTCGGGTCATCAACCTGCGCAGTTTCAACTGGACGATCTTCTTTCACCCGGCATGGGAGCCGTACGTCGTTGCCTTTGGTACCGCGGTTCTGGCCAGTCTGGGAGCGGCCATTTACCCGATCTGGAAAGTCTACAAAACTTACCCTCAAATGCAGATAAGGGAAGAGTAAATAAAAATCATTGCAAATTGAAAAATGAAAATTGCAAATTGCAAAGTTAAACTCATTAAGCCTTCAAATTTTAATTTTTTACCATTTTATACAATTCGATGGCTTTCCTCCATTTTTCATTTTGCATTTTGCAATTTTCAATTTGCAACATTAGCTCTTTTTATCATTTTAATCCCCTTCTTTCCCTCCCCGACCTGGGCTGCCGATGAATGGAAGCAGGTGTCCAG
>Ga0209048_10003999_pt1 | contig 14173 bp, 14 predicted proteins | sample FrelakmetCRP12CR_FD_187146 | JGI IMG/M metagenome (GOLD analysis project Ga0209048, IMG submission 187146) | Freshwater lake sediment microbial communities from the University of Notre Dame, USA, for methane emissions studies - CRP12 CR (SPAdes)... | ecosystem: Environmental > Aquatic >... | reverse complement strand
ACCTTGCCGACATCGACGCCCAGATAGCGCACCGGGCTGCCTGCCGTGAGGCCGCTGACGGAACCCTGGAAGTAAATTTCGTAGCGCTGATAAGTGTGCTTCTCCCTCTGACCGGTGTACCAATACACGAACGACACCGCCATGGCGGTGACCAGCAGTACGAAGGCGCCCACCACCACGTAATTGGTGTCTCTATCCATGGCTGTCCCTAGTCATGCGCTCCCTTCTCCACCGCGTGCGCCCGGGGTCCGTGAAAATACTCGTGTATCCAGGGGTGCGCATTTTGCAGTATGCCGTCGACCGTATCGGTAATCATGCGGCCCTCGACGATGGCACCGACCCGGTTACAGGTGCGAAACACGCTATCGAGGTCGTGTGTGATCATGACAACGGTGAGCTTAAGCTCCGTATGAAGGTACAACAGTAGCTCATCGAAGGCCGCGGCGGAAATCGGATCGAGCCCGGAAGTCGGCTCGTCGAGGAACAACAGCTTCGGTTCCAAGCTCAAGGCGCGTGCCAGGGCTGCGCGCTTGGTCATGCCTCCCGACAATTGTGCCGGATATTTGCCGGCGGCGTCCGGCGGCAATCCCACCAAGCTCAAGTTCAGCTGGACGAGCTCGTCAAGAGCCTTCTCGGACATCGGGTGGTATTCGCGAAGCGGCAGCTGAATATTCTGCGCGACGTTCAAAGAACTGATCAACGCCCCGTTTTGAAAAGTCACGCCGCAGCTCTGCACCAGCATGAGCCGCTCCGGCTGGGAAAGCCGCTGTATATCTCGACCATACAACTCGACGGTGCCGTCCTGCGGCCGGCGCAACCCCAAAATCGTGCGCAGCAGCACCGACTTGCCGGATCCCGAACCGCCGACGATGCCGAATATTTCGTTGGGCCGCACTTCGAGATCGAGCCCATCATGCACCACCTGCGCGCCGAAGCGATTGACCAGGCCGTGCACGCGGACGATCGGTTTGGCGGTCGAGTCGGCCATTAGAAGTCTATTTTCTCGAACAATACTGCGAACAGCGCGTCGGCTAGAATGACCATAAAGATGGATTGCACCACCGCCACGGTGGTCAAGCGTCCAAGCTCGCGGGCCGATTCGCGCACCTGCATGCCGCGGTAGGTGCCCACCATGGCTATGAGGACGGCGAACACCGGTGCCTTGACCAGACCCGCCCAGAAAGTCGTCGGTGCGAGCGCCTCTTGCAGTCGAACGGTGAATTGCGCCGGCGGGATGTGCAGCTCGAGCAGCGATAATAGTGCCCCGCCCGCCAGTCCCATGGCATCGGCGATGACGGTCAACAAGGGCAGCGCAATGATCAACGCCAGCACGCGCGGCAAGACCAGCAATTCAACCGGATTAAGGCCCATGGCGCGCAGCGCGTCGACCTCGTCATTGAGCCGCATCACCCCGATCTCGGCGGCGAAGGCGCTGCCGGAGCGGCCGGCGACGATGATCGCGGTCAGCAACACGCCCATTTCGCGCAGCACCCCGATCGTCACCAAATCGACGACGAAGATGTCGGCGCCGAATTTCCTGAGCTGCTGTGCACCGAGATACGCCACCACCACGCTGATCAGAAATGCGATGAGCGCGACGATCGGAATGGCCGTGACGCCCGCCTCGTAAATATGCCGCGCGATCGAGGGTATGCGCAGCGCCCGCGGGCGCGAGAATATTTCACCGATGACCGCGACGATCCGGCCGAAGAAGTCGACAGCCGCGCTTGCTTCGGCGCCTTCCCGCACCACCCAGCGTCCCAACTCGCCGATCGCACCCTCGATCGCCGGCATTGCGGCCGATGGCGCGGCGAGCGCGGCCGGTCGATTGACATTGAGTTTCCGCAGCAGCTCGATCGTGGACGGCGGGCCGCCCTCGTGGCGTACCTGCAATCTGGCGGTGGCGGATTCGCCGGCGCCGAGAGCGGACAAGCGCGTCAACAACAACCACACCGGTGCGATGCCCGGCTGCTCGGCACGCGACCAGTCGCAGACCAAGGTGCCCAGCATCGAGTCGGGCAGGGCTCCGAGTTCCCGGTCGATTTGCCCGATCGAGGCGAGCGACCAATCGCCGCTGAGGCATAGGCGCCAACCCTCGCCATCCTGCTGCAGCGTCAACGCGTTCATGGCTATATGCTAGCAGGCATGGGAACCGGCACGGGAATGCATGGCGATCCGCTGCTGCAAATCTTGATCTTGCTGGCGGCATCGGTATGCGTCGTCGCGGGCGTACGCAAGCTGGCCTTGCCGGCGATCCTGGGATATCTCGCGGTCGGCATGCTGTTGGGTCCGCACGCCCTCGCATTGGCGGTCGACAACGACACCACCCGTCTTCTGGCGGAGTTCGGCGTCGTATTCCTCGTCTTCACGCTTGGGCTGGAATTCTCGCTGCCGCGTTTGGTCGCCATGCGCTGGGACGTACTCGGCGTGGGCGGCGCCCAGGTGCTGGTGACGACCGCTGTGGTGGCCGGGGGCGCGATCGGCGTGTTCGATATCGCGCCGGCGGTCGCCGTCGTCATAGGCGGTGCAGTGGCGATGTCCTCGACGGCAATCATCATTTCGCAGCTGACCGAGCAGTCGGAGAACAACCGCACTCACGGCCGTCTCGCCGTGGCCATCTGCCTGTTTCAGGACCTGAGCTTTCCCTTGCTGCTCGCCTTGGTGTCGGCGCTGGCGGGCGGGGGCGGGCGGGCGGCTGCTTCGCACCTGATCGGCGCCATCGGCTATGCGGCGTTGGCATTGCTGCTGGTGCTGGCCGCAGGGCGCTGGCTGCTGCGTCCGCTGTTCCTCGCCATCGCGGCGGTGCGCTCCACGGAATTGTTTTCGCTCGCGGTGCTGCTCGCAGTGGCGGCATCGGCATGGGCAACCAACGCGGCGGGATTGTCCCTGGCGCTCGGCGCCTTTCTTGCAGGAATGATGCTCGCGGAAACCGAATTTCGCCATCAAATCGAAGCGACCATCCGCTCGTACCGCGAGGTGCTGATCGGCTTGTTTTTCATCTCCATCGGCATGTTGCTCGATGTCCGGCTTTTGCTGCGCACCTTGCCGCTGGTTACGGCGATTCTCGCTGGAATGCTGCTGCTCAAGGCCGCGGTGGTCACCGTGGTGGCGCAACCCGCAACCAAGAGCTGGTTCAAGTCGCTGCGCACGGGTGTCGTGGTGGCGCACGGCGGAGAGTTCGGATTCGCGCTGCTGACATTGTTGCTCCGGCGCGAACTTTTGAGCCCTGCCCTGGTTCAACCTCTGTTGGCGGCCACCGTACTGAGCATGGTGGTGTCGCCGATCCTGATCCGCCACAATCGGCGCATCACCCGCGCGATTTTGGGCGAATCGGCGCCGCCGATTTCGGCCGCGATGCGCGAGACTCGCGCGACCTTGGCGGTCGCGGAACGCGATCACGTGGTGATCTGCGGTTTCGGACGTGTGGGACAAAATATCGCGCGCGTGCTCGAGCAAACCGGCTTCGAGTACATAGCACTCGATCTGGATCCCTACCGCATTCGAGTCGGAAGACAGGCGGGTGATCCGGTCATCTATGGCGATGCCGGGCAGGTCGCGGTGCTGCAAAACGTGGGGCTCGCGCATGCGAGCTGCGTGGTCATCACCTTCGCAAGCCCGGAAGTGTCCCTGCGGATCCTGCGTTCGGTGCGCGAAGTGCGCGACGACGTGCCGGTCCTGGTGCGAACTCAGGACGACGCCAAACTCGAGGAGCTGCAAAGGGCCGGCGCCACCGAAGTGGTGCCGGAGACCTTCGAGGCCAGCCTCATGCTCTTATCCCACTTGCTGCTGCTGCTGAAGCTGCCGGTCTCGCGTGTCATCCGAACCGTGAACGACATTCGCAATCACCGCTACGGCATGCTGCGGCAGCACTTTCGGGCCGATGGAGCCGAATTTCTCGATGACACTCATGCATTTCGTGAAGAGCTTCACAGCGTGATACTGCCTCCGCATGCTTGGGCGGTGGGCAGGAGCATCGCTGAACTCGCCGCCAAAGGCTCGCAAGCGGCCGTGAGCGCGGTGCGGCGTGAAGGAATCGTGGGGCGCGAACCGAGCCCCGATACCATATTCAAAGAGGGTGACGTGGTCGTGGTGTGCGGCACGCCCGAGGCGGTCGAGCATGCCGAAACCCTCCTGCTCATGGGATGAGAAACCCCTTTACTTCGGACCCCGGATGCTCGCATAGTAGGGGCGCTGTTCAAGGGCAAACCCGCCGAAAGGTGGGGACGCAAAACCACCGGTCTAAGGGACTTCTGCCAGAAGTCCGACGATAGCGGGGTCGCCAGTACCGAATCGCGCCATCCGCGCATTCAGCGTCCCCTCAGGTTTATGCCCCCGAGCAGCAGGCGTTGGCCGTTTGTTTTTTTGCGTTTCGGGGGAAACATGGCAGTCAAAGAGAATGGTTCGCGCGGGGCGGATTTTTCGGCGTCCGGCCTGTACCGTCGGCCGCGGCTCGTGCTGCGCGCCAAGAGCGCCGAAGCCATACCGGCCCTTCTGGCGAATATCAAAGCGTACCCGACGCCGGTTCGCATAGTCGGCGGCGACTACTCGCAGACGCGCTGCGTCGGGGGCGACGGCGGAACCACGGTCAACTTGGGGTCGCTCGATAAGATCCTGGAACACGGAGAGGCCACGGTGCGTGCGCAAGCCGGCGTGACGGTAGGGACGCTCGCGCGGGCGCTCGCCGAACGCGGCCAGGAATTGCCGCTGACGCCCGAAATGGGCCACATGACCTTGGGTGCCGTGGCCGTGACGACGCTGCCGCAGCCTTCCTACCAGACCGGCACGGCGCAGCTGTCTTCCCTGGTCAAGGAACTGAAGTTGATCACCCCGCAAGGCAAGCAGATGACCGTGACGGAGACCAATCCGGACTTGCTGCGGGTGTTGTGTTCGAGCTTCGGTCTATTGGGCGTCGTTCACGAGGTGGTGTTGCGTGTGCAGCCGCTGACACCCGTGAAAATCGACTATCAGGAAGTTACCCTCAAAGAATTCGGCGCGCGCTTCGCCAGCATCGTCAAAGCACCCGGAGCGTTGCGACTCCACATATCGCCTTTCAACGATCAAATCGTAGTGGAACGTCGCACGCTCGATGAGACTGCGAGCGTCAGTCGATCCGGCATCTGGCAGATCCGCCAGTCGGTGATGCGCAACGTGTTGCCTGCGTTTGGTTCGACCGTGGGCAGCGTGCTCGCCCCGCCCGGCGTGGCCGGCGCCGTGGTTTCAGGAATGCAGCGCGCTCTGCGCGCGACGCTCGACCGCGCAGCGCGGCCGGTGGCGTTGCACGCCCACGAGTGGATCCGCGAATTTCCGAAGGAGGCCTGGAAGTCACGCTACACCTACACCTTGTGGGCGTTTCCGCAGGCCGATTACCCCAAGCTATTGGGCGAATATTTCGCCTTCTGCAAATCCTATTACAAAGAGCACGGATATCGCTGCAACATCGTCAACGGGGCGAGCCGGCTGCATCAAGACCGCAATTCGCTGTTCAGCGTCAGCTTCGCCGGCCCCATGTTCACCTTGGAGCCCTCCTCGACGGGAGACGAGGGCTGGGACGAATTTCTGATCGATTTCAACGATTTTGCCTCCGCCTTGGGCGGAGTGCCCACCTTCAATCAGTCCCGAGCGTTGCAGCGCGAGCACGTGAGCAAGGCATTCGGCGAGCGCGCCAAGCTGTTTCGCGCGCTACGCAGGCGAACCGACCCCCTCAATCGGCTTTGCAACAGCTATTTTTCGCACTTGCTGGAATAGCGATACCCGGTGCGCCGCCGGCACTCCTCGAGTCGGCGGCGCACTCCCGTCATGCCTTGTCCTGCAGATGCGCCTCGAGAAACCACAAGTACTTATCTAGATCCCGAGAGATCCCCGTGAATAAATCGGCGCTGTCCGCGTCGCCGAGTTTGGCGGTGTCGTCGATCGCGGCTCTGACCGCTTTGCCGAACATCGCCAGCTGCGTGGATAGATAAAACAAATGATCCTTCCCCGCAGTAATGCTCAGCGGATAATTTTTGAGCTTGCTGCGCTTGGCCGCAACCGCCACGGTACCCTCCGCGGTACCACCCAGGCTCGTTATGCGTTCCGCAATGACGTCGATTTGCTCGAGGACCGCGTCGGAAATCTTGTCGAACAGCTCGTGCAGGGCTATGAAGTTAGGACCCTTGACGTTCCAATGCGCCTGCTTGACCTGGCTCTGCAAATCGATCGCGTCGGCCAGTCGCTCGTTGAGGATGGCGGCCACATTGCGGCGGCATTTCTCGGATAGATCAATTTTCGTCTTGTACATTCGCTGCTCCTGGGAATTGCCGGCTCGGCACTACCGTTATTTTGCACTGCCCGGCGGCGAATCCCAAGTGCTGGCTCCTAGGTTTCGGCGCGCCGCAAGCGCAATTGAATGGCGCCGTATATCATCGCAGCCCCCACCAGCACGCCGACCCAGGTCGCCGGACTGGACAGGAATCCGATCGGATTGAGCAGGTGCCAAACACTGCTCGGCACGGTAATGGCGTCGGTGCCGATCGCCGTCGTCGCCCAAGCCGAAGAATTCGACTGGCCATAGAAGGCTCGCGGCAGGTAACCCAGGGCGCGTTCGGTCAATTGGCTTCCGAAGACGTCGCTGCCGAAAAACCAGTGTTCTGCCCCATACAATGCCAACGGCGGCAGCACCAACCACAGCATCACCGCTCGCTTGGCCCACGCGGAGACCAACAATAGCCATCCGGTAAAGGGCAGAAACCAAATGCCGGTGGTAACGATCACGTACAGCCATAGGACGTGCAATTGCAGCCACAGTTCGGGCTGCCAAAGCACGCTGCCGAGATACGCTTGGGCCCGCATCGAAACGATGAATGCCAGCAGCAACGTCGAGACGTCGGCAACCAGAAAATATACCAATGGAATGGCGATCACGCCGATGAACAATTTCGCTAGAACGGTCGCCGTGTCGGATATCGGCAGCGATTTCCAAAACAGAACGCTTCGGTCTTTCCGGTCGGCGTAGAGGCACTCCATCAAGTACCAGGACGAGTAGATCGACATCACCGCGAAGAAGGTGAACTCGTAAGGCAACAACACCGTTGGGCCGATCATACGCTTCTGTTCCGCCGAGATCGCGAGGCCGAAGTCGATCCTGCCGAACAGCGCCGCGACAGTGAGCGCCACGCCGATCACGGCCGGGACAATCCAAATGGCTCGGTTCTCCCAGAATTCGCGGCGTATCAGCCATATGTATGTATTCATGAGAGGCTCCTAAGACAATTTGGCGACGAACAGGTCGGAAACGCTCGGCCTCTGCACCTCACCGAAGGCCGCGAGTTTGCTGAAATCCGGTTGCTCGAAGTACAGCAGCGTCTTGCCGAGCATCGGTCGCTCGTAGAACGGTCGCAATGCCCGCGCCTCGGTGATCTTATCGTCGGCGACCGCTACCGCGGCGTAGCGCGCGGCGATGTCGTCGAGCGAGCAATCGAGGACGATGCGCCCCTTGTCGATGAAGAGCACGTCGGTCAATAGATTTTCCACTTCCTCGACTTGATGGGTGGTGATGAGAATGGTTCTAGTTGCATCCATGTAGTCGTTGACGAGCGCATCGTAGAAGCTGCGCCGCGCCAGGATATCGAGGCCCAGCGTCGGCTCATCGAGAACCAGCAATCGGGCATCGATCGCCATCGTGAGCGCCAGATGCACCAGAGTTTTCATTCCCTTGGACAATTCTCGAATGCGGCGCTTGCCGGTAATCTGCGTCTTGGCGAGCAGGGCGAGCGCTCGGTCGCGGCGAAATCGCGGATGCACGCCGGCGACGAAATCGATGGCCTGTTCGACCTTGAGCCACGGCGGCAGCACCGCGACATCGGCAATGAAAGTTGCCTCCTGCATCAAGGCGGCGCGGTTGCCGAACGGTTCTCGGCCCAGGACGTTGAGCTGCCCCCGGTAGGCGGTAAGCCCCAAAATGGCGCGCAGCGCGCTGGTTTTGCCGGCCCCGTTAGGTCCGATGAGGCCGACGATGCGGCCGCTCTCGACGTTGAAATTCACGCGATCGAGCGCGAGCTGCGAACCGTAGTTCTTTGTAACATCGCGCGCTTCGATTAAGGCGGGCATGGTGAGTTCAGTCGTCCTTGGCTTCGCTGCCGCGCGGCGGCGGAGCCGGATGGGTTAGTGCGGGAACCCGTGCGAACAGTTCCTGCGCGGTAAATCCCAGGCGGCGGATGACCGCGAGCGTCTGGGGCCATTGTTCAATCAGAAAGCGCTCTCGCTCCCCGGCAAGCAACAGTTGCCGGGCACCTTCACTCACATACATGCCGCGACCACGGCGCTTTTCGACCAGACGTTCGTCGACGAGCTGCTGATACCCCTTGAGCACGGTGAGCGGGTTGAGCCGATAGTCGGCGGCCACCGCGCGAACGGAGGGCAAGGGGTCACCCTCCTTCAACGCTCCCTCCAAAATGAGAGCCACCATTCGGTCGCGCAGTTGGCGATAGATAGGCTGGTTGTCATTCCAATTTGGATCCATTTCCCCGCTCTATGTGCCGGCCCCGTGGTGGGGCCATATAGCACGCTAATGTAGCAGAACGCCTCAACATCCAATTAGGCGGCGGCCACGGCCAATACCGGTGGATGCTGAAGGACTTGGGCGTCGAACAGGTAGGCGATGCTGCCCAATATGAAACCGTTCATCATCAAAGCCATGCCGAGAGCTGCGAGCTTGGTGGAATTCTTCGAATTCATGACTGACTCCTGTTTGATTGTTGTCACCAAGGTGTTTTGGTGACTTGGTGATATACTATAATAGAACACTATTGCATGCAAGTACTTTTGAATCGCCCCTTCCGCGACCTCTGTGGCACGCGGAATGGGGCCTAAATTCCTTGTGCTTCGGCTACCATTCCTGGGCTGCGCCACGGAGAACAAAATCACCCATGAAAAAGCCAGTCACGGTCACCATCACGGGCGCTGCCGGAAATATCGGGTACGCGCTGGCATTTCGGGTCGCATCCGGCCAAATGCTCGGCCCCGATCAACCCATCAATCTCAATCTGCTTGAAATCCCCTCCGCCGGCGCGGCCATGCAGGGCGTCGTGATGGAACTCGAGGATTGCGCGTTCCGCACGCTCAGTAAGATCACCGCGACGCATGAGGCGCCGGTGGCGTTCAAGGACTGCGATTTTGCGATGCTCGTCGGCGCGCGACCGCGCGGCCCCGGCATGGAGCGCAAAGACCTGTTGCTGGAAAACGCGAAGATTTTCTCGGCGCAAGGCAAGGCTTTGGACGCGGTCGCCAGCCGCGATGTTCGAGTGCTGGTGGTCGGCAATCCCGCCAATACGAACGCGCTGATCGCGCAGCGCAACGCGCCGACCTTGGCACCGGACCGCTTTACCGCCATGACACGCCTCGACCACAACCGCGGATTGGCTCAGGTGACCCTGAAAGCGGCGGTCTCGCTAGACCAGGTCAGGAAAATGATCATTTGGGGCAACCATTCCGCTACTCAATATCCCGATTTGCATCACGCAACGGCGGCCGGCAAGTCCGTGCTATCCATGGTGGGCGAAAGCTGGTTTAAGGACACTTTCATACCGACGGTGCAGCAACGCGGCGCTGCGGTCATCAAGGCGAGAGGCACGTCCTCAGCGGCGTCCGCCGCATCGGCGGCGATTGATCATATGCGCGACTGGGTGCGCGGCACCGCCGACGGCGATTGGGTGAGCATGGGTGTGCCCTCCGATGGCAGCTACGATATTCCTCAAGGCGTCATCTATTCGTACCCGGTCACCTGCAGCGGCGGACGGTTCGCCATCGTTCAGGGCTTGACGATCAATGAATTCAGCCGAGACAAAATGCTGGCAACTCACCGTGAGCTGTTGGAGGAACGCAGCAGCTTGCAACACATGGAGCTTCTATGAATCGTCTCATTCCGGCGGTCGCCGCCTGCGCATTGGCGGCGATGGCGCTCGCACAGGACCGTATGCCGGCGCCCGCCGGCGCCGAACTGTATTTCATCTCGCCGCAGAACGGCGCAATCGTGCACGGACCGGTCACCGTACGATTCGGTCTCAAGGGCATGGGTGTGGCCCCGGCAGGGGTCAAAGTCGACAACACGGGTCATCATCATTTGCTGATAGACACGGATATGAGCGAGCTCAATCTCGATGCGCCCCTACCCGCGACCGACAAGATCCTGCATTTCGGCAAGGGTCAAACCGAGACCTCGCTGACGCTGCCTGCGGGTAAACACACGCTCGAATTGGTGTTTGCCGACTATGCGCATATGCCGTTCAATCCGCCGCTGCATTCGCAGAAAATTACGATCACCGTGGATTGAGGGCCTTGCGGACGATTCTGCACGTGGACATGGACGCATTTTATGCATCCGTGGAAGAGCGGGATCGGCCGGAATTGAAGGGCAAGCCGCTGATCGTCGGCGGCACGGGCAGCCGGGGCGTGGTGGCCGCCGCCAATTACGCGGTGCGGCGTTTCGGCGTCCGCTCGGCAATGCCGATGCGCGAGGCGTTGCGGCGCTGTCCGGAGGCGGTGTGCATTTCCCCCCGCATGTCTCTCTACCAAGAGGTTTCCACGCAGATTTTCGCCATTTTTCACGAGTTCACGCCGCTGGCGGAGGGTCTGTCATTGGACGAAGCGTTTCTCGACGTCAGCGCGAGTCAGCGGCTGTTGGGCGGTCCCGAGATAATCGGCGCCGAGATTCGTCGCCGAATTCGCGCCGCCACTCTGCTCACGGCGTCGGTCGGAATCGCGCCCAACAAGCTGCTGGCGAAAATCGCTTCGAACCTCAACAAGCCCGACGGCATGTGCCGCATCGGGCCGGACAATATGCACGAGGTATTGGACGGCTTGCCGATTGAAAGGCTGCTTGGAGTGGGCCGAAAATCCCTGCCGGCGGTCCAAGCGGCGGGAATCCGCACGTTCGGCGATTTGCAGAGAGCCGGCGATGAGGTGCTGTGGCGCGCATTCGGCGCACGCGGGAAGTCGATGCAGGCCCTCGCCACCGGAATCGACGACCGGCCGGTCGTCGCGGATCGAGAAACCAAATCGATCAGCACGGAAGAGACGTTCGAAACCGACATCCGCGCCACCGCGGAACTCGAGGGGCGGTTGACGGCGCTCGCCGATCGCACGGCCGCGCGTTTGCGCTCTCACGACCTGATCGCGGGTCAAGTAACGCTCAAGATCCGACGCGCTGATTTCGCGACGCATACCCGACAGCGGGTATTGGAGCCGCCGACTCACGACACCGCCGCGATTTACGCCCTGGCCCGCCTCTTGCTATCCGAGTGGTCGACCCTGCACCCGGATGCGGCGGTGCGATTGCTCGGGGTAGGCGCCGCCGATTTGCGCCAGCCGCGGCAAGCGGATCTGTTTTTGGCGCCGCAGGCCAAGGATTCCCGCCTCGATGCGGCCGTCGACGGCATCCGGGATCGATTCGGGAGGGGCGCATTGACCCGTGCGAGCTCCCTGGTGAGATCTCGCGGCGCCGCCCGGCCGCGGCACGGGTGAGCTTGGTATCATCGGGCAGCCATGTACACCAGTTTCTTCGGCCTAAGCGAAAAGCCGTTCGCAATAACACCGGACCCACGCTATCTCTATTTGAGCGAGCGCCACGCGGAAGCGCTCGCTCATCTGCTGTACGGCATCAACGAATCCGGAGGCTTCATTCAATTGACCGGCGAGGTCGGCACCGGCAAGACCACCGTGGTGCGCACACTGCTCTCCCGCCTACCGCATCACGCCGATGTCGCGGTGATCTTGAATCCGCGGGTAACACCCGTGGAATTCTTGCTCACCATATGCGAGGAATTGGGCGTGCCATTGGACGCGGCCGATCGCGACAGCGTCAAACAAATGGTGGACGCGCTGAATCGACGGCTGCTGTCGGCGCATGCGGAAGGCAGACGCGTCATCGTCATCGTCGATGAAGCGCAGAATTTGTCGGCCGAAGTCCTCGAGCAGGTCCGGCTCTTGACCAACCTGGAAACCGCGACGCAGAAGCTTCTGCAAATCATATTGATCGGCCAGCCGGAGCTGCGCGAATTGCTGGACCGCACGGACCTTCGCCAGCTGGCGCAGCGCATTACCGGACGCTACCACTTGAAGCCGCTGTCGCGGGAGGAAACGCTGCAGTACGTTCGTCATCGGCTGCGCGTCGCGGGTGCGTCGGGCGAGATATTCACGCCCCCCGCTCTGCGCGAGATGCATCGCTTGTCGTCGGGAATTCCGCGCGTCATAAACGTGTGCTGCGATCGCGCGCTGCTCGGCGCATACACTCAGGAACAAAGAAAGCTCGGACCCGCGTTGGTGCGCCGGGCGGCTGGCGAAGTGTACGGACGACGGTTTGCGCCGCGCTGGCTGCGCTGGGCCGGCGGCGCACTGCTCCTCGCCGGCGCGGCCGCGGCCGTATTCGCCGGATTGGGCTATTGGCAGCGCCAATTCTCCGAATTGCGAGCCGCGGTCAACGCCGCGTCCGGCGCGGAACATTCCCGGCCCGCGACCGATGCGCACCCCGCGGCGGCGGCGCCTGCCGCTCGAGCCACCCCCCCTGCCGCACCGCCGCCACCGGTGTCGATCAATGCCTTGCTGGCCGCCAATGAGGCGGATACCGGCGATGCGACGGCCTTCCGCCGCTTGCTGTCGCTCTGGGGAACGGCGATGGTGGACGACCACGACCCGTGCGGTCAGGCTCAAAAAGCCGGACTCGCCTGTCTGGAGCAGCGCGGCGCATGGGCTCAGGTACGCACACTGAACCGGCCGGCCATCCTGACGCTGACCGATGACAGGGGGCGAAGGCACCGCGTCGTCCTGTCCGGCTTGGACGATCAATTCGCGACGCTGGATTTGGGCGAGCACAACGTGCGCGTGCCGCTCGACGAGTTGTCGCGCGCTTGGTTCGGAGAATTCACCGTTGTCTGGAAACCCAAAACCAACCACACGCGCCCGCTGACGGTGGGAATGCGCGGCGACGAAGTGAGGTGGCTGCGGCGCAGCCTCAACGCGCTCTATGGGGCGGCCGCGGATCCGGAGCGCGGCGATATCTACGACCAAGAGCTGGCGATCGCGGTACAAAATTTTCAGCGAGAACACCGGCTCAACGTCGACGGAATCGCCGGCTTGCAAACCCAAGTCGTGCTCGACACCGCCTTGGCCGAGCCGGGTTCGCCTTTGCTGATGCACGATGCGCCGCGCGGCTGAGGTTCACCATGTCCTTCATTCTCGATGCCCTCAAAAAATCCGAACTGGAGCGCCAGCGCCAGGCCGTCCCCGGTTTGATGGAATCCGCGATGGCGCAAAAATCCCGCCGGCTGCCCCTTTGGGCGGTGGCGTTGGTCGTCTTGCTCGGAATCAACCTGGTCGTTCTGCTGTACGTTTTGACGCGCACCGGCTCACCGGGCGCCGATGCCCGTTCAGCCCGTGCGCAGCACCCCGCGGCGGCGGCAGCTCCGGCGACGGCGCAGCAGCCCGCCGCCACGGAGCATTTCAGTCCTTTGGACGCCGCGCCGGTTTATGCGCCGGAAATCCCGGTGGACGGCCAAACCGCGGATGCAATGCAGCCGCCCGGCATGCCGCCGGCTCACGAAACACACATCGATCATGCGGCGCCGCCGGCCGCCGCCGCGCCAGTGCGCTCGGCGCATCAGAGCGACCCGCTCCTCACCGATGCCGATAGCAAGGTCGACCAAGAAGTATTGCCTACCATCAGTGAAATCAATTTGACGGGTCAGCAAGCGCTGCCGGAGCTGCACCTCGATGTACACGTGTATGCCACGAGGCCGGCCGATCGGTTCGTCTACATCAATATGCGCAAATATCGCGAGGGGGCGACGCTTGCGGAAGGCCCCGTCCTCGAGCGCATTCGGCGCGACGGCGTGGTTCTCGATTTTCAAGGTTTGCGATTCGTACTGCCGCGCCAGCAGTAGCTTATGATTAGCTCATGAAAAAGATATTGGCGCTAACCATGAGCGGGTTGGTGACGGTGCTGCCGCTGGCCCTGACGATCCACGTCATTTGGTGGTTGGTCCACACGGTCGAGGCTTGGCTGCGGCAAGTCCTCGTCGGCATACGATTGCTCAGCCCGGAGCATTATTGGCCGGGATTGGGGCTGATCATTGGGTTCTTTGTGCTGCTGCTCGTCGGCAGCCTGGTCAACGCGTACGCCGGCAAGATATTCCTCAAGTATTGG
>Ga0209048_10003998_pt1 | contig 14174 bp, 16 predicted proteins | sample FrelakmetCRP12CR_FD_187146 | JGI IMG/M metagenome (GOLD analysis project Ga0209048, IMG submission 187146) | Freshwater lake sediment microbial communities from the University of Notre Dame, USA, for methane emissions studies - CRP12 CR (SPAdes)... | ecosystem: Environmental > Aquatic >... | reverse complement strand
CTGAACCCGGGAGCCGCGAGCGCGGCTCCAAAGAAGAGATGGAAACGCTCCTCGAGATAGCCGGCATGACCTGCGCCCACTGCGAGGGGATCGGGTGTATCTACTGCGGGTTCACCGGCTGGGCGGGTGTGAAGGGGAAGTACGACTGACGACCTGCAGGTTACCTCTTTCCTGAGCTATCGGTTCCAAAGGAACTCATCCCCGTTCCAGCGGCAAAAGACCATGATGACCAGCAGGAGAAATCCCGCTCTCGACGACCACTGCTCCATGTGTTTCCTGCAGGTTATCTGTGGTACGTTTGTTGGCAGTTGGCGTTAAACTGATTTTTCACCGATCAATCGGGCAGAAATCCGAAGGGCGGGATCGTCACGCGAACTTCCCCTCGACCCTTCGCGGGATGACGATCTCCTCGAACCGTTTTGCGAAATACCGGTCTGTCATACCGGCAATATAATCACGGACAAGCTCTGCATTCGTTGCGGTATCGCGGTAGGTATGACTGATCCAGTGAGCCCTGATAAAGTCAGAAAAGATCACCGAGGATGTACGCTGATTTTCAATGTCTTCGATATATGCGGTAAATAACGTCCAGTACATTTTCTGGATCTTTGTGCGTTCAGAGGTGAGCTTTGGGTTGTCATAGATCTGCTTGCGGGAAAATTCCCGCAGCCTGATGAGCGCACCTTCAACATCCCTGCTGTATGAGATATAGCCCTCATCCACAGAATCGCTGTTTTCCATAAGGTCATAGATCAGGGTATTGATAATCTCTCCATTGGTAGTGCCCAGCACCTCACGGCAGTCGTTGGGGATTGGGGTCGTTGTGTCCAGCAGCCCGATATCCCTTGCGTCCTGCAGGTCCCTGCCGATATAGGCAATGGTGTCGGCGAATTTGACCACGCACCCCTCAAGCGTCATTGGCGGACGGTTGCGCCTTCCATCAGCGTTATCCTGAACCTTTTTGTCAAACGCCGCCCAACCGGCGCACGGTTCCGGTGCGATCCGTACGTCATCCGCTTCACCATTGTGGCAGAGGATCCCGTCAAGCACCTGCATGGTGAGGTCGCAGTCCTCGATCCGGTCAAGGAACTGGACGCTCTGGACATTGTGGAAGAACTTCCCGATACCGTGCCACTTGCAAAGATCCGAAAGGCAGCTCTCGCCGAAGTGCCCGTACGGGATGTGCCCGATGTCGTGCCCGAGGGCAATCGCCTCGATAAGGTCTTCGTTCAGGCGCAGGGAGCGCCCGATCGTGCGGGCGATCCTGGAAACGAGCTGGACATGGATAACCCGGTGGGTGATGTGGTCGTTCTCGACAAGGTAGAAGACCTGCGTTTTATCGATATAACGGGTGTACGCCCGGGTGTGGATGATCCTGTCTGCATCGCGAGAATAGGGAGTCCGGATATCTTCAGCTTTGCGGTTATGGCGGCGGACAGCGTCGGCGCTCGTTGCGGCAAGCGGTGAGTAGAGTGATTCATGCTTTCCCGTATATGTCCTGATAAGGGATTCTAAGGCAGGGTCCGGAGGACGACGTTTATCGCGGGTGCGGGGCATCGTTACGGTGAATCTGGCGTATAAGATATTAAGGGTGACGAACGGGGAGGACATTCCCCCTCCATCTTCAACATCCCTTCTTGGGATACATGAACCGGTACGGAAAAAACATGATCCGGATTCGGCACCGTTCCTGCTGCTAGGGCATCACAACGTACGCCATTTTATATGCGATCCATCACGCTCTTATCCACTGAACCACGTAATCTCATCAGGGATGTGAAAATTGGTACCTATAAATCCCAGTCCCATCGGGTTTGTCCGGTCGCCATACAAAACAATGTCAGACGCCCCGCACCAGGGGCGGTTTTCGGATCATGAATCAGAGATTGTTATCGATGACGTGTTTGAGGCCGGGCTCGCCGATATCGAGCACCACCCGCACCTGATCGTGCTCTGCTGGTTTGACCGTGCGGACAGGACGGCACTCACCGCAACACCGCCGCACCTGCAGACCGAGCACGGGGTATTTGCAACGCGTTCGCCCAACCGTCCCAACCCAATCGGGTTTTGTGTCGTTGATCTCATCGAACGGAAGGGCAGGATCCTACGGGTCCGCGGGCTGGATGCAATTGATGGTACACCTGTACTCGATATCAAGCCATACTCCCGCGAGATCGATTGTATTCCCGAAAGCACGGCAGGTAAAAAGAGAGAGAAGAGACGTAAGAATGTCCCATAAGCTGCATGAAGGTGAGGGAAAATCTGCAGCTTTCCATGCATGCACTGATACATCTTTATGGTCATTGAAACAGAATTGATGAGATTACATGCATTGATTTTTTTGGAGCAAAGAAATGGCAAAGAAACATACCAGTACTACCCCAACAAAAGAGGAGTGCGCCCATGAATGCAACGGATGCCCGAGCGCAAGCGACTGCTCTGAGGCAAAAGGTGCCAGCGGTCTTCCCCCGAAGGCAAATATCGATGTCAAACATGTGGTGCTTGTCCTGTCCGGCAAGGGCGGCGTCGGTAAGTCGACCGTGTCCGTGAACCTCGCGTTTGCACTCGCTAACCACGGGTATCACGTCGGTTTGTTAGACCTTGACATGCACGGCCCCAATATCCCCAAGATGCTGGGCATCGAGGACCAAAAGTTTGCCATGATGGGAAACAAGATCGAACCGGTGCATGTCACAGGGACGCTCTCGGTCGTCTCGATCGCGTTCGTACTCCCTGACACCAGCACCCCGCTCATCTGGCGGGGGCCGATGAAGATGGCGGCGATCCAGCAGTTCCTTGAAGATGTGAACTGGGGCGCACTCGATTACATTGTAGTCGATCTTCCCCCCGGCACCGGTGACGAGGCGCTCACGATCGCCCAGCTTGCCCCCAATGTGAAAGGAGCAGTGGTTGTCACGACCCCTCAGGATGTTGCAACGCTCGACGCCCGGAAATCCATTAAGTTTGTCGAGAAGCTCGGGCTCCCCGTGCTGGGAGTCATCGAGAACATGAGCGGGATGCTCTGTCCCCACTGCGGACAGGAGATCGACCTGTTCGGCAAAGGCGGGGGAAAGAAGATCGCAGAGGAGATGAATGTTCCCTATCTCGGCGCCATTCCCATTGATATCGAAATGCGCAAAGCCGGCGATGAAGGAAGACCGTTCATCATTCGGCGTGGAGGAGAAAGCGCCAGCTGGGCGAGCGTCGATACGGTGATGGAAGCACTGATCAAAGAGGTTGAGGGCTGATATGGACTATATGCGGGTTCTTTGCGGCAGGGAGAAACCTCTTGCCATTTACAAGGGTGTCATCGCGTGCCTTGAGAACCCGCAGGCGTTTCCGGATCTGCTCGAACCGATCTACCGCGAGGCGATGAACCTTGATGACGATACACTCGACCGGTTCCGGTTTGCCCTGATGCGCCTCCAGCTGTATGCCGACATCCACCGCAATGAGGATCTGGAGAAGGCAATGCAGATCAAGTATATTGCGCAGGTGCTCGAAAAGGTGGTATTCGGGACGCTTGTTATGGAGCGCGAGGAGTTTGCCGCTGATTAATGTCCACGGTGAGCAGGGTGTGCGCACCACCCGGTACACGAGTGTCACGACCACATGCACGGGTGATATGTATAAGTGCACACCCATCCTTTATCTGATGGCATTTATCAGGATGGACGCAGACGCTGTAAGACCAGCGGATCTCATACATTATAAACCATCCACCATGATACAAATACAGGAGCACTTATGACATCACGCATGCATGCCCCGCACACAACGTGCCCGGGGTGCCACGAAGAGGTTTTTCTGGACGAGCTCGTGAGCGGCAAATGCCCGCTGTGCGGCTGCTCGCTTGAAGAGTTTGAGGATTCGTTCGGTGATTTTGAAGGGATCATCGAGCGCTCCGATCTCTCGTGGCTCATCTTCAATTACTTTGTCTTCAAACAATTTGTGGACCTTGGTGTTCCCCCGCAGCAGATCATGGGGTTTATCACTGCATACGAAGAGAACGCGGACAAACCTGTGGAGGAATGGACAAAGACCGATTTCACCCTGGAGCTTCCCCTAGACAGGTGGGACCGGATCCGGCCGAAACGGTGCGCGAAATGCGGGAAATGGTTTGTTTCGGGCGGAAAGAAGGTGATCGAGGGAGACATGCGGCACCCGCAGGTCGCAGTGACATTTGTGTGTGGCGGGTGCCCGGAAAAAAAGGCTGAATAAGCAACACGCAATCAATTCTATTTTTTAATAATTTTTAATACGCCTGGCCGATCAGCGTTGCCTTTCCCGGCTTACCGCAGATAATACAAGCGCCTTCTGTCGCTGGAATGTATTCAGACCGCACATCCGTGCCGAGAATGCTCGCATTGGTTTTTTCCTCGATCGCATCTCCACAGGAACGTTCATCGCACCAGTGCACCACCGCGACTTTCCCCTCGTTTAATACTGTGCTGAGTTCGCCGACTGATGCAACTGTACAGAGATGCGATATTGTGTGTTTCTCTGCCCTTGCCCAGAGTTCATCTGTTATCTCTTCCAGTACGCGGGCGACCTCTGCGCTCACATCGGCAAGCCGGATTGGTGTCTTCTCGCCCGTCCGCTTTACTGCCACGACAGTCCCCGCGTCGAGATCCCGTGGCCCGAGCTCAAGCCGGAGCGGAACACCCCGGAGTTCCCACCAGTAATACTTTGCACCCGGGCGCATGTCGCGGGTGTCCAGTTTCACCCGGAATCCCGCTGCGGTCAGGTCATCTTTGAGTTTTGCAGCCGCTGCCAGCACATCCTCATGCCGTTTGCCGATAGTGATGGGAACGATGACTGCCTGCAGCGTTGCGACTACAGGCGGGAGGATGAGACCCTTATCGTCACCGTGCACGCTGATAAGTGCCGCTATCGAACGTTCCGAGATCCCGTAGCATGTCTGCTGGGCATACTGCTGTTCACCGCTGGCATCCTCGTACATGATATTGAACGTACGGGAGAAGTGGTCACCGAGGTGGTGCACCGTACCGATCTGAAGTGTCTTCCCGTTCGGCATGATGGCGTCAACTGCAATCGTGTAATCGGCACCAGGGAATTTGTCCCAGTCAGGCCGGCGGGAAACAAGCACTGGGATGCAAAGCCCGGAATAGAACTCGCGGGTGAGAGCGATCTCCGACTCAACCTGCGATTCGGCCTCGTCCCATGTCGCATGGACGGTGTGCGACTCCATGAAGGAGGTAATCTCCCGCGCCCGGATCATCGGCCGGGTCTGCTTGGTCTCGTGCCGGAACGTGTTGACGATCTGGTAAACCTTCAGGGGAAGATCGGCATGCGAACGCACCCAGAGGGCATACATCGGGTAGATCGCAGTCTCGCTCGTCGGGCGCAGGGCGAGTTTGACATCAAGAGGGGTTGTCCCCCCATGCGTCACCCAGTAGACCTCTTCCTCGAATCCCTTGATGTGCTCAGCTTCCTTCATGAACTCCTGCTCCGGGATGAGGAGCGGGAAGAGCGCTTCCTGGTGATCCCTGTCGAGAAGGTCGCGCAGGCGCTGATACACATGTTTGCGGATCGCAAACCCGTACGGGTACCAGACATACAGCCCTTTTACCGGGTAGCGGACATCCATGATCTCCGCACGCCACAAAATGTCGTTATACCATTCAGAAAACTGGTGTTTTGGCGGCAGTGCGCCCGTGTCCTCGTCCATGAACAACCCTAAACCACCAATTGTATGATATGAGGCGTAATAAAAGCCTCGACCACCGCCGCAATGCTGATAAGAGGCAGTACAAGGAGGACGAAGCGCCGCGCAAGCTGCTGCGCATCCACCGCAGCATCGCCAGAACCATAGTACTCGTTTACCAGTGACTGGGAGAACATGACTCCCAGCGCACCTGCAATCACAAATCCGGGGATCTCAAAGATCCCGTGCGGGAGGATTGCAGCAGCGACAAATGCGAAGCTGTGCTGTTCGTGGACGAGCTCCATGATAGCTCCAATCACAATGCCGTTGAGGCTCATGATGAAGATGGTCAGGATGCCAAAAGATGCCCCGCCTAAGAAGAGCAGGAGGCAGGCTTCGAGGTTGTTGGCAAAGATCTTTCCGCTGATTTCAAGGGAAGTGCCCCCCATTACCTGTCCTGCGACCTGCTTTTCGAAGAGGGCCATGAACTGCTCTCCAATCTCCGGGTGCTGAGCTGTGCCAACCCACCCGATTAGGATCGTAGAGAAGAACAGCAGAAAGGTGATAATGACCGCGTTTTTCAGGCTGGCTTCAGACATAGAGCACCATCCGGGTCATGTCGCGGATGCCGGGGGCAAGTCCGACCACGATCATTGCGAGCATCACCAGGTACCAGAACGCCTGGTTTGCTTCTTTCCTATAGAGCTCCATGATATAGATAGCGGGGAAGATTACAAGCAGTTTCAGGGGATACATCACAAAGGCAGTACCGGTCAGGTCGATAAGCGTTGACCCGACAACGTGTTGTTCGATATAATGCAGCGCAGGATGGAGATCGATACCGAAACTCGTCGCGCTTGCGTCCAGCATGTGCCCGAAGATAAGCGTGAGATAGAGCGGTTCGCTGGCATATTTCCATGAGAAAAGATACCTTACACATGCCCAGACTGCAACGGTTGTGGCGAGTGCCATGACCATGATAATACAGAATATCCCGACATCTACCGTGGAATTGTTGATCCCCCAGGCAAGCAGTACGAGCGAGACGGTAATTACAGAAAGTACACCGGCAAAAGTGTACAGGGAGAGAATATTTTTAGTACATCCCTGCAACGTCATGTATCGCGAGAGAAACAGCATGCCAATGGTGTAAAAAAAGAGGACGAAGTATATCAGCGGGGTGACAAGGAGGAACTGGAGATCCCCTTTGACCATCCCCGTGTCCTGTACAACCCTGAGAACCCCGCCCAGCACGACATAGGGGAGGGTAGCAAGGATGAATGTCGTGTCAATTTTAAACCCGATATCCGAGAGCCACGTAGACTGCGACATCCAGCGATACAGCAAATACACACCGGCAACAAGAATGATTGCGTACGTGAGTGTATCGACGACATTGTACGGCTGGCCGAGCCGTATGGGATCGATGTAGTATTTGTAGATGAACTCACTAATCATTTCTGATCTCAATGAGCGCAGAGCCTATAAAATTACTCAAATCGAAACCGTTCGACAAGTCACGGTGGATGCAGCTGCCCCGTGACGTGGTGATCGGTCACGACGTCCTCCCGCAGATCCCCTCGGTCTGCAAGGATCTCATGCTCGGGGGTTCTGCACTCATCATCTCAGGAAAAAGCACGATGGACCTTGCCGGGAACCGTGTGCGGGGCTATCTGGATGAAAACTATGACATAACCTCGTTCACCGCAGAAACGATCAACGCGTCTGTCATCGAAGAGGGGGAGGCGGCAGCATCGGGCGTTGACTTTGTGATCGGTGTCGGGGGCGGCAGGGTGATCGATACCGCGAAGATCATCTCGTTCAACACCGACCGCCAGTTCATTTCGGTACCCACTGCGGCATCACATGACGGGATTGCATCAGCCCGTGCCTCTGTGCCAACCATGGAGGGGCACGCGTCCCTTGAGGCGCATCCGCCTATTGCGATCGTTGCCGATACGGTAATTATCGCCGCAGCCCCGCACCGGCTCCTCGCAGCCGGATGTGCAGACATCATTTCCAACTATACGGCGATCCTTGACTGGGAACTTGCCCACAGGATCAAGGGAGAACCGATGAGCGAGTACGCGATGGCTCTCTCAAAAATGACCGCCGAGATCCTCGTAAAAAACGCTCACATAATAAAACCGCATACGGAACAGTCTGCATGGTTTGTTACAAAGGCGCTTGTTTCAAGCGGAGTTGCGATGAGCATCGCAGGCTCCTCGCGCCCGGGGAGCGGGAGCGAACATAAGTTCTCCCACGCACTTGACCGGCTTGCACCGGGGAAAGCGCTCCACGGCGAGAGCTGCGGGATTGGCACGATCATCTCGATGTACCTGCATGGCGGGGACTGGAAGGGGATCCGTGCATCACTGAAAGCGATCGGGGCGCCCACAACACCACGCGAGATCGGGATCAGCGATGAGACCGCGGTCGACGCCCTCCTGATGGCAAAGACTATCCGTCCGGAACGCTTCACTATTCTCGATATGGGGCTCACCAGGGAATCTGCAGAGAAGATCGTCAGGATGTTGTACGTGGAGTAACCGGCATGGCGGAGACAAAGACCAAGGTCACGCTGATTGGCACAGTGCATGCAAAACCGGGGGTCGAGTTCGTATTTGAGGGGGAGATTCCTGCATGTGATAACTGCAAGGTCAAAAAAGCATGCCACAACCTGCAGAAAGGCCACAAGTACCGCATTGTCACCGTCCGCACCACGCACCATGAATGCAGCGTGCACCTGAACGGCGCGACGGCAGTTGAAGTGATGGAAGCCCCGATCACTGCGCTCATCAGTGCGGATATGGCGATTGTCAATTCAAAGATCAAATTCGAAGCCTCCTGTAACAAGGCGGACTGCCGGAGCTTCGAGCTCTGCCATCCAGACGGGATCGTCGATGGCGAAAAATACGTTGTTAGCGATGTTCTTGGCAATGCTCCCGACATCTGCAGCAAAGGCCGGTCGCTTAAACTTGTCGAACTGAAAAGCCCGTAACTGTTCTTTTCTCGTCTTCTCTCTTTCCCAATTCCCATTCTTTTATTAAAATACCACGAAAGCGGTGGAAAAATTCAACCCTGCATTATTCTGTCATTTTCACGGGAACACAGGTACGGGAAGATGTATAGGGTAGAAGTGCAAAAACCAAAAACGAGGCATGAAATGAAAGTTGTCGCATTCAACGGGAGTGCACGCAAGGACGGAAACACTGCCATCCTTGTCAATGCGGTGTTTAAGGAACTCAAAAAAGAGGGCATCAGGACCGAACTCGTCCAGATGGCAGGTAAAAAGATCCAGGGCTGCATCGCGTGCGGGAAATGCTTTGAGAACAAGGACAAGCAATGCGTCGTGAAAGGCGATATTGCAAACGCATGCATCGAAAAGATGCTGGATGCAGACGGCATCATTCTTGCATCGCCTACTTACTTTGCTGATGTCTCTGCCGGCATGAAGGCGCTGATGGAGCGTGCGGGGTTTGTGGCAAGGGCAAACAACGATATGTTCCGGCGCAAAGTCGGCGCATCGGTGGTCGCAGTCCGCAGGGGTGGCGCGATCCACGCATTTGACACAATAAACCACTTCTTCTTCATCAGCCAGATGATTGTCCCCGGGTCATCCTACTGGAATATCGGGATCGGGCTTGCGCCGGGCGATGTAAAGGGCGATGATGAAGGGATTGCGACGATGAAGACGCTGGGCGCAAATATGGCGTGGGTGCTTAAAAAGATAAACGGATGACAGCATCCGTGTCCTGTGGGCTTGTGAACGAATGCAGGCCGGACTGGCGCCTACTGACAGATGATTTTTTTTATATCTCTGCCACCAGCGCAAGTTCATGTGCCATTGACAGGATGCCGGAGTACCCTTCAAGGTCCCGCAGCCACCGTTCGGGGATCGCGCCCATCCCCCAGCAGGCGCCGGCAAGCGCCCCGCAGCATGCGCCAACGGTGTCCGCATCCCCGCCAAGGTTGACGGCTGAGATCACTGCGTCCTCAAATGAAGCGGCGTTCATAAAACAGAAAAGGGCGGCGTGGGCACAGAGCAGTGCATCAAGCGAGGGGTCCGGGGGGTAGTTCTTATAGTTCGAAAGCATAGTAGAAACCTCATCATTCCGGCAGCGGGCAGAGGCAATGCGGTATGCATCATCCCTTGAGCTCCCGCGGCACATTGCACTGGTCATCGTGTTAAGCCAGACAGAACAATGGGCGGCGACCATGTCATAATGCGTGAGGCGCGAGCAGGCGATGCTCATCACCTCAACCGAAGCCGGCGTGAAGAACACCCCTACGGGAAATCCCCTCATCACGCTCCCGTTGCTCCGGCTTGCGCCCAGCCGCTCATGCGCAATAGTGGCAGCCTGCTGAACCGGGACGCCTTCCCGTACAAGATCGAAGACCGCAGAAGACGTAGGACCGAACCACTGGGGGTTCCCGCAGTACGCTGCGACAAAACGCGCCATCATGTCATCAGGGTCGAACCTGCGGCATGTGGCAAGCGATGCGGCAACTGCCAGTGCCTGCAGGGTATCGTCGGTGACCTCGCCCTTTGTCCTTGGGTGCCTGCCACCCGGGAGCATGTCGGTCACCCGCTTGCGGGGTGCCGGTAATCCCTCAAGGGGCGCGCCCAAAGCGTCCCCAATTGCGAGCCCGATCAGGGTTCCGCAGCTGCGCACGTGATCTGATATAAAGGTCACCAATAAGCTATATTAGCAGATAAGGAAATGTAATTTTTTGCGGAAGGTGATAGTGTGCAAAAAGAAGAATTACTCCATTTACATATGTTGATGATTCACATCAAAAAGTATTATGAAGGCATCACCAACGAAGAAATCCCAACAGACCGTTATAATTCCCTTACCATCTCTCCTGTCCACATTCATAAGGATAAAAAAGCCCACAAGGAAGCCCTCCTTATCCTGGGCGATGAGATTGTACATCATATCCACGGGCAACGCGTGCCTGTGATAACCTATTCTTCTGAGACTGGTTCGACTCGGGTTGCAGCCGGACATTAATTTTTATGGATGAGGTGAAGGCGTACCGGGAGATCATCTCCCGCATCATCTCCCTCGAACCCGGTGATGAACGGGTTGTTTCTGCCAAGATCGATGTGTGCCGGAAGTACGGACTCTCCCTTGTGCCCAGGAACTCTGCGCTGCTTTCGGCTGCACTTCCTGCCGAACGGGAGCGGTTGCGGAAGCTGCTGCTTGTCAAACCGACCCGCACGCTTTCGGGCGTAGCTCCGATTGCGGTGATGACATCTCCAGCGCCGTGCCCCCACGGCAAATGCCTGCCATGCCCCGGCGGCCCGGATCACCCTTTCAAATCCCCGCAGAGCTATACGGGAGAGGAGCCTGCAGCACTGCGTGCCCGCGAGCATGACTACGACCCTTACCGGCAGGTTCAGGCACGCCTTGCCCAGTTCGAGCTCCTCGGTCACCGTGTGGACAAGGCAGAGCTTATCGTGATGGGCGGCACGATGACCGCACGCACACCAGAGTACCAAGAGGGGTTTGTCTCCCGTTGCATTGAAGCGATGAATGAGTATCCGGATGGTTCTGCTAAACAGGCAGTATTTCCGGATTTCGAGACCGTGTCTTCTGCAAATGAAGAATCCGTCGTCCGCTGTGTGGCGATCACATTCGAGACCCGGCCGGACTGGTGCCGGCGCGATCACATCAGCAGGATGCTTTCGCTTGGCGTGACCAAGGTAGAGCTCGGGGTTCAGCACACCGATGATCGCATCCTGCAGCTGAACCGACGGGGCTGCACAGTAGAGGATACTATAGAAGCAAACCGGCTCCTGCGGGATGCAGGGCTCAAAGTCGGGTTCCACATGATGCCCAACCTGCCGGGTTCCGATCCTGCATCAGACCGGACGATGTTTGAGACAATCTTTTCCGATCCCCGGTTCCAGCCGGACTTTCTCAAGATATACCCGACGCTTGTCACTCCCGGCTCCGAGATCGAGACCCTGTGGCAGAGGGGGGAGTATGCCCCGTACAGCGAGGAGGAGATGATCGACCTTGTCGCGTACGCAAAATCGTTGATCCCCGAGTACACCCGGCTCCAGCGGATCCAGCGCGACATCCCGGCCAAGCTGATCGTCGCCGGGTCGCGCCACTCGAACTTCAGGCAGCTCGCACAACAACGGCTGCGCGAAACAGGCAGGAGCTGCCGCTGCATCCGCTGCCGGGAGATCGGGCGCCTGCCATCAGGAGCGGATCCGGAACTGCAGATGCTCACGTACGAATGCTGTGGGGGAACTGAGCACTTCATCTCCGCCGTCTCCGGAGATTCGCTCATCGGGTTTGCCCGTCTGAGGTTCCCTTCATCGGTCTATTCACCGGAGCTTGACGGGGCAGCTCTGCTGCGCGAGCTCCATGTGTACGGGAGTATCGTCCCGCTGGGCAGAGCCGCTGACGAGGAGGAGTACCAGCACCGCAGTCATGGCAAAGCACTCCTTTCCCGCGCTGAGGAAATCGCACGCGATGCGGGATTCCGGCGGCTTGCAATCATGAGCGGGATCGGGGTGCGCCCGTATTACCGCAGACAGGGATATGAGCGGGCAGGACCATACATGGCAAAGGAGCTTATATGAAGCCCGCGACCCTCGAATTTGTGAGACAGCGTTTTTCTGATTATTACAAAAAGGCTGTGCTGGTCGCACCATCCTCAACTGAGCAGCGGGAGTGGGGTTTTGTCCTCTTCTCACCAGGATTTCCCGAGATTCACATGCGAAGGCATATCGGATTTCCGGGCAGGGACGAACTTTTTGAGTATGTAAAAAATCTCATCCCCGCTCATGTCTACTATTCAAGCGCCTACTACGAGCAGCCGGATGCCCCGACCATGAAGGATAAGCGCTGGTTGGGGGCTGACCTTATCTTTGATCTCGATGCCGACCATATCATGAGGGGGCCGTACAATATCATGCTCGGCAGGGTAAAGGAGGAGACCGAAAAACTCCTTTCAATGCTGGTCGGGGAATTCGGCATCGATCCCAAGACTATCGATATCGTATTTTCCGGCGGGCGAGGCTACCACATCCATGTGAAGGATATCGCATTCCGCTCATGGGGAAGCGCCGAGCGCCGGGAGATTATCGATTATGTCTGCGGGATTGGGATCGATCCTTCGGCAATGCTTTCAGGAAAAAAGACCGTTTCAGTCGGGTGGCAGGTGCGGTACCGTGAGTCGCTCATTGACTATCTCCGCTGGATCGGGACGCTGCCGGAGACCGATGCCCACGCCCATCTCGCCGGCATTCCCGGCATTGGTAAGATTACCGCTGGCAAGATTCTCGAGAAAAGGGAGATCATCATTGCCGAGCTCGTCCATTCCCCGGATCCCGTGCTGCTGAAAAAATTCCCTGGCTTATCCGGTATTGTATCGGCAGATGAGAGCGGGTTTAAAAAACGCCTTCTGGAGCGGGCAGCACTTGCCGATGAGCCGGTCACCACCGATACAAAGCGCCTGATCCGTATGCCCACGTCACTGCATGGAGGGAGCGGTATGCAGGTCCAGCATATCGAGATCCGGAACCTAGCCGGTTTTGACCCCCTGACCGATGCGGTGGTGTTCGGAACGAGGGACGTGAGACTTGAGCTGACGGGCAATATCACGGTGCCGATGCTCGGAAGTACTTATCAGCTTACAAAAGGGATCAATAAAGTACCGGAAGCGGTGGCAGTCTTCCTCTGTTGCCGTGGGATGGCAGAGATTGCGTGAGGTTTCTTTATGGTAGGACTCGATGACCTTAGAAAAACACTCCTCTCAGAGCGTGAGACCGGGCGCCTGACCAAGATACCGCAGGATCTCTTCGAGCGCACCCATACCGCTGTCCTTGCCCTGCTCACCAGAATATACGCGATCGAAGACCCGCTCTCTGATGAAGCCCGCTCCCTGATCGAAGAGACCATGAGCATCCGGGAGACCGCCCACGACATCTTTATCATAAGGACAAAAAAGATCCTCGCCCTTGCTGAGAGCCAGGCGCAGGGGTATTATATCGACCGGGAAGAGATGAAAAAGATGATCCCTCCCGAACGGGAGATGTTCGACCGGATCGCCGATGCTATTGATACCTGCAAGGGTGTGCTGGTACACAGTGTCAACCAGTCTCTCCCCCTGCAGCATGAGAGCCCTTCCACAGGTTCGCAGGATCAGCCTCTCCCGCATGAAACACCAGCCGCTTCGACACCCGCTCCCGTTTCTCTCCAGTACTCACTTGTGCGTGTCCTTACCGACATGGAGGCGTTCATGGGGGTTGATGGCAGGATTTATACACTCGCACAAGGCGATATCGTGACATTGCCGGAAAGGAATGCGGAGGTTCTTGTCGGGCGCAACATAGCATTAAATATGAATCTTAGTAAATAGTAATGGTATTCGATATATAAACAGGGTAATTATCATGAAAATGCCAGCGAAATTCAAAACTTACTGCCCCTTTTGCAGGACCCACCAGGTGCACGAGGTTGAGAAAGTAAAGAAGGGTAAG
>Ga0209048_10003997_pt1 | contig 14174 bp, 12 predicted proteins | sample FrelakmetCRP12CR_FD_187146 | JGI IMG/M metagenome (GOLD analysis project Ga0209048, IMG submission 187146) | Freshwater lake sediment microbial communities from the University of Notre Dame, USA, for methane emissions studies - CRP12 CR (SPAdes)... | ecosystem: Environmental > Aquatic >... | reverse complement strand
AGCCAGCACTGGAGATAGTCCCGCCGCTCCAAGGCTCGGACCAAGTCCACGGACGACCACTTTGTCATTGCCGGTGGCGTTCCCAAGGATGAAGCCCGCAATCACGATGTCGCCGCCTGTGCCGACAGAAGCGCGCGTCGCAATATTGGCCAGCTTCGATGGTGCCGCATGGTCCTCGTCGTAGACTTCCACCAGGGCGACTCCGGTGGGATTACTCCCATTCCCGCTCAGAATCGCCGTATACGCTCCCGGAGGCAGCGTCGCCAGGATCGCTGATTCCAGATCATTGGTCGGCGCAAGCATCGTGGCTTCAATCTCGGCTTGCTGGCTGCCTCCCGTGTCGCGCACCTTCCAGTTATTGTTCGTGATCGTGGTGAAACCGGTGGGACCGTGCAACGCCAGCATCGGATCAGCCAGCGGATTGGTAACACCTGCTCCACTCAACGAAGGACCTATCCCTCGCAACAGCACCTGTTTGGGTGCCGTTCCCGTGATGATGAAGCCACCGATACCGACATTGTTGCCCGTGCCGACCAGCAACCGCGTCGAGAGGTTGACGGCCTGCGCTGCTCCACCGGGTGTTGGCGTTGGGGATGCCGTTGGTGTTGGCGTGGGTGTTGATACGCTCACCGTGCCTACCATCATGGCTCCGTGGACCCTGCAATAATACGGAAAACTGCCGGCCGTCGCGAACGTGTGCGAAAAAGTAAATGGAACAACCTGGATGCCCGAGTCAAAAATGCCGTCCGGTTGCCCCGGCGTCCCGGAGGTGACGCTGTGGCTACTGGAAGCCCACGTCCACGCCACGGTATCGCCCGTTTGAATGGAGACAGTGTTGGGCGTGAAAGTGGTGCCACCCAGTCCGACCTGCACGGTTGTCGGCGTCGGTGTTGGCGTGGCCGTTGGTGTCGGTGTCGCGCTCGGAGTGGGGGCTGGCGTTGGGGTCGCACTGCAGGCGTCGGGTCCCAGGATCGCAACGGTAACCGGCGTTCCCGTCTTGAAGAAGCCAATCGTCGCATTGGCAGCTATGGGCGGATGATTGGAATCGAAGCGAAAGTTATAGAGCGTGCCCCAGCGAATGGCGTTCGCGTTCTGGTTCTGAGCAAAGGTCTCCGTGCTCCAACTCACCTCGCTGCCGGTTTGGTTCGAGGTCCAGGCGGCGTTGCTAAATCCCGCGTCTCCTTGTGTTCCGTCGTTGGGAAATCCGGGATGATTCGGCGGAGCGTGAAAGCCCAGATTGTTCACCGTGATTGCGCATCCCAACGGCACACTGAATGATTGAATCGCACGATCCAGGTTCTCATTGTAGAGCGCGTACTCGTAATGCCAAACGCCAGCGGAGAGCCCCGTCACCTTATAGGCAATGAAGGCCCGGCCATCGACTCCCGGCGCGGGCTCGATCGGATGGATGGTCGCTCCAGTCCACGCATTGACGGCGGCGCTCATCCGCACCGTGTTTCCAAACTCCGAAAAGAAAAAGAAAGTCGTGCCGCTCACTCTGAACTGACGGTAGGAGGCATTGTTGTACATGTTGCACTGGCCCGGATGGGTCTGGCACCAGGCGTACTCGTGCGGACTGATGTATTGGACTTCAGCGTAGTAACTCGCACCCGAATTCAGCGTTTCGTTCAAGTCGTCGCTTTCCACCAGAATCCGGTGCGATGTTTCGGTGTGAACGTGGCCAGTATGGTTGTTTGCGGTGGATTGAAAAACGCCGGTAAATGGATTCACCAAGGCGCGCGAACCCAGGGCAGCAGCTTCCGCATTTTGAAAGGACTTGTAGGTATCGGAGCACCCTACGCCGAGATGGGTGAAGTTAGCTGGGGTGCAGGTAAAGCAGGCCTCGAGTTGATCCGCGCCAAATGTATGTTTTACCCAGGATTGGCCAATTTGCTCAAAGCGGTCGTCGTTGCTCGATCCACCGCTCATTCGATAGAGATTGTGCGGAATGATCGGATGGTCCGTACTTGGCAATACAAAAAAATCCACGGGCACATTTCCGGCATTGCAAGATGTCGTGCTCACGCCCAGGCCGACCTGGGTGCCCTCGCTTCCGTATTCTTCCAGGTCAGCCATATCTCCGGTGATGATATCCGGTCCGGCGTTAAACCCTTCCGGAGCAGTCTGTGGTGCCTGGGAAGCAGAGTTTCCAGAGCTGTTGCTCAAGAACAGAAGCAACGGCAACATGCAACAACGCAAAAGTTTCCTAAACATCGTCTAAATCCTCCGATTGATTGTGCATGGAAAATCATGAAGTTCGACGCCGAAAATCCAGTCGATAGTCGCGCAAACTCCGATGGGAGCATAGACCTGTTCCGGAGCAAAGGTCGACTCCTTTCTTGATCGTTGGAGCACTCAATTACCGACGGTTCGGACGAGGTTGCTCTGCTTTTGGTGATGCTCAGAAGATGAAAGCGCACCATTGCCAGGGTCTGTGCGCAGAGCCGTTGCTTCAGGCGATGGTCGAGCGGCGAGGTTCCGGACGGGATTGATTTTGTTGGGAACCTCCTCTTAATTACGAATGATTCGGCCTGAGTTTATTTCGACGTTATGCACCCCAAGCTACCTCTCTTCTTCGCTATTGTTTTCGCGGCAACAGCCGCCGTTATTCACGCCGATATGAAGCCTGAGGACAACCGCCTGGATGGCGAGGCCATCTTTAAGGGCCTTTCGAAACAGGATGCCTCCAAGAAGGCCCACGAGATCGCCGAAGCGGATTTCGCGCGGAAAGTGTATCGCGTGTTCGTGGTCGGGAAGCGCCCTGCGAACAGCGCGTATGACGACTACCTGAGGGAAAAATACGGCGTCCTGGTGACTCCGATTGCCGGCTGTGTGGTTTCAGAAGGCATCATCGGTGGACAAGCGGGCTACAACTCGACCATGAAACCCCTGCTGATCCGGAAGTTTGGCCACGACATCTTCAAGGAGGCCGAGGACGCTGACCGGAGGTAGCGAAGGATTGTTCCGAGGCAGTGGTAGCCTCCGGCGCCAGTTTCTCGTAGCAGCCCCCGAATGAGATGGGCTTAAGAGAATAGTGTTATTCGAGGCTCGGGGAGATTGCCCCCGCGCCGCTAAGGGAAAAACACGGTCATTATTTCTTCGGAGTCATCGGAGCAAGGAGCTGTTGAAAGCGTGCATGCTCTCGCAAGGGCTCCCACGCCGGATCTGTCTTCAAGTAGCCATATGAAATGTAACCCGGCATCCCGAGCAAGGTTTGCAGTTCATCGAAGGCGCGGTCATGGTCGCCGGTCCAGGTGTAAACTTGCGCAAGTCCCTGCAGGATCAGCGGCCCGTCGTAAGCGTCCTTCGAAACCGGCATGAGGGTCAGGGCCCTTCTTGCTTCGTCGAGTGCTAGTTCCTTCTGATCAAGATTCGCGTCAATCTGCGCCAGCACCGCCAGAGTCCGCGGATCGTCCGGTTTGTTTCTTAGTCGAGATTCGAGAACGGCCCGCGCCGCGGTAAACGCCGAAGTGGCTTTCGTTTTGTCCCCCTCCGACCGGGCGATCACCCCTTCGTACCAAGCCCGGGGAAAGTAGAAACTGAAATCGACGTCCTGAAAGTCGTCGCGCGGTGACGCCGTCAGAACCCGACGTGCTTCGTCATGGTCGTGGTCAATCAACGCGAGTAGAATTCGCAAGGAGGTCTCACCGCCGCCCACGTCCACCTCAGGAGCCGCGGCCAACGCGGCTCGAAGCGCCGTCGGATCGCCGGTTTCGGCAAGGTCGAGCGCGGCCCGACGGATGAGGGTGATCGGTTCGCGCATTCCCGCCGCCATGGCGTGATCGAAGGCCAGCCGGGCCTCGGGGAATCGGCGTTCCAGAACGAAAGTGTCAACCAGCAGATTGGCCGCATTGGGACTCCGCGGGTCCAGCTTTACCGCCGTGGCGAAATCGCGCTCTGCTTCGGTCCAATGGCCTTGTCGTCGATTGATGTAACCGGACAGATTGAAGAACGGTACGCTGTTTGGTAAACCCGGACGCGCGACCGCCAGTTCTTTCTGTGCCTGCTCATAATCGCGGTGACAGCGAAAATAATGGTCGGCTTTGGCGAGATGGGCCTCCGCCGAGTTGGGCCGCAGCCGCAGAGCGTGTTCGACGGCCTCTTCGCCGAGCAGGTTGCGTTTGGGCGTGGGATCGAGGTCGAGGAAATAGAGAAGACTGTGGGCGCGGGCAGCATAACAGTAGGCGAGGACAAACTTCGGATCACGTTCGGTTGCTTCGTCGAGCAAGCGGACGGCCTTGAGCAACGAGGCCCCGACATCCTGAGCCTCCAGGTAGGTGTCGACGATTCCCTTGGCCTGGAGATACAGATCGAACGCTGCCAAATCGTGGGTGGCGGTTTCTTCTATTTCGGCCTTTTGTTCAGGCGAGAGTCGGGCCTGGAGCTGGTTCACGATCGCCTGGGCCAGATCGCTTTGAATGACAAAGAGGTCGGCGACATCCCGATCATAGCTCTCGGCCCAGATTTGGGTGTCCGTGCGCGCGTCGATTAATTTCGCATTCACGCGCATGCGGTTAGGAGCGCGTTGCACCGTGCCTTCGAGAACGTAAGCGACTCCGAGTTGCCGTCCGATTTCGCGCACGTTGCGGTCGAGTTGACTGCGGTATTGCTGAACGCTGGTGTGGCTAATCACCTTCAAGTCCGAAACCTTCGCCAGATTTGTCAGGATCTGATCCTGGACGCTATCGGCAAAGAAAGTGCCGGCGTTGTCCGGACTCAGGTTTTGAAACGGCAACACCGCGATGCTTTTGGCCGGAACGCCGTTGCCGGATCCATCCGACATCTCTTTGGGGGCGTTGCGCCAGGGATGCCAGAACCAGTAGCCGGAAAGAGCGAAAGCGGCGATGAACGTGCCCGCGACACCGACCAGCCACAATTGCCGTTTGCCGTATACATGCAGGCCTTCGGCGTTGGGAGTGCGCTGAATACCTTCTGTCGTGATGTCGAAGATCCATCCAAGGATGAGGGCCAAGGGAAACCCGACCGCCATCAGCACGATAAATACCTGCTGGGTCCACTCCGGTGCGTGGAAGATCGGCAAAATGGTTCCGCCGACCTGGATCATGGCCGACGCGAAGATCCCATAGCCGAGTGCGACACGATAAACCCGACGCCGCTTCAGCTCTTTTAGAATGGATTTCATCGTTGACGTCCCACGATAATGCGGGTTTTGGCGAATCTTGCCAGTGATCACGACAATTTTGTCGGCATTTCCAGCGCATTAGGCGACGATCTCCTTGTGTCCCTGGTGAACTTTGTGCGAGCAGATTTGTTTTGAACTCCAAAGCGAAATTCACTCTTATTGGAAGCGGATTGGCCGGCGGATTGCTCGCGGCTTACTTCGGGCGGCGCGGATACGAGGTGGATCTTTACGAACGCCGAGCCGATCCACGCGCGGGCAATTTTGTTGGCGGTCGATCGATCAATCTGGCCCTCTCCACTCGTGGAATCCACGCGCTCGAGCAGCTCGGCATTGCGGACGAGGTGTTGCGACATGCCATTCCGATGCGCGGCCGCATGATCCATGACAAGTCCGGCAATCTGCATTTCGCCCCGTACGATCGTGATCCGAACAAGCATATCAACTCGATCGGTCGCGCCGCGCTCAACACCACGGTGATAGAGGCGGCCCAGCGCTATCCGAACGTGCGCGTCCTGTTCAATTATCGATGTACTGATGTCGATCTTGAATCTGCCACCGCTCACCTCCTCAACACAGAAACAGATAAGCCGGTGCGATCCAGCGGCGACGCGGTGATCGGCGTCGATGGCGCCTTCTCGGCGGTGCGCCAGGCGATGCAGAAAAAGCTCGATCGCTTCGAATACGACGAGAGTTATCTCCCTCACGGCTACAAGGAGCTCACCATTCCGCCCGGGCCGGATGGCGGGTGGCGGATGGAAAAGGAAGCGCTCCATATCTGGCCGCGCAAGAGCTTCATGATGATTGCTCTGCCGAACCCCGATGGTTCGTTTACCTGCACGCTCTTCTGGGAATTTGCGGGCCCGCGCAGCTTTGAAACGACCACGACCGATGATGACGTCCGCCGATTTTTTGACGAAGAATTTCCGGATGCCGTGCCGCTCATGCCGGCGCTCCTCGACGACTTCCGCGAAAATCCCACCGGGTCACTTGTGACCATCCGTTGCGCGCCCTGGTCATACCGGGACAAGGTTGCGCTCGTCGGCGACGCGGCGCACGCGGTCGTGCCATTCTACGGGCAGGGGATGAACGCGGCCTTCGAAGATTGCGTCGTGCTCGACGAGTGTCTGGCCGAGTTTCGCGATGACCGGGCGCGCGCCTTCGCCGAATATTTTTCGAGGCGCAAGGAAAACGCCGATGCGCTCGCCGGCCTCGCCGTCCACAACTTCATTGAGATGCGCGACAAAACGGCGTCGAAAACATTTCGAGCGAAGAAGAAACTCGATCACATGCTTGAGGGAGTTCTGCCTGGCATCTATTTGCCCCTTTACGCGATGGTGACGTTTACGCGTATTCCCTATGCGGAGGCCGCTCGCCGTGCCTGTTGGCAGGATCGCATCCTCTACGCCGGCCTTACCGGCGCAGGAATCCTGGCGCTGATGCTGCTGGTCGGGCTCTTTTGGATCATCGCCCATTAGACGGGCGGACCTGGAAGCATGCATATCATTACAAGGAAACGTCTGAACGAATTTGCGGAGAAGCATCCCGACGCAGCATCATCACTTGCTCATTGGTATGGAATTGCTCGGAAAAACCGCTTCGCGAATTTCGCCAGATTGCGAGACTCCTTTCCTCACGCGGACCAAGTTGGGAAATTCACGGTCTTCAACATTGGCGGGAACAAAATTCGACTGATCGCGGCAGTGCATTATAATAGAAACAAGATTTACCTCCGCCATGTGCTAACCCACGGGGAGTACGACACTGGAAAATGGAAAAAATAAAATGTCGACCGCTGAGTTAGAGAAAGTAACAAAGGCCTGGCCGCCAATTTCCCAAGCGGTACGGGTTCCCCATACGGCTAAGGAGTACAGAGAGCTCGTTGAATTTCTTGACAGTCTGACGGATGAAGTCGGCGAAGATGAGAGCCATCCCCTCGCTTCGCTGATGGACGTGCTCGGAGTCCTGATCGAGAAATATGAGGATGAGCACGTCGCGGAACTGAAGGCGTGACCAAGTCCTGGATCCGTGCCAGGAAGGGATCCCAGCGGATCGCCACTTCCAAGCCGGTTCGACGCGGAGGTTGCCTAGACCGCATACGCGATCCACTGGTTCGCAGACTACAACATAATCACAGCGGAGGAATCCGACGACCTGCAGTTGCTCGGTTGGATGACAATCGATAATCAGACGGGAAAGAGTTTCGAAAATACCCGAGTCAAATTCGTCGCAGGAACGACTCGCAGTAACTCGCTGGCTGGCGCCGCAGGAAAGGTACGATGTCGTCACCGTCGAAGGCCGCGTTAATTTCGCTCGTCCACGTGGTCGCCGCCACGGCCGTCTATCGGTATCTGATATCCGGCGGCTGGCTGACGAATCATTACCAGCTGAACGATCCCAACATCGTGAATCTGGTGCTGGCGGTTTTCGAACCGATCGCAATCGTCAGCGTGGTTGCATACTGGATCTGGCGAAAACGTTTTCTCTACCGGCTCATCTCTATCCTGTGCCTTGTTCAGGTCGTGATCGGTGCTGGTTTTCTTGTTTTCATCCTGCTCTTCGCGCTCACGTGGCATCCGAAGTTGATGTAGTCAGCGGTCTGCCGATTCAACGTCATCGGATCTATGCTGTTCCGAACGAGCACGAGCACGAGCACGAGCACGAACACGAGGACGAGGAAGAGGAGGATGAGGGGGGCGCGGATAGCTAACCACCGGCCATGGCGCCTACCACTGCAAAAGGTTCGGCGCCCGTGGCGATGGCAACGGGGAGGGGAGCGTCCGGCAATTCGTGGGAGAGATCTTGCTCGCAGGCGAAGAATCTCACGAACGCGCGACGCTTTTGCGTAACGTGATCGCGAATTGTCCCGCGTAGCATCGGATAGCGCGCCTCGAGCGCATCGAGGACGGAACGCTGTGTGACCGGGCCGGCAACCTCGAGCTGCACCTCGCCATCGACTCGCGCGAGTTTCCGCAAATGGAACGGAAGCTCGACTCGGATCATGGCAATGTCTGGACTTCGACGGACAAAACGGCCGGAAGATCTCGAACAATTGGTTTCCAGGTGTTGCCGGCATCGGCCGAGCCATAAACCTGGCCGCCGGTGGTGCCAAAGTAGACGCCGCATTGATCGAGCGAATCCACGGCCATCGCGTCGCGCAGGACGTTGACGTAGCAATCGCTCTGCGGCAGCCCATTCGTCAGCGCTTCCCACTCGTTACCGCCGGTCCGGCTGCGGTAAACGCGCAGTTTTCCATCGGGCGGAAAATGCTCGGAATCGCTCTTAATCGGCACGACATAAATGGTTTCTGGCTCGTGAGCATGAATGTCGATTGGGAATCCGAAATCGGAGGGCAGGTTACCGCTCACTTCGTCCCAGGAATCGCCGGCATTCTCGCTGCGCATGACATCCCAGTGCTTTTGCATGAAGAGCACGCCGGGGCGCGATGAGTGCATCGCGATGCGGTGAACGCAGTGGCCCACCTCCGCAGTTGGGTCGGGTAGTTCGTAAAGGGACTTGAGGCCGCGGTTGATCGGCTGCCATGTTTGGCCTTCGTCGTCGCTCCGGAACGCACCCGCGGCCGAGATGGCGACAAAGATTCGCCCGGGCTGGCTCGGATCGAGCAGAATCGTGTGCAAACACATCCCGCCCGCACCTGGCTGCCAGAGATTACCCTTGGCGCTACGCAATCCGGGCAGCTCCTGCCAGCTCTTGCCGCCATCCAGGGTGCGAAAGAGCGAGGCGTCCTCCGCGCCGGCGTAAACGGTATCCGGATCGGTCAGCGACGGTTCGAGGTGCCAGACGCGTTTGAATTCCCAAGGGTGCTGCGTGCCGTCATACCACTGATGAGTGCCGGGCACGCCATCGTAGACGAACTCGTTCCCAACCGGTTCCCACGTCTTGCCGCCGTCTTCGGATCGTTGAATCTGCTGCCCGAACCAGCCGCTGGATTGCGAGGCATACAGCCGGTTCGGGTCAACGGGCGAACCCTTGAGGTGATAGATCTCCCAGCCTGCGAAGTGCGGCCCGCTAATCTCCCAGCTTTCGCGCTTGCCGTCCGCAGTCAGGACGAACGCGCCCTTCCGTGTGCCCACCAGTAATCGTACTCGGCTCATGCCTGAATCTTCCAAAAGCTGTGGCGGGTGACAAGCGGGGAGTAATCCGGAGCGTCAATGACGAATGGCAGGGCAGGGAACATGACGAATGACGAAGCCCCAATAACGAAGCCCGAATGACGCGGGGCGATTGACGACACAGAACTCCGAAAGCTTTCGCGAGCCGTCTCGACGAGCTCGAGGCCCAGAGCCTGTCGAAGGGCGGGAGGACGAAGCTCGAATGACGAAGGCGAACGAATGAGAAAACACGAATGAAGCGTGGCAAATCGCGAATCACGGGATCAAAAATGACCATTCATCGAAACCGGACGCTATTTTTTGAAAATTTGGATTGGGCAGAAACGCGAGCGAGCGATATGATCAGCAACCCATGAGTCAACTGGAACAGCGGCAACCCGGCGCCGATGGCCTGAACAGGGCGATTGCGTCCAGTGTTTTGAGCCCGGAATTGAAGCAGCGATTTGAGGCACTGCGGGGCCTGCTTCAGCGCGCGTTGTGGCTGTCCGAAAGGTGCGCGGATCATGAGGGAACGCACATTTTGGGCACCCGGCTGACGAACCTGCAGTCGGCGGCTTTGCTTGTCATTGTGGGCGAAGTGAAAGTGGGAAAGAGCAGCTTTGTGAATGCCTTGGTCCGCGAAGAGGTCTGCGAGGTGGCGCCCGGACCGTGCACCACCAGTATCCAGGAGTTGGTCTATGGCGCGGAACGCAAAGTCGTAAGTTTGGGCGCGTTTTGGGAGAGAGTCTATTTGCCCAAGGAAGTGTTGCGCGAAGTTACGCTGGTCGATACGCCGGGAACCAACTCGATCATCCAAAATCACGAAACGATCACGGAAAACTATATTCCCCAAAGCGATCTGGTTGTTTTCGTGATTTCAGCGGCGAACCCGCATACCAAGTCGGCCTGGGAACTTCTCACTCTGGTCAGCAAGGAGTGGCATCGGAAGATGGTTTTTGTGCTCCATCAGGCGGATCGAGCGAGCCAGAAAGAGCTGACAACCAACCTGGCGCTGGTCAAGCAGTATGCCCGCGAACGGCACGTCGAAGATCCAATTGTTTTTACCCTTTCCGCCAAGCGTGAAATGGAAGGAATGCACGACAGCGGATTCGCCGAATTTCGCCACTTCCTGCAAGACGCCATCGAATGTGGAGAAGTCTGGCGAATAAAAGTGGAAGGATCGTACGAAACAATCCGGACGGTCATGAACAAATTGCTCGCTCATCTTCGGGCCGAGAAAGCGGCCATTGACGCAGAACGCGCCTTTTATCAAGACCTGATCCGCCAGGTGGGCGCGCATGAGGCGAAGGCCTATTCGCTGAATCTGTCCATGGTGGCGAAGCTTTCGACCACCTATGAGAACCTCGCTCGGCAGTCTGAAACGGAGTTTGCCGAGGGCCTGCGGATGAAACAATTGATCAGGCGGTCGATTCCGTTCTTGCGGGACAAGGACACGACGGCCTGGCTTCACGACTTGAAGGGGCGCTTTGAGCGCACCGCCCGAAAAGAGTTGGAGAACGAATCGGCGCAGGTCTCGATGGACATTATCGACGAAATGCGGACGACGATGGACGAACTTGCCCAGAGTATTGAGAGAAGGCAGGAACGCAGCCGAGGAAACGCGACCCTGCCCCAGGCCGCCAAGCATTCGGAAATACTCAAGCAATTGAGATCGAAGTTGGAATGCATCCGGGTCGACGACAACCTGCTGAAGGGAAAGGCCGTGGAAACTTCGGATGTGAGGAAGCTTGCCCTGGCCGGGAGCGGACTGGCGGGTCTAGGAGTAATCATCGTGGCGCTTTCACCCGTTCTCTGGCTTGATATCACCGCCGGAATATTTTTGGCGACCGGCCTTCTGTTGATCTTCTCCGGCCTGCTCTGGCGCAGGTCGGGTATCGTGCGCGATTTCAAGCAAAAGCTCGGCGACTCTCGAAAAGAATTTCACGGCCGTTTGGATTCTGAATTCAGCCAGATTTTTGACGGCCTCTTCTACGAGGTGCGTCAGGCTTTGACTGAGTCGATCTTCCGTCTTGATCTGCAGGAATCCTTCAACGCACCGCTCCTCGCCGAAACATTTCAAATCGGCGAACTTGCGTCCGACATGGTCATGGCCTCCCAGCGCATCCCTTTATCACGTCCAGAAGAGCAGGCGTCCGTAGCCGCTTAGGAGACTGTTGAAATACTGGAGCGGGCCGCGTTGCCGTGGATTTTTGCGTTGGCCAAGGCGCGAAGCGCAGTGCCGATATCCGCAGCGATCTCGGCCAAGCGAGCAACGCCGGCCAGCGCAAAAATCAATGCAACCCTCGAGGGCGCGAGGCAGAAGGGGACGGACGGAGTATCGAAGGAATTGCCGCGGCCAGTCCTGGGTGTTCTGCACGTTTGACAGCTTTGCGATTGGGATGTTGATCGCCTAAAATGGACGGCATGAGCACGGATCTAGCGGAACTGGCCTGCGACCGGTACGAGATTGCCGACACGCTGCATCGGTACGCCTTTGGCCTCGACCACGGCGATGCCGATTCCCTGGCGTCGGCCCTGACCGAAGACTGCCTTTTCGATTTCACGCCCGCGGGCAGGAAGCTCGGACTCCACTTCCCCAAGCTGACCGGCCGTCCGGCCATCGTGGGCGCTCTTCTTCCGCTCATCGGTCCGCTCGACTCCAGCCACACGAGCAGCAATCTCCAGATCGAGATCAGCAGCGATTCGGCCGCCCTGTCGGCCTATTTGATGTCTCAATATTTCATGCCGCGGCAAGGTTGTCGCCGCGGGGCGGAGAACGCGCTCTTGATGAACCGCTATGATTGCGAACTCGTGCGCGACGGTGAGAAATGGCGCTTCAAGCGTGTCACGATTGACACGGCCTGGGCGCAAGGGGACCCGGAAATTCTCAACACCCTCGCGACTCACCAGGTTTTGACCACGAAATTGAAGCCGCCGAAATGACTGGCGACACACTCGTGAGATAAATACGGCCGCTCGACCTTGGGATTCCCGTCCTAGAATTTCTTTAACGAAGCAAGTTACTGAGGACTGATGTGATTGGTTGGTCCCCTCCGCCATTGACGCGCGCGCGCGTTGCATGCGAGCGTTCGAAAATGCCACGGCTGACGCGAACGAAAGCAAGGCCTGCCTTTCGCAAGACCGCAGCCACCTTCGCCGCGGGAGCCAAGACGTTAGAACAACGCTATTTCCTTTCGCCGGAGGTTTTCGCGGACGAGCAGAAAAAGATTTTTTCCCGGCACTGGGTGTTGGCCGGGCATCAAAGCCAGATCGCGAAAGCGGGGCATTATTTCGTGGCGGAAGTTGCCGAAGAAAGTCTGATCGTTGTTCGCGATTGCGAGGAGCCAATACGCGGATTCTACAACGTGTGCCGTCATCGGGGAACGCGGTTGTGTGAAGACCGGGCTGGTCATGCGCCGGCGATTCAGTGTCCGTATCACGCGTGGACCTACGGGTTAGACGGGCGGTTGGTCGGGGCGCCGCACATGAACGAGGTGCCCGGTTTTGATAAGATTGATCATTCTTTGCACGCGGTGAATTTGGCGCTCTTCGAGGGATTCATCTTCGTGAATCTCGCACCCGCTCCGATGCCGCTGGAGAAATGGTTCGCACCATTGGTTGGAAAATTCTCTCCCTGGAATCTGCCGAGGCTCCGCTCGGTCAAACGGGTTGAGTATGAGGTGCGAGCCAATTGGAAGCTGATCTTCGAGAATTACTCCGAGTGCTATCATTGCCCGGGAGTGCATCCTGCACTGCAGAGACTGACGCCTTACGACCTGGCCGAGAACGATCTCGCCGCCGGGCCGTTCCTGGGCGGGTTCATGCCGATCACCAAAGGCCACAGTCTCACCATGACCGGCGATGCCTGCGCGTTGCCGGTGGGCGATATCAAGGGCGGGGATAGTGAGCGGGTTTTCTATTATTCTATTTTCCCCAACATGCTTTTGAGCATGCATCCTGATTACGTCATGGTGCATCAACTCTGGCCGCAATCGCCGGATCGGACGCTGATCCTGTGTGATTGGTTTTTCCACCCGGAGGCGGCCGAGGTCAACGATCCCAGCTCCAGATTTAACCCGGACGACGCGATCGAATTCTGGGATATGACCAACAAGCAAGACTGGCACGTTTGCGAACTGAGTCAGCGAGGGATTGGGTCGCGGGCGTATCGACCCGGTCCCTATTCTCCACGGGAAAGTATTCCCGCGGCCTGGGATTTGGAGTACCTGCGGCAGATGGAAAAATAACGAATGACGAATGACGAATGACGAAGGGGAGTGGGAAAACGCAGTTCAGCGAGATGGTTTCGATGGGGTGGAATGGATGGACGGCGTGACGTTGGTTGGAGTTCGGTCCATGTGCCGCCTGAAGCGTTAGGTGTCGTTCAGAGTTGTCAGGAATTCGCAAATCGATCGTCCAGCGTCCGCCGTCCGAAAGATTGGACTTTCCCGCCGTGCTTTGCTCAGGTACGCTGCCCGGCAGTTAGAGAAACCAACCAATAGAGCAACAAAACAATGGGATTATTCGACTCGATCCTCGGCGCAATGGCCGGGAAGACTGATGCGTCAGGCGGAACGCCCGCGATCATGGGAATCATTGGCGCCCTCCTTACGCAGAGTGGTGGAGTGCAGGGGCTGGCGAACAAGTTTTCGCAGAGCGGCCATGGCGACGTGTTTTCATCATGGATCGGCACGGGAGAAAACAAGTCGATCTCTGGTGACCAAATTCAAAAGGTGCTTGGCTCCGAACAGGTCAGCGCCCTTGCGGCAAAAATCGGGGTCGATCCGACCCAGGTCTCGCACTTCCTGGCCGAATATCTTCCCAAGGTGATCGATGGATTGACGCCCAACGGAACGGTGGACCCCGCGACGGACCACCGGCAGGGGCTAGTCGATCTGCTACCGTCTCTCATGCAGAGCCTT
>Ga0209048_10003996_pt1 | contig 14176 bp, 16 predicted proteins | sample FrelakmetCRP12CR_FD_187146 | JGI IMG/M metagenome (GOLD analysis project Ga0209048, IMG submission 187146) | Freshwater lake sediment microbial communities from the University of Notre Dame, USA, for methane emissions studies - CRP12 CR (SPAdes)... | ecosystem: Environmental > Aquatic >... | reverse complement strand
TACGGTGAGACAGAGTGCTATCAGGACGAGGATGAACCCTCGTTTCGATGTATTGAACTTCATTGTATTACCTAAACGTCCTGCCAGGAGATTACCCGTTATGGACGAGCCCTGGCTGGTACATAGCTCTTCTGTACCGTATCATAGTAAAATACTAACAAACTGACAGTACCAGGAACGCGGGTCAACCCCGGCAGGACAATATCCGGTGGTTTATGGTGATACGTTGGTTACAAACTTGTCATAATTCCATTGGCTTACAACAACCAGGCTCGTATTATGCGTGGGTTAAGGTAGAAAAGGAGCGATTCAACCGCTTTAAACAAACCGTCAATTTCCAAAAAGACCATTCCCGGTACTTTGTATCCGGGACACCCCGAAGAAATCATGCGGGTATAAATCCCGCCTCCCGGATTTTCTGCTCAATATCCTGCGCATGGTCTGCTCCGCGTGTTTCAATATCAATATCCACCATAACCATTCCCGGTGGCAGATCAGGATCCTCCTTCCTATGCCCGATATGGATGATATTTCCCTCGCATTGCGCAATTAACGAAAGAAGACCGGCCAGTGATCCCGGGATATCCTGTAACCTGATCGAGGTATGCATGATCCGGCCTTTGCGTACCAGTCCCCGGTTGAGGATCTTTGCGAGCAGAGGTGTATCGACATTTCCTCCTGATATGACCAGAACTATGTTGCTGCCCTTTGGAATGGAAATGTGGTTATTCAACAATGCTGCAACCGGGGCTGCACCTGCACCTTCTGCCAGGATTTTTTTCCTCTCGAGCAGGAGCAGCATGGCATCGATAATCTCCTCTTCGGACACAAGAATTATTTCATCAACAAGCGACCCGAGGACGGGCAGGGCCAATGCACCCACCCTCGGCACCAGTATGCCGTCAGCAACCGAATGGCCGGGAACAACCGTTACTATTTCAGCTTCCCGCATGGCATCGAATGCGGAAGGGCAGGCCGCTGCCTGCACTCCAATGATTCGTACTGCTGGATTTTTAGCTTTCACGGCAATCGCAATACCGCTGATAAGGCCGCCACCCCCGACCGGAACAATAATGGTATCTACGGATTGGAGGTCTTCCAGTATTTCAATCCCGATTGTGCCCTGGCCTGCGATGATATCGGGATCGTCATAGGGGTGGATGAATAGTGCACCATTCATGGCAAGTGCCGAAGCAGTTTCAATTGATTCCTGGAGGTTTTCTCCTTTAAGGATTATTGTTGCGCCATAACTCTTTGTTGCGGCCTGCTTACTCAGGGAAGCATGGACTGGCATAATGATGGTCGCGTGGACACCTGACATGCGGGCGGCGACTGCCACACCCTGTGCATGGTTCCCTGCAGATGCTGCGATCACGCCTGCCTCACCGATCTTGTTGATATTGTGGAGGATCCGGTATGTTGCCCCACGGACTTTGAATGAACCAGCTTTCTGAAGGGTCTCGAGTTTCAGGTAAATACCGGCCCCGGTCACCTCAGAAAAGGTAGGCGAGTAAATAAGAGGCGTACGGATGATATGGGGTGCTATGACCTCTTTTGCATGGACGATATCTTCGTACGTGACCATACGTGGTATTGAAGAGTACATTGATTTAGATGTTGGGGAAGGGTGTTGGTGTAAGGTCCCGTTACAGGAATGGAACAATACGGCTCTGTAGAAATCATCTCACCGAATAGTACCGAACCAGGATTATTCCGGGATTTTTCCAGCGCTCCCGGGGTCCCACCCCGCCGCCGGGGCACACCGGTCGGGAGAGAGACCCAAGTACACGCCGGTACTGCAACGCCCCCTGGTTATTCTGTTCCCGCACTCCCGAATTGTTTCGAAGTCATCCCGATGGTTTCCCGGGATCTTCGATGAACTCGAGGTTGAACCGGTAGAGGTGGGTAAACCCGCAATTCCTGCACCGGACCGTAAAATTCCTGCACCCGATCGTTACATCATGGGGGCCCTTCACCTTGCACTGCCTGCATAATGCCGCAGACACCAGGTTCCAGATATCATAGCATCCGGGCCTGACATAGTCCCCCTTTTTACTGATATCTTCAATAAGTGGGATATATGACCTCGTTGCCCCGCAATTGCCACAAACGACCTGTGCACCATTCGGGACTGCGGTGATGATCTGGCCGGTGTCCTCATGGCAGTGGTAGCAGGTAGTCCGGTGTTGCAGCGTGATGAAATCTTCCATGTATCATACTCACGAGCGGGACCAGATAAAGGATTGTGAGGTTGAAGAGAAGACCTGCCTGAGGAAAAACCCTTGTGTACCGGGAGATCGGCCAGTGGCACCCCTCTCTTTTCCTGGACCCCCTGTAACTATATGAAGGCATGGCCCCGCAACCAAAAAATGGTGATGCACCGGAGATACGGATGTCAATACCCGTTAACGGATTACCATCCCGGACCGGTTAGATTTTTCACGAGAGCCTCTCCAAACTCTTCTGATGCCAACGGACCGTTGGCCGTAATGACCCGCCCATCGGTGACAACAGGGACCTTTACTAGGACGGCACCACCTTTTTTCATCTCGAAATCGGAAGCGGTGCTCTCAAAATATGTAGACTTTTTACCTTTCAGTACCCCTGCACGGGCGAGAACGACAGGGGCAAGACAGATCGCGGCGATAACTTTTCCCGATCTCTGGAAAAATTTTACCAGGTGAACAAGCACCTGATCATTCCAGAGATGGACCTGTGAGCCTGACCCGCCAACAATAACAAGACCGTCATATTGTTCCGGATCTACCTCCTCAAACGACAGGGTGGCGGTTGCCCTTGCCCCGAGCATCCCGGTACAGGCCCCCCTCCGGGTGGAAGCGATATCAATTGCAATTCCTGCCTTTTGAAGCGCAGCGACAGGTCCGGCGAGCTCCTCGTCCCGGAATTTTTCGGGTGCAATGGCGATCAGGATCTTCATATATTCGAGATCTTCCCGTTATTATTTGGATATTACGGAGTCGGCATGTTTTAGTGGATCCTGGTGCAGGTGCTGGGACTTCGAAGCACCTTGGGGCGGAAACAGGTGTGGTACGGGGTCAGGATGAATGGAGCCCTTATGTTATTAAAAAAAATTAACCTGTTTTGTGAACCCTTTTTTTCTTAATCTCATGAGATTTGGTTTCTTTTAACCACGCCAGCACAAAGTACAACGGTGCAGCGAGATAGATAATAATTCCCCATGGAATGAAGATTACCGCAAGAAGGATTGCAATCGAAGATAATACGGGGAAAATTAACGCTTCATCAAGGTTCTGGAGGAGCGCCTTCCTGTCAGTATTCGGATTTAGGCACGTAGTATCGTTAGCCAAATGGTTCCATTGGAATACAGACAAAAGCCCGATCACCAGGAGATTTATTTCGAAAATTATGGTTGCGTGGGGGTTCAGGGGGAAATCCCCTGCCAGGTTGGTTGAAAACGGAATTAATCCAACAAATAGCAGGGTCGTAATAGTAAGAAAACTCATTGTTCTGTCCATTGAATGAATATGCTGTGATCTCAGGTGGCTGGACCACCAGAACCCTGCAAGCAGTACGAATGCAATAATATAATGGATAAAATCCGGAAAGAGCTTGATTAGGATGGAATCTACACTACCTGGTATGATAATGCCATTTCAGTTCCGGAATATTCAGACCCGTAACCAGCAATGTCATTGCAATAGCAAAAACACCGTCGGTAAGCGTCTCAATACGGTTTTTTTGAAAGACCTTGCCCGTTTCTTTGTTTTCTGGGGTGTTCATAATTTCACGCTCCTGTCAGCAGTGGTGCCGGGATATTTCTAAAGAATCCCAAGCCTGCATATGTCAAACATTGTAGACACATTGTATAGTGAAACGTACACTTCCGGCAATAAAACGTTTCTGGTCTGATAAACTTCATCCATTGGACAATGAGTCTTTTCGGGCATTTCAATCTGGCAGAGTCAAATGATATTTGCTATTTCTCTGTCGTTGATGGTGATAAAAAATGAGCTTTCAGCGCTCTATTTTTTTATGAGCTCTGTTACCAGGGGCTGATATTGGATCCGTCCCGGAGCCCCATTGTCATGCCTTTAAACGGGCTATCCCCTTTGGGACCACTATCTCAAATCGTGCACCCTTGCCCGGCTCGCCATTCTCGGTTATTGTTATACCGGTGATCGCCAGGATCTCACGGGACAGATGGAGCCCGAATCCTGTGTGTGTCCCAAATCCGAGTTTGAAGAGGTGTTTTTTGTCTTCGGGGGAGACCCCCCTGCCATCATCCTCATATATGATCCTGGTTACACTGTTGGATTCATACGAAGAGACCCGGATCGTCTTCATCAGGTCACCACCGTAACTCAGTGAATTCTGGATCAGGTTGTAAAATACCTTCTCGAACATCGGATCAGCGAACACTTCGACATCCCGTGGGTCATACAGGACCGTGATATCATTCATTGGTAATAATGTGGCTCCCCGCCGGACTGTATCATTCACACTCTGCCATGCGGGTGCATTGATACCAAGGTTCTGGTAATCCCTCGTAAATGCAAGTTGTACCTCAATAACTTCCACAATTTTTTTCTCTTTCTCAATGAATTCCATCATCTGACCGGGTGCATCAGTGCATTCAACGGACAGTTCAAGGTAGCCGTTGAGTGCAGTCAGCTGGTTCAGGATATCATGACGGGTGATATTATTCATCAGCTGGAGCTTCTGGTTGGACTTCTGAAGTGCCTCTTCCGCCCGCCGCCGCCTGATTACATTCCACAGGCCGTTCATCAGGAGGGTCAGCTCCCTGGCATCGTTATCATTATAGTCCGCCGGCTTATTACCTACCCCGGCCACCAGGACAATATGGGGGCCATCCAAAACCGGGATGTTCATGTGCCGGGTGATATGGACGTGCCCCTCCGGGTGTCCCTTTTTGAGGGGGTTTGGAGCTGCATAATCGTTGGTAATCACCGGCCTCCTCTGCCGTACTGCCTCCCCCCATAAGCCGGTAGCCGAGACCTTGTACTCGATTGGCTTTTTACTGGTCGAACACTCCTTCATCGCGGTTTCTGACCAGGCGTACATTGTTAAGATGGATTCGTCGTCGCTGACAAACGCGAGGTACCCGACAGTACTATCCGTCATCCGTACACCTTCCTCAATTGCATAGATTAAGAGGTCTTTTTGGGAATCTTCGTTCATCTGGTAAAATTTTAACAGTATCTCCAGGCGGGCTTCCTCGCGTTGTAATGCCCTCCGCGATTGTTCAAGAGCTATTTCGGTGTTTTTACGCTCAGTAACATCCCTGCCTACCGACTGGTACTCCTTTACCCTGCCAGCCTCGTCAAAAATTGCCCGGTCAGACCACTGCTGCCAGCGGACCTCCCCATCCTGCATCAGGATAGCATGTTCAATCGTGCCAACAGGATGGGAAATGGTAAGCGAGGAAAGGAATTTCCGCATTCCTGCCCTGTCTTTCTCCGGCATATCCGGTATAAATCTCCTGCCGATAAGGTCCTCTCTTTTAATTCCGAAATACCTGCAATACGCGTCATTCGCAAAAATATGGGTCCCATCAGGAAGAAAACGGGAGATTAGTTCGGTTTGATCTTCAACGACATTCCGGTACCGGGTTTCACTTTCCTTCAGTGCCACCTCGATTTTTTTCTGATCGGTGAAATCCCTGCCTACCGACTGGTATTCTACCAGAGTTCCCTGGTCGTCAAAAATTGCCCGGTCGCTCCAGCGTTGCCACCGTACCTGTCCATCGTCCATGATGATACGGTGGGTAACCGTTGCTACGGGGTTATCCCGGGTTAATGAGTTAAAATGCTCCCGTACCAGTTTTTTATCTGCTGCAGGGATCCGCGGTAAAAATTTCTCACCGATGATATCCTGTCTTTTCCTGTTGAAATACCGGCAATATGCATCGTTAACAAAGACATGTGTACCGTTTGGTGAAAACCGGCAGATAAATTCCTTCTGTTCTTCGACCACGTTCCTGTACTGCTGCTCACTGGCCTCCAGTGCAATTTCCACGGTTTTTCGTTCGGTAATATCCCGTATTGATTCAATGGCGCCCGCCACGTCCCCCTTATTGTCATACAGGATCGAAGCCTTGCCGAGGAGAATTTTTTTGGTACCAAGTGGATGTGGCAGGGAGGTCTCCGCGATGAGAACACCTCCCTCTTTTTTGATAATCGAATAATAACGTGAGGTCAGCTCTTCATCAGATTTGAAAACCAGGTCTATCAGGATAGGACGGCGTTCTCCATAGAAAGGGACCGCGTACTCATAATTACCCTTCCCAATCATTTCTTCAGCCGGGACACCGGTCATCTCCTCGATCGCCCTGTTCCACGCAATAACAACCCCGTATTTATTAATTGCAAGCGTGGCATCGGGCAGGAAATTAATGATATCTGCCATCCGCTGTTTTGATTCATCCAGTTGGTCCTCGGTACGTTTTTTATCAACCGCAGTCCTGATTTTATGCACCAGCTCAACAAACTGCGATTTTGGTTCGCCCCCTTTCTGGAGATAGAAATCGGCCCCGTTATTTATTGCATCAATTGCAACATCTTCCCTCCCTTTTCCTGTGAAAAGGATGAATGGGATATTTCCGTGGTCTTTCCGGACTGATTTTAAAAAAACAATCCCGTCCATTTCTGGCATCTGGTAATCAGATACGATCACATCAAAATTCCGGGACTTGAGCAATAAGAGCCCCTCGATTGCTGATGGTGCTGTCTGAACTTCAAATCCCTGGTTTCTCTCGATAAAAGTTTTTGCGAGATCAAGAAGTGCTGGCTCATCATCAACACAAAGGATTGAGTACAAGGCAATTGCTTCCAAACATGTGATATTAAAATGAGAATAGTGATTCTGATATGATAAATTCTATGAAGACCCGTCATCAGAGGGTGTTAAAAAAACGATAGCCCGGCCCTTTAGAAGTTCCGGGTGCATTTAACGTGATCTTGTTAAAGATTTTCCCAAAAACAGGAGTTTTTAAATTGAAAAATGTATTATATAGCTAACAATACCGGGTGGAACATTTTGAATAAGGCCATAGTTAACAATTCTCCAACGACTGTTACGATTGTATTGTTCGTGGTTCTGGTCTGCGCAGCAATCGTGGTGCTCCCGGTGGGTGCAGCGAATGCCACCCAGACGGTATCGCCCACCCAGACCACATCCCATGCTACCGCTGCCGTCACAACCTCGGTTCCCTCAACGACCCAGACAACGAGTCCTGCGACATCTTCGACGACAACGACCATATCTACGACTCAGACTACAATACCTGCGACGTCGCATACCACGACTGCCACGACAACAGCTGCCCAATCGCAGGTGAACCCAATCATAGCGTTCAGTGCTGACCCTACAGATGGCTCGGCACCACTTGAAGTCCAGTTCCACGATATGTCTACGGGCGGCCCGACGTCGTGGAGCTGGGACTTTGGCGATGGTACATCAGATACATCCAAGGACCCGTCCCATACGTATTCAGATGCCGGGACCTATACCGTCAGGTTGACCGCCACGACCCGTACGGGCAGCCTGTCCACTACCCGGGAAAATTACATTATGGTCGATTCGGCAGTTACAACAACCGCTACTACGACCGCTACTACGACCGTTACAACTACCACTACGACGACGGCCCTTACCTCATCCGCATCTAACCTTCTCGCAGCCTTCGATGGTTCCCCAAAGTCTGGAATCGCCCCAATGACCGTAGTTTTCACCGATTCCACGGTGGGGACTCCTGTTACCTGGTTATGGGACTTCGGGGATACAAAAACTGAGACCTCCCAGAACCCGGTTCATACGTATAAAGAGCCCGGGACCTATACGGTTACTCTGACGGTCAACTCATCCGGTGCCGGAAAAATCGTCAAAAAGGTAGATTTTATCACCGTAAGTTCATCGTCGGGCTTCAATCCATCGGAAGCAACATTACCCGGGTCCACGAGCACTGACTACCAGGTGAGGACCCGGGGTACACCCGGGGCTGGTCCGGATGAGAGTTCAGGCCAGGTCAGTACAGGTAAAACAAAAACCCCTGCCCCGACCCTTACCGGAAAAGCATGGCTTGAGTACGAAAAACAGAGGATGGCTGAAGTGGACGCCATTGCAGCGGCACAGCCGAGAAAAGATGTTATCTCACAAATTGTCGACTTCTTTAAAGGCCTGTTACCGTGGATGAAATAATTCTTTCCGGCCTGGACAACCGCCTGGACAACCACACATTGGTTCCTGTTATCCGGTAGCGATAATATAGGTGAACCTGGTATAGAACCCGACCGTAACAATCAGGTATAGTACCAGGGAGATCAAAGTGCCGGCATAATACACAAAGGATAATATCTGGTGGTCTTTTGTGCTGTCAAAGATCCATTTCCCTGTTCCTGCCAGGATTAGACCGACAAGGACGTTCATGGTAGCCACCGATAGTGCAAATCCCACGGTCCAGGAATGCAGCAACACCATAAGGATTGGGGCCAGTATAAGGCCGATCCCGATACCTCCAAGGAGATCTGAGAGAATTACCCTGATCCAGCCAGTTATCCGAATGAGTTTCCAGTCCTTACGGAACCTGTAGTAGTCCCCGAAGAGATCACCAATCATGGTACATGTTCTCTCGTTTGTATCTGTTCAATTGTTTTTTCCCCCCGGCCAACGAAATTAACCCATGTCGGGTGTCGTACCATTCTGTCCTGTATAGCTGGAAATCTCCACACTATACTGTTACCGTTTTCCTGAGCTGGAATGAGACCACAATGGTGATTATCCCACCTACCACGCCGACCCCTCCGAAGATGAACGGGAGTAACGCTGCCGTGATCAGCGGGTGCACGATGACCACGATACCCAGTACGATCGCAAGCAGTCCAAGTACTGCAGATCCCCAGTCTTTCGAGCCAAATCCCTGGGCAATATGGACTCCGCCAATCAGCAGGCCCCATACCCCTATGAATATCACGAGCATTGCCGGTAGTAACAAGGTGCTGAACAGGGGGTACGTAAGGATCACGAGACCCGCAATTATGCCGAGAACACCGATCAACAGTTTCCAACCCGGATTTGAGCGATCTATCAGAAGGCTGACGATGCTGAAAATTCCACTGATAAACCAGTATGCCCCGACAAAGGTGACTACCAGCATCAGCGTAAGGTACGGCCATGAAAGGAAGGCCATGCCGAGGATCACTGCTGCAATCCCAAGGACCAGGACGACCCACCAGGGATAGAGTGCAATTGCACCCATTTCATTTTCGGATGTTGTAACTGTTTCCGTCATATAATTCCCCCGGGCCTGGAAGGAAAAGACCTCCCCCATGCCCTGCCGACTCTTAAATCAATCTCTATAATACCTGATTGAGAATATCGCCGCCTGTTATACTTAATGATTCCCTGATCCGTCAGATTACTGCTGCTCCCTCTAAATAAAAGCAATCTGCTGACGTCCTTGTGGATGAAAAAAGGAAACAGGATTGCATAGACCGGAGGGAAAAAATCCCTGGCATGCCTCACCTCCTGTGTGATTTTGCTTACCCGAACGTTTCTGAAAAAGCCCCCGGTTGACTCGTTCTTACTGACCGGCTCAACAAAAAATGCCGGAACCACTGGTTACCTGTTTTATATCCGTGATAGTACGCAACATCGCGACCTGTTGAAAAAAGCCCGGTGGAGGGAGCCCCGGACCATCAGGTCCGGTCCCACCCCTGTTATCTGGTCATATAGAGTTTCGTAATCCCGTTGCAGGAATTGCAGATGTAGTATTCGTTGGTGAAGCAGGAATTACACACCCATCTCCCGCAAAGACTGCACTGGCGGAGCTCTTCAACAGGAAATGTGGAGTTGCAGAGGTCACAATAGTGACTCCCGAAACTCCCCGGTACTTTTGCCGGGAACTCTCCCTGTTCACGGAGCGGTTTTATCTCCTTTTTCAGTTCAAGGTAGATATTGTTCTTCCCTTTTTGCTCAGACTTATCAGGTCTTTGAGAGCTCTTTTTCCAGATCGTCAAGCCGTTCCTCCATCCTCGAGAGGGAATTGTTAATTTCTTTCTCGAAACCCTGTAATTCTGATACTTTTGCTTCATTCTGACCAAGTACCGGCTCATGCTGTTCTTTGAAGCGGTTGACTGCCGGAGTCCGCACGAGTGCCCATTCGGTCACCATTGATTCGAACCTGCGGTCAAGATATTCATCGACACGGCTCTCAACCGGTCGCGTTAATGAGATCTTACCCTTTGCCCCCCGGAAGAAGAAATAGATGGCCACGATGATAGCTACAATCACCAGGATAGTGAGGATAATTTCGAGCGGAGTCATTTCTTCTTCGCCTCCAGTTTCTTCGCACGTGTTTCAAGGGCAGATAGTTTTGCCTCTGCGTTCTTTTCGAAGGTGGCCAGTTTCGCGGCCTCGGCGGATAGAGCATTTAATCGGGCAGAGAAATCTGCCACTTCATTTTTCGTAGCGATCTGCCATTCCTCGATGAGGTATTTCATCCGGCGGTCCAGGTACTTGTTCATGTACTTGTCCATCATTTTACCTGCCCTCCAGGTCCGAGATAACGGCGTCCAGTTTCTGTACCCGCTCGTTGATGACATCTTTGTGGTCGTACAGCTGGTCGATTTCTGTGGTGACCTTGTTGACACGTCGTTCGAGGTCAAGAATATCATTCTCAACCAGGAGGCCCCATTCCTCGATAATTGCCTCCATGTTCTTGTCAAAGTACGTGTCCAGCGACTTGTCCATTGTCGGTAGTTTCTGGTCCATGTACCCCTTGACATCCGGCATATTACCCCAGAATGACTGTTTCTCCTCTACCGTCCCTTCTGCAAATTCAGCCATTATTTCACCTTCTTTTCTTCGAGGTCAAGCTTCAGGATCATCCGCTCGAGTTTTCCTTCCCGCACCAGGTTTTCAAGCTTACGGAGTCTCGCCTCGACGATTTTCTCCTTGTGGTAGTTATTCAGTTCGAGGAATTCGTTTTCATCTTCCAGAGTGCGGATTGACTGGATCTGGTCTGTGCTGAGCTTGGTGAAGGGGTGCACCTTCGCCTGCGTGTTCAGGTCTTTTGCAAGGAGATCGAGTTTCTGTTTTTCAACTTCTATCTCCATTTTCCGGACGTGACCCTGGCTCCTGCGTATGGCCCAGACTACGATGAGAATTAAGAGGAGCGCAAAGAGGAGGAGGATTGCGAGGATGAACCAGTCTGGTGGTGCATTCAAGTCCATATTATCCTCCGATTACCTTTGAGGCCTCATCAAGAAGACTGCTATCTCCTACGAGGTAGATGATATCCCCACCCACAAGGACAAAGGAAGGATCGGTTGTCTGAATCGCATCTCCTCGTTGTACTGCTGCAATAACAACCCCTTTCGGGAGTACAATGCCGGACAGCGTGCGGGTACCGGAACCGGCAGCGACTGTAACGGCACGGACCTCTCCATTGTTTGCCTTCAGTGCCTTGTCAAGAGTCGCTGAATCGGCAGGTTTCAGTTTCTTTTTTGCGGCCTCGAACGCGTTGCTGAAAGCAGCACTAACGGAATGCCCTGCTTTGCCAAGGCCGGTGCTGACACTTGAAGCAGCTCCGGCAGCACCTGCCTTGATTGACTCAGTTGATGTACCCTTGATCGATTCTCCTGCTTTACCAAGTCCTCCTGATACACTTGCACCTGCACCTGTGACACTGCTCTTGATCTGGTCGGCCATCGGGGGTGTTTTGCGGACCCGTAACGTGGAGCCTTCACTCGCACCAAGCGCCGTTAAGTCCTCCTCGCTCAGGCGGATATGACCTGATGTAACAAGTGAGTCGGCGAACGCAGTCGCAGATATCCATTTTTCTGCGTCAAGTATACCGATATTAATTGATGCCCCCTCTTTGATTTCGAGCTCCTTGAGGGCGTCCTCATGAATCCGGGCTCTCCCCCTGCTTGGAAAAGCCCGTTTCTGGGCAATGAGTTGAATTTCGTCCATGTGAAGTAAGACTATTCAAAACGGTATATACTTTTCGTGGAACAGAATATATCCCTCTATTCCAATTGATGCATTTTTTAAAATTAGGCCGGAACCGGGCGCGATGGGCCGTTCAAAGGTGGTCACTCCATAACGACCCGCCTGTGGGACTGTGAGCCGCCGGTAGGGGCAGGATTCCTGATATTCTAATAGAAAAAATACCTGCTGGCCGGACCGGCCCCAGGCAATGGCTGAACTATCAAAAAAGGAGATACACGAATAATTAAGGTAAGGACCATGGCCCCGGGGGTCTCGCATATCACGATTAACCAGGAACCCTGGTTTTATTGGTGGGCCATTCATCGTTGGCGGGGGCGTCTGCCCCCCGCACTACCGGTACGGTATGTATACCCTACCGGGGAGTTTGGCCAGGTCATACTCCTTTTATTACAACGATCTCCGGGGATGCAAATGCCCTGAGCTGGACATCAAAGTTGGAGGTCCCAAGGCCACGGGTGATGTATGTCGTTGTCCGGCCCGTGTCGAAGCGGCCTCCAAGCTCCAGTACACCACCGGAAACCAGTTTGTCAAGGCCGGGAGGAATGTACTGGCCCCCGTGCGTGTGACCAGCGAGGATAAGGTCAGCACTCCAGTTTCCCCGGCATTTAGGTTCGTGGACCATGTAAATAGTAAAATCCTTATTTTCCGGAATGGCCGGAGGATGTGCCATACCAGCCCAGCAGTCATCGATCCCTACGAGCATGACCTTCGTGCCGTTCACATCCAGCTCCCGGTATTCATTTCGTAATACATGGACGCCGTTATCCCCGAGCGCCGTTGCCAGGTGATCTGCATACGAAATATTTACATCTCCATCTTCGAATACCTCCCTGTCCCATGTTCCGGAAGTGCTGTTGATGGACGCCTCCTCGGATATCTTCCTCACGAGTGTCAGGGAATTGTCCCCCGACTGGTAATCGTGATTGCCGAGCACGGCATATACGGGGGCATCAATATCACGCCAGACCCCCTGGATCGCAAAGTCCTCCTCGTTCCGGTAGGCGAAGTCCCCCCCGATCAGGACGAGGGACGGGTGGAGGGAATTGATTTTGCGGATGACGTTCTTTGTGTAATCCAGGTTGCTCATGCGAAGGTGCGGGTCTGCAATAAAGATAATTACTGCGCCAGGGGCTCCCTGTTTCTCAATAATGGTAACCTCCGCATTGCTCCCTTCCATGTACATGTACCCGCCGAATGCGGTTAACAGTCCTGCAATGATAACAATGCTGAAATATGTACCGGTACTGTAACGGGGGAGTTTTGCTGTCATGGAAAAACTGTTAAGAGCTCAATTGTCCCTCGTTGTTCATATGCATTCTGCTGGTACCAAACGAACGAAGATCGTTATGGGCTGGCCTCACTTGATGGCACCGGTAGCTTTCTTTCGGAGCGCTCTCTGCCCCGGTCACCATACTCTTGTGGATAACCGAAAGGATCCCCTTCAGAGTATAGTTTCAGGCGGTTCACCTGGATGTGGAATGGTCCTGTCTGCCTCTATGATCATTAGTATGGCAGGTTGCGGGACCAACGGTACTTCATCCACTATGGTTGTCCTTCATATGTGTTTCAACAGGGCCGAAAAACCAAAAACTTTAAATAAAATCATACGATACGTCCAACGTGTAGTACATTGAAAACGCTGCTACCAGTGTCCGCATCCGGGGGGGCATTCCTGCTCATTTATGCGAGGTGTTTGTACCCTCAGCTGCCAGGGACATTCAACCATGTTGTAACCGACTGATCCCTCTGATATTGGTCTGGAGGAACGAAATTGAAAGAAAAAGGACCTGAATTTCATACCCTGAACGGACGTGAGCTGGTTAAAAGGGACTTACTTGTCAACAGGAGAGAACAATGAACCCTGAAGAAAAGCTTGTCGTTGTCATTGCGGATGATGCTATTGGTAAAGATACGCCCCATGGGCGTACAATAAAAAGGATTGTGGACGGACTTCACGAGTTCGATATCCTGGTCGCATCAATTGCGTCTCTTGAGGACGCCAGGTCAGCATATGCAAACCTTCCGGAAGCCGATTGCATCCTGATCAGCTGGACGCTCGGGGGTGCCGGATCGAAACATAATGCCGATGCCAAGCAACTTATCCACGAGATCAGGCAGCGTAACGAAGATATTCCTATCTTCCTGATGGCAGAGCCCACAGGTG
>Ga0209048_10003995_pt1 | contig 14176 bp, 14 predicted proteins | sample FrelakmetCRP12CR_FD_187146 | JGI IMG/M metagenome (GOLD analysis project Ga0209048, IMG submission 187146) | Freshwater lake sediment microbial communities from the University of Notre Dame, USA, for methane emissions studies - CRP12 CR (SPAdes)... | ecosystem: Environmental > Aquatic >... | reverse complement strand
GACCGTCATCAGCCGCGCCGAGCGGCCGTCGAGGTAGCCCTTGCGCGTGTAGTCGGCGATCAGGTGCTCGCAGACGAGCTTGTGCGTGCCGTACGAGGTCTGCGGCGCCGGCAGCGTGTCGTCGGCGACGACCTTCGGCAGCGGCACCGAGGGGTCGGGGCCGAACACCGCGACCGAGCTCGAGAACACGAGCCTTGCCGCATCGCCCCCGGCCTGTTGACACCGGCGCAGCGCGTCGAGCAGCCCGCGCGTGCTGTCGAGGTTGCATCGCAGGCCGAGCTCGAAGTCGAGCTCGCATTCGCCCGACACCGCCGACGCGAGATGGAACACGCCGTCGAAGGGCTCGCGCGCCAGCGCCTCGCACTGCGCGAGCAGGGGGCCCACGCGCGTCTCGACGCGCGGGTCCGACACCAGGTCCGCCGCGGCCGCGGGCAGCGCGAACTGGTCGGCCAGCACGACGCGTTCGATGCGCCGGCCGGCCAGCGTTGCGCGCGCGAGCAGCGTGCGCGCCAGGCGCGAGCCTACGAATCCGGCGCCGCCGGTGATGAGCAGTTTCATGGCTGGGAGTCCTTGTAGCGCTGGAACCATCCGACAGCCTACCAGTGGGCGCCGAAGGCCGAACGCAGGGCGTCGATCCGGTCCTCGGCGAGCGGCGCCGGCCGCGGTGTCGTCAGCAGCCACAGGCGCGCGGTCTCCTCGAGCTCTTCGAGCGTGGCCATCGCAGCCGCGGGCGACTCGTGCCAGACGTTCGGGCCCAGGCGTTCGAGCAGGACAGCGCGGATCGGTGCGCCGCTTGCATGAGCCGAGGCCATCGCTTCCGCGACCAGGTCGCCCACTGCCGGGTCGCCCGGCCGGTGGTACGGAATCAGCGGCACGTGGCCGACCTTCATCACGTAGTACGGCGTGATTGGCGGTAGCACGTCGGTGGCGCGCCAGACGCCGGCGAGCGTCAGCGCGACGAGGTGGGTCGAGTGCGTGTGGATCACGCAGTGCGCCTGCGCATCGGCGGCGTAGATGCGCCGGTGCAGCGCGAGCGTCTTGCTCGGCGGCTCGCCGCCGAGCAGCTCGCCGTGCAGGTTCACCTGCGAAAGACGCTCGGGTGCCAGGAACCCGAGGCAGGCGTCGGCCGGCGTGATAAGGAAGCCTTCGTCGCCCGGCAGGCGCAGGCTGATGTTGCCCGCCGTCGCGTGCACGTAGCCGCGCTCGAACAGCGAGCGCCCGACGCGGCAGATCTCGGCGCGCATTTCGGCGTGGTTCACGCCGGTGCCTCGCTGGCGCGCAGCGCCTCGGCGAAAAAGCCGGGCCCACCGAAGTTGCCCGACTTGAGCGCGAGCAGCAGCGCCCGCCCTTCGGCATGCGTCCACGGCACGCCGGGGCAGATCGCGGCGCCGATGCGAAGCGTGCGCACGCCCAGCGCCTGTACCACCGCGCCCGAAGTCTCGCCGCCGGCCACCACCAGCCGCCGCACGCCGGCGGCGACGAGACCGCACGCCACGTCGGCGAGGCACTGCTCGACGAGCGCGCCGGCCCGCGCGGCGCCGAGTTCAGCCTGCACCGCCTTGAGCGCCTGCGGCGGCGCGGTGGCATGGATCAGCACCGGCTCGCGGCCGAGCGCCGCCTTCGCCCACGCGAGCGCTGCGTCGGCCACCGGCTCGCCTCGTGCCAGTGCGCGCGGATCGATCGCGAAAGCGGGTCGCCCGTCGCTGCGCCAGCGCTCGACCTGCGCGTTCGTCGCGGGTGAACACGAACCCGACAGTACCGCGGCCGCTCCGCCGACGGCGGGAAGCCGCGCTGCCTCCGCGTCGGGGATCAGCCAGCCGCGTGCGGCGTACACCGTTGGCAGGCCGAGCGCGACGCCGGAGCCGGCGGTGATCAGTGGCAGGTCCGCGCAGGCTTCGGCCAGCACGCGCAGGTCCTGGTTATCGATCGCGTCGGCCACTGCGATCGCCACGCCCTCTGCACGCAGCGCGGCGATGTGCCCGCGTACTGCGTCGACGCCGCGCACTACCGCGTCGTGGCGCAGCAGGCCCACCTTGCGCGTGCACTGCGCCTGCAAGACGCGAACGAGGTTGGCGTCGTTCATCGGCGTCAGCGGATGCCCGCGCATGCCCGAGTCCGACAGCAACTCGTCGCCGACGAATAGGTGGCCGCGAAAAACGGTGCGCCCATTCTCGGGGAATGCCGCGCAGGCGATCGTGAAGTCGGTGTTCAGCGCATGCATCAGCGCCTCGGCGACCGGCCCGATGTTGCCGGCCGGTGTCGAGTCGAAGGTCGAGCAGTACTTGAAGTAGAACTGGCGCGCACCAGCGGCCTGCAACCACGCCAGCGCGGCGAGCGACTCGGCCACTGCCACGGCCGCCGGCGTGGTGCGCGACTTGAGCGCGACGACGATCGCGTCGGCGGGCGGCGCCGGGCCATCCGGCGCCGGGCCGCCCCAAGCAGGATGCGCCCCCTCGGGGGGCCGTTGCAGCGCGCCACGCTGCGACCGGGGGGTCGCATCCGGCACGCCGACGACCTGCAGCGTTCGCATGCCGGCGCGCACCAGCATGCTGGCGACGTCGGTGGCGCCGGTGAAATCGTCGGCGATCACCCCGAGCGTGATGCGTTGCAACGCCATACCGAGTCTCTCAGCCCTCGGCCCCGGACGGCTGCGCCCGCGGCAGTTCGAGCCCGGCGAGTTCGGCGTAGAACTTGATCACCGCCGAATCGTCCTCGGCGCCGTGGCCGGCGGCGGCCGTCGCGAGATAGAGCTGGTGCGCGGCGGCCGCCAACGGCAATGGGAAGCTCATCCTGCGCGCAGCGTCGAGCACGATGCCGAGATCCTTGACGAAGATGTTCACCGCAGACAGCGGCGCGTAGTCGCCCCCGAGGATGTGCGGCACGCGGTTCTGGAACATCCAGCTCATGCCGGCGGAGTTGCAGATCACCTCGTAGAGCTGGCGCGGATCGGCGCCAGCGCGCATTCCGAGCGCCATCGCCTCGCACGCACTGGCGATATGCACACCGGCGAGGTGCTGGTTGACCATCTTGACGGTCGATCCGATGCCCGCGCGCTCACCGAGCCGGTAGACCTTGCCGGCGATCGCGTCGAGCGTCGTGCCTGCCGCGGCAAAGGCCTCGGGCTTGCCCGAAGCCATCAGCGTCATCTGCCCCTGCTCGGCCTTCTTCGGCCCGCCCGACACCGGGCCGTCGATCAGCCACAGCCCGCGCTCGGCCAGCCGCACTTCCCACAACGGCGGCAACGATGGGTCGACGGTGGCCGAGGCGATGACGACCGAGCCGGGTGCCAGCGCCTTTGCCAGGCCGCCCGCGCCGAACAGCACGTCCTCGGTCTGGGTGGCATTCACGACCAGCAGTTCCACCACATTGCAGTTCGCGGCCAGTTCTGCGAGCGAAGCTGTCGTTCGCCCCCCTGCAGCAGCGAAGCGCTGGCGCGCCTCTTCGCGTGCATCGAGGCCCCAGGTCGGGCAGCCGCGCCTGAGGGCCGACATCGCCGCGCCGAAGCCCATCGAACCCAGGCCCACCACACCCAGCACCGGGCTCGTTCGTGCAACGTCGTTCACTTGTTCGTTCCCTTGGTGCTCGCCTTGCGCGCCGGTGCCGCGATCACGCCACCGCTTTGCAGGCGCCGCGCGGCATGCAGGATGTGTTCGGTGGCGCGTCGGCGGGCCATCGGCGCATCGCCGGCAGCGATCGCATCGAGGATCGCGCGGTGTTCGGCGCGCACGGCCTCCATGAAGCCCTCGTGCCGCGCTTCGTTGCCACGCGTGATGCGGATGCCCTCGCGCAGGTACTGCTCGAAGAAGCCGAGCAGGCGGCCGAACTGCGGGTTGCCCGTGGCCTCGCCGATCGCACAGTGGAATGCGAGGTCTTCGGCCACGCCGTCGCGCCCGGCCGCCACTGCGGCGTCGATTGCCGCCAGCGCCCTTCGCAAGCCTGTCACCTGGGCGCGCGTCGCGCGCTGCGCCGCCAGGGCGGCGATCTCGCCCTCGAGAACGCGCCGGACTTCGACTACGTGCACCACGGCCTCGACCGATTCGAGCACGCTGGGGTCGAACGCCAGCGGCAGGTTGGCCGGCGGCTGGGCCACGAAGACGCCCGAGCCCTGGCGCGAGCGCAGCAGGCCGCGCGACTTGAGTTGGTGCACGGCCTCGCGCACGACCGTGCGCGACACGCCGTGCGCGAGGGCGAGCGTCTGCTCGGTCGGGAGCCGGTCGCCGGGCCGCAGCGCGCCAGACTCGAGCTGCTGCGCGAGCCGCGTCGCGAGGCGGTCGGACAACCGCTCCGGGACCAGGCGCTGCGGCGCGGCCTGGGCGCGGAAATCCCTGATCTGCATGGTGATCGGGTCATCATACAAGTGCCGTCGCGGGCCCGATCTAACGGTTTGCCCTATGGCGCAAGTCGGTGGCAATGCCGATACTGCCGCGTCAGCATGGTCTGGAGGCAGCCGTCGGCGCCTTCGATCCGCGGAGTGCAACCCCTTCGAGCAGCATGGCCAGCGTCACGATCCAGGCAGTCAAGAAGAACTTCGGTGAAACCGAGATCCTGCACGGGGTCGACATCGACATCGCCGACGGCTCCTTCACCGTGCTCGTCGGCCCGTCGGGCTGCGGCAAGTCGACGCTGCTGCGCATGATCGCCGGGCTCGAGGAGATCAGCGGCGGCGAGATCCGCATCGGCGAGCGCCGCGTCAACGAGCTTCCGCCGAAGGAGCGCGACATCGCGATGGTGTTCCAGAACTACGCGCTCTACCCGCACATGACGGTCGGCAAGAACATGGCGTTCTCGCTGATGCTGGCGCGGCAGGACCAGGCGACGATCGATCAGAAGGTCGGACGTGCGGCCGAGATCCTCGGGCTGACGCCGCTGCTGGACCGCTATCCGCGCCAGCTCTCGGGCGGCCAGCGCCAGCGCGTCGCGATGGGCCGCGCGATCGTCCGCGACCCGAAGGTCTTTCTGTTCGACGAGCCGCTGTCCAACCTGGACGCCAAGCTGCGCGTCGCGATGCGCAGCGAGATCAAGGAGTTGCACCTGCGGCTCAAGACGACCTCGGTCTACGTCACGCACGACCAGATCGAGGCGATGACGATGGGCGACAAGATCGTCGTGATGAAGGATGGCCGGATCGAGCAGACCGGCAGTCCGCTCGAGCTTTACGACCATCCGGCAAACCTGTTCGTCGCCGGTTTCATCGGCTCGCCGGCGATGAATTTCCTGCCCGCCACGCTGCGCCGCGAGGGTGACGTGGCGCGGGTCGAACTCGGCGACGGCACGCGGCTCGATGCGCCGGCCAACGCCGGGGGCGACGACGGCCAGCCGGTGATCATGGGCATGCGCCCGGAGCACCTGACCCTTGCCGACAGCGGCATTCCATCGAAGGTGGTCGTCGTCGAACCGACCGGGGCCGACACCTTCGTTGCCTGTCGCCACGATGGCGCCGAGTTCTCGGTCGTGTTCCGCGAGCGACACGACTTCGCGCCCGGCACGACGATCCATCTGCAGCCCGACGTGCAGCGCGCGCACTTGTTCGACGCACGGACCGGCCAGCGATTGGCGGTCTGAGACTGTCAATGCGTACCGACCTCGCACTTGGCGAATGCTCGAATGTCACCGCGCCGTGGCGCGCCTGCTCGACCTGATTTCTGTCACCCGTACCGTTACACCAGAGAAGGAGACATCGATGAACGATTTCAACCGCCGCAAGTTTCTGGAAGGCTCCGCAGGCATCGCCGCAGCGGCCACGCTCGGAGGTGGCGTCGCCCTGTTGACGCCGCTGGCCCAGGCGCAGACGCTGATCCTCAAGCCGGAGAAGGACGCCAAGCTTCGAGTGCTGCGCTGGAGCCGTTTCGTGCAGGGCGACATCGACGCCTACATGGTCAACGTGAAGAAGTTCACCGACAAGACCGGGATCGAGGTGCGCGTCGACAACGAGGGCTGGGAAGACGTGCGCCCGAAGGCTGCCGTGGCCGCGAACACCGGCGCGGGGCCGGACATCATCCTGTCGACCAACGACGACGCCAATCTCTATCCCGACAAGCTGCTCGACGTGACCGACGTCGCCGAATACATCGGCAAGAAGTACGGCGGCTGGTACCCCGCGGGCCAGGCCTTCCTGCGTCCGGACGGCAAGAAGTGGATCGGCATTCCGCTGGGCGCCGCAGGCTCGATGATGGTCTACCGCGAGAGCATGGTGAAGGCGGCCGGCTTCGACAGCTTCCCGAAGGACACCGACAACTTCCTGAAGATGATGAAGGCGCTCAAGGAGAAGGGCACGCCGGGCGGCATGGCGCTGGGCAACGCGACGGGCGACGGCCTGTGGTGCAACTGGCTGATCTGGGCCTTCGGCGGCAAGCTCGTCGATGCCAGCAACAAGGTCGTGATCGACAGCCCCGAGACGCTGCGGGCGCTGGAGTACGGCAAGGAGCTCTATGCGACCTTCATCCCCGGCACGCTGTCGTGGCTCGACCCGAACAACAACAAGGCCTTCCTCGACGGCCAGATCTCGGTCACCAACAACGGCATCTCGATCTACTACGCCGCGAAGAACTCGACCGACCCGAAGGTCAAGGAGATGGCGGCCGACATCCAGCACGCGTCGTTCCCGGTGGGGCCGGTCGGCGTGCCGACCGAGTCGCACCTGTTCTTCAACCAGATGATCATGAAGTACACGAAGTACCCGAACGCCGCCAAGGAGTTCCTCCGCTTCATGATGGAACAGGAGCAGTTCGAGCCCTGGCTGACCGGCGCCGGCGCCTACGTCGCAACCCCGCTCGACGGGTATGCGAAGGCTCCGATTTGGACGATCGACCCGAAGAACACGCCGTACCGCGACGCGGTGAAGAACCTGCGGCCGGCGGGCTATGCAGGCCAGCTGGGCTATGCCTCGGCGGGCGCGGCGGCCGACTTCATCGTCGTCAACATGGTGGCCGAGGCGATCAGCGGCTCGAAGACGCCGAAAGAGGCGATGGAGCGGGCGCAGAAGAGGGCGGAGCGGTATTACAAGGTCTGATATTCCGGCGCAATGCGCCGAATATCTCGCCTCGCTGGAGGAGACGAGCCGGCCTTGACGGCGGCCCGCTCCTCAACTCGGCGCAAGGTTGCGGGGGTCTCACTGCATAGTGATCGGCGGTCGTGAAGGCATTCGCTGTGCTTGAAAAGCTCCAGAACAACCGCAACGCGCTCGGCCTGATGTTCATGCTGCCGGCGGCGGTGCTGTTGCTGCTGTTCCTGACTTATCCGCTGGGCCTCGGTACCTGGCTCGGTTTCACCGACGCGAAGGTGGGGCGTAGCGGGCACTGGGTCGGGCTCGAGAACTACGTGTTCCTTTGGGGCGACGCGGTCACGCGGCTCGCGCTCTTCAACACGCTCTTCTACACCGCCGTCGCGAGCGTCGTGAAGTTCGGCCTCGGCCTGTGGTTGGCGCTGCTGCTCAACCGCAACATCCGCTTCAAGACCTTCTTTCGCGCGGTCATCCTGCTGCCCTACATCGTGCCGACGGCGCTGTCGGCGATCGCGTTCTGGTGGATCTACGACGCGCAGTTCTCGATCATCAGCTGGGTGCTGGTGAAGCTGGGGTTGATCGACCACTACATCGACTTCCTGGGCAACCCCTGGAACGCGCGCTTCTCGGTGATCGCAGCCAACGTCTGGCGCGGCGTGCCCTTCGTCGCGATCACCCTGCTCGCCGGCCTGCAGACGATCTCGCCCTCGTACTACGAAGCGTCGGCGATCGACGGCGCGACGCCGTGGCAGCAGTTCCGCCACGTCACGCTGCCGCTGCTGACGCCAATCATCGCGGTGGTGATGACCTTCTCGGTGCTGTTCACGTTCACCGACTTCCAGCTCATCTACGTGATCACGCGCGGCGGACCGCTGAACGCGACACACCTGATGGCGACCTTGTCGTTCCAGCGTGCCATCTCGGGCGGCGCGCTCGGCGAAGGCGCAGCCATCTCGATCGCAATGGTGCCGTTCCTGCTCGCGGCGATCCTGTTCAGCTTCTTCGGCCTGCAGCGACGGGTGTGGCAACAGGGAGGGGCGGACAGATGAGTGCCGCGACGACGATCGATTCCGGCGGCATGGGCTTTCTCGAGACGCGCATGCGCCGCGCGGTGACGGTTTACGCGCCGCTGTTCGCGTTCGTGTTCGTGCTGCTGTTCCCGTTCTACTGGATGGCCATCACGTCGGTAAAGCCCGACCACGAGTTGCTGTCGCGCGACGGCAATCCGTTCTGGGTCATCGCGCCGACGCTGGCGCATTTCGAGAAGCTGCTGTTCCACACGGCCTATCCCGAGTGGCTGTGGAACACGGTGCTCGTCTCGGTGGTCTCGACCGGGTTCTCGCTCGCGGCGTCGGTGCTCGCGGCCTACTCGATCGAACGGCTGCGCTTCAACGGTGCCAAGCATGTCGGGCTGGCGATCTTCCTCGCCTACCTGGTGCCGCCGTCGATCCTCTTCATTCCGCTCGCCGACGTGGTGTTCCAGCTCGGCCTGTTCGACACGCGCTGGGCGCTGATCCTGACCTACCCGACCTTCCTGATCCCGTTCTGCACCTGGTTGCTGATGGGCTACTTCCGCTCGATTCCGTTCGAGCTCGAGGAGTGCGCGCTGATCGACGGCGCGACGCGCTGGCAGATCCTGACCAAGATCGTACTGCCGCTGGCGGTCCCGGGCCTCATCTCGGCCGGCATCTTCGCCTTCACGCTGTCGTGGAACGAATTCATCTACGCGCTGACCTTTATTTCGTCGTCCGAGATCAAGACCCTGCCGGTCGGCGTCGTGACCGAGCTGGTCGAGGGCGACGTCTACCACTGGGGGCCGCTGATGGCCGGGGCGCTGTTCGGCTCGCTACCGGTTGCCTTCGTCTATTCGTTCTTCGTCGAGTACTACGTGTCGGGCCTGACCGGCTCGGTCAAGGAATAGCGCCATGAGCGATGCACCCAGCCCGAAGAAGACACCATTGCGCAGCCAGCAATGGTTCGGCCGCCAGGACCGCGACGGCTTCAACTACCGCAGTTGGGTCAAGGGCAAGGGCATCCCGCACGACCAGTTCGACGGCCGGCCGGTGATCGGCATCTGCAACACATTCAGCGAGCTCACGCCGTGCAACTCGCACTTCCGCACGCTCGCCGAGCAGGTGAAGATCGGCATCTACGAGGCGGGCGGCTTTCCGCTCGAGTTCCCGGTGATGTCGCTCGGCGAGACGCTGCTGCGGCCGACGGCGATGCTGTACCGCAACCTTGCCAGCATGGACGTCGAGGAATCCATCCGCGGCAACCCGATCGACGGCGTCGTGCTGCTGATGGGCTGCGACAAGACGACGCCGTCGCTGGTGATGGGCGCGGCAAGCGTCGACCTGCCGACGATAGGCGTCTCGGGTGGCCCGATGTTGAACGGCAAGTGGCGCGGCCAGGAGCTGGGCTCGGGCACCGGCGTCTGGAGCATGAGCGAGCAGGTGCGCGCCGGCACGCTGAAACTCGCCGACTTCTTCGAGGCCGAAAGCTGCATGCACCGCAGCCACGGCCACTGCATGACGATGGGCACGGCGAGCACGATGGCGTGCATGGTCGAGGCGCTCGGCCTCGGCCTGCCCGGTAACGCGGCCTATCCGGCGGTGGACGGGCGGCGCAACGTGCTCGCGCGCAGCGCCGGCCGGCGCATCGTCGAAATGGTGCACGCGGACCAGAAGCTCTCGAGCATCCTCACCCGCGAGGCGTTCGAGAATGCGATCAAGACGCTGGCCGCGATCGGCGGCTCGACCAACGCGGTGATCCACCTGATCGCGATGGCGGGGCGCATCGGCGTGCCGCTGACGATCGGCGACTTCGACCACCTGGCGAGCGGGATGCCTTGCCTCGTCAACCTGCAGCCCTCGGGCCGGTACCTGATGGAAGACTTCTGCTACGCGGGCGGCCTGCCGGCGGTGATGAAGGAGATCGCGTCGCAGCTGCACACCGGCGCCGTCACCGCCAACGGGCGCAGCGTCGGCGAGAATATCGCCGACGCGCAGAACTTCAACGCCGAGGTCATCAAGACCCTGGCTGCGCCGTTCAAGGCGAACGCCGGCATCGCCGTGCTGCGCGGCAACCTGGCGCCGCGCGGCGCGGTCATCAAGCCGAGCGCCGCGACGCCGGCGCTGATGGTGCACACCGGCCGCGCCGTCGTGTTCGAGGGCAGCGACGACTTCCACGCCCGCATCGACGAAGAGGCGCTAGCCATCGACGAGACCTGCGTGATGGTGCTGAAGAACTGCGGGCCGAAGGGCTACCCCGGCATGGCCGAAGTGGGCAACATGCCGCTGCCGCCGAAGGTGCTCAGGAAGGGCATCACCGACATGGTCCGCATCAGCGATGCGCGCATGAGCGGCACGGCCTACGGCACGGTAGTGCTGCACACCGCTCCCGAGGCGGCGGCCGGCGGGCCGCTGGCGGTCGTTCGGAACGGCGATCTGGTCGAACTCGACGTGCCGAAGCGCAGGCTGCACCTGCACGTCAGCGACGATGAACTGGCGCGGCGCCTCGCCGAGTGGAAACCGCCCGAGCCGCCGCTGTCCAGTGGCTACTGGAAGCTCTACGTCGATCACGTGCTGCAGGCCGACGAGGGCGCAGACCTCGACTTCCTGGTCGGCCGCCGCGGCGCCTTCGTGCCGAAGGACAATCATTGACGGACGCGGGCCGTCGATGATTGCGGTGAAGGCTGACTTGGCCCAGCCAAGTCAAGACCCGCAGGGCCGGCCGGAACCACAACGATTGATCTGAACCAGTTCTGCCTCTCCTGCTGGCACAGGGTTGTGGTGAGGGCGCGGCTCAGAAGCGCGAACCGGGCTCCTGCAGAAAGGCCAGTTCCTCTGTCGTCGACGCGCGGCCGAGCGGCGCGTTGCGCTGCGGGAAACGGCCGAAGCGCGCGATCACGGCGCGGTGGCGATGCGCGTAGTCGAGCATGCTGCTCAGTTCCGGCGCCTCCGCGGCAAGCTGCGTGAAGAGGCGAACCGCCTCGTCTTGCAGTGCAAGGTCTTCGGCATGCTCGAAGGGCAGGTAGACGAAAGCGCGCTGCACCGGTCGCACTGAAACGTCCTGCCCAGAAGCGACCGCGGCGCGCGCAGCGGCCAGTGCCAGTTCGTCGCCGGCAAAGGCACGCGGCGAATCGCGATACGCGTTGCGCGTGAACTGGTCGAGCAGCACGATGCGCGCGAGCGCCGCCTCGGGTTGCGCGTCCCAGCCGTGCAGTTCATCGCGCAGGGCCTGTTCGATCAGCGACCCGAAGCGCTGCGCAATCTCGGCATCGAACGCGCCGCTCTTGCGAAACCACTCGGCGCGCGCCCGCCCGTGGTCGGGTGCGCCCGGTGCGCCGAACCAGAAGTCGAGCACCTCGCGCGCCGCGACGTTCGTGTCCGAGCCGGTCCAGTTCACGCGAAGAGGTCCCGCGTCTGCGGGTGCCGCCGCATATAGGCGCGCACGTAGCTGCACAGCGGGTCGACCTTGAGGCCGTTCGCGCGTGCATGGGTGAGCGCCGCCTCGACCAGCCTGGCGGCGATGCGGCGGCCTTGCAAAGCAGGGTGGACGTGGGTGTGCGTCATCTGCATCACGCCGGCGGCAAGCCGGTAGTCGGCCACGCACAGGTGGCCATCGACGACGGCCTGGAAGCGGCCGCGCTCGGGCACATGTTCGATGGCGATCGTCATCGCTGTCAGCCGGCGTTCAACGCCAGCGGCGTGATCTCGACCGCGCGCTCGCCCTCGCTCAGGTAGACCGTCCCGTCCTGCACCGAGACCTGCAGCTGCATCGAGCGCTGGGTGAGCGAAGCGAGCGCCTGGCTCTGCGCCGCCTCGACCTGCCAGACGGCGACGTTGCGCGCGCGTCCGATCTTGCCGGCGACGTTGGCCCACCACACCGGCGTGCTGCTGGCAAAGCTGAGCACCGTGACCCGCCCGGCGCGCGGGCTGTTGCGCAGGATGCGCCGCTCGTCGGGCTGGCCGACGTCGATCCAGTGCACGACCTGTCCAGTCAGGTCTTTCTGCCACAGGTCGGGTTCGTCGGTGTCCCACAGGCTCTTGGCCAGTTCGAGCGCGCCGTGGTCGGCATTGGCCGGAGCGTGCAGCGCATAGGCGAGCACGCGAATCATCATCCGCTCGTCGGTCTCGGACGGATGACGGGCGATCGTCAGGAAGTGCTCGCCGTAGACGCCACGGTCCATGTCGGCGAGCTGGAGCTGGGCTTTGTAGATTGTGGCCTTGAGTGCCATGCGGGTTTCTCGCAGGGCGAAGCGGGCGCTTCACCAGGCCGCGAGGTTACCGCAGCCGGCCGGGCGACAATCGAGCCCTACGAGCAACCTGAGCGCCGCACCATGAGCATGAAGAAGACCGACCTCGAAAAGGCCCTGGCCAAGAAGATTACCGGCCGGATGTCGGGCGCGGGCGTCGCACCTCGCTTCGGCGCCGGGGCTGCCAGCCCGCCCGACCGGCGCGAGCAGCGCCGGCGTGATGCCGCCGCCGGACTGGTGCCGTTTGCCTGCAAGCTGCCGCAAACGCTCGTCAATCGGCTCACCGAGCGTGCCGCCGCGCACGAGGGCGGCGTCAATGCGCTGCTGGCGCAACTGCTCGAGCAGGGCCTCGGGCAGCCCTAGCCGTTCGCCTCGTGCCTGTGCGCTGGCAGCTCGCCGTGGCATCGTCCGCGCCCACCGTCGCCGAGCGCCTTCGGCGCTTCGTCCATTCGCCCGGCAACAGGCGCGATCCGGGCCAGTCCTCAAGGGCTGCGTCGCGGCGGGTCGTTCAGTGCGCGACCTGCAGCACCAGCTTGCCGAAGTTTTCGCCGCTGAACAGCTTGAGCAGTGTCTCGGGGAAGGTCTCCAGGCCCGCCACCACGTCTTCCTTGCTCTTCATCTTGCCGGCCCTCAGGTAGCCGGCGAGTTCGGCGATCGCGAGCGCGTAGCGATCCGCATAGTCGAACACGACCATGCCCTCCATGCGCGCCCGGTTGACGAGCAGCGAAAGGTAGTTGGCGGGGCCCTTCACGGGCGCCGTGTTGTTGTACTGGCTGATCGCACCGCAGATGACGATGCGAGCCTTGCGGTTGATGCGCGTCAGCACGGTGTCGAGGATCTCGCCACCGACATTGTCGAAGTAGATGTCGACGCCTTGCGGGCAATGCTGCTTCAGCCCGTCGCGCACGGAGCCGGCCTTGTAGTCGACGCAGGCGTCGAAGCCGAGCTCGGTGACGACCCATTCGCACTTGGCGGCGCCGCCCGCGATGCCGACGACACGGCAGCCCTTGATCTTCGCGAGCTGGCCCACGGTCTGCCCGACCGCGCCTGCCGCACCGGACACCACGACCGTCTCGCCCGGCTTCGGCTGGCCCACGTCCAGCAGCCCGAAATAGCCGGTCATGCCGGGCATGCCGAGCACGTTGAGCCACTGGGTCGGCTTGCCGAGCTGCAAGTCGATCTTGAAGATGCCGCTGCTCTTCATCGCCTTGGCCGGGATGAGGCAGTACTCCTGCACGCCAAGCCCCGCGCTGACGTGATCGCCGGCGGCGAACGCCGGGTTCTTCGACGCCGTGACCTGGCCCACGCCGCCGGCACGCATCACCTCGCCTATGCCCACCGGCGCGATGTAGCTCTTGCCCTCGTTCATCCAGCCGCGCATGGCCGGGTCGAGCGAAAGGTAGAGCGTCCTGACCAGCACATCGCCGTCGGCGAGATCGGGCACGGCCTCGGTCGTGAAGCTCCAGTTGGCGCGGGTCGGCGTACCGACGGGGCGCGCGGCCAGGCGAACCTGGTGGTTGGTGAGTGGGCTGGTCATGGTGGTCCTTCGCGAGCTGGACAGCATCTTAAGGCGCGCCCCTTGCCGCGGCCGACCGTAGGGCCAAGCGGGTCACAACGGCAAAGCCGTTGCTGCGCAGACTCATATCGCGAAGCGATGTGAAGCCGCGGGGCGGCGCGTCGAAGCCAAAAAAAACCGCGGTAAACCGCGGTTCTTTCGGCATCGAAGCGAAGCTTCAGAGCGGCTTGATATTCGCAGCCTGCAGGCCCTTCTGGCCTTGCTTGACTTCGAACTGGACGCGCTGGTTCTCGGTCAGCGTCTTGAAGCCGCTGCCTTCGATGTCACGGAAATGGGCGAACAGGTCGGCGCCGCCTGCGTCCTGGGCAATGAAGCCGTAGCCCTTGCTCTCGTTGAACCACTT
>Ga0209048_10003994_pt1 | contig 14179 bp, 10 predicted proteins | sample FrelakmetCRP12CR_FD_187146 | JGI IMG/M metagenome (GOLD analysis project Ga0209048, IMG submission 187146) | Freshwater lake sediment microbial communities from the University of Notre Dame, USA, for methane emissions studies - CRP12 CR (SPAdes)... | ecosystem: Environmental > Aquatic >... | reverse complement strand
ACGGCGCGGTCAGGTCGACCTTCCCGCCCGCTCTGGCGACCTCCGCGCGCGCACCACACCGACCCAGCGCCTCGCGCAAGCCTTCGGCGCCGGCCGCCTCGCCGTGCACCAGCCGCACCGGAGGTCTGCCCGGCAGGGAGGCATACCAGCGCAGCAGGTCGCGCTGGTCGCCGTGCGCCGAGAACCCGCCGAGCGTGTGGACTCGCGCCTGCACTCGCACTGGCGAGCCCTGGATGTGCACGGTCTCGTGCCCGTCGACGATCGCCCGGCCGAGGGTACCGACGGCCTGGAAGCCGGTGAACACCACGTGGCACTCGCGACGCGCCAGATTGTGCTTGAGGTGATGAACGATGCGCCCGCCGGTGCACATGCCGCTGCCGGCGATGACCATCGCACCGTCGCGAATCCGGTTGATCGCCATCGACTCCTCGGCGCTGCGGCACAAGGTGAGGTTCGGCAGCGGCGCGATATTGCCGGAGCGCAGCCGCAGCGCGCGCGCCTCCGCGTCGTACAACTCCGTGTGCTGCCAGTACACACGCGAGGCCTCGATCGCGAGCGGGCTGTCGAGGAAGATCTGCCAGGCGCCGAGTTGCCACTCCTCGAAGTGCGTACTGAACTCATACAGCACGTCCTGGGTGCGGCCGACGGCAAACGCGGGAATCAGCACGTTGCCGCCATCGCGGCGGGCCGCTCGAAGGATCTCGCCGAACTCGCGCAGCGTGTCCTCGCGCTCGCGGTGCAGGCGATCGCCATAGGTGCTCTCCATCAGCACGAGATCCACGGCCTCGCCCGGTTCCGGGTCGCACAGGATCGGGGAGTCGTATTGCCCGAGATCGCCGCTGAAGCCGAGGCGCCGCACGACAGCGCCCTCGCGCAGCGTGAGCCAGACGCTCGCGGAGCCGAGGATGTGACCGGCGTCGCGGAAGCTGAGCGTGAGGCCGGGCACGACCTCGAGGCGGGCTGCGTAGGGCACGGTGCGGATCTGCTCGATCGTCTGCGCCGCCTCGGCGACGGTATAGAGCGGCTCGACGAGATGGCGATGGCCGTCGCGCGCGCGCCGACGTCTTTCGCGCTCGGCATCCCGTTCGGACATCGCGGCCGAATCGGCGAGAAGGATGCGCGCGAGGTCACGACAGGTCGGGGTGGCGTAGATCGGGCCGCGAAACCCGCGCGAACGCAGCAGCGGCAGGCGGCCGCAGTGATCGATGTGTGCGTGGCTCAGGATGACGGCGTCGATGCGCCTCGCGTCGAACGGAAACGGCTCGCGATTACGCTGCTCGTGAGACTCGCCGCCCTGAATCAGGCCGCAATCGAGCAGCACCGTGTGCGCGCCGACCGACACGACGTGGCACGAGCCGGTGACCTCACCGGCGGCACCGTAGAACTCGAGCTGCACGCGATGGCCTCAGGCGATACGCTGGCCCGCCGGCAGCTCCACTTGCGTCGGCGACAGAACGGCCGGTTGCGCACGAGCCTCGCGTTCGCGCAGCAGCGCAATGCAAGCCTTCACGACACGTGCATCGTAGCGCCGGCCGGCCTGGGACTGCAGCTCCTCGATGCACGCCGCCACCGTCAGCGCCGCCCGCTGCGGACGCGGCGCGAGCATGGCCTCCACGGCGTCGGCCACACCGAGCACCCGCGCCTCGAGCAGGATCTCCTCGCCTTTGAGCCCGCGTGGATATCCCGAGCCGTCGAGGCGCTCGTGATGCTGGCGGATAACCTCCGCCACCGGCCACGGGAACTCGATGTGACGCAACGTCTCGGCGCCCCGTTCGGCATGCGTCTTGACCAGCTCGAATTCGGGCGCGGCGAGCCCGCCCGGGCGCCAGAGCAGCTCGCGCGGGATCTGCAGCATGCCGACGTCGATCAACTGCGCCATCACGCGCAGGCCTCGCAGCGTGTGACCGGGCAGCCCCAGCCCGCCGCCGATTCCGGCGGCGAGGTCGGCGACCCGTCCCGAACGCCCGCTCCTGCCGCCGTCCTGCGCCTCGGACAGCGCGGACAGCGCCTCAATGGCGCCGAACATCACCCGCTCCATGTGATCCATGGCGCTGACGATCTCGCCGTCCGAGCGGCGCCGGCGCAGCAGCTTGCACAGGCCGTCGGCGATGTGCGCGGCGTGCCGCCGCTCGTCGTCGTCGTAGGCCTCAGGCTTATCGGCGATCAACAGCACGCCGAGCAGGCGCCCGCCGTCGACGACCGGCGTGGCGAGCTGACGGCGCAGCGATTCGGGCAGGCCCGCCGCGCGCAGCGCGCCGGTGCCTTCGGCCGCCTCGCGCACCACCGGCCGCTAGCTGCTCAGGCAATCGAACAATGCTGTGCCGAGCGGCGGGGCCCCGCGCCAGCGCGACAGCACCGACAAGCCTGGGCGTGCGGCCTCGTGATCGAGCCGGGCGGCGAGATCGAGCTGCGTGGCGTCGGGCAACGCGAGGAACGCGTAGCCCGCCTCGCTGCGCGTAAGAGCCGTCAGCAGCTCGAGGCATTGGGCGAGGATCTCCGTCTCGGTGAGCGAATGGGCGCGCTGGGCGATCTCAAGGAGCCCGGCGACGCGCCGCTGTTCACGCTCGGCGCGCTCGGCGCCACGCCGGCGGCCCGAGACATCGAGCGCGGTCAACACGCGCAGGCCCGGCATGTCCTCGCAGGCTGCCGAGCTCAGCTCGACCTCGATCAGCGCGCCGTCGCTGCGACGCCAGCGGGTCTCTTGCACGGCCGGCCCGTCGGCCGCGATCGGCATTGCGCCGGCCGTGGCCTGCGGCGAGGCTTCGAACTGCCGCAGGTTCAGCTGCGGCGCACGCGCCGCTTCGAGCCCAAGCAGCGCACGAAAGGCGGCGTTGGCGTACTGCAGTTCGCCGTCGCCATTGGCGATACAGCACGGCTGCGGCGAGTGCTCGAGCGCCCGGGCCCGCAGCGATTGCTCCGTATAGCGCGCCCGCTCGGCCCGCTCGCCGCTCACCTCGCGCGCCGCCATCAGCCAGCACGCTCGTCCGGCGTAGGAGACGGACTGGCGGCGGATCTCGAGTACCGCGGGCGAGCCGTCCGGGCGGGTGAGCACCGCGTCGGCGGGCCGCGAGACATCCTCGCCGGGATCGAAGCCGGGCAACACCTCGGCGAGCGCGTGACCGCGCAGGCTCGCCGCGCTGATGCCGAACAACGCGGCGGCGGCGTCATTGACGACGCGCAGCTGCCTCGTTTCCATGTCGCAGATCCAGGTCGGCGTCGGCTGGCTCGCGAAGGCGCGTTCGGCGTCGGCCGCCGCCGCCTGGGCGCGGGTGCTGGCGGCCTGCAGCTCGGTGAGCCGTGCTTCGAGCGCGGCTAGCCTCGCGGCCTCCGCGCGGGTTTCCTCCTCCGCACCGCGCACCTTGGACTCGGCCTGCCCGAGCTGCTGCTGCGCGCGCTCGAGCTCGCGGATGCGATTGAGCAGCTCGCGGATGCGGTGCGACTCCGAGGCAGCGAACTCCGAGCGCGCCCGCGCCTCGTACTCCGCCTTCTCCCGCGCCACGCGCTCGGCCGCCGCCAGTCGCAGGTTGGCGGCCTCGAGGTCCTGCAGCTGGCGCTCGGCATCGGCGATGCGGCGCCGGTCCTGCTCGCGGCGATCCAGAAGCTCCGGCACCAGGGCCGGCATGAGCACCGTGCCGGAACCGGGCCTCGCTTCCTCGAGCGCGGCGGCCAGATCCTCGAGCGTAGTGCCGCGCTGCAGGAAGCGGTCGGCGCCCACCTCGGCGGCAAAGGCCTCGTACTTCGGCCCTTCCACGCGCAGCGAGTACAGCAGCACCGGCACGTGCTGCAGCAGCGGGTCGTCCTTGATGCGGCGGCACAGAGCGAAGCCGTCGAGCCGTGGCAGCAGCACATCGCTCACCACGAAGTCCGGCGCATCGCGGCGTACCATCTCGATCGCATCGAGGCCCGAGTGCGCCTTCACGATGCGATAGCCGCGGCTCTGCAGGTGTGTCTCGATGGCGGCGAGGTCCTGCTCGCGCTCGTAGGCGATGAGGACGGTTCTCATGGCGGCAACACGGCTCCTGTGCGCCCCGCTCTGCCGCCCGTGCAACGCATTCGTGACCCCATGATTCTCATGACCTTTTGTGACGCGCAGTATGCTCCAAGGCCGGCTCAGGGCAAAAGGTTCCTGCGCGCAACGGGCATTCGTCACAGAATACAGGCCGAGGAGCCCCTGCGGGTGGGGCGTGATTGTGTCATGACGCCCTTTCCAGACGAACTGTCGCACTGGGTCTGGCAGCATCGCTATCGATGGCGAGAGGCGCCCCCGGGTCGCGAGGACGACCTCGAGGGGACCTGGCAGCGCGTCGCGAGGGCCGTCGCGGCGGCGGAGCCGCACGATCGCGAAACATGGCAGCGCCGCTTTCTCGACCTGCTGACGGACTGGCGCTTCCTGCCCGCCGGGCGAATCCTCGCCAACGCCGGCACCCGGCGCGCCGCGACGCTCCTCAACTGTTTCGTGATGGGCCGTATCGAGGATTCGCTGCCCGGCATTTGCCGGGCACTTGAAGAGTCCGCGCTCACCCTGCAGCAGGGCGGCGGCATCGGCCTCGATTTCTCCACTCTGCGCCCGCGCGGGTCCGCCGCGACCGCCTCCGGCACCGTCGCCTCGGGGCCGGTCTCCTTCATGCACGTCTGGAACGCGATGTGCGCCACGCTCCTTGCCACCGGTAACCGACGCGGCGCGATGATGGCGACGCTGCGCTGCGACCATCCGGACATCCTCGAATTCATCGACGCGAAGCGCGCCGCGGGCGCACTGCCGTTCTTCAACCTTTCGGTGTTGGTGTTCGATGATTTCCTCGCCGCCGTGCGCGGCGACGAACCGTGGCCGCTCCTCTTTCCACAGCCGGGCGCAAAGGACGGCGATGCCGCCACGGTGAGTCGTCGCTGGGCGGGAGACGGGCCCGCCGTGCCGTGTCGCATCCACGCGGTGGTGCCGGCGCGGCGGATCTGGGAGCGGCTGCTCGCGGCCAACTACGACACCGCCGAGCCTGGCGTGCAGTTCGTGGACACGGTCAATGCGCGCAATAACCTCTATTGGCGCGAATGCCTCAGCGCGACCAATCCCTGCGGTGAGGTGCCATTGCCGCCGTATGGGGCCTGCAACCTCGGATCGATCAATCTGCCGCGCTTCGTGCGCCAGCCGTTCACGCCGCAGGCATCGCTCGACCTGTCAGCCATCGCCGAGGTCGCGCAGCTGGCCGTGCGCTTCCTCGACGACGTGCTCGAGATCACGCGCTTCCCATTGCCGGCGCAGGCGCAGACGGCACGTGCGTCGCGACGCATCGGACTCGGCATCACCGGCCTCGCCGACGCGCTCGCCATGACCGGGCTGCGCTACGACGCGACGGCGGCCCGCGATCTGGCCGCCACCGTAATGCGAACGATCTGCGTCAGCGCCTACGAGACCTCGAGCGCACTGGCGGCCGAAAAGGGTTCCTTTCCGGTCTTCGCCGCCGATCGCTACCTGGAGTCCGCCTTCGTGCGCGCTCTGCCGCCGGAGACGCGCAGACGCATCGGGACGGCCGGCACGCGCAACAGCCACCTCACCGCCATCGCACCCGCGGGGACGATCAGTCTGCTCGCCGGTAACGTCTCAAGCGGCGTGGAGCCGATGTTCGCGTTCGACGGCAAGCGCGCGGTGCTTGATCCGTCGGGACGGACCGTCGAGTTCGAGGTGACAAACCAGGCGGTGCGCTGCTGGCGCGCGCAGACGGGCGGTCGTCCGCTGCCGCCCGCGTTCGTGACGGCCACCGACCTCGCTCCGCAGGCGCACCTGCAGATGCAGGCGGCACTGCAGCCGTGGGTCGACGCCGCCATCGCGAAGACGATCAACCTCCCGGCCGACTTCCCGCCTGAACGTTATTGGGAATTGTTCGATTTGGCGCACCGCCTCGGCCTGAAAGGCTGCACGACCTATCGTGCCGGGACGGCGCTCGGCCAGGTCGCAAGCCTCGGTGGCAGCGCGCCGGGCGCAACGCTCGTCGAACGCTGCTGCGCGTTAGGCTGAAGCAAGTTCCTCGAGGTGACGGCGCAGGTCCGCCACCGGACTGTGGACCAGATCCTTGTGCACCTCGTGCGCCACGCAGGCGCGGGTCGGCTTCGAGAACTGCGCCCGCAGCAGGCCGAGGAACGGTGGGCCGGCCACGACGATCAGCTCCTCGAACTCACCCTTGCGCCGCGCCTCATCCAGGCGCCGCGCAATGCGCCGCGCGAAACGCACGGCCTCCAGGTAGCGGGGGTCGGACTCGCGCTCGAGCGCGTGCCGCGCGCCACCGACGCTTTCGTAGGAGCGACCCGCCCGCTCGGTGACGAGGTCGTGGTCGTGCAGACGGGCGACCGGATCCGAAATGCGCCCTGCTTCCTTCGGCACCAGCCCGGGCGAGATGCAATCGTAGAAGATGGCTTCGGCCTGATCGGCGACGACGATGCGAACCCGGCTCATGGCGCTCTCCCTTCCAGGGCACTCAAGCTCACACTGCGCCTGCGGCCCTGCGCGCGCAATGCGGGGAAGATGCACGGGCCGTACTGGTCGCCAAATCCAGGCGGGATGCCCGGGGGGCTGGGAGCCGTGCCCATGACCGCGCGCAGCCGGTCCCGGCGCGAGGAGCGATCGCGCCGGCCGCGACGCGCGCGCAGGTCGCTCGTTGCCGGCGGCAATTGCTGGCAGCACGACGCTGCCTATACAGTGCGTCAGTCACAGGAGAGCGCAAATGAGACGAGCGAGTTGGCTGGCCTTGGCGTCGACCGCATCGATCGTCGCCTGCGCCTCACCCTGGACGGTGGACCGATTCGAGGCGCCGGAGGCCAACTTCGCCGCCAGGCACACGTACTTTCTCAAGGCCGGCGAGTTCGCTGCCCCGACCCCCGTCGACCCGGCACTCGCCTCGCAGGCCGAGGCCGCCATGCGCGCGGCCATCGCCACGGAACTGCAGCGCAAGGGCTATGCCGAGGCCGAGACGGCTTCCGCGGCGGACATGATCGTGATCTTTCAGGTGTCGGGCAGCCGCAAGTTCGTCGTCTCGGACGATCGCCGCATCGGCGCCCCGTCGCCGAACACGGTGCTCTCGCAAAGCGAGATCCAGCCGCCACCCGCCTCCGCCCTGCCGACGGAACATGCGATGCGCGAGAGTTCCGTCATCGTCTTCGTGGACGACCCGGCGAGCGGCCGGCTCGTCTGGCGCGGGCTCATCACGGCGCAAACCCGCTTGACGTCGAACGAAGCGACCAGCCGCACGCTCGCCAACATGGCGCGCCAGATTGCCCGGGAAATCCCTGCCCGTCAGCCGGTGAAGTAGTCCGGTTCGTTGCCCGGCCTCCACTTGATGTTGCAGCCGACGCTCGGGCGCTGCTCGCCGGGCACCGCGCGGCCGGCGAGCACGGCGTCGATCGCGGCCCTCAGGTCGGCGCCGGTCACCGGCTCGGCGCTGCCCGGCCGGCTGCCGTCAAACTGACCTCGGTAGACCAGGCGATGCCGCGCGTCGAAGAGGAAGAAGTCGGGCGTGCAGGCCGCGCGGTAGTCCTTCGCAACGCGCTGCGTCGCATCCAGCAGGTAGGGAAAGCCGTAGCCGAACTCCCGGCCCTCCTCGCGCATGGCGTCGGGCCCGTCCTGGGGATAGGCCACGGTGTCATTGGCGTTGATCGCCACCACCGCGAGCCCCTGCGGCAGGTACTCGCGCGCCATCTGCGCGAACGCGGCGCGGATGTGGCGCACGAACGGACAGTGACTGCAGAGGAAGGCGACCAGCAAAGCCCTCGCGCCGGCGAATTCCCGGAGCTCGTGCATCGCGCCGCGACAATCGGGCAGGCGAAACTCCGGCGCCGGGGTGCCGAGTTCGAGCATGGTGGAGGCGGTGCGAACCATGGCTGGACTCCTCTGCGTGTGTGGCTTGGGCGAAGCTCGGGCCGGACTTACACGATCAGTGGCCGGCCGCGCCCGCGCCGGACGCAACCAGGGCGAGCTCGCGCACGGCGTGGGCACCGTGCGGGCAGAGCAGCGACAGACGGCCGCCGCTTACGCATCGCACGCCGCGCGCGCACCCGCCGACATATCCCGCCTCTTGCGCCTTCGCACGGCGTCTACCGCCGCACGACCAGAATCACGCCCGCGACCAGCAGCGCCGCGCCGAGCAGTCGCGCGGCAGTGATGGGGCTTTGCGGGAAGCCCGCGACGCCGAAGTAGTCGACGGCGAGTGAGGCCGCCATCTGCCCGAGCAGTACCAGCGCGAGCAGCACGACCGCGCCAAGTCGCGGCCCGAGCACCGTGACCGAGCCGACGTAGGCGGCGCCGAGCAGTCCGCCGAACCAGGCCCAGGCCGGCACGTCCGTCCATGACCCCGGCGCCGCGCGCGCTCCGCTGCCGAGCGCGATCAGGCACAGGGCGATCAGTCCGACAAAGAAATTGACCACCGAGGCAAGGACCGGTGAGCCGACCGTGCGGCTGATCGTGGCGTTCATGCCGATCTGCACGGTGAGCCCGGCGCCCACGAGGATGGCGAGGATCTGCGGCCAGTAGCCCATCGTCTGGTTCCGCTCGCTACGCGGCGCGGCGCAGTGTGCCCGTGCGCTGGCTCCAGGCCTGCCGCACGAGCGCGCCCATGCCGGCGAGCAGCGCGACGCCCGTGATCCAGCCCCCGACGTGCGGAATCCGGCCGAGCAGCCCCAGCAACACGAGCGCCGCGAAGAGGGCAATCAGCCGCCCGCCGGTCGTGCTCGGCTGGGCGCGGTGCAGGACGGCAAGCACCTTCTGCCCCACGAACTGCGCCGTGGTGACCCATCCCAGGCACAGCAGCACCAGATACAGCGCGCACAGCAGCAGCGCGAGCGGAATGCCGATCAGGGTGACGATGAGGGAGAGGGCGATCACCGGCACGCACACCAGCACGGCGACGCCGAGGGCGAGCGCTGTCAGCGGTTCGCGCCCGACGGTCTGCGCCGCGCGGACCGAGAAATCCGGAAACACGAGCAGGAATAACGCGCCGGCGAGGAAAACGCCGGCGAACCACAGCACCGACACGGCGCCACGTGCGAGGTGTCGCGCCTTCTCGCCGGCGCTCGCGGCACCGCGACCCGGTGCGATCTCGTGGAACTCCACGCCGCCGGCGATGACCGCGCCCTGCGGCATCGTCGGTTTGCGGGCGCTGCGGACGATGAGCCGACCGCCGATGCGCGTGTCCGGGCCGATCACGACTTGCTGCGCGCGGACCTCGGCGTCGCCGTGCACGATGCCGTTCAGCCGCGCGTACGTGCCCGACGCCTGCAGGTGACGGTGGGCGTCGCCGTCGAACTCGATGTGGCCGCCCGTGAGAGACAACGCGCCAGCGACGACCGTGGCCGGCCCGACGGCGAGACTGCCCCCGGCGATACGTGCATTGCCGGTGACGATCGCGTCCAGCTTGACGTTGCCGCCGGCGGCATAGAGGTCCTCGCCGACGTTGCCACCGATGGACAGTTCACCGCCCGCGGCGAGCAAGTCGCCGTGCACCTCGGTCGCGATCGAGACGTGCCCGCCCACGACAAACGCGTCGCCCGCCACCGGCTCGGTGAGGTTCAGGAGACCGCCCGCGCCGACGAAGTTGGAGCCGAGCCGCTGCGAGACGTACCCGTCGTTGCCGGAGCGAATACTGCAGCCGCTGACCGCCATGCCGATGGCGAGCGAGGCCAGGGCCGTTACGACCGCTCTCATCCCCGCCCTCCTCAATGGAAAAGCCGCGAGCAGCTTGCGCCGCCCGCGGCTTTCTCTTGTAGCGCCTTCCGTGACCTGCCCGCAACCCCCGTTCGGGCGCCCCCTGCTCCAAGTCCGTCAACACGCCGCCTGCCGATCCCCCGCTTGCGGCACGCCACCTTGTACGTGGATTTTCGGCTCTCGTCACCTTGCAGCGCAAAAACGACGGCTTCGAGGAATCGCCTGCCGAGCAGGTCGTCCCGCGCGTCGCTCCCAAGCAACATTAGCGTCATCGCACGCCCGGGTGCCATGGCGCGCCACTCGACCCCGGTCCGCGAGGCGCGGCGCAGGCCCTGCCATCGGCGCAGGCGGCCAAGCGCGCGGCGGCGCGAAACAGCGGCCGCACCGCACGCGCCGTTGATCGGCTATGCCCTCCTCGCCACGCCCTCCGTCATGTAGCCGGCGACGCGTGGCACGTGCTCGAGGTAGTAGTTGCGCACCGGGCCCGGTACGAGGCCGGAGGCCGTCACGAGGCGGATCGTCGGACGATTGAGATTGCAGCCGCCGGCGATCCGGCGCTGCAGCGGATTCAGCCGATGCTGCCAGCGCGCGACGGGCGGATCGGGCGAGAGGCCGTGCTCGAGGAAGAGGAATTGCCCGCCGACCCGCAGCACGCGGCGCACCTCGCGCAGCGCGTGCGCGACATCCGGGATCGAGCACAGCGTGAGCGTGCAGACCACGGTGTCGAAACTCGCCGCGCCGAACGGCAGGTGCTCGGCGTCGAGGTGATGAAAGTCCACCTCGATGGCGGCGCTGGCGATGCGCGGTGCCGAGAAGCGATCGAGATCCACGTCCGGGTCGATCGCCTCAATGCGGCGCACGGCCGGCGGATAGTATTTCAGGTTCATGCCGGTGCCGAATCCGATCTCGAGGATGCGCCCGCTTGCGCCCGCCAGCGTGCGGCGGCGCGGCTCGCGATAGACCTTGCTGCGCATGGCGAAGTCAAGCAGATGCGGGAAGACGTAGTGGTGGTAGAGCGACAACGGCGTCTCTACGGCCTGATGAGGAGCGGGCGGCGAGCGCAGGCTGGCCGGCGCGAGACGCGGCGGGGCGCGCGAGGACAACCCGACCGCGCTGCGATGGGCGGCGCCCACGCCCTGCGAACGCGGATGGCGGCGCGCCGAGTCACCGCCGCCAGCGGCCGCCCACGACGCCGTTCGACCCGGCGCGGCCGCGGCTCATCCGCCCGGCTCACGCGCGGCGGGAGAATCAGCGGGCAGTCGCCGATGCGGCGCGCGGGCGGCACGATAGGAAGGCTCCTAGGCAACGACGGGCGATGGTGAGGCGCCGCCACCGGCGGGCAGTGAATTGTAGAGGCTGTGGCCGGGTCGGCAAGTGCGGCCGCGCCCGCGCACCTGTTCGCACGTGACAAGCATTTACAATGCCCGCTGAGCCGCGGCGGCGCCGCGGCGTGCCAATCGGCGGGCGCTCAGGTAGATTGCGCGCCCACCCGGAACCCACCGTCAGTCGAGCCGCCATGGGACGCATCTTCGAAGTCAGAAAGCACGCGATGTTTGCGCGCTGGAACCGCATGGCGAAGCAGTTCAGCCGCATCGGCAAGGACATCACGATCGCGGTGAAGAAGGGCGGGCCCGACCCGAATTCCAACCCGGCCCTGCGACGCGTCATGCAGAACGCGCGTGCCGTGAACATGCCGAAGGACAAGGTCGAGTCGGCGATCAAGCGCGCCTCCGGGCGCGACGCCGCCAATTTTGAAGAAGTGATGTACGAGGGCTATGCGCCCTACGGCGTCGCGGTGCTGGTCGAGTGCGCGACCGACAATCCGACGCGCACGGTCGCCGCGGTGCGCAACGCCTTCAACAAGCACGGCGGCAACCTCGCCACGACCGGCAGCGTGTCCTTCCAGTTCAAGCGCATGGGGGTGTTCCGGCTGAATCCGGAGGGCCTCGACCAGGACGAACTCGAGCTCTATCTGATCGACCACAGGCTCGAGGAGATGGGCGAGAGCGCGGGCGAGAAAGGCGAACTGCAGATCGTCGCGCGCTGCCTGTTCGAGGACTTCGGCACGATGCAGAAGGCACTCGAGGATCGCGGCATCACGCCGATCACGGCCGAACAGGAATACATCTGCATGACGCCGACCGAGCTGACCGAGGCGCAGGCCACCGAGGTCATGGAGCTGATCGACAAACTCGAGCAAGACGAGGACGTGCAGAAGGTCTATCACACGCTCGCCTGAACGCGCGGCTCGCCGCAGGCGCGCGGGCGGCGCCTCGCGTTTGGTGGGGAGCGCCTTCGGACTTGGTCTAAACTGCGGCCATGCACGCGGCCCGCGAACTCTTTTCCTACCGCAAGCACTGGGCGCACCGGCTCGGCCCGGCGCCGTTCCTGCCCATGTCACGGGCCGAGATGGAGGAGCTCGGCTGGGATTCCTGCGACGTCATCATCGTGACGGGCGACGCCTACGTCGACCACCCGAGCTTCGGCATGGCCGTCGTCGGCCGCGTGCTCGAGGCGCAGGGCTTCCGGGTCGGCATCATCGCGCAGCCGCACTGGCACTCCGCGCGCGATTTCACGCGGCTCGGCCGCCCGAACCTGTTCTTCGGTATCACCGGCGGCAACATGGACTCGATGGTGAACCGCTACACCGCAGATCGCCGCCGCCGCAGCGACGATGCCTACACGCCGCACGGTGCGGCCGGTGCCCGTCCCGATCGCTGCGTGATCGTGTATGCGCAGCGTGCCCGCGAGGCCTACCGGGACGTCCCCATCGTGATCGGCGGCATCGAGGCCTCCCTGCGCCGCATCGCCCATTTCGACTACTGGTCGGAGAAGGTGCGCCGTTCCGTGCTCATGGACGCAAAGGCGGACCTGCTCGTCTACGGCAACGGGGAGCGACAGATCTGCGAAATCGCGCACCGGCTCGCGGCGGGCCAGCGCATCGAGGACATCGACAATTTGCGCGGCACGGCTTTCGCGCGCCGGGCGCTGCCCGAGGGCTGGATCGAGGTGGATTCGAGCACGGTCGATGCGCCCGGCCCGCTCAATCCTCCGCTCGATCCCTACGCGATGGAACCGGCCATCGCCACGGCGGGCGAGCGCTTCGGACCTGCGCCGGGGCCGCCCGTGCTCCCGTCCGCGGGCGGGAGCGGTGCGGCGGCGGAGCGTCGCCCTCGGGACGACGCGCGCGTCGTGCGGTTCTTCCGTCAGGTGCCGAGCGCGAAGCGCGCACGCAGCGTGATCCGCATGCCGGCCTACGAGCAGGTCGCGGACGATCCGATCCTGTATGCACACGCCTCGCGCATCCTGCACCAGGAGTCGAATCCCGGGAACGCGCGCGCGCTGGTGCAGCGGCACGGCGACGTTGACCTCTGGCTCAATCCACCGCCGATCCCGCTCACGACGCCGGAGATGGACGCCGTCTACGAGCTGCCCTACCGGCGCGTGCCGCATCCGAGCTACGGGAATGCGAAGATCCCCGCGTACGAGATGATCCGCTTCTCGATCGCGATCCAGCGCGGCTGCTTCGGCGGCTGCACCTTCTGCTCGATTACCGAACACGAGGGCCGCATCATCCAGAACCGCTCGGAGGACTCGGTCATCCGCGAGATCGAGACCATCCGCGATTCGGTGCCCGGCTTCACCGGCGTCATCTCCGACCTCGGCGGTCCCACCGCGAACATGTATCGGCTTGCGTGCAAGTCCCGCGAGATCGAGGCAGCCTGCCGGCGACCCTCGTGCGTATACCCGGGCATCTGCCCGAACCTCAATACCGATCACGGCCCGCTCATCAGGCTGTATCGCCGGGCGCGCGCTCTGCGCGGCATCAAGAAGGTGCTGATCGCCTCGGGCGTGCGCTACGACCTTGCGACCGAGTCCCCGGAGTACGTCAAGGAGCTCGCGCAGCATCACGTCGGCGGCTATCTGAAGATCGCGCCGGAAGCGATCGGGGAGGGACCGCTCTCGAAGATGATGAAGCCCGGCATCGGCAGCTATGACCGCTTCAAGGCGCTCTTCGACCAGTATTCAAAGGCGGCGGGCAAGGAGCAGTACCTGATCCCGTACTTCATCGCCGCGCATCCAGGCACCACGGACGCGGACATGCTCGAACTCGCGCTGTGGCTGAAGCGCAATGGCTTCCGTGCGGACCAGGTGCAGGCCTTCCTGCCCTCGCCCATGGCGACGGCCACGGCGATGTATCACTCCGGGAAGAATCCACTGCGCAAAGTGAGGCGCTCGGGCGAGGACGTGCACGTCCCGAAGGGCCTGCGCGTGCGGCGCCTGCACAAGGCGTTCCTACGCTACCACGACCCGAACAACTGGCCGCTGCTGCGCGACGCCTTGCGCCAGCTGGGGCGCGCCGATCTCATCGGCAACGGCCGCCAGCACCTCGTGCCGACCTATCAGCCGATCGGCACGGGTCGTGCGGCCGCCGCGCGTCACAGTCCGAAGGGGGCCGGCGCGAAACCTGCTGCGCCGTTTCGCACGCAGCAC